>ERZ888423.651-NODE-651-length-34765-cov-8.167329_pt1 | contig 34765 bp, 31 predicted proteins | sample MGYA00520523_ERZ888423 | MGnify/ENA primary metagenome ERZ888423 (study PRJEB32303, sample SAMEA104408611) | aquatic metagenome | biome: Brackish water; feature: Pelagic; material: water | place: Baltic Sea | collected 2014-06-08T10:24:00 | depth 30,27 m ...
TGGCGATTCGGCGCGATCGCTCCTGGATGATCGACGAGATAGACGGTGACTTTGTTGTCGTGCCGGGCGACGTGTTGTTTCTGCGGGGTTCGCCTGCGGGAATCGTGCGACTTCATGAGCTCGCAGCTGCACCCACTTGGGATCCGCCCATGAGTGCGCCCGCAGGAGCGCTGACTGACCTTGACCGCGCTGTCGATGTGCTCGTCGAGATGAAGAACACCTCTGAGGCAGCCGTTGGCCTTGCCTATTCTGCGCTTGCCTTAAGGGATAATGGCTTAGCGGCAGAAGTACGACACTTGGCGGAGCGCCTTGATGAGATGAAAGACCACCTGCAGCTCTGGGTTTTGCGGGCAGCGAAGAAGGACGTAGATCCAGCACCCTTGCGCGGGCTGCTGCAATTAGCTTCCGCAGCCGAGGAACTCGGAGATCAGGCAGCGCAAATGGTGTGGCTCATCACGGATGATCGCGGGTTTCATCCGATTGTGAAGCTCGCACTTGGCGAGGCCGATGTCGTAGCAACTCAGGTTCCCGTAGCTGCTGACTCCTCGGTTGATGGAAGCAGCCTTGCGGAATTGCAGCTCGATATTGAGCCGGGGTTTCAGGTCCTCGCTGTCCGAAGAGATAATCGCTACATCTATCGACCTCGTGGATCCGTGGTAATCGAGCCCTTGGATGAACTCATAGCTTCAGGCCCCCAAGAGGGACGGGTTCGCTTAGCCGAACTGTGTGGGTGGGCCGTGGTCGAAGACGAGGATGACCCCACTGGGGAGTTCAGCCTTGTTCCGCTGTCTGTCTCGCGATCCGGCTCATCTCGCTAAGGCTCATCTCGCTAAGGCTCATCTCGGGCGTCGGCAGATTGCCCGTCGCATGGGCCTGCAATCCGACAACTAACCTGCGGCTGTGACTGCCTCCTCCCCACTTCGACTCTTAACTGTTCACGCACATCCAGATGATGAGTCATCGAAGGGTGCACCGAGCATTGCCAAATACCGTTCCGAGGGAATTCTGTCCACGCTGGTCTGCTGCACTGGTGGCGAGGCCGGGGACATTCTTAATCCAGCAATGGATCGCCCTGAGGTACGTGAGAACCTGGCGCAGGTTCGACTCGATGAGCTCGCAACGGCTGCAGAAATCATTGGCTATGACACCGTTGACATGCTCGGGTATCACGACTCGGGCATGCCCGATTCGGAGACCAACGCTCGTCCAGACAATTTCTGGAATGCACCACTTGATGAAGCTGTGGAGCGCCTAGTTCGGATTATTCGTCGTGATAAGCCACAAGTCATTGTCACCTACGGCGATGACCAGCAGCACTACGCACACCCTGATCACCTGAAGGTGCACGAGATCACACTGCCGGCCTTTGCTCGTGCGGGAGACGCTGGCTGGTATGGGAACGCTGGCGAACCTTGGCAGCCACTGAAGCTGTATTACACCGAATGGTCCAAAGAGAGAATTCTTGCGCTTCATGAAAAGTTTGTAGAGCTTGGCCTTGAGTCGCCCTTTGCAGGGGACTGGCTGGAACGACTCGAAGCCCTAGAAACAACGGATCGAATCACCACCCGCGTCGAGATCGGCGATTTTTATGAGGTGCGAGAAAAAGCCCTGATTGCCCATGCCACGCAGGTAGACCCCACCGAGAAATTCTGGTTTGGGTTGCCCACTGAAGTCGCTAGAGATGCACACCCGTTCGACGATTACGTCCTTGCGCAATCTCTGGTTGAGTCTGAACTGCCCGAGACCGATTTGTTTGCTGGAATTCCCGGGCGCTCCTGACACCGTGGATGTAGCGCTCCCAGGAGATCCGCACGAGTCGTCATCCGGGGTAAAAATTCGCGTCTGGCAGCCAAGCGAGCTCGGAGCCATGCTCTCGCTTTGCCAAGTCGGATTTGATCAGGGTGCACTGAGCGAAGACGACCTTGAGTTGTGCTTTCTTCCGGGCGAAGCGGAACCAAGCGTGGTACTCGGAACTGATGACCACATGGCCTGTGCGGTTTTTAGGATCCTCGACGCGGCCTCACCGACCAGTTCAACGCTGCAACGGGTGGCTCGGGTCGAACTGCTCGTGACTCATCCCAGTCGCCGAAGGCGCGGGCTCGCACGGCAGTTGCTCCTTGCCGGTGAGAGGTGGGCCCAAAAGAACGAAGTCACTCAGTTGGTCGTCGGCGGGGCGAAGCCAGTGGGCGTCTTTAGCGGCGTGGACCTGCGGTGGACAGCAGCGCTCTGTCTTGCGGAATCGATGGGGTATGAACGGCATGGGATTGCTGTGGACCTGTCATGCGCAACTGTCCAGTCTGCCCGCATACCTGCACCAGCAGGAGTCCAGATTGCTCGAGTTGAGTCCGACACGCAGGTCGAGGAACTGCTTCGGTTCGTGCAGGAGAATGCGCCAGCGGAAATGGGGAATTTCTTGCGAGCTACAAGTGCTGGAACTGCCTTGATCGCCGTTAGGCCAGAAAATCGCGAGGTCCGTTGCGTCGCAGCTCATTCTGTTTATCGACTTGGGGTTATTGGCCCCGTAGTTTTTGCGGGCCAGACTGGCGCTGCTAAAGAAATGTTGCAGCATGACTCTGATCGGGTGGCGATGCTCTCAGCAGTAGTTGCAATGATGCGGTCAGACCTAGCCGCCGCAGGGCTAACCACTATCGAGGTTCTGGGCGAAGACTGCATCTCTGACTACGTAGCTGCGTGTGCTGCGCGCACCGGCAGAGTCTCACAGGTGTTCTCTTGGGACCTCAGCAACCTCCGAGCGGAGTAGCGTCACAGCTGTGAGCTCACTTGTTGAACAACTCGGCTACGGCCCCGATGCCCGCCTTCTGATCATCAACTGTGACGATCTTGGCATGTGTCACTCGGCAAACGAAGGGGTCTACCGTTCCCTGCGATCAGGGATGGCTACTTCGGCAACCCTGATGGTTCCCTGCCCCTGGGCTCATGAGGCCGCCACTCAGTATCAAGGTGAAGACATCGGGGTACATCTGACGCTCAACTCCGAGTTCGAGTACTACCGGTGGGGGCCCGTAACTCAAGCTCCCTCGTTACTTGGCGGCGGCGGTGGGTTTCCTCGCACCGTGCTCGATGTCTGGGACCATGCCGACCTTGACGAGGTTCATCGCGAATTGCGCGCACAGATTGAGCGAGCTCTTGAGTGGGGTATCGACGTGACACATCTCGATTCCCATATGGGAACCCTGCAGCTGCGACCTGAGTTCTTTGATGTCTATTTAAATCTGGCCATGGAATTTGATCTGCCAATTCGACTGTCCTCAATTGACACTCAAGAAATGGTCGGGTTTCCATTTCGCGACCTTGCAGAGCAGGAGGGTGTCGTGAGCGTTGACACGCTGGTGTTCTACTCGGGAGTGAGTGCGCGTGAACCATTCGAAGAGATCCTTGCTGATCTGCCGCTCGGAGTGACCGAGATCTATATGCACCCAGCTGCCGATCACGCAGAGTTGCGAGCCTGCGCTCCGGATGCTGCCGGACGCGTTGATGACTTGGAACTACTCACCGAGGATCAAGCCATTCGAGACAAGGTCTCCCAGTCGGAGGCAGTCCTTGTTGGTTGGCGTGAACTACGCGACCTTCAGCGAAGCAGCGCTACTCCTCGAACGGCTTAGGGCAAGCTGACCATAAACCGATTCCCTGACTGCGCGCTGCGGCAGCAGCGGAACGGAACTCTTCGACATGTGCAACGTTTGGCGGGAACGTGTACTGGTTGGCAAACCCCGAAGTGACGAGTTCAAGGTTAATAAATAGGCCGTCTTGAGCGCGATACACATAGGCGAGTAGGCGACCGTACTTGTCTCGAGCCTCGATATCTCTGACGAGTTGAACCGCCTCATCTGGCTTGAGTAACGAGGCCAAGTGTTTGGAGGCTTCCTTGCCAAAGCACATCACAGGCTTTGAAGGATGAACGCTTTCGGGTGTATTGATTCCAATGAGGCGCACACGCTCCTCAACCCCATCAGCCAGAACAACGATGGTGTCCCCGTCTACGACTCGAGTCACGGTTGCGTTGGCTTTGAGTTTGTCCGAGGGCGAACCAGTTGAGGTTTGGGAGCAGCAGGCTAGGAGTAGCAGCCCCAACGCTAGGAGCGAACTGAGCAGGAGCTTCTTGAGCCTCTTGAGCGGCCCCCCTACCGAACCTGATTCGGAGCGAATTGGGTGCACAGCATTCCTCGCTCGGACTTCAGTAGGAATGGCCACTACGAATCAGACGCGCTGGATTATGGTGCCGGTGCCGAGACCGCCACCGCAACACATGCTGATGAGTGCGTTGGTACCGTCGATTCGCTCAAGCTCATTGAGTGCCTTCGTAATCAGGAATGCTCCCGTTGCGCCGAGGGGGTGCCCTAGTGCAATAGCGCCACCATTGGGATTCGTTCGGTCTAGGTCTGCGCCAACTTCCTTTGCCCAGGCGAGTACGACCGAAGCAAACGCCTCGTTGATCTCAAACAGGTCAAAATCGCTGATGGACATCTGGGTGCGGCCGAGTAGGCGACGGGTGGCTTCAATCGGACCAGTAAGCATGAGGACGGGGTCTACTCCCACCATGCAGGAATCAAGGACCTTGGCTCGAGGTGCGAGTCCAAGCGAGGCAGCTTTCTCGGCAGACATGATGAGCACAGCGGCTGCACCGTCAGAGATTTGCGAGGCAGAACCGGCAGTATGCACACCGTCTTCTCTGGCAATGGGCTTCAGGGATGCGAGCTTGTCGAGTGTGGTTTCTCTGAGGCCTTCGTCTGTGCTGCGAGTTGTAGTGGAGCCCGTGGGAATGCCATCTTCATCAAGGTCTGGTGCTTGCACCGAGACGATCTGTGAGTCGAAGCGACCCTGTTCCCAAGCAGTAGCGGCACGTTGTTGAGATTGAAATCCGAACTCGTCGCAGTCTTGGCGGCTAATACCCCACGCATCAGCGATTCGTTCCGCACCTTCAAACTGCGAGGTGAATTCGTAGCTCTCAAAATATGATTTTGGGATTGGTACGCCAAGTCCGAGCTTCTTGGAGCTATTCGATCCGATTGGCACACGGCTCATTGACTCAACACCGCATGCAATCGCCACATCGACCACGCCAGAGGCGACCAGTGCCGTTGCAAAACTGGTTGCCTGCTGCGAGGAACCACACTGCGTGTCGATGGTGGTTGCGGCAACAGTCAGAGGTAAGCCGGCGGTTAGCCAAGCAGTCCTGGTCAGGTTGAATGATTGTTGCCCAACTTGGCTTACACAGCCGCCGACGACCTGATCGACTTCAGCGGGATCAATCCCTGACCGGGAAACTAACTCGGCGAGTACGCCCGCAAGCAGATCTACCGGATGAACAGAACCAAGGCCCCCGTTCCTTCGGCCGATGGGTGTGCGGACTGCATGAATAATCACGACTTCAGACATAGGTGAATCTTAGATTGCTTGGAAGCAGGACAGAGAGAGCGGGGGAATGAGGGGGAAAGTCGAGTGCCTGGTCAGCGGAACTGAGGCATGCAAGCAGCTAGGCAGCGGACCGAGGAGCCTCAGCCAAGGTCTGCTCAGAGGTTCCGGCGGAGGAAAGGGTGCGGGGCTGCTGGGGTGCCGAGGCCACGAGGGCGAGCCTGCGAGCTGCATCGGTTAGCGCAAGGAGTTCTTGCTCCCGCTCGGCGAGACGGTCTGCCTCTCGCTCTGCAACCCGGCGATTTGCCTCGGACAGGGCCGCCCGTGCCTGCTGCAGGCCAATGCGTGCGCTCCGCTTGGTGTCATTATCGATGCGGGCTACGGGGTTGTGTACGATCCGCAGAGTCAGCTGCTTTGTCATGAGACAAGTATGAGCTTGGGGTGTGACACTGACAACGGGGAGTGCTCCCCGGCCATTCCCGGGCCGCGAGCACCCAATAAACCGCAGCTGTTAGTGCAAGGAATTGCTAGCGAAATCCGATTGATCTAGCAGGGAGCAGCGTTTGCCACGAGTGGCCAAGGTCGACTGCGTTCGAGAGCCAATCCAAGGTCAAGAACTAGAGCGTCATCGTGATGGCGGCTAGCAATCTGCATTCCCACTGGTAATCCGTCGAGCTGGCCAATTGGCACCGAGAGCGAAGGATTACCAACGATGTTGTAGGGAATAGTGAGCGCACCGTTGTTCTCGGGTCCGACTGGTTGGCCGGCAACTTCTAGATGCAGAGTGGTTTCGGCAGGGAAGGCAACATCTGGATTCGTTGCACTAAAGATGAAGTCCACTTGATCGAATGCCTTCGCAACAGCTTCGTTTGCAGCAGTTCGAGCCGTCTCGGAGCGAGCCATCATGGCTAGGGAGTACTTTCGCTCGGCGATGCTCATTCCAAAGGCAATCTCGGGAGTCAGTTGGTCTTTGCACTCAGGCCAGAGGCCCTCAAGATCTGCATAGAGCCCTGACAGGTTTCCAAGTGCCCATTCAAATCCCATAGATGGGAATGACAGGTCAATGTTGACAATCTCTAAGCCGACCTCTTCGGCCAGCAGACGGCCAGCCTCGTCGACTAGTTCGGTCACAGCCGGATTGACCACTGCTGATCCAAGGTTCGAAACGATTGCCACTTTGCGTCCACGCAAGGCACCAAGGTGTGAACCAAGGTGACGCTCCCAACCAGAGACCTTGGGAAGTGAGTAGGGATCTCGAGAGTCGTATCCGGCGGTGACGTCGTAGTAACGAGTGATGTCACGAATGGATCGGCACATGACTCCGACCACAACGGTCATGGGGTGAATGAGAGCCTGAGGACCGCGTGGGATTCGCCCGGCCGTTCCCTTCATGCCTGGCAGGCCGTTAAACCCTGCAGGAATTCGAATAGACCCGCCGCCATCTCCACCCGAAGCCATGGTGAGCAGTCCGCCCGCCACTGCCGCTGAGCTTCCGCCTGATGAACCGCCTGCAGTTCGGTCGAGATTCCAAGGGTTGCGGGTAACGCCGTTGAGCTTGGTGACACTGACATTCAGCCCGCCAAACTCCGAGGCAGTGGTGAGGCCCACGGGAATCACGCCGCCTAGTGTCTCGGCCCGTTCAAGCATGGTGTCGGTGTGGTCCGAGATGCGGTCCGCAAAGACAAGTGAGGCCTCGGTGTTTGGCCAGTCCTTGTAGTGGCTCAACTCTTTGACTCCAAAGGGCACTCCGCCAAAGGGTTGACCGATATCGACAACGGCGGCCTGAGCGCGAGCAGACTCGGCTGCGACATAGGAGAACGAGTTCAGCTCGCTGCTCTCTAGTGCTGCGAGCGTCGCTTCAAGTTCTTCTGCGGGTGAGTGATCCCCTGCACGGAACGCGTCCACTAGTGAACATGCATCCCCGAGCCATGGACTATCTGTCATGTCTTTCCCCCATCAGAGCAACGGTTGCAGAACTCCACCCATGGGCTGCTGCGCTCTGTCGAACAAGCCGGGCCCCCCACATAATACGACGAGTTGATAGGCCGCCTTGCTTCAGCGCCCCGCGGCCAGAGATTGCGGGTGCCTGCGTCTCTGTTCCGCCAGGTTCACCGATGTCGAGAAGCCCCTCGCAGACCCGTACTGTGTAGGGATGGATGCTGCTGAATTCTTGGGCCTCACCCCAACACACAACCCCTCCCGCTGGTACGTTCCCATTACCGATGGCATTGCGACGCGGGACAGATTCATGTTTGGCGGCTGTGGGCTTGGCGCAGCAGTGTCAGCTATGGAGGCAGTTTGCGGCCGCCCGGTGGTCTGGGCCACTGCGCAATACCTGTCCTTTGCCATGGTGGGAGAGATCATGGATCTTGATGTCACCGTGGCCGTGGCTGGCAAGCGGACCAGTCAGGCTCGGGCTGTCGGCCGTGTCGGAGACCGAGAGATTCTTACGGTGAACGCGGCCCTTGGATCTAAAGAGATCAAGATTGACGAGCAGTGGCGGACGATGCCCGAGGTCCCCAACCCGCAGGATTGCCCTCTTCGTAGCGACATGGTCGCAGACAGCGAGTCAATCATGGGCCGGCTCAACATTCGATTGGCACTCGGATCGCCTTGGGATGAGATCGATGGCAATCCGGCACCGCGGGGGCGATCGGCACTATGGGTCCAGACTCCAGACATTGAAATGTCCGCTGCAGGTCTGGCAATTCTGGGCGATTACCTGCCCTTCGGAATTGCCCAGGCAACTGGTCGATGGGTGCCATCGAACAGTTTGGATAACACGATTCGAGTGCAACGACTCAAGCCCGCTGAGTGGGTCCTTTGTGACATCAGGGTCGATGGGGTCAGTAACGGGTTTGGCCACGGGTCGGTGTTTCTGTGGGCACAAGACGGCACTCTTTTGGCAACGGCTAGCCAGAGCGCAGTGCTCCACAACCCGCGCAGCTAAGACAGGCTCCTAACACGGCACTGGGCCACCGGACAGAATCGGTGACGAACTAGGTGCTGTGCAGCTGTTGGCTTCGGCCTAGGGTGAAGAAATGTCCACACCTACCGAGGCTGTCACTCTCACCGAATCAGCAGGTCCTTCCTTACCGCCGGGTCGACGCTATGGAATGACCATTCCATTTGACGGCGTTCCGCTCGCTGAGCAAAAAGACTGGATCCTTGAGCTTGCAGACTTGGGATACACCGATGTGTGGTCCTCAGAGGCGAACGGCGCAGATGCTTTTACGCCGCTGGCACTAGCAGCAGCTTGGGCACCAAGTTTGCGGCTTGGTACTGCAATCGTGCCTGCTTATACGCGGGGCCCTGCGCTGCTTGCGCAGTCGGTGGCTTCACTAGCAGATGCCGCACCGGGACGGTTTGTGTTTGGAATCGGCACATCCTCCAACGTGATTGTTGAGCGGTGGAATGGGGTGCCCTTCGAGGAGCCCTATCGGCAGGTCAAAGACATGGTTCGCTTTCTGCGAGCTGCTATGTCGGGCGAGAAGATGACGGGTCGATTCGGCCAGTCCGAGGTTGCAGGATTTCGCCTCGGGATTCGTCCCGCTCAGCAGCCACCAATCTTGATCGCTGCGCTACGCGAGGGGATGTTGCGGCTAGCGGGAACCGAGGGCGACGGGGCAATTATCAATTGGCTATCCGCCGAAGATGTCAGCAAAGTTGCACCAATTGTGCAGGCCGCAGGAGGGGGTACCTCTGATGCGCCAACCAAAGAGGTTGTGGCAAGAATCTTTGTTGCCCCGACCACTGACCGTGATGCAGTCCTGGCCATGGGCAGGTACGCAATTGCGGCGTACCTGACTGTTCCGGTGTATGCGGCATTTCACGAGTGGATGGGTCGAGGGGAACAACTCTCTGAAATGTGGAAGCTCTGGGGTGATGGGGATCGTCAAGGTGCGCTTGCAGCGATTCCTGACTCCTTAGTTGATGAGCTGATCATCTCTGGCGCTCCCGAGCATTGCCGTGAGCAGATCGGCCGTTATGTCGCCAACGGAGTTACGACACCGGCGCTTGCACTCCTTCCGTTTGGTTATGACCAGAGGCAGGCAATTCGCGATTTAGCGCCTCAGTAGAGACGCTTTAACGCTGCGCAGTGACAGTGGAGCGAAGCACTACCTTGTCGATCTTTCCAGAGGCATTCACAGGAAGCTCATCGATAACGACCACGACGCGCGGACGCTTAAACCCTGCAATTTTGTCTTTCGTCCAAGAGATCAGATCCTCAGTTGCGATCTGAGCCTCTGCCCGTGGGACAACTACTGCACAAACGACTTCTCCCCAGTGGTCATCGGGTAGGCCGATAACAGCAACCTGTGCCACGAGAGGGTGTGTGCTCAGCAGGTCCTCGACCTCTCGAGAGGCTATGTTTTCGCCACCAGAGATGATCAAATCCTTCTTGCGGTCCACGATGTAGAGGTAGCCGTCCTCATCAATGCGGCCAACATCGCCAGTTTTAAACCATGGGCCATGCCGTGAGTCTGCAGTAGCTGCGGGGGAGCGGAAGTACCCTTCGCAGAGTTGGTCGCCACGAACCAGAACCTCGCCTGGTTCTCCCTGCGGAAGCTCGTTGCCGTCATCGTCTGCAATTCGCAGTGCAACGAGCGGACCAGGTCTGCCGGCTGCAGCAAGCAAATGTGGGTGAGTGTCGGCAGCTCTGCGATGACTTTCGGGATCAAGAAAGACTGCATTGCCACTTAGTTCGGTCATGCCGTAGCCCTGGGCCAGACCACAGTCGGGCAGTTCTCGAAGGGCCCTGCGCAAAAGGTCAAGAGGCATCGCCGATGCACCGTAGGAAATTTGGCGAAGGGAAGAGAGGTCCGTGCTGTCAGATTCCGGGTGATTGAGCAGCATGGACAGCATCGTGGGGGCGAGCGAACAGGTTGTCACCCGGTGGTTCTTAATCAGACGTAGAACTTCCCCAGCCTCGAAACGAGGTATCAGCACCACTGGCCGGCGACGAAGATGCACGTGCAAGACGTTGTATGCAGCTACGTGGAAAAGCGGAAACGGAAACAGGTACACGTCGTCGGCTGAGACTGGTCGAGCGAGTGCAGTGTTCTGGATCGCTGCAAGCAGGCCTCGGTGGCTGAGCAGCGCACCCTTGGCCCGACCCGTGGTTCCCGATGTGTGAATCAGCCAAGCGGCCGAGGCCGGGTCAAGGTCCGTTGTCTTGACCGCTTGCAGTTTGGCCGCAGCCCCACTCCGGGTGGAATTGATTTCATCTTCGGAGGCCGGACTGAGGCCAAGTTCTGCTGCAGCCTGTGCGCTGGCCGTTGGGTGTGTGCCATTCATGCAGATCACATGGCGCACTGATTGGCAGTTCGGTAGTTCTGTTGCGAGCCGGTCAAGCTGTTCGGAGCTGGCAAGGATGACTGTTGGTTCGGTCGCTTGAATCATGGCAACGAGTTCCGGCACGCTGTGCCTAGTGTTGCCAAGAGTTGCAACGGCACCTGCCGCCGGAACGGCGTAGAGCGCAATCAGCATCACGGGGCAGTTGTCAGAAATGATCACGACGCGATCGCTCGGGTCGGTGAGTTCCGCAATGCCTGCGGCAAAACGCTGAACATCCTGAAGTAGTTCGGTAAAGGTCCAGCGGAAGTCTCTGGCAACGAGTGCCAAACCGTGTGGCGACTCGGCCGCTGCGAATTCAACAATCTCGTGTATCAGCACCCGAGTGTTCATAGTCGCCCGGCGCTAGCGGTGCTAGCTGGAAGTGTGAGTTCTTAGGAGATGTTGCCGTTCCTAGCCGCCACTGATTTGTGCTTGCAGGCGGCGCATGGCCGAAAGCCACCGTTCGCGATTGCTCGCACGTGCCTGTTCATAGGCTGCAACTTCCTCGTGGGGGAGTATCAGAAACTGTTCCGTAGCCAGCGCAGCGACAACAGATTCGGCAACCTCGCTGGGTTCCAAGATACGTTGCGCTCGGACCACCGCCAGCGCAACTGCATCTTCTGGTGCGGAGGCACTATCAGAATCTGGCGCGACTGATGCCTTCATTTCTGGAAAGAGCAGTGGCGTGCGAACCCCCTGAGGGCACAGGCAGGAAACCACAATCCCACGATCGCCGTAAGTGATGGACATCCACTCCGCAAGCGCAACCGCACCATGTTTGCTGACACTGTAGGGGGCGTCACCAAGGTTAGTGAGCAGCCCGGCAGCCGATGCCGTGAGCAGGTAATAGCCGCGACCTTGGTCGAGCCAAGCGGGCATGAGTGCTCTCGCTGCGTAGACATGAGCCATCAGGTTGACATCGAGCGTGCTCTGCCAGACCTGGTTCGGTGCATCAAGGCCGAGCGCAGTGCCAATTCCGGCATTGCCGCAGAACAGGTCGATCGTTCCACTTGTCTCGGTCACCTGATGGATGAGCGCAATGACCTCGGATTCTTTAGACACATCCACCTGATGCGAAGACACCTTCACATGGGGGAAGACCTGAGCAAGTTCTTGGAGTGATTGATCTAACGCAACAGCGTCCATGTCGACGAGTGCAATTGCTCGAGGGCCTTCTTCGGCGAAGCGCTTGCACAGGGCAGCGCCAATTCCGCTTCCTGCTCCGGTGACCACAATGTTGCTGTTCGAGAGTTCCATGGATCCTTCTCTGAAAGTAAACGGTGTGCTGATGTCTGGGTGCCTGTTCGGTGCTAACCCGTTTGACGAGGGGAGCTGGGGCGGGGCTGGTCCTACCTACTGCAGTTGACCGATTGCTGCGCGGAGCGTGGCATAGATCACCGCGGCGCGGTCCTCGCCCCAGGGCATAGGCATGATGACGGGAACCTCTACTCCCGCATCGCGATATTCCTGAACGGCCTCGGCCACCCTGGCTGATGACCCACAAATATTGATTGCGTCAATCATGCGGTCCGAGATTGCCGCCACGGCGGCATCTCGATCTTTGCTTGCCATAGCTACGTTCAATGCCTCGACTTCGTCTTGGAATCCGGCTCGAGCAAACGCTCGCGCATAGGCGGGGACAACTGCATATGAGTAGAGATCTCGGCGAGCTTTTGCGAGCGCTTCCTCCCGATCGCAGACTGCAACGTGCACATATGCGTACACCTTGCAGGAACCTTCTGGTCGACCTGCAGCAGCTTCGGCTCGGCGAACCTGCTCGATGCACCAGGGCACGGCCGAGGCGGGAAGATAGTTCAGGAGAACCCCGTCAGCTAGTTCGCCGGCTAAGGAGAGCATCCGTTGATTGAGCGCACCAAGAACGAGCTGTGGTTTGCGTTCACCCATGCGGACAGCGAGACGAAACTTGTTGCAGTGGTAGTACTCGCCTTCATGAGTAACCGCTTCTCCGCTCAGGCAAGCTTGAGTGAGTTCTAGATACTCTCGGACCTGAGCTAGTGGGTGAGCGGAATAATCGGCACCGTGCCAGCGGCCAACCACAACAGGAGACGAGATGCCGACTCCGAGCAAAATCTGAGCATCGGGCGAGATATCTTGAAGAGTCGCGGCGCCCATTGCAGCCAGCATCGGTGTGCGCAGTTGAAGGGCCAACACTCCAGTCCCGAGATCGAGAACTGGCTGTTGAACTCCTACAGCAGCCAAGGTTGCGAAGGCTTCCTGGCCAACCGTTTCGGCAGTCCAAAATGAGCCATACCCCAAGAGCTTCGCCTGTTCTGCAACCTCAAGGCCAAGCTGTAGGCCAAGACTCTGAAAGCTCGCGAACGTGACTCCGATAGCGGGAGGGTTTGTATGCATTCAAGACGGTACCCCGCGACGGTGCTGAGTCATCGCAACTGCTCTGAGGCAAGCCACCTAGTGCACAATCGCATGGAGTAGCTAAGCGACTGACGCACGCAGTAGCTGCGAGAGCATCTATCAGGCTCAGATTCGAAGAAGTTTCTGAGCAATCTCTGTGAACTCTCCGTAAAGCGGTCGTTTTATGTCCTAGGGCGCTGGTACCTTGGAGATTGTTCGCTTCGGTCTCCCGAGGCGGCAGAGCGTAGGAGGCAACATGACAGAAGTTCTCGAAACAGAAACTCTTGCAGCAGCAGTTCTGGAAACGCCCACGATGCAAGAAGCGCTGAATCTTATTGATCGAGGCTTGAGCGATGCTTCTGACCGGTCGCTGGTGTCGGCCGTAGAGTTCACCGACCTCTTGCTAGATGTCCGCAGCATTTTGGTTCGGATAGATTCCGCTTCTCACGCGAACTGAAGCGGGTCATCAGCGCTAACTCGCTGAGTCACTGACTCAACAACTCACTGAGTCAGCAAATGACTGGCTCAACAGAACTCTGGCCGCTGACGATTCATGCCGACTGCGCTAAAGAGCCTCTCGTAAGCATTGTCTAATTCTTCGAGCAGCAACTCTGGTTCGCTCACTGCAGCAGGATCAGCTGCAAGACCAATAAAGAGCCAGCCGTGATACGACATCGTGGTCAGGTTGAATGCGGTTCCTGCAAGGGGGCCAATCGGGTAGTTGGCTTGCATAAGTGCCCCGCCAATAAAGAGATCAAATGGTGCCGCACGCACGTTGGAGCAGACGAAATCCACTGAGTGTGCAAGGTGTTGCCCAGAGCGAAGGATTGCTGCGGGGGGCAGCATTGCAGCGGCTTGGGCTGCTGTATCCATCGACTCGATGGCCCGCTCGCTGCGAACTGTTGCAACGATGCTGTGAATCTGGGTCATCCGATCGCTGGGGTCCATGCTCCCCGTCGGAACCAACATCTGGGTAGGGCTAAAGGCATTGCCACCAGCGGATCGATCATGTCGAGTGCTGACGGGCATGGAAACTCGAAGTTGTTCTACGGGCTTTCCTGCCGCACGGTGAATTTCACCGGAGGCATCGGCTGCCCCGGCAATGAAGAAGTCGTTCACGCTGCCACCAAGCAGGTGTGCAGCGGCTAAGACATCTTCGAGATTGAGCGTGGTGGTACCAAACCACCTGCCAAGGGAGCGCTCTGTCCACAGTGGTGAACGGCGGTGACCAACTCGTGCTTGTCGTGCAGCTGAGCGGACAGCACCTGCAAGATCAGCAGTGCGCGAGGGGAGCGAAGCTGCCCCGTTCGCCACTGACACCAAAGGTGCTGAGGCGCGTGACCACCATGGCTTGGAAGCTTCATGCAGGTCGGGAACAGAGCCGCTACTGCCGGGGGCAGCTTCCTCGAGAGGTTTGGGTGATCCCGATGAATCTCGGGCGCCTTTGCGGAGACGCGGAACTGGCTGGCGCTCAAAGTCGAGGAACTCAATCGACAACACGATGCCACCCTCGCCATCGGTGATGGTGTGGTGCAGTCGCTGCAGCATCGCGGATCGACCACCGGCGAGACCTTCGATGGTGACGAACTCCCAAAGTGGGCGCTCGCGGTCAAAGGGCTGTCGGCTGAGGGTGGCCACTAGATCGTAAAGTTCCCGCTGTGAGCCCTGTCCCCCTAAGTCCATCCAGCGAAGGTGGTGGTCTAGGTCGACCTCAGGGTCATCCACCCACTTTGGCAATTCCCAGGGCGCGATGCTCGTAAGCACGCGTTGGCCAAGCCGGGGAACATTGATGATTGCTTGTTCCATACGCTTGCGGAATGCTCGTCGGTCTACCGCTTGGTCAAAGATCGTCAGGTTTGCGAAGGTCGAGGAGAGTTGTGGGTCTCGCTCCAACTCCCACATGAGGGACTCGAAGCCGCTCATGTGTTGTTGGTCAGAAGAAGTCGCACCCATATCAGAGAGGCTAACCAGTCGAGGCCTAGAACGCTCTCAAAGCCTCAATTTGGACTGAGCTGAGCTAAAAACGGCTGGGCCAAAACCGCTGAGCAGTTCGGGCAATGGTGCGCCCCGCGATCAGGCCTGCCACTACGTCACTGGCATGGTGTACCCCAACATGAACTCGACTCCAGGAGACACCAGCTGCGAGCATCCACCAGAGCGGAGCCATGCCTAGGTCTTCAGATAGCAGTGTGGCTGCACATGCGGCAGCCGAGGCGTGACCGCTCGGAAAGCTCGAGGTCTTTGGCGCCCGAAGCTCGTGAGGGTGATGCTCCTTCGCGGTCGGGCGCTCACGTTGGGCAATGAGCTTGATGGGGCCGTTGATGAGAGCTTGCTCGGTAGCGATGATGGCGCTGCGCCGAAAGGCTCGCCGACGCCGGGCGGGGCTTGCAGTCATTGCATCTACGGCGTTGATGCCATGCCAGAGCAAGCTGTGGTTTGCTGCTTGTGAAAGTGCATAGAACAGTCGATCGGCTGGAACTGAACCATGTGCCGTCTTTGCGATCTGATCAGCCGATTTGTCGAAGCCTTTAACTAGCCCGCTCTGCAGAACCCGGGTTGCGAGCCCCCGTGGATGAGCGCTCATGTGGGTGCCAGAGTGGGTGCCATAACGAGATGCTAGAGGCCAGCGCTGACGGCAGCGAGAGCGGATCGAACTGCTGCTGCAACTGTGACTGGATCCTGCAACGGGCCAAAATGCCCAAGGGCTGGAAACTCCTCAAGAGTCGAAGAGGGGAGGGCTTGCGAGATAATCGGCGCAAGGTCAGCTGGCCCCGGAAATTTGGTGTGCCCCCGCGCTACCGTGACTGGGCAAGCGACTTCGCCAAGGTGGGCAAATGCGCTATGTCGGGCTCCCATTTTGTAGGTATCCGCTTCAATCTCGGGCCGACAACGAAGGGTGATCGAGTCGTCAAGGAGTTGTTCAAACCCGTATTCCACATAGGCTCGAAGCGCTGCCGGGCACAAGTCGCTCAGGGGCGGTTTGGATGCAAAGTTCTCTTCTGCGGCGCTGCGAGAAGGGAACGTGTCTCGTCGGCGAAGAGCCGAGGCGACTAGGGGATTGCTCGAAGAAATATCCTGGATCTTCAATCCTGTTGGCTCGAGACCCGAGTCTTGCATCGGGAAGACAATCGGTTCATATACCCACAACCCACTGAACGTACCCGGGCGCATCTGCTCGGCGAGAAGCAGCGAGGCGCCTCCCATGGAGTGACCCACTCCAAATGGCTTATTCAGGCCTAGTGCGTCAACCACCGCTAAGACATCTTCAGCAGTCCCTGACCAGTCCATGCCAGCAGCGGGAATGCTGGACAGGCCATGTCCTCGAAAGTCCAGAGATGCGCAGTGGTACTCCTGGAGGTGATCCGTTACTGGTGCCCAGACTGCGGCGCAGAACCCCGTTGCGTGGGCAAAGAGGACAGATCGGTCGACAGTTCCCGCTCCGCCGGGTTTTCCGAGGTCATAGGTAGCAATCTCAACCCCAGAACTCGACAGCGTCCGAGTGGGCTCTGGGAGGGGGTGAAATTCGAACGGGAGTCTGCTGGGTTCTGACACGGGTACAGACTGTCATCCTTACACTGCCCAGTTGGTGCGCTCTTGCTAAGTCGTAGGGGCGAGCTACAGTAAGTGTCAGCATTACTACTCTAAGTGGGAAGGTGTTCGAGCTTGCACGGCTCTGGGAAAGATGACTGATCCTTCGCATGTGGCGGCGCCAGTAGTGAAGGCCGAGACGGAGTACTCCCTGCTTCGTCGCGCTGCGTTTGCGAGCATGGATGCCGAGTCAATATTGACGGCCGAGTTTGATGCCGATGGACAAGTCGTAGATTTTCGTTTCGCTGTGACGAATGTGGTTGCCTCACAGGTGTTGCGCAGACCCATGGTTGAGCTTCTCGGCCACACAGTGACCGAAGTTTTTCCCTCCTCAGGGGCGAACCTGGTCAGGATCTGGGCAGAGTGTCTGGCCTCGGGTGTTGCAATGCTTGAAGAGATCCAGATTGATACCGATACTGAGCATCCACGCTGGATTCGCCAGCAGGTACTCCCGCTCGGAGACGCGATTGCAGTCACCTCTCACGACATTACTGACCGTCGCCGAGCCGAGGCTGACCTGCGGTCCTTGGCCCACCAAGACCCGCTGACTGAACTACCAAACAGACGCGCTGCGCTTGACGGGATTTGTGCCTCCTTAGAACGTCATGGCCACGGGTCGCCAACCACGGTGCTGTTCGTTGATCTGGACCGCTTTAAGACTGTCAATGACACGTTTGGGCATGCAGGTGGAGATGAACTACTGCGACAGATAGCTGCGCGATTGGGCTCTGTCCTGAGAGCCGAGGACATGGTGGCCCGCTTTGGCGGTGACGAGTTTGTGGTGTGTCTTGATGGGTCGACATCTCCACAAGGTGTGAGTTCAATCATTGACAAGTTGGTTGATGCGCTGCGCGTGCCTTTCAGAATTGGGGACAGTGATGTTGCGATCTCGGCGAGTATTGGAGTCGCTACGAGTCACCCCGACTGGTCCGGCACCATCGATACTGCCAACCTTCTCGTACACCAAGCAGATATCGCAGCTTACGAAGCCAAACGTCAGGGACGCGATCAGGTAGCCATCTTCGATGAACGCATAGGTCACCGAGTTGACCGTGCCGGCATGATTGTCAGGGAACTACGCAACGCCCTCTCGGAAGGCCATCTGGAGGTGCACTTTCAAGCGCAGGTTCAATTAGAAACCCGGAGGCCGGTTGGACTCGAGGCGCTGGTTCGATGGAACCATCCAGAGCACGGGCTCCTGAGCGCAGGAGAGTTTTTGCCGCTCGCTGAGGATGCAGGGCTGTCCGTGCCCCTCGGGAGATGGGTACGACAGCGCGCAATGGGGTCATGGAAGCGCAGCCTGGGCTCCCTCCCCTCGGACTTGACTGACAGCATGATCCTCTGGTTCAAGGTCTCGCCAACCGAACTGCAGAGCAATCTTATTGCTTGGCTTATTGCTGATGCAGCGGCAGCCGGTTTCGCGCACTCCTCCATTGGAATTGAAATGGAGGCGGAGTCGCCCGAGGCAGTTTTTGCGATCAAGAAGCAAACTCTCGGGGAGCTTCGCGACCTTGGTTTTAGGATCGCACTGACAGAAGTCTCGGTGAATCATGCAGGAATCTCGGCGCTCCACTCCTTGGCTGCAGATGTCATCAAACTAGAGCGAGTGGCTGTCACTCAGCTCGGGGAGTCTGCTGGTTCAACTCGAACCGCGCTCTTAGGCGTTCTGTCTGTCCTGGGGTCTCTGAGTGCGGAACTTGGAATGCAACTCTGCGCAGACGGTATTGAGTCTGAGGCACAACTTGCACCTCTGCAGGATCACGGGTTTGTCTCTGGCGCTGGCCACCTTCTAGCGCCGGTCGTGCCCGAGTCGGACTTAGTTGAAGCCTTAGAAAATATGTTTGCTACCTCAACCTAGAATTTGCTCAGATCTGGAAAGGCCCTACATGAAGCCCTGAGGGGCCACTAGCTTGATGCAGTGATCTCCTACACGAAATTGGTTCGTGCTGTTCTTGTCGGCATGGTTGCAGTGCTTGGCGTTTCGGCATGCAGCGCGCCGGGAACAAATTCTCAGGCTTCTTCAACCGTCGATTCCACGATCAAGGGTGAGTCATCGTCCTCAATCCCAGCAGATTCACCACCCCCCGAGTTTACGGGTGACGATTTTTATGCTGTCCCAGAGCCGTTGCCGACTGGGGCACACGGCAAACTGATCCGCTATGAACCCCTGAACCGATCTGGCAGCGCCGATCCGACCCTTGCAGCCATGGGCTACCGAATCATGTATCTGTCTGAGTCACTTGCAGGTGTTCCGATAGCAGTAACTGGCGTGGCCAGTGTGCCCACCGCAGAAGCTCCAAAGGACGGGCGGCCGCTAGCGACTCTTGCGCACGGCACAACTGGAATCGCTGATGAGTGCGCACCATCCAAAGAACTCACACGTCTTGACATGGGTTTGGCTGTATCTGTTTTGGGCGCAGAGTTTCTTATTGCCGGAACCGACTATGAGGGGCTTGGCACCCCGGGTCGGCACCCATACCTGGTAGGCGAGAGCGAAGGGCGCTCCACAATGGATGCCATCGTTGCAGCGGGGCAACTTCCAGATGCCGACCCTGGTAAGAGGGTTGCAATTCTGGGCTATTCACAAGGAGGCCATGGCGCACTCTGGGCTTCGCAGGTGGCAGCAGATTGGACCCCGGAATTGCAGGTGGTGGGAACCTTCGCCGGCGCACCGGCTAGCGAAACCGACGTGATATTTGCTGCGGCGCCAAGCCTGGCAGGGTTTGCCTACATGCTGGTTGCTGGCTACGCAGCGGCTTACCCACAAGCTGACCCTGCATTGTTCCTGACCGAGCTTGGGCTATCTCGTCTTGATGAGGTTGATACTGGCTGCGCAGGTGAACTGATTGCGGGATTCTCGGGCACAAACCCAGCTGGGTTGGTACGCCCAGAAGGTCCATCAGCAGAACCTTGGAAATCTTTGGCAGCGGAGAATATTGCAGGCAGTGAAAAAACCAACGACGCTCCGACTCTGATTATTCATAGTCAGAAGGACGAGACCGTGCCGATCTTCTTTAGCGAACTTCTGCTGAGTCGCATGTGTGCCAATGGTCAAGTGGTCGAACGAAGGGTGCTTCCCGAGGGTGGCCACGGCGCAGCAGCGCTTCCCGCATATCAACAAGCACTTAGTTGGGTGCAGGAGCGCTTTGCTGCTGACCCTCCTGCTCCGGTCAACTCCTGTTAATCGCTTTCTCCCACAACCTCGGTCCTGCCAGCACCTTGGAGGGCTAACTGCCGCTGCCGAAAGTTCGGTCCGGCAATGACGATTCGCTTCAGGTCTCCCGGTTGAGCGTGCGGAGTGCCCTCTGGCCAGAGTCCCTCGAGAGCGCCATAGGGCATGGCTAGCTCCATGCTTCGTAGGGTGGTGCAGACGCCTGCAAAAGCAGCTCGGTCGGCGTTCGACCATCGAAACCCGAACCGCCTGCGCAGAACATCTGGCATCACTCCGTAAACCACGATGCGCAAAACGTCAGCACCAAGTTGATTGGCTATCCCGTTGAGTGCAGATAGCGGCCCCGGGAGTCGCAGGTTGCCACCTGCACCAGTCTCAGACTGTGGGTCGAGCACCCATTGGGCTGCGGGGGTGAGCTCAAGTTCCTCGCGGCAGATCTGATCGAAACGAATGCGAAAATCTCGCAAGGTCAATGGGACCGGACGATCACTTAGGCCATAGCGACGATACCAAGTGACGCTTTCTGCATACAGCTGCTCACGTTCTGACCGGTCGAGTGGTAGTGCAAAGAAGAGTTCTCGTGCACGGAGAAACTCCCAAGTGAACGTGGCGTGCGCCCACCAGAACACCTCGGGGTCCAACGCATGATACGGCTCGTTGTTGTGATCAGTTCCCTTGATTGTTGGGTGAAAGTCGCGGATTTGCTTGCCGCGCTCAGACCCCTCTTTTTCATCCTCAGTAAAGATGCTCCCCCAGATATACGGCAGCGAACGATCGATTCGGTCGAAAGGGTCATCGAAAAAGTTGGAATGATCAGTGACCCCTGCGCCAAGTCCGGGCAGCATCAACTGCATAATCCCTGCTGCTATCCCAGTAAGGAGGCTGCGCGGATCGGCGGCTGTAGCCCAGAGAATTGAACGAGGATTGATAGGCGCGCCCTCAGCTCGAACTCGTCCGTCAGGCTCGGTCACAACTTTTCTCCTTCGGGGGCATCAACGAGTAGGTGAGTGTAGTTAGCTGAACGCTGCGATCCCCGTAATGGCGTTTCCTAAAATCAGCGTGTGGATCTCGTTCGTACCTTCATAGGTGTAGACCGATTCCAGATTGTTCATATGACGAATCACGGGGTACTCGGTTGTGATGCCGTTGGCACCGAGAATGCTTCGTGCCTCTCGGGCAACCTCTAACGCCGTTCGCACATTGTCCATCTTGCCAAAGCTGATCTGTGGTGTTGCGAGCGTTCCTGCATCTTTCATGCGCCCTAGGTGAATGGCGAGCAACATGGCGTGTTGCACCTTGACCATCATGTCCACGAGCTTTTTTTGGGTCAGCTGGAACCCAGCAATTGGCTGATTGAACTGAACTCGGTTGAGTGAGTAATCCAAGGCGGCCTCGTAACAAGCCCGGGCAGCGCCGACGGATCCAAAGGAGATTCCAAAACGGGCTTCGTTGAGACAGGAGAAGGGGCCGCGCATGCCAGACACCTCTGGCAGTACTGCGTCCGCAGGTAGCCGAACATCTTGGAGTATCAGTTCAGATGTGACCGAGGCGCGCAGCGAAACCTTGCGGTGAATCAGGGGGGCAGAAAATCCTGCAACGTCGGTGGGTACTAAGAAGCCGCGAACTGCTCCTTTGTCAGGGCCTTCTGGGTCGGTGGTTGCCCAGACCACAGCAACGTCGGCAATTGAGCCATTGGTAATCCACATCTTGGCTCCGTTGAGAATCCAATCCCCAGAGGCGTCTTTGCGTGCATTTGTGCGCATGGAAGAAGGATCGGACCCAGAGTCTGGCTCGGTCAGTCCGAAGCAGCCGATCAGTTCACCAGCGGCCATGCCAGGCAACCACTGCTGCTTCTGATCCTCTGAGCCAAACGCGTGAATCGGAAACATCGCGAGTGAGCCTTGAACGGAGACAAAGCTGCGGGCACCTGAGTCGCCCGCCTCAAGTTCGGTGCAGGCCAAGCCGTAGGCCGTGGCGGAAGTCCCAGCGCAGCCGTAGCCCTCGAGGTGCATCCCGAGCAGGCCGAGCGAGCCGAATTCTTTGGCCATTTCCTTGGGGAAGATGCCTTGGTCAAACCATTCGCCCACCTCGGGCAGGATCCTGTTGCGAACAAACTGCCTGACAGTGTCGCGGAGCATGACCTCGGTTTCGGACAGGAGCGAGTCAGTTGCCAAGAAGTCCAAAGGATCAACTGCTTGTGGCAGTGCAGCATGGTCAGTCATGTTTCCAATGCTAGGCCCCACGGTCCGGATTGTGTGAGCGCAGAGGTGACCAGAACTAGCGAACTAGTCGCTGAGCAGTCATCGAAAATCGAAATACTCAGGTAATCTCAACTGATGACGATGCAAGGGGCAACGCCATCGGGGTTTGTATCTCGGGCACCGAGACTGGGCTTCGTCGGCGGATTTGATGGGGTACGTGGCATCGGAATTCTGATGGTTCTACTGAACCATGCCTATTCAGACTTGTCGCCTTCCTTTGCAGGAATCATCGATGTGTTCTTCGTGATGAGCGCTTTCTTGATTGTGACCCTGCTGATGCAGGAATATCGCGATCACGAGGGCATCAACATGCGCAAGTTCTATGCGCGACGCGTGGTGCGGTTATTGCCTTCTGCATATCTCTGCATTCTGGCTTGGATTCTGTTCTGCCTGCTGTTCGACCGGGAACGCCTGATTTTCGTGCTGCAAGACGCGGCCGCTGCTGTCACCTACATCTATAACTTGGTGTTTCCAGTTGGCCTTGCCTATGTGGACCCCGTAGCGGCCTCACACCGCTCGATTGATCAGTTCTGGTCGCTGGCCGTTGAGGAGCAGTTTTACCTAGTAATTGCAATCACGGTGCTGGTCTGTCTGAAGCGCCGTTGGATGACGCAGCTTGCAGTGGGTCTGTGCATTTTGGCTGCGTGGATTGGTTGGCAACGCTGGACTGGTCACACTGGGCCTTGGAATGGGGGAGTGCCCACCAACTCGAGCATTCCTGCACGTGGCCTGAGCTTGTTGTGGCTGTCTCGCTATGACTCTTTGATGTGGGGTGTGGGCTTGGCGGTGTTCAACGCCAAGCTGCCCAACCCTCTGCCCGCTAGTTGGCATAAGTGGCTACCAAGGGTTGGGATTGTTGGTCTCATAGTCGGTTCGGTCAGCATGCTGATGTCGAGCAAGTTCCTCTTTGACCTGACTGGCAAGTTCGGTTTGCCGTACCCCTATGTGCCCATGGCTGTTCCTAAAGGGGTGCTCTATAACGGCCAAGTCTGGGTGCAGTACGGCCACACACTCACAGCGGTGGCCTTCATGCCAGCACTTTTGGCGATGGCGCGATGTGGCGAATGGTGGGCTAACCGTGCCCTGTCATGGAAACCTCTCCGGTTCTTGGGTCGGATGTCCTACACGGTCTATGTCTGGCACACATTCTTTTATTTCGTGATTCTCGAGGCCCTTGGAGCAGACGCGTTTTTGGGTCAGAAATGGCGCGCCCCCGTTCTTGCTGTCATCGCGATTGTGGCCTCTTTACCGATCTACTACGGGGTTGAACAGCGCATGCTTCGCGTAAAACTGCGCTTTGCTTCAGAAAAAGAAGTACTCGACCTGAACACCGGCAAGATGATGACGGTTGAAGCAGCGCGTTCCGTTGGGAAGGGAACCTTTAGCGCCGAGGCCGTTGAGGGCCCTGAGGAATACAGCCCTGAGGAATACAGCCCTGAGGAATACAGGCCTGACCCAGATGAGTAGTTCAGACCTGACCGGAACCGAAATCGATGCCCCAGCAAAGCCTGCAGCTGCATTTGTAACCAAGGCGCCCAAGCTGGGATTGGTTGGCGGGTTCGACGGTATACGTGGAATTGGCATCTGCATGGTGCTCATCGGGCATGCGCTCTTTGAGTACGTGGAGTCCTGGGTGACGATCGTCGACACCTTCTTCGTGCTGAGTGGTTTTCTGATCACCACGCTGTTGCTTCAAGAGACGCGCACAACTGGAACAATCAGCCTGAAGAAGTTCTACTCGCGCCGTGGCATTCGACTCCTGCCCTCGCTGTGGCTGTTCGTTGGCGTCTGGCTAGTCATTTCAACTATCTGCACTCTCATTGGGTTCAAAGCACTGAGTCTTCGTTACGTGGGCCAGGACGCCGCAGCAGCGCTGCTGTACGTGTATCACCTGTTCTTCCCGAATGGCCTGGCGGTGATTCGGCCCGACATTCAGGGCAATCGAGTCATGTGGCATCTCTGGACCTTGTCAGTCGAAGAGTGGTTCTATGCCCTCATTGCGGGCACGGTTCTGATCTGCGTAAAAAAGCATTGGATCAAGCAACTCGGCGTGCTGATGGGTGTGTTCTTTGTTGGTATCGGAATTGCCCGTTGGTATGCGTATACGGGGTTCTATCAAGACGATGTGACCATGATCTCGGGCGTGCGGATGGCTCTGCTGCAGCGGCCCGACGCACTCATGCTGGGCGTTGGTATGGCTACCTTCAATGCCTACCTCACTGAGGAGCGCTTGTTGCGTTGGCGCAAAGTGTTTCTGTTTCTCGGAACAGTTGGTCTGGTGGTGTGGTTCGTCATGCTCAACCTGTCGAGCGGACTGGTGCGCAAACTAGGTGGCCCGTATGTTGATTATCTGCCTGCAGGGCCCGAGGAGTTCACACGGTCTCAGATGCTCGAGACCATGTATTGGTTCCGATTTGGCCACACCTTGGGAGCGCTGGCTTTTGCGCTGATTCTGGTTTGTCTGGTTCGCCTGAGCGATTGGTGGTTGAGCAGGTTCTGGTCACTGCCACAATTCCGGTGGCTCGGCAGACTGAGCTACACCCTCTACATCTGGCATGCGCTGCCCTACATCTTCATCTTTGCGTTGATGGGTGGCGCTGATGCCTCACTCAAGGTGCAATTGATCCGCACACCCATCTTGATAGCAGCCGCATTCGCAGTCTCGTTGCCGGTGTACTACCTCGTCGAGTTACGGGTCCTTCGGATGAAGCTCAAGTACTCATCTGAAAAGGAAGTCCTTGATTTACGCACCGGCAAGATGGTGCAGGTCAACGTGGCCGGCCAAGTTGACCAGATTAAGTCGCCAGACAGGACTCTTGCCGCAGAGGAAACAGGCGAGGTTCCACCTAGCTCCTCGCAGCCCTAGTGGCTGCGCCACCGAGTCGCCCTCGGTGGCACTACTAGATAGGGATTAGCTGCTGAGTGTCTTGAGTAGCTTCTGTAGTTCGCCGGAGGGATCCTCGGGAACGATGTAGCCGGTCTCATCGCGGATCTCGTCAAAGTGATCGCGAACGTCTTCAACGCTGTGACCTTCGCCGTACCAACCTGGGGTCAGACCGATGAAGTAGCGAGCGACAACGCCGCCGGCTACGGAGTAGACCTCGCCAGACACGGGGCATTCCTCATGCGCCAAGTAGACCACGGTGGGTGTCACTTCGGCAGGCTCGAGCTTGTCTCCGAGCGGGCCGAGCAAGTCTTCGGTCATGCGGGTCTTTGCAACCGGAGCAATTGCGTTCACTTTGATGCCCTTGGACTTGCCCTCATTCGCGAGCACTCGAGTGAATCCGACGATGCCGAGCTTTGCGGCGCCATAGTTGGACTGACCAAAGTTGCCGAGCAGGCCCGAGTTGGAACTGGTGTTGACTACGCGGCCGTAACCTTTTTCTCGCATGATGAGCCAAGCAGGCTGGGTGACGTAAAAGGCGCCGAGCAGGTGCACGGCGATCACAGGCTCAAGCAAATCAGGGGTGAGATTGTGAAAGGTCTTGTCCTTGAGGATGCCGGCATTGTTGATCACGATGTCAACGGTTCCGAACGCATCCACGGCTGTCTGCACGATGGCCTGGCCACCCTCTGGAGTTGCTACGGAGTCATGATTGGCAACTGCCTCGCCGCCGGCAGCAATGATTTCATCTACTACTAGTTGTGCAGCAGAAGCGTTGTCGCCAACCCCATTGACCGAACCGCCAAGGTCGTTCACCACGATGCGTGCGCCGCGTCGGGCCAATTCCAGAGCATGTGATTTTCCAAGTCCGCCACCTGCTCCGGTGATGATTGCTACTTGTCCGTCAAATCCGAGATCAGTCATCTGTTGCCTTCATTCAGTCTTCGTCGTGAGTGCTCGTAGAGGCACTGCTGCTGCATCGGGCACGGCTGTGCTCCAAAGAATCTCCATACGGTACCGACAGCACTGCCGCTGGAGAAATCGAAAGCAACCTATGGCTCGGCATTTCCGAAGGAATCCGCAGCACTGCTAGTCGGGAGCGGAACTCCTGCCCTATTCGGGGACGATCCCGAGTTGATCAAGTGCGTATTGCTTGTGGCGCTTGTAGTCCACCTTGCCGTTTGGTGCGCGGCCAATGCTGTCCACAAAGAGAACAGTCTTTGGAGCCTTGTATGCGGCGAGCACCGCCTTGACATGCTCAATCAGTTCGGCGGGCTCAACACTGGCGCCTGGTGCGATCTCTACAACGGCAGTGATGGCCTCACCGAACTTCTCATCGGGAACCCCCACTACAACTGCGTCGTGCACCTGCCCCTGAGTCTTGAGTGCCTCCTCGACTTCTTCGGGAAAGACTTTCTCTCCTCCCGTATTGATGCAGACAGACCCCCGGCCCAGCAGCGTGATGGTTCCGTCAGCCTCGATCGTTGCGTAGTCGCCGGGCATGGAATAGCGAACGCCTTCGAACTCGATAAATGTCGCTGCTGATTTTTCGGGGTCTTTGTAATAGCCCAATGGCTGATTGCCCGGCACCGCAACACGACCGCGTTCACCTGATCCAGCCTGAACGGCGTGGCCGTCATCACTGATGACCTGCGCTCCATTTCCGAGCGAAAAGTGAGCAGTCTTTTCTTCCGCACCGGAAGATGACACGGACTGCCCGAGGCCGATTGCCTCGGAGCTTGAAAACGAATCGATCAGGAACATGTTGGGATTGTGCTTGAGTAGGCCCTGCTTAGAACCCTCGGACCACATCACGCCAGAAGAGGTGATCAGGAACAGGCTCGAGAGATCCCAGCGATCTGGCTGAGCATCCAGCACCCGCAGAATCGGTTTGGCGAATGCATCTCCGACGATGGTCAGGGCGCCAACCTTCTCACGCTGAATGGTGTCGAGGAGTTCTTCGATGTCTAGGTGACGGTCCTCAAGGAGCACCAGAGATCCGCCGGCAGTGAGGTACAAGTTCGCAGTGAACCAACCGGTGCCGTGCATCAGTGGGCATGCGGGCATGCCGGGCATACCGGGAGCCTCTAGGGAGTCAATCGCTGCAGTAAAACCGATTGTTTCGGGGTCCTCGTTGAACAGCGGGTTGCTGACCGAGATGACAGCGCGAATGAGGTCGTCTTGCCTCCACATCACACCCTTCGGCATGCCAGTGGTGCCCCCCGTGTAGATCATCAAGATGTCATCGCCAGATCTACCCCAGGCCGGCACCACGCGCTCGGTGGGCACTGTCACCACTGACTCATAGGCGGTTGCCCATTCGGGCATTTCGCCGCTGCCGTCATCTACCCAGAGCCAGTCGCGTACCTGGGGAACTCGCTCGCGAACAGCTGCAACGCGCTCGGTGAAACACCCATGAAAGATCACGGCCACGGCGTCAGCGTTCTGCCAAAGATAGGCAAGCTCGTCATCCAAATAGCGATAGTTGGTGTTGACGGGAACGAGGCCGGCCTTGAATGCGCCGAATGCGCCCTCCATATATTCGGGGGCGTTGTACAGATACAGCGCAATCTTGTCTTGGTGAACGGCGCCTTGGTCGAGCAGATACCTAGCAAGGCCGTCTGCTCTCGCGTCGAACTCCTTCCAAGAGATCCTTCGCTTCCCTTGGACCTGCGCATCTGACTCGGGAAAGCGATCGGCTACTTGTTCCCAAAGTTCAGCAAAATTCCAACCGGGCATGTTGCCCCCTTCAGCTTGTTGCGTACTTGACTCGCCACTTCGCAAACCTTGTCGTCGCTGCAATGCAACCACGTAGTAGGCCCCTAACGCAGCGGAGTGTAGAGCAGCATCAGACTTCGAGTCGCCCGGCCGCCTACTCTGCTGCTGTGGACTTCGAACTACCTCCAGAGACTGACCCTCGTCGCGTAGAGATCAGGTCTTGGCTCAACGAACATCCAAGCCCAACGGGTCGGCAACTAGCCGAGGCAGGTTACGTTGCACCTCATTGGCCCAAGCCCTTTGGACTCGCAGCGGATCCAATTCATCAGCTGGTTATCGACGATGAGCTACGAGCCGCTGGAGTGCGCCGGCCGAATAATCCAATCGGCATAGGTTGGGCAGGACCAACTTTGCTGTCCGCTGGCACCGAGGCACAGCAACACAAATATCTGCTTGGACTACTCAGCGGTGAAGAGATCTGGTGTCAGTTGTTCTCTGAACCCGGGTCTGGGTCAGATCTTGCATCCCTTGCGACTCGGGCAGTCAAAGATGGCGACGAGTGGGTGGTAAACGGCCAAAAGATCTGGACCTCACTTGGCCATCAAGCCAAGTACGGAATCTTGATAGCTCGCACCGACCCGGAGGAGTCAAAGCAGCGGGGAATCTCGTACTTCATCTGCAAGATGGATTCCCCGGGTATCGACATCCGCCCAATCCCCGAGATGACAGGTGGTCACACGTTCAACGAGGTGTTCATGACAGACCTTCGGATTCCCGCAGAGAATCTGGTGGGTGAAGTGAATGATGGATGGCGTCTTGCCAAGGTGACGCTTTCGAACGAGCGTGTCTCTCTTTCTGCTGCAGGAGCATTATGGGGAATGGGTCCAGACGCTGGTGACCTGTTGGATCTGGTGCGAACAAGTGGGGGAGTAGTCGACCCGCTGATGCGTCAACGACTCGTGGACATGTACATGCAGTCCGAGATTCTGCGGCTGATTCGACTTCGTACTGTGACTGCGGCAATTGCTGGTCGGGAGCCAGGCCCCGAGGCATCAGTGCGCAAAGTGCTCGCAGACGAACATGGTCAACAGATCATGGGCATAGCCAAGGATTTGGCGGGCGCAGGCGGAATGCTGACTGATGCTGGCCCGCTCGGCACAGAAGTGGGCATCTGGCACTACGGCTACTTGTTCGCCCCAGCGCTCACGATCGGCGGCGGTACTGGAGATGTTCAGCGAAATATTATTTCTGAGCGGGTGCTCGGTCTTCCGCATGATGTTGACGTAGAGGTCGGAAAATCCTGGTCTGAGAGTCAGCGTTCAGCCGGGAGTAGCGCCACCTGAGCTGAGCCGCTGCTGCTCGATTCCGAGCTGTCTGGACCCCGTAATGGGAATCTGAATGCTGCGGCCTAGCCCTGAGATTGGTACTGTAACCCGCAATGGCAAAGAAACGAGTCGGTGATCAGTTGCAGGTCAAGGACAAGGTCGTTGCAGCAGTGGATCTTCTTGGAGTTCCTGCTGGCACACGCGGCAAAGTCTCGCTAGTGAACGGGTTTCGGTGGATCCGCTACCGTGTCTATTTCGACAACGGCGCAGACCTTGGCTCAATCAATCGATCCGATCTTGTTCTTGCCAAAGACTGGACAGGTACTAGCGACCAAACCGAGACGACCCAAGGGGAAAATTCATGAAGCTCAGCATGCAAATTGGGTACGCCGGCGGGTTTGCCGAGTCCGTGGAACAGGTACAAGCACTCGAGTCCGTAGGCATGGACATTGCCTATGTGGCAGAGGCCTACGGCTACGACGCTGTCAGCCTGATGGGTTACCTAGCAGCGAAGACCTCAACTATTCAGATTGCTTCTGGCATTCTGCCCATCTACACGCGCACCCCAACGCTCTTGGCAATGACAGCGGCAGGTATTGATGACCTTTCCGAAGGACGTGCCATTCTTGGTCTCGGTGCCTCGGGCCCGCAGGTGATCGAAGGGTTCCACGGAGTTTCCTACGACGCTCCGATCGGACGCACCCGAGAGATCATTCAGATCTGTCGTGATGTCTGGAAGCGCGAAGCTCCTGTGGAGCATGACGGCAAGTACTACCAACTGCCGCTCCCTGCAGACAAGGGAACTGGCCTAGGCAAGCCGCTCAAGATCATTACGCACCCACGACGGTCTGATATCCCCATTCACGTTGCTTCTCTTGGTCCGAAGAATGTGCAACTCACTGCCGAGTTGGCCAATGGTTGGCTGCCAATCCTGTTTCACCCTGAGCGCGCTGCTTCGGTCTGGGGCGAGGACCTTGCGATTGGCGCTGCGAAGCGAGACCCTGCCCTTGGTGAGATGGATGTGATCGCCGGAGGAATGCTGGCCATTGGCCCAGAGTCCGAGGTTGGCGGGTTCCGTGAGTTCTCCCGGTCCATGGTTGCGCTCTATGTGGGTGGCATGGGTGCTCGAGGCAAGAACTTCTACAACACGCTCTTTACTCGCTACGGCTACGAGGCCGAAGCTCAAGAGATTCAAGACCTGTACTTGGCAGGAAAAAAGCAGGAAGCCGCAGCAGCAGTGCCGGCGAGTTTCCTAGAAGAGACCTCGCTCTGTGGAGAAGAGGGATACGTGCGTGAACGCGTTGCTCAGTTTGCCGAGGCAGGCGTGACCATCCTGAACGTGAGTCCTGTAGCTAGAACCCTTGATGGCCAGAAAGAGATGATTGCCAAGGTCAAAGAGATGTGCTCCTAGCGATACGCAGCTAGGCGCTCAAGTACCTGTTCGGCCTCGGCCATGAATTGCTGAACCATCTGACCAGCGGGAACCAGAGTCTGAATCGCTCCGATTCCTTGACCCGCAGGCATGAACTCGATGCTGGGGTCAACCCCAACAGTGTGCTCGTCGCCACCAAGGTGATTGGCGCCATCTTGCATGGATTTGATGACCTGGCCGGGGAAGGGTTGGGCAACTGCTCCAGAGGCCTCAAAGTCTCGGGCGTAACTGGTGCGCAACACGCGACAGGTCTTGCCGGTGTAGGCCCGGGTAATCATGGTGCCGTCATCGGCACCTCCTAGAATTGCTTCCTTATAGCCAGGGACGGCTCGTGCTTCGGGGCTGGCAATAAAGCGAGTACCGACCCAGATTCCGTCTGCTCCCAAACCGAGAGCCGCTGCCAAGCCGCGTCCGTCAACGATTCCGCCAGCAGCTACAACGGGTACTTGAGCGCCGACGGCGTCAACCACCTGTGGAACAAGGGCCAACGTTGCTACCTGGCCGGTGTGACCACCCGCCTCGGTTCCCTGGGCAACCACGATGTCGCATCCAGCGTCTACTGCCGCAATCGCATGTGAGACCTTGCCGCACATATTCACCACGAGTAGGCCGCGCTCATGACACAGGTCGATCACCTCACGTGGCACTCCAAGCCCTGCAACAAACACCGTTGCGCCACCATCTGCTATTGCTGTGACTTTCGCAGCCATGTCTTGTGGTGCAGCAGTCAGCAAGTCCACGCCAAATGGCTTCTTGGTAAGTGCTGCAGTGGCTGCAATCTCGCTCACCATCTCGTCGTTGCCCATAACCGATGCGCCAAGGCACCCAAACCCTCCAGCCTCGGACACGGCCGCAACGAGTTCGTTATATGAGACTCCGCCCATCCCAGCCAGCATGATGGGATGGTCAACATTCAGTAATTCAGTCAGGCGCGTTTGCATGAAAACAATCTAGGGCCTTGAGATGGCTCTAGCGCGATGCGTAGGCCCCTGGCTGGCTGATCACACCTTTGCCCCATCGGCGCGGCGTAGCGATGAGCGCCCGGGGGTAATCCTCAAACAGCCATCTTCCAAAGTTTCTGCGGGTCCAAGGTGTTGCGCCAGCTATTCGTACAGCCCGGTCTGCGCCACCCACTGAACTCAAACCCCGAACAAGCAGTTTCGACATGCGATGATCGGCAACCAGTTCTTTTTTGAGAGCCACAGCGTAGGCCCGGCCTGCCTCGCCTGACCGACCGTGGTCGCGCACTGCCTCTGCCGCTCGGATTCCGGTCAGCAGGGCCTGCGCAATCCCTTCTCCGGTCATGACATCGCAGGCTGCAACAGCGTCGCCTACAAAGAGTGCACGCCCTGTGGCGGGAAGTATCTTGTCTACGCGTGCGGGGATCGGCCATGCCCGGTGAGGCTCATCAGCTACAAAATCTTCTCCGAGAACGGCCCGAATATGGGGCCGCTCGAGTAGACCCAACCACAGGGCCTTCATCTCTTTGGTTTTGCGCTCACCGTCACGCTGAATGCCAAAACCAATATTGGCCCGACCGCCAGGCAGGGGAAACGACCAGAAATACCCGGGCAACAAGTCAGCCTCAAAGGAGATGAACAAGTCTTTAGCTGCAACGGGCCCAACGCCCGAGACGTACTGTCTGAATGCGTGCCACTCGCCCAAATAACCTTGCACGGCCACACCGAGGTGTTTGCGCAAAGGTGACCACATCCCGTCAGCCCCGATCACCCAAGCAGCCCGGACGAGACCAATCCCTTCTACCTCGACTGTGATGCCCTCTGAGTCCTCTTGCGCACCTACTAAGCCGTGACCATCGAGGACCTCGGCACCCTCTTTGCGTGCAAGGTTCAGCAGAGCCTCGTCAAGGTCCTTTCGCGTAGCGATTGCAGCGAAGCTGCCACCCGTCCGCGGTAGTTCAAACAAGCGGGTTGTTCCGGTCGGGGAGCGCACCCAGCAGTCTTCGGCTTCTTGCCAAGACTCGATGCTCTCGGGAAGCAGTCCCAACTCCTCGAGTACTCGCAGCGCACCCGTGGTTAACCCGTCTCCACAAATCTTGTCTCGTGGAAACTCGGCCTTATCTATGACGAGCACTTGAATGCCAGCCCGCGCAAGGGTAATTGCAGTAGCTGAACCTGCTGGGCCTGCGCCAACAATAAGCACATCTACGGATCTATCCGGGACTCTGATAGCTGCAGAACTCAAGCCAAATCCAGAAGTTCGTTGTAGGCGGTCCGCAGGCATTCCATGAAGACGTCACCATCGGGTACAGCGGCGGGGTCAAGGTTCACGCCAATATTGAGCTCATTCTGATAACTCAGGAGCGTGATGTTTACTGCGGCCCCTGCGAGGGGCCCAAATGGGTACACCGACTGCACTGGCACTCCCTGCAAATACAGCGGCACGGGTGATCCAGGCACGTTCGAGGCTTGGAAGTCCAACCCCTTCATCATGCTGCCGAATACTTGAGTGACAACCGTGGTGGGCAGCTTATTGAGGATTCCAGACAGCGGTTCAACGAGTTGGTTAGCCGGTTCATCGCGAGCGGCAATAGCCCGCTCGCGAATGTGGGTCATGAGTTCGGTTAGGTCCTCGAAATCGATCTGAATCTCGAATCGCGCTGGTACAAAGGAGTTGCCAGATGTCTTCATCGATGCTGCGCCACGAATATTGATGGGCATGCCCATGCGGAGCGACCCTTGCTCAGCCCCGTGATGCTGGTGATACAGCGACATGCCCCGAGCGATCCCAGAGAGGAACGTGTCGTTGATCGTGCCACCAATGTGATTGCCAACCTTCTTGGCAAGGTCAAGTGGCATAGAGAGCACATCGAGGCTATTCGAGAGCGTTCGGCGGGTCATGATCGCCGAAAGTGGTGTGCTCTCTGGCCGAAGAATTCTGGTAGCAGAGGCAAGTAACTCACTCGATGCCGTCACCGACCCACCGGGATCTGTGAGTGCATCACGCACTGATCCAGCGCCGGCCGAAGTGACCTGTCGAGCAAAACTGAACTGCCTGCGGGACTCATGTTGGAAAGCGTTCATGAAACGCTGGGCCTGATTGAGTACGTGAACGTCGGGGGCATGAGGCATCATGCGCTCTGCAGCATCTGGCTCAAGCTCGAAAATCTCCAGCATGAGTTCGACACCGCCAACCCCGTCGGTGATCGAGTGATGAAACTTCAAAATAATCGCAGATTGGTTGCTCGACAGACCCTCGACGATGGTCGCCTCCCAGAGCGGCCTTGCCCGGTCAAACCCCTGCATGGCAATGGGGCCAGCCATTGCGAGAAGGTCTGCCATCGAGCCTGAGCCGGGCACGCGGGCAGAGCGAAGATGGTAGCGAAGGTCGAAGTTGGGGTCGATCTCCCAACGGGGGGGAGCAAGCGAAAGGGGGTTGCCGCGAACTCGCTGCCGCAGGCGTGGGACGATTCGACTGGCCCGATCAAAGGTGTGATGGAGTTGGTCTGAGCGCAGCTGGCCGTCGAGCACCATCAGCGTGGTGACGGTCGAGCGGAGCATGGGATCCTTCTCGATGTTCCACATCAAGGCATCCGCATCACTCATGCGGTCCTCAAAGGTCACCGACATGGCCTGACTAGATGAAGTTCGTTCTGTGCTCATGTAACTGCCTCAGTGATCCTCGATGTTTCTACACATACTAGGGATGCTTCGGCTGTGCTGCTTCGCGAGGAGTGCTCTGAGCGCTGAGGAACTCGTGAGGTTCTCAGTCGCAGTCGTAGTTTGCGTTGAATTTGTCTTTCTCTGTATGGCCATCGACAAAGGTTCGGGTTCGCTCGGTGGTGACCTTGCCGCAGCCAGAAGTTGGATTCTGTGCCGTCTGTTCACCCTTGGCAAAGGGTGTAGACCACATGCTGACCGTGACTGAGGTGTTGGTATACGTGGGCCAAATCACCACTCCATACGGAGTTTCGTTTCGAATCTTCAGGTCGACACTGGGATAAGCCAATGTGGCCTCACGGCCAAAGGGATATCTGCTGATGTACTTCGAGTGGGCCTTGTAAGCAGGAATGTTGAGTCCGCCAAAGAACGCTGCATTGAATGTGGTGGTTGCAAACTGGCTCACACCGCCACCAATGTCGGTTGCGAATTCACCGTCCTGAATAACTCCACCCTCGACGAACCCCTTTGCAGTGGTTCGCCGACCGACCGTGTCGTTTACAGAGAATGTGGCGCCCGGAGGAATCAGCGTGCCGCGAACAATGTCAGAAATTTTGTGAATATTAGTAACTCTCGATTCGCAGCACTTGTGATACGTCGTGAATGACCCAATGACCTCTTT
>ERZ888423.653-NODE-653-length-34720-cov-5.732324_pt1 | contig 34720 bp, 25 predicted proteins | sample MGYA00520523_ERZ888423 | MGnify/ENA primary metagenome ERZ888423 (study PRJEB32303, sample SAMEA104408611) | aquatic metagenome | biome: Brackish water; feature: Pelagic; material: water | place: Baltic Sea | collected 2014-06-08T10:24:00 | depth 30,27 m ...
ACGGTCGAGCGCCATGACACCATCGGCGGTGCCTGCTCGAGGGAGTCCAACACGCTGCGTTACGGCCATCACACCCGCGCCCAACATGCCTGCGTCGAGAACTTCGTGCACGACAACGCCAAGCGTGGCATGGGCAAACGGGACATCGTGCCCAACATCAACTTCTTCATGAACGTGCCGGTCGAAGCAGACGGAACCCTCGGCATCGTCGATGGTCTGTCGGCACCGGGTCTCACGGTCGACCTGCTGGCCGCGATGGACACGCTGGTGGCGGTGTCGAACTGTCCCCAGATCAACAATCCTTGCAACGGCTTCAACCCGACCCCGGTACGGATGATCGTGACCATGCCGGAATGAGTTCGTCGGGTTTCCGTCGCGTCCTCGTCGCCAATCGCGGCGAGATCGCCTGTCGGATCATGCGAACGCTCGACACCATGGGGGTCGAGTCAGTCGCCGTCTACTCCGACGCCGATTTCGATGCTCGGCACGTCGCGATGGCCGGGCGTGCCGTGCGCCTCGGCCCAGCGCCACCGGTCGAGAGTTACCTGCAGATCGACCGGGTCATCGCCGCAGCGCGACAGACCGGCGCCGAGGCGATCCATCCCGGGTACGGCCTACTGTCGGAATCGGCCGACTTCGCCGAGGCATGCGAAGCCGCCGGATTGGCCTTCATCGGGCCGACGCCGGATCAACTCCGGGTCTTCGGCAAGAAGCACACGGCACGGGATCTGGCCGAACGGGCAGGGGTGCCGCTGGTGCCGGGCAGCGGGTTGCTGGCTTCGGCCCACGAAGCAGAGGCCGCGGCCGACCTCGTCGGCTTTCCGGTGATGCTCAAGGCGTCGGCCGGCGGTGGCGGCATCGGTATGCGACGGTGCGACGAGCCGGGCGAGTTGGCGGCCGCATTCGAGAGCGTCCAGCGACTGGCGGCCGGCAACTTCGGAGACAACACCGTCTTTCTCGAACGCTTCGTCCAGCGGGCGCGTCACATCGAGGTCCAGATCTTCGGTGACGGGGCCGGCACCGTCATCGACCTTGGCGAACGTGACTGTTCGACTCAGCGCCGAAACCAGAAAGTGGTCGAGGAAACCCCCGCTCCCGGCATCTCCGATGGCCTTCGGCAACGACTGCTGGAGGCCTCCCGACGTCTGGCCGCCTCGGTCGACTATCGATCGGCCGGGACCGTCGAGTTCGTCGTCGATGCCGACAGCCTGAGCAACGCCGACGGGGGCGATGCGTGGTTCCTCGAGATGAACACTCGGCTCCAGGTCGAACACGGGGTCACCGAATTGGTCCGCGGCATCGACCTCGTCGAATGGATGATCGAGTTGGCGGGAGGATCGATCCCGGCCGGCTTCCTCGACCCGCCCCCGGCGAACGGATCGGCCATTCAGGTCCGGTTGTACGCCGAAGACCCGGTCGACGACTTCCGGCCCAGCCCGGGCCTGATCACCGAGTTCGAGACACCGGCCGACATTCGTTGTGACTCCTGGGTCGCCGCCGGCACCGAAGTCTCGCCCTACTACGATCCTCTGATCGCCAAGTTGCTCGTGCTCGGTGACGATCGGCCGGCCGCCATCGAGGCCATGGCGGCAGCGCTGTCCGCCACTCGGGTCGGCGGGATCGAGACCAATCGTGCGTTCCTGGCCGACATCGTGATGTCGGCGACGTTCCGGGCCGGCGAGACCACGACGGGATCGCTGGCCGACCTGAGTCATCGACCTCGGACCGTGAAGGTGCTGGACGGCGGTCTGTTCACCACGGTCCAGGATCTGCCCGGTCGGCTCGGCTACTGGCAGGTCGGGGTGCCGCCATCGGGCCCCATGGACGACCGGAGCCACCGTCTCGCCAACGAACTCCTCGGGAACGATCCGCACCTACCTGCGCTGGAGATGACCCTTCGGGGCCCTCGGCTCTGTTTCACCAGCGCCACCGTGTTCGCGCTCGGCGGAGCGGCCACCACAGCAACGCTCGATGGCGTCGACGTCCCCCATTGGACAGTGGTCGAGGCGTTGGCCGGGTCGGTGCTCGACGTCGGTGCCGTTCCCGGTCCCGGGGCCCGCTCGGTCCTGGCCGTTGCCGGAGGCTTCGATGTGCCCGATCATCTGGGAAGCGCGTCGACCTTCGTGCTCGGTGGGTTCGGGGGTCATGCCGGGCGCACGCTCCGCCCCGGCGACGTCCTGCACGTGGGTGCGGTCACCACGCCGGCGGCGCCCGGGCTGTCGCTGCCCGAACCAGACCGTCCCGTCATGACCGATAACTGGGAGATCGACGTGTTGGCTGGACCTCACGCGGCCCCCGACTACTTCACCGACAGCGACATCGAACAGCTCTACGGCGCCACCTGGACCGTTCACTTCAACTCCGATCGGACCGGCGTGCGACTGATCGGACCCAAACCGCAATGGGCCCGACCCGACGGCGGCGAAGCGGGTCTGCACCCTTCCAACATCCACGACAACCCCTACAGCATCGGGACCATCGACTTCACCGGCGACATGCCCATCGTCCTCGGTCGTGACGGTCCGAGCCTGGGCGGCTTCGTCTGCCCGGCGACCATTGCTCAGGACGACTTCTGGAAGATCGGTCAGGCCCGAGCCGGCGACACCGTCCGCTTCGTTCCTCGCCTCGCCCCGCCGTCGGCGTCGGCGTCGGCGTCGGCGTCGGCGTCGGCGTCGGCGTCGGCGGGGTCCGACGAACTCGTCCGCCGCTTCGGCGACGCCGTACTTCGTGTCGTCGCCCCCGACGACCGGCCGACGCTCACCATCCGACGAGCCGGTGACGCCCACGTGCTGGTCGAGTACGGCGAGAACGTCCTGGACCTGATGCTTCGCCTTCGAGTGGCTGCCCTCATGGCTGCGGTCGATGCAGACCGCCACCAGGGGATCCGGGAGATGGTTCCCGGCATTCGCTCGTTGCAGATCGGTTTCGACCCGGCGACGGTCTCGGCCGCCGAGATCGTCGAACTCGTCGCCGGCACCGATGCCGATCTCGCTCCCCTCACCGACCTCGAGGTACCCAGTCGGATCGTCCGCCTGCCCCTGTCATGGGACGATCCGGCAACGAAGCTGGCGACCGAGAAGTACATGCAGACGGTCCGGCCCGATGCGCCATGGTGCCCCTGGAACCTGGAGTTCATCCGCCGCATCAACGGGCTGGATTCGGTCGACGACGTCAAGGACATCGTCTTCGATGCCAGCTACCTGGTGTTGGGCCTGGGCGACGTCTACCTGGGTGCACCGGTTGCGACGCCCGTCGATCCTCGCCACCGCCTGGTCACGACGAAATACAACCCTGCTCGCACCTGGACCGCCGAGAACTCGGTCGGCATCGGTGGCGCCTATCTGTGCATCTACGGGATGGAGGGTCCGGGCGGATACCAGTTCGTCGGCCGGACGGTCCAGGTATGGGATCGGTGGAGGCGAGGCGCCAGCAACGGGTTCGACCAGCCTTGGCTGCTGCGGTTCTTCGACCAGATCCGCTGGTATCCGGTGGAGGCCGACGAGCTGCTCGAGCTGCGAGCCGAGGTCGCGGCCGGGCGCTTCCGGTTCGACATCGAAGAGACGACGTTCTCGGTGGCCGACCACCTCGGCCTGCTCGAGACCGAAGCCGAATCCATCCAGCGCTTCACCGTGCAGCGGGCCAATGCCTTCGAGGAGGAACGCCGCCGTTGGGCAGAGGCCGGTCTCGACCTCCCCCCCTCGGAGGATCTGTCGGTGGCCCCGGTCGAACAACCCGACCTGCTCGCCGGCCAGGTGGCGGCGTCGGCATCGGTTCCCGGTGTCGTATGGAAGGTCCAGACGGCGGAGGGCAGACGGGTCGAGGCCGGGGAGGTCGTCGTGATCGTCGAATCGATGAAGATGGAGACCGAGGTGACCGCGCCGACCGGTGGGATCGTCACATCGGTCCGCTGCTGCGAAGGTGACGCCGTCATGACCGGAAACGTCCTGGTGGTCATCACCCCCGAAGGGCGCGATACCCGCGAAGGGCGCGATACCCGCGAAGGGCGCGATACCCGCGAAGGGCGCGATACAGAACGGACCGACGAACGAAGGGACGGGGCAACATGACCAACGAGACGGCGCGGCAAACGATCGAGGACACGTTCGATCGCATCGACGTCGCGCGGCGCGACGTCGACGATGCCATCTTCATCGCGGTTGCTGATCGGGACCGAACGCTGGCCTCGGTCGACGGCGAGGGACCACTGGCCGGACTCACCTTTGCCGTCAAGGACAACATCGACGTGGCCGGCATGGCCACGACCGCCGGCTGCCCGAGCTTCGGGTTCCAACCAGCAGTGTCGGCCACGGTGGTCGCTCGGCTGACCGGGGCCGGCGCCACCTGCGTGGCCAAGACCAATCTCGATCAGTTCGCCACCGGACTCGTCGGCACCCGCAGCCCCTACGGCATCCCGATCAATCCGGTCGATGCCCGATTGGTGCCGGGTGGGTCGTCGTCGGGCTCAGCCGTCGCCGTCGCCCGCGGTCTGGTCGACTTCGCCTTGGGCACCGACACCGCAGGCTCGGGTCGTGTCCCTGCGCTGCACAACCGCATCGTCGGGCTCAAACCGACCCGGGGACTCCTGTCGACGGCTGGCGTCGTGCCTGCGGTTCGTAGCATCGACTGTGTCTCGATCTTCGCCCGCGACATCTCGACGGCGTGGTCGGCGCTGGAACAGGCCCGAGGATTCGATGCCTCCGACCCGTTCAGCCGCCGGGCACCGACTCCTCCCCCACCTTCCCCCCTGCTTCGGGTGGCTGTCCCTTCGGTCGTCGATCTCGACACCGATCTCGACCGCGCCGCCTGGGAGGAGGCGCTCGCCTCACTGCGTAACCTCGCCATCGAGGTGTGCGAGCTCGACATCTCGTTCCTGTGCGATGCCGGCGATCTGTTGTACGGCGGACCATGGGTGGCCGAGCGCCTGGCTGCGGTCGGAGACTTCCTACGAACCGAACCGGTCGATGCCGATCCGACCGTTGCCCGCATCATTCTGGGGGGTGACGAATTCGCTGCCATCGACGCCTACCGAGCGCAGTACCAGTTGGCCCACTACAAGCAGCGGGCCGACGCACTCTGGCACGACATCGATGTACTGCTCGTTCCAACCGCCCCGGGGCTCGCCACCCTCGACGAGGTGGCCGCCGACCCCGTCGGACGCAACACCAGGCTCGGCCGCTACACCAACTGGGTCAACCTCCTCGACCAGTGTGCAATCGCCGTCCCCGGACCCGACCGGACCGACGGGTTGCCGTTCGGGGTCACGGTCATCGGTCCTGCGGGCGCGGATGCCACCATTGCCTCCTTGGCCGCCGACCTCGTGGGCGAACACCTGTCGGCGGCCGTCACCGAAGCGGCAACCGGCTGGCTCGACATTGCCGTGGTCGGCGCTCATCTGACCGGCCAGCCCTTGAACTGGCAGCTGACGGATCCCGGCGCCCGTCTCGTCACCTCCACCGTGACGGCCGCGTCGTATCGGCTCTATGCGCTGGCCAACTCCCAGCCGCCGAAGCCGGGCCTGGTCCACGTCGATGACGGCGGCGCCGCCATCGAGATCGAGATCTGGCGTATGCCGAGAGATGCCGTCGGCGGTCTGCTGGCCCGAATCCCCGCACCGCTGGGGTTGGGGACGCTGCAGCTGGCCGATGGGCGAACCGTACACGGCTTCATCGCCGAACCCCGGGCCATCGAAGGCGCCGACGACATCACCCACTTCGGCGGATGGCGGGCCTACCTCGCGTCGCGCTGAGACCACGGCACCTGATTCTCCGTCCTGAAACGACCAGGCAACAGGCAGGAAACCTGGAGACGCGATCGTGAGGGGATGCAACTCGATCTCACCGCAACCAGGCCGGCTCTCATCGTCGTCGACATCCAAGCCGGGGTCTCCGAAGGCGTCGAAGCCTCGCTGCCCCACGTCGGAGAGGCCGAAGCGGTTCCGAAAGCCGTCGACGTGCTCACCGCGGCACGACAGCTCGGCATACCGGTCATCCACTTCAGGGAGGTCCACCGCAAGGAGATGGTCGACTTCGGTCGAGAACTCGACGGCGACGAGCCCGTGCACTGTCTCGAGACCTGGCCCGAGGCGCAATACCACCCCGACACCTTCCCCATCGACGGCGAGTTCCCGATGCACAAGCGCCGCTACAGCTGTTTCATCGGAACCGACCTCGAAATCCTCCTGCGGGGTCTCAAGGTCGACACGCTCATCTTGATCGGCGCCATGACCAACGTGTGCGTGCACTACACCTTCGCCGACGGGCATCAGAAGGACTACCACATGCACGTCGTCGAGGACGCGGTGTACGGATCGGATTGGCCGGCCCACCACGCCTCGCTGATCGCCATGGAGTATCTGCAGCACGGGGCCCGGATCACGGCCGAACAGTTCGTCGACGCCGTGGCCGACCAGTTGGCCAGTCGATCCGTCGGCGTCTGAGAACCGTCAGAGGAACGTCGCAGGAAAGGAGTCACGCATGGCCAGCACCGGCGTCCGTCGGGTGGTGCCTCTCACCTTCGGTTGGGAGCACATTCCCCTGAGCATCTCGATCGCCGGTGGCGATCCGAACCTCCGCTTGCGCGAACCCGTACCCGGGATCCTCCTGGAGGTCGACGGCGGCTGGTTCCTTCTCGACACCGGGTTCAACACACCGGTGCTCCTGGACCACCAGCTCCGACGACGACTGTGTCACATGGGCATCGAGGACGAGTTGGTCGGCGACGACGGCGACTCGATCGAACGAGCCTTCGAGTTCGTCGGCATCGACCCGGCCGACGTCGTCGAGGTCGGACTCAGCCACCTCCACTACGACCACGCCGGCGGTTTGCGCTGGTTCGTCGAGCAAGCCCCCGTTCATTGCCAGCGAAGGGAACTGGAACACGCGCTGGCCCTCGACGCGCCCGAGCCCCAGGCCATGCTGCGTATGGACTTCGACGACCATCGCATCGACTGGCGACTGGCCGACGGTGATGTCGAGCTGGCACCGGGCATCACGGCCATCGCCACCTATGGCCACACCGTCGGCCATCAGAGCTTCGTGATCGACCTGATCGACGGTTCCGGCTTCGTCTTCGCCTTCGATGCCGCCGACCTCCAACGCAATCTCGACGACGAGATCCCACCCGGTTCGGTGGCCACCGGCGATCAGGAGGAGGCCATCGAATCGATCCGACGACTGAAGGCGATCGCCAAGGAGAAGAACTATCGCCTGATTCCGGGCCACGATCCCGACGTGTGGCCGGCCTTCACCGCAGAGCTCGGCTGCGAAGGCCCCCACGAACATGGACGGTTCCTTCCCGTCTGATCCAACCCGTCTGACCCATCCCGAATCTCTCGTGTGTCGGGAACCAGACTGCTGGTTGGTTCGTCACAGGATCATCGCGGCAGCTGCGAAGGGCTGCGCGATCCGAGGAGAGGAATGCGGATTTGCGTCGACTGATGGTCATCAGCTTGTGTTTCGCCCTTCTCGCAGCTGCCTGCACCGATAGCGGGAGCGACGACGACGAGACCGGATCTGTGGGTGTCGGCAGGGTGGCGGACGCCACTCGACCGTCGCGCCTGGCACTGCAGTTGAGTGAGGGGTCGGCTTCCCAGGTTGCCGACCCGGCGACCAGTGTCGTGACCGGCACCGCGTTGACCGACAACGAGGTCACGGCCATCCTCGATCGACTCCCCGTATGGGACGTGCCCGACACCGATCAGGTCGAGTCCAACCGCCCGACCGACTCGCTGCGCCCTCCCCTCATCGGCGACACCGTCGAAGGAACCTTCCCCCCGACCGGCGACGCCGACCCCACGGCAGACGAAGCGGCCGACGGCCCACTCGAAGTCCTACGAGTCCAGCCCGAGGGTGCAGTCCCTCTCGCTGCGTTCCTGAGCATCACCTTCAACCAGCCAATGGTGCCGCTGGCCACCCTCGACCAGCTCGGAGCCGAAGACGTTCCCGTCACGGTCACTCCCGCCGTCGAGGGTCGGTGGCGTTGGATCGGGACTCGGACGCTGCGGTTCGAGGTCGACCCCGGCCTCACCGATCGGCTCCCGGCAGCCACCGAGTACCAGGTCGAGATCCCGGCCGGGACGGTATCGGCCAACGGGGCCCGACTCGCCGAAGCCGTCCGTTTCCAGTTCGCCACACCTGCGCCCCGAGTGGAGTCGTTCGTCGGGGCCTCCGACAGCATGCCGCTGACCTCGGTGTTCGTCGCCGTGTTCGATCAGGTCGTGGACCCCGAGAGCATCCTGTCGACCACCACCTTGGAGGTCGGCGCCGACGAGCGCCCCGTTCGGGTCGCCACCACGGACGAGATCGAAGCCGACGAGGAAGCATCGAGTGCCATCGAGGATGCGTTGGAGGGGCGGGCCGTCGCCTTCGTCGCCACCGACCCGCTGCCGGTCGATCAACCGGTCGTGATCACGTTCGAGGCCGGTACCGCATCGACCGAAGGCCCCCGTGTCACCGACAGCCCCCAGACGTTCCGGGGCCGCACATTCGGCAACCTGCGAGTGAGCCGGACCGACTGCGGCTACGGCGACGGATGCCGACCGCTGACGCCGTTACGGATCGAGTTCAGCAACCCGCTGGACCTGAACGTGTTCACCCCGTCCATGGTCGGCGCCGAACCGGCGATCCCCGGGATGCGGGTCAACGTCTACGGCAACACGATCGAGGTGGCGGGGGCAACCGCGGGCCGCACCACCTATGAGATCACCCTGTCGGCCGCCATCACCGATACCTTCGGCCAGACGCTGGGCGACGACGTCACCGAGCGGTTCGAGGTCGGTCCGGCCCTACCCTGGCTCCGGGGCTTCGACCGCCAATTCGTGACCGTCGACCCGACGGCGCCATCTCCGACGGTGAGCATCTCGACCATCAACCACGAGAGCGTTCGAGTGAGGGCATGGTCGGTGTCGCCCGACCAATACGGGGACTATCTGCGTTACCTCGAGTCGACCTATGCAGACACCCGACCCCCCGAGCCGAGCTGGCCCGTGGTCCTCGACCAGGACGTCGCCATCGACGCCCCCGACGACACCTTTGCCGAAACGGCGATCGATCTGACCGATGCCTTCGACCAGTCGGACGGACCGATCGTCGTGCGCATCGAACCGACCCGAACGTTCTCGCCCGACAGCAACGAGTACTGGCAGAACCAACCCAGCTACGCCTTCGTGCAGCAGACCACCGTGGCCATCGATGCCATCGTCGACAACGACGAGCTGCTGATCTGGACCACCGATCTGCGCACCGGTGAGCCCTTGGGCGACGTCGACGTCGAGGTGCTCGGTCGGAACGAATCCGTGACGACCGACCAGGACGGACTGGCCCGGTTGTCGCTGAACGCCACGGGCGTGACCGGCTTGGTCGCCACGGTCGACGACCGGATCGGCATGCTGCCCTCCAGCTGGTACGACGGCTGGCAAGCCCAGCAGAACGGCGAGGAGACCCGCTGGTACGTCTTCGACGATCGGGGCATCTACAAGCCGGGTGAGACGGCAAGGGTGACGGGCTGGATCCGAACCATCGACGCCGGCAAGGGTGGCCCACCCGAACTCGTCGCCGACAGCGTCACGGTCGACTACCAGGTCTATGACCCGCAGTACAACGAGATCGCATCGGGTCAGACCGAGGTCAACGCGCTGGGCGGATTCAACCTGGCCGTCGACATCCCCGCCGCGGCCAATCTGGGTCAGGCGACGATCGAGTTCCAACTCTCGGGACCGGGCGCGCCGGCGTCGGGTTACGGCAACCACTGGTTCCAGATCCAGGAGTTCCGGACTCCCGAGTTCGAGGTGCTGGCCCGGGCCGAGAGCGCTGGCCCGTACCTGGTGGCCGAACCGGCCACCATTGCCGTGGACGCCAACTACTACGCCGGGGGCCCGCTTCCCGACGCCGAGGTCCAATGGCTGGTCAGCACCGCTCCCACCAGCTACTCCCCGCCCGGATGGGACCCGTTCGTGTTCGGCCAGTGGCAACCGTGGTGGATCGCCGGGCCCTCCTTCGAGGGCGGCTACGGGATCGACGGCTACCGCGGAGATTTCGGGGCCGAAGGCGACATCTGCTTCGACTGCGGTCCCGGCTTCGGTTCGATCGAGTACGAACAGTTCGCGGGCCGCACCGACGGCGGCGGACATCACTATCTGCAACTGGACTTCACCGGTCCCGAGATCGACCTGCCTTCGTCGATCACGGCCGAGTCGACCGTGTTCGACGTGAACCGTCAGGCCTTCGCCGGACGAACCAGCCTGTTGGTGCACGCGGCCCGCCAGTACGTCGGCCTGCGAACCGATCGACCGTTCGTGGAGAAGGGCACGCCGATTCGGGTCGACGTCGTCGTCACCGACATCGATGGTGCAGCCGTCGCCGGCCGCGATGTCGAGGTCACTGCGGGTCGGGTCGAGTCGATCTTCGCCGACGGCACGTGGACCGATCAGGTGGTCGATTCCACGACGTGCACGATCACCTCGATCGCAGCCGTCGACGCGTCCAGCGAGACCCCCCGCTGCGAGTTCGCCACCGACATCGGCGGCAGCTACCGGATCACCGCCATCGTCACCGACGACGACGGCCACCGGAACCGAACCGAGATCACCCAGTGGGTGACCGGGGCCGAGAGTCGTCCCTCGCGGCTGGTGCAGCAGGAGACCGTCACCATCGTCCCCGACCGTGCGACCTATGCCGAAGGTGACACCGCCGAGTTGTTCGTCCAGGCCCCGTTCTCGCCGGCCAGTGGTCTGGTGACCGTGATGCACGGCGGCATCGAGTCGACCATCTCGTTCGATGCACCCGACGGCACGGCCGTGGTCGACGTTCCGATCGAGGCCGGCTTCGTGCCGAACGTGTCGGTACAGGTCGACATGGTCGGTTCGGCCGTGCGGACCGCTGACGACGCGACCCCGCTTCCCGACGCGCCGCGCCGCCCGGCGTTCGCCACCGGCCGCATCGACCTGGCCGTGCCGCCGCTGCGCCAGACACTCCAGGTCATGGCAACGCCCGGCGATCCACTGCTGCAACCGGGAGCCGACACCTCGGTGACCGTCGAGGTACGCGACGCCGACGGGGAGCCCGTGGATGGCGCCGGCGTGGCCATCGTCGTGGTCGACGAGGCTGTCCTTGCCCTGACCGGCTATCAGCTGTCCGATCCCCTCGACACGTTCTACGGCATGGTCTATGGCAATGCCTTCGCCGAGTACGTGCGCTCCAGCGTGGTGTTGTCACAACCCGAGACCTTCGACTCGGGCAACACCGCCGGGGGCGAGGAACAAGCCACCGATGACGGCACTGTCGACGAGGAGGCCGTGGAGGAGGAAGCGTCGGCCGATTTCGCCCTGTCCGACGGCGATGACACCGGTGCTGCGTCCCCGACGACCACTGCCTTCAGCGAGGCGCGACAGGCGGGCACCGATGCAGCCGGCTCGGGGGTTCCCCTCGAGGTCCGCACCGACTTCGGCGCGCTGGCCGTCTACGCCCCCGACGAGACCACGACTGCCGACGGCACCGTCACCGTCGCCGTGGCGCTGCCGGACAACCTGACTCGCTATCGGGTGATGGCGGTCGCCGTCGACGGGGCCGAACGATTCGGCAAGGGCGAAGCCAACATCACGGCCCGCCTGCCGCTGATGGTGCGGCCGTCGGCTCCCCGGTTCTTGAACTTCGGCGATCGGTTCGAGCTGCCCATCGTGGTCCAGAACCAAACCGATGGCGTCATGTCCGTCGACATCGTGGTGCAATCCTCGAACCTGGCGCTGACCGATGCCGCCGAGTTCTCGGGCACCACCAACGATGGAGCCATGGCAGGACAGCGCGTGACCGTGCCCGCCAACGATCGGGTCGAGGTTCGTTTCCCCGCCGCCTCCGATCGGGCCGGGACCGCCCGATTCCGGGTCGCCGCCGTCAGCGGTGACGACGGTGACGCGGCCCAGATCGAACTGCCGGTCTACACCCCGGCCACGGCCGAAGCCTTCGCCACCTACGGTGTCCTCGACGGTGGCGACGGCGCCATCGCCCAACCACTCCTGGCCCCGGTCGACGTCTTCTCCCAGTTCGGGGGGCTCGAGATCAACACCTCGTCGACGGCCCTCCAGGCCCTGACCGACGCTGTCCTGTACGTCACCGACTATGAGTACGACTCAGCCGATGGCCATGCGTCTCGCATCATGGCCGTGGCCGCCCTGCGCGACGTGCTCGAGGCCTTCTCGGCCGATGGGCTCCCGTCGGCGGCGGCACTGAACGCACAGGTCGCACGCGACATCGAGCGCCTGGCCGCTCTCCAGAACGATGATGGCGGCTTCCCCTACTGGCAACGGGGACAGCTCTCGATCCCCTGGCAGTCGATCCAGTCGACCCACGCCCTCGTGCTGGCCGATCAGGCCGGGTACCAGGTGCCCGATGCCACGCTGGCTGCGGCCCTCGACCACCTGGCCAACATCGAATCCTTCATCCCCACCGACTATGCGGTCGAGGTTCGCACCACCCTCAGCGCCTACGCCCTGCACGTACGCAACCTGGCCGGCCAGCGGGACTCGACCAAGGCCGAGGGCCTGTACACCGCGAGCGTCGACACCCTTCAACTGGATGCACTGGCCTGGTTGTGGCCCGTGGTGGAGAGCTCCGACATCCGGTCGGCCATCTCCCGAACATTCGAGAACCGGGCAGTCGAGACGGCGGGGGCGGCCGTGTTCGCCAACGACTACGGCGAGGACGCCTACGTGATCGCCAACTCGGACCGTCGCACCGACGGGGTGATCCTCGACGCCTTGATCACCCAGGCGCCCGACAGCGATCTGATCCCCAAGGTGGTGGCCGGACTGCTGGGCAACCAGATCCGAGGCCGGTGGAACAACGTGCAGGAGAACGCGTTCATCCTGTTGGCCCTCCACCGCTATTTCGACACCTTCGAATCGGTCACGCCCGAGTTCGTCGCCCGGGCCTGGCTCGGTGACCGCTACGTCGCCGAGGCCGAGTTCCGGGGACGTTCGACCGATCGGTCCGCCACGCTGGTCCCGATGGCCGAACTGATCGACGCCGGCAACTCCCAGGTCGTGGTGGCCAACGACGGGGTCGGACGCCTCTACTACCGGCTGGGCCTTCGCTACGCCCCCGAGGACCTCACGCTCGAGGCTCGTGACGAGGGCTTCGTCGTGGAACGCATCTACGAGGGCGTCGATGATCCTGCCGACGTACGACGCGAGACCGACGGCACCTGGTACATCCGGGCCGGATCAACGGTGCGGGTACGGCTGACGATGGTGGCCGACGCTCAACGCACCCACGTGGCCCTCATCGATCCGCTACCGGCCGGTTTCGAAGCCCAGAACCCGGGATTGGCCGTGACTCCGACCACCCCGCCCGAAGAGATCGGTGAGGGTTCATCGTGGACCTCGTGGAACTACGGGGGATGGTTCGAACACCAGAACCTGCGCGACGACCGGGCCGAAGCGTTCACCAGCTACCTACCGGGAGGCACCTACGACTACTCCTACATTGCCCGAGCCACCACGCCCGGCACGTTCGTGGTCCCACCGACCCGAGCCGAGGAGATCTACGCACCCGAGGTCTTCGGCCGCTCACCTTCGGCCACCGTGGTCGTCGAAGGCTGACCGGCCGGTCCTGCCGAGTCCAGCATCACCGCAGCGGCGGACCGATTCGATGAGACTGGGGCGGTGCAGGTGCGCCGATCCATCCTCATCACCGTGGGGACGTTGGGCGCGGCCGCCGCTTCCGGGCTGATCGCCGACGAGCTCCACCACCGGGCTGCATCGCGGCACATTCCGTCGGCTCGCTCGGTCGCGCTCGTGGTGTTGGGGTTCCCGTCCCGACGCGACAACCGACCCCACCCGGTGCAGATCTGGCGGGTGAAGTTGGCCTTGCGCACGATCGCACGTCATGGCGCCGACACCATCGTCTTCTCCGGTGCTCCTCCTCGTCCCGGCGCCCCGTCCGAGGCCGAAGCCATGGCCGACATCGCCACGTCGCTCGGCTACCCGGGACCGACGAACCCGGCCGTCATCCTCGAGACCAACGCCACCAGCACCTGGGAGAACGTCCACGGTTCGGCACCGCTGGTCGAAGGGGCCGACATCGTGATCCTGGTCTCCGATCCGCTCCATGCCCGACGGGCCCAGCGCTACTGGCACCAGCAACACCCCGGAGACACCGATCGGGTCTTCGTCACCGATGGCTCACCTCGCTTCGCCGACTGGTGGATGAAGATCCCGACCGCGGCGGTGTCGGCGGTCCGATGGCGGGCCGTCGCCGTCAAACATCGCCTCGGTTTCGCCTGAGCGCCGTCAGGTGTCGGAGATGCCTGCTCCCAGCAGTCGCTCGAGGCTGCCGAACCGGGCCAGCATCGTGAGCACACCCAGGCTGATCCCGGTGAAGACGATGGACACCGCAGCAATGGTCGGTGTGAAGCCGTAGCGAAGCGAATTGAAGATCTTGATGGGCAGGGTCTCCACGGTGAACCCTGCGACCATGAAGGCGATGATGTACTCGTTCAAGCTCAGGACGAAGGCCGCCACGTAACCCGTCACGATGCTCGGCACCAGCAAGGGAAAGGTGACCGTGAAGAAGCGACGACGCCCATCGGCTCCCAACGTGGTCGCTGCCTCCTGGATCGACGGATCGATGCCGGCCAGACCGAGGCTGATGGTGATGAGCGGCACGGTCGAGAAGAAGACACCGTGGGCGATGATCACGTTCTCGATCTGACCGGGGCGCCCGATCTCGTTCCACAACACGAGGGCCCCGACGGCGCTGATCACGGGCGGAAGCATGAAGGGAAGCACCCCAAGGGCCATGAAGACACCGGAGAAGCGAGGCCGCCATTGATGGAGGGCATAGGCCATGGGCAGGGCGATCAGCACCGCGAGCCCCGCTCCGGGAACCGCGATCTTCAACGAGTTGCTCACCGAGGCCCGCCATTGTGGGTCCGTGAGCAGAGCGCCATACCACTTGCCGGAGAACTCCGTGACGGGAAAGTCCAGGAACTGGTTGGCGTTCAGTGATGCGACGCCCACCACCAGCAGTGGCCCGACCAGGAAGATCACCACGGCCGAGATGACGAAGAATCGGAAGAGTCGCATCAGACGGCCACCGCCTTCTGACGAGCGCGACCCTGGCGCGATCCCAACCAGGTCGTCACCCCGACGATGGCCAGGGAGACGGCGGTGAGGAACATGGCGATGGCGGCCGCGAACGGCACGTTCGAGTTGTAGGTGGCCTGGTCGGAGATGAACACCGACAACGTCCAGTGCTCGGGCCGACCGAGGACCTGGCCGATGATGTAGCTCCCGAGCGTGAAGACGAACACCATGAGGAAGGCCGCGACCAGGTTGGTCCGACTGAGTGGCACCACCACGTTGAAGAACGTACGCAGCGGTGAAGCCCCCAGCGTCTCCGATGCTTCGGTGAGCTCGCGGTCGATACGGCTGAGCGCCGGATACAGGGTCAGCACGCAGTAGGGAAAGGCGATGTAGGCCAGTCCGATGCAGACCGCCCAGTACCCGGGCGTGTACGACTGCGGTTCGGACATCAGACCGAGCCAGACCATGATGTTCGAGATCCCCGACGCCCGGCCCAGGATCAGATCCCAGGCGAAGGCGACGATGACCTCGGACAACGTCAACGCAGCCAGGATCATGATGAGCAGCGGAACCTGATACCGGGCCTTCATGCGTGTCAGGAACCAGGTGAACGGAAAGGCGAACATCACCGTCACCGCCGCCACGAACAGGCAGATGCGAAGCGAGAACAACGCCCGATCGATGTAGAAGTCGCTGCCGAGACGCGACCAGCTCTCGAGGACGAAGGCAGGCTCGTAGAACCCTCCCTGGATCCGCCGGTAGAACGAGGTCCGTAGCATCAGCGCGAACGGGCCGAGAAAGAACACGGCCAGCACGAGGGTGGGAACCATGAGCATGATCCGGCCCGACCAGCTCATGCCCGGCCCGTCCTCGTCGTGGATCACGGGCTCGGTCAGCTCGACCGTATCGGCTGGCGTCTCGACGACGGTCATACCCGCTCCGGGTCGTCGACGACGACGCAACTGGCCATTGGGAAGTGCACACGGACCACGTCACCGCGGGCCAGCCTCGGCCCGGAAGCAAGATCCCTGGAGCCGCCCTGCACGACGATTGGCTCGGCCAACCCCACATCGACGAAACACTCGAAGGTTGCACCCAGATCGCGTACGAACGACACCGTGCCCGGCAACCGATTGGGGGCTCGGTCGTCGCTGTCGGACCCGACGATCTCGAGTTCGGCATCGGCCGGGCGGGCCGAGATGGTCATGTCGGCGCCCACCGCGCGGAAGTCGCCGGTCGGGGGAACGTCGAACAACCTGCCCTCGATCTTCACCGAAGCGCGTCCTGCCGATCGCCCCCGGAGCAGGTTGGTGGCGCCGAGGAACTTGGCCGTGAAGGCTGTCTTCGGCGATCGATAGACCTCGAGCGGCGGGCCAACCTGCTCGATACGACCCTGGTTCAACACGACGATCACATCGGACATCGTCATCGCTTCGCGTTGATCGTGGGTCACCATGATGGTGGTGATGCCCAGTTGCTGCTGGAGCAGACGGAGCTCGACCTGCAGCGATTCCCGCAAGTTGGCGTCGAGCGCCGACATGGGTTCGTCCAAGAGGAAGATGGCTGGGTTCCTGGCGAGCGCCCGAGCAATCGCCACCCGTTGCCGCTGCCCACCCGACAACTGGCTGACCTGGCGGTCGGCCAGCCCGTCGAGGTCGACGAGACGAAGCAGTTCGGCGACCCGGGTCGCGACCACGGCCTTCTCGGTACGTCGGATCTTCAGTCCGTACCCGATGTTGCGGCGGACATCGAGATGCGGGAACAGTGCCAGCGACTGGAAGACCATGCCGATATCGCGCTGATGAGCCGGGCGTTTGGTGATGTCTTCTCCCGCCAGACGGATGGTGCCGGCGTTGGGGTTGTCCAGTCCCGCGATCAGACGAAGCAGGGTCGTCTTGCCACAGCCCGACGGCCCGAGGAACGACACCAACTGCCCCGAAGGCACCTGCAGCGACACATCGTCGACGGCTACGACGGAGCCGAAGCGGCGGGTGACACGCTCCAGGACCAGATTCTCGGTCACCGATGATTCCGTCGCACTCGCCTCCGATGCACCGGTGCGAAGATCGATCTCGGATTCGGTCAGCATGTCAGCCGGCGAAGATCTGCTCGGACCACTGCTGGTTGATCCAGTCCTCGCGCTCCTGGTAGGCCGTGTAGTACGGCTTGATTGCAGCGTCGGGTCCCGGTCCGGACACCATCTCGTAGTCCTCAGCGGTCAGTTCGAGGTGCTCGACGCCCACCGTCGGGGATGTCCCGAGCGTGGTGGCGAGCCGTTCCTGGACCGTGGGCTGGGAGAACCAGTCGATGAAGACCAGCGACGCCTCCGGCTGCTCGGTGGTCTTGGTGATGGCCCAGCTCCCGCTGTCGAGCACCGCTCCCTCCTCGGGGAAGACCGAGCGGAGTGGCTCCCCGATGCTGGCCGCGTACTGGGTGATGTCGTGGTAGAACTGCCCGATCGCCACCTCGCCCGAGTTGTAGTCCTGCTGAGCGGTCGCCTCGTCCCGCCACCAGAGCTTCACGTTGTCCTTGAGTTCGGCGATCTTGGCCATGACCTCCAAGATGCCCTCCTCGGTCTCGAGCATCGTCGTGCCTTCGTCGAACCAGGTGTTGGCAGTGATGTCGAGCAGGAACGAGGTCTGCGCCTGGTTGTTCAGCGCCATGTCGTTCAACCATTGAGAATCCCAGAGCGTCTTCCACGACGTCGGGCTCTCGGGAACCCGGTCGGTGTTGGACACCAACGTGATGTACCACGATGCCGCTCCCACCCCGATCACTTCATCGGCATCGTTGGTACGCACGAATCCTTCGGCCTGGTACGTGGCGTTGGCAAGATCTGACGCGCTGTATCCCATCAGCAGGCCACCGGTCGAGGCCTTGAGGATGTCGACGTTCCCGAACATCGACACGTCGGCCGGGGCCGTCCCGGCCGCCACGGCCTGCTGAACCTGGATCAGCCATGCCCCGCCGCCGGGCTCGGAGATCGACTCGACCTCGATGCCGGTCTCGGCGGTGAAGTCCGGGTAGATGGCCTTGTAGTTCTCCTCGAAGAATCCACCGAAGGTGGCAACCTTGATCTTGGTGCCGGTCAGGTCGGCCGCGCTGGGGGCGGCCACCGGTTCGGCCCCGGCTTCGGCCTCGTCACTTCCACCGCCACAGGCAGCCAACAACGACGACGGGAGCGCCAGTGCCGCTCCGGTCAGGCCCAGCCGACGAAGGACGTCGCGGCGCGATTGGTCGGCGGGCGCGTTGAAACGTCCTGGAAGGGCGAGTCGAGGGTCGGTGCGGCGGAAGTGGGTCATGATGCAGCCTTCGTAGAGGTAGAGGGAGAGGTAGAGGGAACGAGCTAGGGGGAGAGGGAGAAATGGGGTTCGGAGTGGTCCGCTTCGATGAATCGGTCGTGTCCGCTACTCGGTGGTGGCATCCAACTCGCCGGCGAGCCGTTGGGACAGGTCCGGCGGGCCGAGGCGGATGACGGTCCTCCAGCCGCGCCGACCGTGTTGTTGGTAGATGGCCGCCCACCGGCCGGTCCGGTCGTCGATCACCATGCCGACGCGATGGGCACCGATGCAGATCACGAGGCCTGAGCCCCTGGCGAAACGATGCACCGGTCGCACGACGTCCTCCGGAGCGCTCACTCGCTCCCAGACTTCGACGAACTCGACCTTCGAGCCATCGAGGTCGAACGAGCCGTGCTCGTGGATCAGCCCGTCCTGCCAGATCAGTGTGCCGATGTCGTTGCCCACGTCCACCGAATCCGCAGCACCCGGTGCCGCCGAATCCAGGAGGTGTTCCCAGGTGAGAGACGGATCGTTCCAGGTGGTCCTTCCTCCGAAAGCTCCCGGCCCCGAGAGAGGAGCATCGACCCGCGGGTTCCGGATGTCGATGAAATCGTCGCCGGCTTGGAGCCAGAGCACGGTTGCCGGTTCGACCGGGCGTTCACCGCCGATCGAGACCGACCTTCGTTTCCACGCTCCACTGAAGATGGCGGGCGTTGCGGTCGCGTTCATGATCGACGTCATGGCAGGAAGGTCAGGAGGTCACGGTGGAAATCGGTGATGGGCTTCTCGTGCACGCTGGCCAGCGGCCCCACCCCGAACTGTTTGGATCGCAGTACCCGCTGCACCTGCTCGACGGCGAAGCCGTCCTCGTCGACCAGCACCTTCAGCAGATCGATCCGGCCGGCATCGGTGAGCTCTGACCCCGGCTGGGCCCGAATCCGAATATCGAGCTCGCTCGTCGTCGGTCCGGTCGGGATCACCTGATAGGTCATGGTGAGCGTGTCCGACGACGAGGTCGGCACGTTGGGGAAGATCAGGTTGGCTCGCAGGACATCGAGTTCCTCTGTCGGGAGATGCTCGATGCGAGGCAGGCTCCGGTTCCGATTGTTCGACTCCCTCGTCTCCCCCTCCCGAAGTCGCTCATCGGAGACCCAATGCAGACCCAACTTGTGATGGTTGAAGTTGGCGTGGTCGTACATGCCGAGCGTCTCGTCGTGGAGATACCAGAGATGGAGGACGTCGATGTGATTCTCGATGTACAACTTCCAATTGCACTGGATGGGAACCTTCAGTCGGAACACTTCTTCGAGCTGGCTGACATCGAACGGCCCACGATGGGCTGGATAGGCATCCAGCCAGAGGTCGAACGGCTCGGCATCACCCGAAGGGTGCACGAAGACCATGCCGTCATAGCTGGCGGTCGGCAGCGGGATCAGGCCCCACTGGCTGGGATCGACGTCGGCGAACTGGCCCGACCGTTGGGGGATGCGCACCAGGGTTCCGCCCGGATCGAACTCCCAGCCGTGATAGAAGCACCGAATGTTCCCATCGGTGTGCCCGGCCTCACAGGCCAGTGCCATTCCTCGATGACGGCACATGTTGACGAAGCCCCGAATCTCCCCGTCACGGCCCCGCATCAGCAGGATCGGTTCGAAGCCGACATTGACCGGGAGATAGTCACCGGGGTTCGCAAGATCGGCCTCGTAGGCCACGAGATTCCAGGTCCGGGCAAACAGCTCTCGTTGTTCGCGCTCGTACCACTCCGGGCTGAAGTAGGCCTCGGGCGGCAGCAGATAGCGGGCTCGATCCTCGGTGGCAAGCATCCGAAGGTCGAGGTCGGTCGGTGAGTCGAGGGTCACGGGAGGGCTCCTTCGAGGTAGTCGATGACATTGCGCTGGAAGGCGACGATGGGTTGCTCGTGGGTGGCAGCGAGAGGGCCGACGCGGAAGTGCCGCGACCAGAGGACGTGTTGAATACGAGCGCAGGCCTCCATGTCCTCCTCGATGAACCCCAGTGACGCACGTACCAGAGGGTCTGGATCAGCTCCGGGCTCGGCCAGAACCCGCAGTTCGACGACGGTCCTGTCGGCCGCCACCGGCCGAGCCCGATAGGTCAGGAAGAAGTCGGCTGCGGCTGCCATCGGCGTGTCGGGAAACAGCAGATGGGCGCCGAGACCGACGACGTCCCGTTCCTCGAGATGTGAGATGAGCGAACCGGTCGGTCGGGGCTGGCCGGCTCGCAGCGGTTCGTAGCTGGCCCAGTTGCGGCCCAGTTGACGATGCTCGAATCGAGCGTGGTCGAAGCTGCCGAGCGATCGATCGTGGAGATACCAGAGGTGGAGAACGTCGAGATGGTTCTCGATGAACAACTTCCAGTTGAACTCGCCCTCCAGATCCACCGAGGCCACCTCGACCAGACGTTCGGGCTGAACGCTGCCGAGCGCACGGGGAAGCGCACCGAGCGCCGCTTCCAGCGGCTCCGACGGTCTGTTGGAGGAGAAGTCCAGACCGGCCCAATGATCGAGGGTCGTGCCTTCACTGCCGCGGTGCCAGGTGGTGTCCAGGAGCGCGCGGCGCTCGACGTCGAACCAGGCACCGTCGGTGTAGGCCTGCGGCTCGAGGAGATAGCGAGGACGTTCGAGTAATGGCAAGGACCGGACTATGGCGAAGCCGACCACACGTGGTCAACGGTTCCCGTCGTTGTTCACCGTGCGGTAACCGTGCGGAAATCGTCGCCTTCCATCTCGGTGTCCAACGCCCATCGAGTGGACGTGATCTTTCCTTCACACAGCAGACAGATACCGGTCAGGTCGGTGCCTCAACTGCGTCCGGAGACCTTCTGGCGAGCTCGGTACAGCTGGGCAGCCAACACCTGTTCCGTGGCCAGATCGGTCGGGCCAGGACGATCGTGCAGATGGGCCAGGCGAGCGAGCGCAGCGTGCACGGCATCGAAGTCCTTGCGCCCCGATCGGGACAACGCCCGACGGGCCGACCACATCGAGGACCAGTGTCCGAAGACCGACACCTCTGACTGCGCCATCCCGTAACGCTGCGCCAGCCACGGAACCAGTTCGACGAACCGCTTCTGTTGGCTGCGGCGCACGACGATCAGCGAGATCATCCCGGCGATGAAGAGCACCACGAACAACAGCGCCGCCAGCGCAACCACGCTGCCACCATCGACCTCACCCAGCGACAGGGCCCCGTTCCACGCCATGTGAGTGGCGATGGCCAACCCGAGGCCCCACAGCATCGACGGGAACACGGGGCGTCCTCGCGAGACCGCCAGACCAATGGCCAGTCCGGTCCAGGTCGTGAACAGTGGATGGGCGAACGGGGTCAGCAGTGCCCGCAGGATGAAGGTCTCCACCAGCACGCCGCTCTCTTCTGCCGTGGCGAAATACAGGAAATCCTCGACGACGGCGAATCCCAGCGCACTCCAACCGGCATAGACCACCCCGTCCATCACCCCATCGAGTTCGCGGCGACGAACGGCATAGACGATGGCGAAGGCCTTGGCCGTCTCTTCCACGATCGGGGCCGACAGCACCGCCGCTGCAGTCTCTCCCCACGCGACGGCCACGATCGAGTTGATGGTGCCGGCAATCACCACGGCGACCGTCGCTCCCCACAGCAACGCGTGGATGCGGGCCGGCCACGGTTCGGGCTCGACCCGGTCGAGCCACATCAGGACGGGAGCCACGATGACCAAGGGGACGAGTCCGAGTCCGATGGCGGCCGGGGCCTGCACTCCGAGTCCCACGATCATCAGCAACGACAGCGCACCGGCCACGATCACGGGAACGCTCAACCAGGCGGGCAGTTTCGGCTTGGCCTCCTCGTGGCGTACATGGGCCGTCCAGCAGAATCCATCCCACCAACGCCACGCCGCCGCCTTCCAGGGATCGGCGTACCAACCGGCGCGTGTCGCACTCGACGGTGGTGGGGGCGGTGTCGGTTGCATTCGATCGACCGAACCAGCGTCAGGGGCGACGATGCCAGATGGCGCTGGTGGGTTCGATCACGACGACACCGTCGTCGGCCGACACTACCCGGGCCACACCATCCACGAGGAGACTCATCGACTCATCGCCGACATTGGGCCACAGCAAGGTGACCGTCGGTCGATCCTCGCAGTTCCGACTGCTTCGCCGACCGGCCGACACGGTGAACCGACCGTCGGTGAAGGTCACGGGCACGTTGGCCGGGTGGGGCGAGCCATCCTCGCTGGTCGTCAAGAGGAAGGCGACGGTTTCCAATCCCTCCACGGCCGGCGCCAATTCTTCCAACGAGACCTTGATGCTCATGGCAGCAATCTAGGCCCGACGGCGTCAGCATCGTCAGACCCGAGCCCCGTCAGGTCCGACGGTCAGACCAGAGTCTCGACCTGATCCGGTTCGGGCTCCACGAACTCGTGCAGGGCGGGGCCCTCGATATTGAGATTGGGCAGGATCCGATCGAGCCACGCCGGCAACCACCAGTTTCTGGCCCCCAGCAATTCCATCGTGGCCGGCACCAGCAACATGCGCACCAGGCTGGCGTCCAGCAGCACGGCCATCGACAATCCCAAACCGAACAGTTTGATGATGCGATCGTCCTCGAACAAGAAGCTGCCGAAGACCACCACCATGATGGCGGCAGCAGCGGTGATGACCCGAGCCGTCATGGCCAGACCGTCGGCCACCGAGTTCACGGGGTCACCGGTACGGTCGAACTCCTCCTTCACTCGGGACAGCAGGAAGACCTCGTAATCCATCGACAAGCCGAACACGATGGCGAACAGCATCATGGGAATGAACGGCTCGATCGGCGCCGGTTCCACACCGGAGATGGAGCTGAACCAACCCCATTGGAAGATGGCGACCACGACGCCGTAGGCAGCCGAGATCGACAACATGTTCATGATCACCGCCTTCAGCGGCACCAGCAGAGACCGGAACACGACCATCAACAACAGGAACGAGATCGACAACACGGCTACCAGGAAGACCACGACTCGAGTGGTCAGGTAGCCCGTGAAGTCGATGTTGCCGGCCGTGGCGCCGGCCACGTTGGCATCGAGGGTCGTCCCCGCGACTGCGGGCGGGATCACGTCTTCGCGCAGGTGCCGCACCAGGTCAACCGTCGCTTCGTCCTGAGGCGAGGTCCTGGGGATCACCTGCAACAGATAGGCCTCGGATGCAGCCGGGTCGTTCTGATCGTTGGGAAAGGGCGGGCTGACCGACGCGACACCGTCGGCCGCTGCAATGGCGGTCGCCACGGCCTGCACCGCAGCCGCATCTTCGGGTGTTCCGAGCTTCATGGCAACGATCAACGGACCGTTGAAGCCCGGCCCGAAGCCCTCGGCGATCAGATCGTAGGCCTGGCGCGTCGTGGTCGATTCCGGGAAGTTCCCCTCGTCGGAGAAGCCCAGGCGCAACCCGAGCACGGGTGCCGACAGGGCGAGGAGGAGTCCGCCGCCGACCACGAGGAAGACCCACGGATTGGCCTGGATCAGTCGACTCCACCGGTAGGCCAGGGTCTGTCGGATCGGCTTCTCCTTTCGAGGCGGAACCGCCTGGCGAAGGGGAGCCAGCGCAAAGGACGCAACCAGGGTCACCAGCGCGAGCACTGCGCCGGCCAGAGCCAGCGGTCGGAAGGCAATGCCGACGCCGAGGATGGCGAGGGCGACGAAGCCGGCGATCAGCAGACCCCGCCAGCGTGTGACCTCGACTCGTTCCCGAGCCAGACCGAGCATTGCCGGCAGCAGGGTGATGGACGCAAACATCGTGATGGCAACCGTGATGGCGGCGCTGATGCCCAGCCCGGAGATGAAGGCGAGGCCGATCAACAACATGCCGAGTAGCGAGACGACGACCGTCAAACCAGCGAACACGACGGCCCGACCTGCGGTGTCCATCGCACCCATGGTCGCCTCGAGCGGAGTGGCACCGGTTCTGGTCAGTTCGCGGTAGCGGGTGACGATGAACAGGGCGTAGTCGATACCGACGCCCAGACCGATCATGGCTCCGATGATGGTGGCGAAGTCGGGGGCCGAGATGACATTGGTCAGCAGCGTCACCACGCCGATGCCGGTGCCGACACCGGCCAGCGCGACCGCAATGGGGAGTCCCATGGCAAGGACCGATCCGAAGGCCAGGATCAGCACGACGATGGCAAACGAGATGCCGATCAACTCCGATTCCGGTGGCTCGAACTCGCCGAGGGCCGCGCCGCCGATCTCGGTCCGCAACGAGTCGATGCCGGAGATCTCGTCCAGCTTCTCCTGGATCTGCAGTCCGATCTCGGCCGATTCGGTCTGATCGACGTCCGCTGCCAGGTTGACGGTGGCGAAGGCGACGGTGCGGTCACCGTTCACCTGCTGCGCCCCGAAGGGGCTGTAGGGGCTCACGACCGATGCACCCTCGATGCCTTCGGTGGCATCGAACACTTCACTCATCGCAGCCACCACTGCCGGGTCATCGACGCCCTGCTCGGCCGAGAAGACGATCGAGCCGCCGAAGGCCGAACCGGCGCCAGGGAAGTACTCCTCGAGGATGGCCAGACCATCAGCACTCTCCGAGGCCGGGATCTCGAACTCTCCGTTGAAGTTGCTGCCCACCACGCCAACGAGAGCCTGGACGCCGATCAGCGCGCCGACCCACAATCCCAGGGTGAGCCAGGCGTTCTCGAAACACCAGCGGCCTAGACGTCGATACATGGATCCTCCCGAAACCAATCGCTACGGATACGTAGCGATTCTTCATCGTTGTGGTTTTAGTCAACCTCGGTGGGAGGTGCAACGGTATTGCCCACAACCGGGCGGTCTGGTGTCACATCTCCGACGACCACCAGCTCGGCCGACCGGAAGCGTACGGCAGCCGATGTCGCTACTCTGGATCGTTGATATGGCTCGTCCACGGAGTGAGGCGGCCAGGGCCAAGGCCCTCGGAGCCGCCACCGACCTCGTCCTCACTGCGGGAGTACGCGGTTTCAGCGTCGACGAAGTGGTCCGACGCTCCGGTGTGGCCAAGACCACGATCTATCGCCACTTCTCCTCGGGCAACGAGCTGATGTTGGCGGCACTCAGCTGCACCATCGCCCCCTTCTCGACCCCGGACACGGGGTCGCTGCGCAGCGACCTGATCGAGTTCGCCAACGAGACCTTGCCAATGATCGCCGACCCGCTACTACGGCCGGTCATGCTCGAGATCCTGGCTGCCGCCGCCCGCGACGACGAACTGCGAGAACTCCACGCCGCCGTCGTACGCGAGAAGATGACTCCGCTGCGCGTCATCTACGAACGAGCCCAGGAACGAGGCGAGGCCGATCCGGCGTTGGACTTCGACCGGGCCTTCGATCTGATCGAGGGGCCGTTCATGGCTCGGTGGTTGATGCGTCCCGACATGCTGCAGATGCTCGATGTCGCCGCACTGGTCGACCGCATCGTGGTCGGCCTTGCAGCCAAGACGAACTGATCAGCGCACGCCCAACATTGCTGCCGCTGCCCAGGTGTTCTCCATCAGGCAGGCGATCGTCATCGGACCCGTCCCCCCGGGCATCGGGGTGATGGCTCCGGCCACGGCCTGAACGCTGTCGAAGTCGACGTCGCCGACGATGCCGTCGGCGGTCCGCGAGATCCCCACGTCGAGAACCGCGGCCCCGGGTTTGACGTGCTCGGCCGTGATCATGCCGGCCACACCGGCCGCCGCCACCAGGATGTCGGCCCGCCCGGTCACCGCGGCCAATTCAGAGGTTCTCGAGTGCGCCAGCGTCACCGTGGCATCGGTGCCCTTGCGGCCCAACAACAACACTTGGGGCAGGCCGACCAGGGTCGAACGCCCGACGACCACCGCCGTCTTGCCCGCCGTGGCAACCCCGTAGTGCTCGAGGAGACGCATGACGCCCAACGGGGTGCACGGTGCGTGGCCCGGCAGGTCGCGCACCAGACGACCCATGGACCGCTCGGTCAGACCATCGACATCCTTCGCGGGTGGAATCAGCTCCAGCACGCGCTCGGCGTCGAATCCTTCCGGCAGCGGCAACTGCACCAGGATTCCGTGCACGCCCCGATCGGCCACGAGGTCCCGGACGATCTCCTCGATCTCGGCCTGTGTCGCCGAGCCGTCGATCCCGACATGACGCGACGCCAGACCGGCCTCGGCCGCCTTCTTCTGCTTCGCACGGACATAGACCTGGCTCGGCTTGTCTTCCCCCACCAGCACGGTGGCCAAGCAGACCTCGGGGCTGCCGGCCGCTTCCACCTTCTGCCGTAGCCGATCGATCAAGGTGTCGCGAAGTCGGTTGCCGTCCATCACGATGGCCCCTCCGTCGGTACGGGCCCAATCGGTGTCGGAATGCGCTGCCACCCGACCGACGCTAGCGGTCATTGCACGATGAAGCCCTCGACCTCGGGCATTGTCGGACCCAACCACGATGGCGCCCGGGCAGCCGGGACCTTGATCGGGGTCCCATCCGCCGAGCGAGTCCCGAACACCACATCCCAGCACGGATTGGTGACGGCCAGGTTCTGACCCGGCCGACCGAAATGGTGCCGATAGTGGTGACGCCACAGCAGACGGGCCAGCGCACTGCGGGGCGGCCGATGATGCATACGGTCGTGCAGGTAGGTGTAGACCGCATAGCCCCCGGTGAACCCGACACCGAACGACGGGGCCACGGCAACCGACGTCAGCACCAGGGCGGCTCCCTTGTAGCCGAGGTTGTGCACATCGGGCGCCAGGGGCACCGTTGCCGACGGATCACCGTGGTGGTCCATGTGCTCGTCCGCCAACGGTGACGTTCCGCGTCCGGCATGCATGACCCAACGGTGCGACACGTACTCGGCGAGAGACCACGCGAACCACCCCGCCGACACGCCGAGGATCGAGCGAATCGCCATCGTCACACCCTACTCTCGGCGCCAATCATGCTGATCGCGAGCTCGCAAGCCACCACTGCCGTAGCCATCATCGTCGTGCTCGGCACCGCGGCGCTCTGGGGTGGCAATCGCCTGAAGATTCCGTCCATCCTGCTGTTGTTACCGGCCGGCGTGTTGGCCGGTCCGGTGTTCGGCATTCTCGAGCCCGACGAGCAGTTCGGCGATCTGCTGTTCCCGCTCATCTCGTTGGGGGTGGGTCTCCTGCTCTTCGAGGGTGGACTCAACCTCCGATACGAGCGCACGGCTCGGGTCCGGAGCGTCGTGATCCGTCTCGTCACGGTCGGTGCGCTCATCACCTGGTTGGTCGCCTGGGTCGGGGCCTGGCTCGTGTTCGACATCGACGCCCAGTTGGCTGGTCTCATCGGAGCGGTCCTGGTGGTGTCGGGCCCGACCGTGGTGATGCCCCTCCTGCGTCTGGCCCAGCCTCGGCAGTCGGTGGCCGAAGTACTCCGTTGGGAAGGCATCGTGATCGACCCGGTCGGGGCCACCCTGGCCGTCGTCGTACTCGATGCCGTCATCGAGGATGCCGAACCGAGTCGAGCCGTCCTGCGGATCGGAACCACCCTGCTGGTCGGAGGCGTCATCGGCGTCGCGCTCGGGCTGGCCTACCTGGCGGCCTTGAGCGCCCATCTGGTCCCCGACCATCTCGCGAACCCCATTGCTCTGGCCTTGGCGGTCACCGCCTTCGCCAGCGCCGACCTTCTCCGACCCGAGGCAGGGTTGATGTCGACGACGGTGCTGGGCCTCGTTCTGGCCAATCAGCGAAAGGCGCCGGTGCGCCATGTCGTCGACTTCGCCGAGGACATCAGCTTCCTGGTCCTGGGCGCGCTCTTCATCGTGCTCGGTGCCCGCATCGACCTTGCCGAGCTGGCCGACATCGCACTCCCGGCGCTTGCCCTCACCGCGATCCTCGCGTTCATCGCCCGTCCGCTGACGGTGCTGGCGTCGACCTTTCGATCCGGACTGAGCACCAACGAGCGCTTGTTCCTCGTCGCCGTGGCGCCGCGTGGCATCGTGGCGGCCGCCGTCTCGTCGGTGTTCGCACTCGAGCTCGAGGAGGCCGGCATCGACTCCGGACCAATGGCCGGGGCAGTCATGGTGGTGATCATGAGTACCGTCCTGCTGTACGGACTGACCGCTGTTCCCGTCGCCAAGATGCTGCAGATCGCGCGTCCCCCCAATCGGGCCGTCGCCATCGTCGGTGGAAGCGGCTGGCACCTCAAGATGGCCGGGGCGCTCCAAGAAGCCGGCGTCTCGACGATCATCTTCACCGACCGCCAGATCGAACGCCGACGGGCCCAACAGGCGATGTTGCTGGCCTACGACGGCGACCTGCAGAGCGAAGAGCTGGAGGAGGCCGCCGATGCCCTCGGTGTCGGCTCGGTCCTCGTGCTCTCCGATCGCACCGAGCTGGTCACGGCCGCCGTCACTCGTCTCGGCCATATCGTCGGCCGGTCGAACATCTATGCGCTGCGGCGTCCCCAGGTCGGTGGGGTGGCGGCATCGATCGCGACCCGGCCCGCCTTCGGCCAGTTGACGGCCGAGGAGATGGACGACTTCATGGCGAACGACGCCGAAGTCGTGCTGACCGACGGCGAGACCGGGCCGGAACCGAACGAGAACCAGATCGTTCTGGCCCGGCTGCAGCAGCTGGGGGGAGCCGTCAGCTTCGGACCGGGACAGGGGTCGCTCCACATCGTGGCCCGGAAACTCCGGACCGGACCGACACCCGGCACCGGAAAACCTTCTCCACTGTGAGCTGGGTCACAGAAGGAACCCGGTCGATGCATCATCGTCCATTGCACGGCGGATCGTTTCGGCAACGCAAGGCAACCGGATCGATAGCGAAGCCGCCGGCGGAGGGACCGGCGGCTTCGCTCGTTTTGCCGACAGCTACTGCACGTTCGACCAGCAGAGCTCGTTCGACCAGCAGAGCTCGCTCAACCAGCAGAGCTCGCTCAGCCAGTACGTTGCTGATTTCGAAGCCGTCTCAATCCATGCCACTTCCCTCCGAAAGAAGCTGTATGAAGCAATGTTCCGCCAGGGCGAAGGCAGCACTCGGCCTGTTGCTCCTGCTTCCGCTCCTCTTCATCGGAACGGCGTCGGTCCAAGCGGCCACACCCGATGCCACGGACGCAGAACCGGCTGCTGACCAGGCCACGACGGCCGAACCAACGGCCGAACCCAGCGCCGACAAGGTCGAGCTGTCGGCAACCGACGCTGCCATTCTCGGCCTGGTCGAGGGCCTCACCGAGTATCTGCCCGTCAGCTCGACCGGCCATCTCCTCGTCACCAACAAGGTGTTGGGTCTGGGCGGCACCGAGGCCTCCGATGCTGCGCTCAAGACGTACGCCATCTGCATCCAGTCCGGTGCCATCCTTGCCGTTCTCCTGCTCTACAAGAAGCGGATCTGGCAAATGGTGGACGGACTGCTCGGCCGTAGCGACGAAGGACGGCGCGTGCTGATCGCAGTCGTTGCCGCCTTCGTGCCGACCGCCATCATCGCTCAGTTCGTCTTTCCCATCATCCGTGATCGGTTCTTCGGGGTCGGGCCCATCGCCGGGGCCTGGATCGTCGGCGGTTTCGCCATCCTGGCCATGACCCGGGCCGGATTTCTCGATCGGGCCGGTCACGAACTGGCCACCATCACGGTCCGGCAGGCCACGATGATCGGCCTGCTCCAGACCGTTGCCATCTGGCCGGGCGTGAGCCGTAGCCTCGTCACCATCGTTGCCGGTGTGCTGGTCGGCATGAACCTCCGGGCTTCGGTCGAATTCAGCTTCCTGCTGGGTTTGGTCACCTTGTCCGCCGCAACGGTCTACGAAGGCCTCAAAGGTGGGTCCGAGCTCGTCGACACCTTCGGCGTGGCCTCCCCGCTCATCGGTTTGGCGGTCGCCTTCGTGTCGGCCCTCATCGCCGTCAAGTGGATGGTGGACTGGTTGCAGCGCCGGGGATTCGAAGTCTTCGGCTGGTATCGGCTCGGGGCCGGCGTGCTCGCGTTCATCGCACTGTCGGCGGGCTGGCTGTGATCGAAACCTCGGGTCCGAGCCTCATCGGCCCGTCGTCGACCAGTGCCAAGGTTCGCTCGGCAGATTGAACAGTCCGTACTCGGCCCCGTGCATCTGCAGCCACCCGAAGCCGGGGCTCGACCGGGTGAGGGTCGAGCCCTTCTCCGTGAAGTCGATGGCCAGCCCCAGTTCGTGCTGGGAGTAGCCGGGGCGAGCCGTGGGCGGAAAACACTGTCCGGCCGGCATGTCGAACAGCGCATACCCGCTGTCGCCGCAATGCGACCGTCGGAGCACGATCTGTTGGTCGACCCGACGGTGCCCCCATCCGCCGAACTCGATCCCGTCCTCGGACGCTGCCGCCAGCAGCGCCGCCATCGGTTCGGCCAGGTCGACATGGACCAGGAAGCCACCGACGGAGACGAGACGGGGTTCCTCGTTGCGCCCGATGGCCTCATCGGTTCTGGCCTGTATCTCCTCATCACGGATTCCGAGACGGGTCCTGTAGTCGTCGACCATGGCTTCGGCTCGGTCCCGAGATGACCTCCGGGCGCTGACCGTCGCTTCCGCCACGGCCCAGTTCTGCTCGCGTTCGGCCCGCTCCCGGACCAGCGCTTCCAGCTGGATCTGAGACGCCGTGAGGCTGCGAAGCAAGTCCTCGGTCACGGTTTCGATCGGAGCATCGCGGCGAGAGGCCACCGAAGCTGCATCCGGAGTCGGATCGATGTCCCCGTTGGCCAACACGAACGCCTCGATGACGAAGGCCTGCAACATGGCCTGCTGGGCCCGCCGATCCTCTTCCACTGCGATGACGTCGCCCCGTACCCGGCGCAAGAGAACCTCGGCCTCGTCTGCCTCGATCTGCGCCCGCGTCACGCCGTCCTCCTGCAGCGCGAGATTGGCCCGCAGCGGCTCCCAGCCATCCTCCAGTTCCGCTTCGGTTGCCAACCAGGGCGTTCCCATGAGCACCGCTTGGGCTTCTTGCTCGGCCTGCACCAGTTGCGAGTCGGTGGGTGTCGCGAGCGGTGGCGCCGCCAACGCGCTCGCGGCCGTCCACAGGCAGCACGCCACCATCAACGGAGGAAATCTCGCCATTCGCCACATCTCACGTCATCAATCGGCGGATCGTGACGCTGAATGAGCGGGCCGGACGGACGTGAGAGAATTCTCGGCAACGCTGTCGATCTCGCTCCCAGCCGTTCGACGTCCCGTGAATCAACGAACCAGGCCTCGTGCCGGAAGGAACCATCATGAAGTACGCATGCTTGATCTACAGCGACGAGAACGACACCACCGCCAACCCCGACCCCCTGTCCAAAGAGATGGAGACGATCATGGCCGGCTACATGGCATTCGGCGGTGCCGCCGGCGACAAGATCTTGGGCGGTGAAGCACTCCAGCCGACCCCGACCGCCACCTGCGTTCGAGTGAGTGACGGCGAGGTGATCGCCACCGACGGTCCCTTCGCCGAAACGAAGGAACACCTCGGCGGCTTCTACATCATCGAAGCGGCCGACCTCGACGAGGCCATCGCAATGGCGGCCATGATCCCCCACGCGGCGATGGGAACCGTCGAGGTTCGGCCGGTCATCGACTTCGGCTGAGGAGCATGAGCGAGTCGTTCTCCCACGACTACGGCGAGATCATCCGACGAGAATGGCCACGAGTGGTGGCCACCCTCGTCGGTGACTTCGGCGACCTGTCCGAGGCCGAGGATGCGATACAGGAAGCGGTCGTGGAGGCGCTGCGAACGTGGCCCCGATCCGGTGTCCCCGATCGGCCCGGAGCCTGGATCACGACCGTGGCCCGACGGCGGGCCATCGACCGACGGCGGCGCTCGAACACGGGACGCCAGAAGGCGGAACTCGATCTCCGGCTCCGGCATCGGCTGGATGGCAGCCAGGACCCTTCCGACGTGGTCGACGACGAGAGCCTCCTGCGCGACGAGCAGCTGCGTCTCCTGTACGCCTGCTGCCATCCAGCCCTCGCACCGCAAGCCCAGATGGCGCTCACGCTTCGGAGTCTGGGCGGACTGACAACCAGTGAGATCGCTCGCGCCTTCCTGGTACCGGAGCCGACCGTTGCCCAACGCCTGGTCCGAGCCAAGAAGAAGATCGCAGCAGCCGGAATCCCGTTCAAGATTCCTCCTGATCACGAGCTCCTGGCCCGAACCGACCTGGTGCGAACCGTCGTCTACCTGATCTTCAACGAGGGATACGATGCCTCCGCCGGTGCCGATCTGGTGCGAGCCGAACTGTGCGCCGAAGCCATTCGCCTTGCCCGTCTGGTGGCAGAGCTCACGCCCGACGATGCCGAGTCGCTGGGTCTGGAGGCGCTCCTCCTCCTCATCCACGCTCGGGCTGGAGCCCGCGTTGACGCTCACGGAGACCTGGTGCTCCTGGCCGACCAGCGACGGGACCTGTGGGACGTCGATCTCATCGACCAAGGAATGATGACACTGGATCGAGCACTACGTCTGGAACGGCCCGGCCCGCTGCAGATCCAGGCTGCGATCCAAGCCCTGCACAACGAGCCGCCGCCTACGGATTGGGAGCAGATCGAGTTGCTGTACCGGAGACTGCTCGACCTCCGGCCGTCTCCGGTGGTTGTCCTCAACCATGCGGTTGCCCTGGCCACAGCCGGCGACATCGAAGGCGGACTTCGTCGCCTGGACGAACCAGCACTGGCCGACCAGTTGGATCGCTATCACCACTACCACTCGGCCCGCGCCGACTTGTTGCGAACCATCGATGTCGCGGCATCGGCTCTGGCCTATCGCCGAGCCCTCGAGCTGGTGTCCAGTGAGCCGGAACGTCGCTTTCTCGAGCGGCGCTTGACCGAAGTGACGGCGGGCCTCAGTCCGTGACGGTCTTGACCAGTTGCGGCAGACGGCTGGCCAGCTCTGTCAAGGGCGCAGGGTCCCGCACGATGCGGGCCCGTTGCGCCGCACCGTCGAACGCCGACAGGAACAGGCCAGCCAGGTCCTCGGCGTTGGCCGCACCAAGTTGCGGTGACAACAGCTCGGTCAGGGCGAGCTGCCAACCGCGATAGACCTCGGCACACGCGGCCTGGATGGTGGCGGATCGATGCGACATCTCGAGCCCGAGAATGGCGATGGGTGAAGCGACCTCGAAGTCGCTGCCCTCCAGTTCGGCAATCACGCCGTCGACCAACGAGACCAGGGACCGAGTCACATCGGTGGGATCGAAGAAGGCCTGCCGCAGTCGGCTCTCGAAGTCCCGACCGGCCAACGATGCGGCTTCCACCGCCAACTGGTCCTTGCCCTTCGGAAACAGGAAGTTGATCGAGCCCCACGGCGCATCACCGTGATCGACGACCTGACGCCACGACGTGGCGTGATACCCATGACGACCGAAGAGATCGGCAGCCGAGCGGAGCATGCGTTCACGAGAGTCGCTGGAAGGCACCCGAGCGACACTAGCGCGCCTACCCACCGCTGATCAGACCCGTTCGACGCGTGACGTGCCGAACAGTCCGGATGGCCGGAACGAAAGCACGATCAGGATCACGACGAAGGCCACGGCCAACGAGAGGTTGCGGAGGAATTCGAGCGGTCCCCAGTCTCCCAGGTAGCCGACCAGCAGCGACTGGATCAGCCCGATGGAGATGCCGCCGATCACTGCGCCCGGCAGCGAGTCGAGCCCACCGAGGGCAGCCGAGGCGAACGAGAAGATCAGCAGGGTGGCCATCATGTTGGGCTGAAGGAAGAGTCGAGGAGCAACCAGCGTCGCACCCAGGGTGCCGAAGGCGCAGGCGAGCGCCCATCCGAACATCAGGGTTCGTCCGGTACGGATGCCGACGAGTCGAGCGGAGTCGGTGTTGGACGACACCGCACGGAACGACAGTCCGATCTTGGTCTTGTTGAGGATCAGGTAGAGCACGAACATCATGGCGCCGAGCATCGCCCAGGTGCCGATGGCGTCATAGAACAATCGTGCCCCGCCGATGCTGACATAGTCGTCGGCGCCCTTGGGGAAGAGCGACGGAAAGGCCCGAGGCTGGTAGTTCCAGATCTCGCCCGCCACCGCGTTGAGGATCAGGAACACCCCGAGCGTGATCAGGACCACGGGCAGATGGTCGGTCGGGTCGAAGGGACGAATCAAGACTCGTTCGATCGCGGCCCCCATGGCAGCCGAGACGAGCATGGCCAAGAAGATCGCCAGGACGATGTTGAGACCCTGTTCCACTGCCAGGACATAGGCGATGAACGCTCCGAACATCGCCAGTTCACCCTGCGCGAAGTTGATCAAGGTCGTTGCCTTGAAGATGAGGACCAGCGCCACGGCCACCACCGCGTAGATGGCTCCCAGGGTCAAGCCATCGAACAGCCGCTGCAGGAAGAGTTGCATGGGGACCTCGGTTTCTCGGTCGACGCAGCTGCCGGAAGAAAGGCCCGCGACGACAATCAGTAGGATGTA
>ERZ888423.654-NODE-654-length-34693-cov-25.661701_pt1 | contig 34693 bp, 45 predicted proteins | sample MGYA00520523_ERZ888423 | MGnify/ENA primary metagenome ERZ888423 (study PRJEB32303, sample SAMEA104408611) | aquatic metagenome | biome: Brackish water; feature: Pelagic; material: water | place: Baltic Sea | collected 2014-06-08T10:24:00 | depth 30,27 m ...
GGTAAATCTGCTCTAAAAAGAGATAAATATATGCGTAGTTAACTAAAGGACAACGTATATGAGCAGACCCAAACCTACCATATTAAGAGAATATATAGATAAGAAGACGTATAAAACTGAGCAAGTTTTGCAGTCTGATGCTATCTGGGCAGTGTTCTTTCAAAATCAACCCTTTAATCTTAAAAGCGCAAACATGCTTACTAGCTATCCGGGACCTAAGTATAAAAAGACTAGCTTTTCAAATCCCGGACATGCACTTAATCTAGCAAAAAAATTAAACAATTTGTTTGATAGTGACGAATTTACTGTGGTTAAACTTACCTCAGGTGAAACAATCGTCGAATGAACTGGAAAGAAACCTACACTAAAATATTTCTTAGGGCTGCTGACAAAAGTATTGGCGAGTCTGCTGTAAAGGAGTATTTTCCTGTGTGGTGGAAGAATACTCGAGCAAAAGATACAGGCGGACTGCGTCTTACCGACGAAGGCTTCCGCTTTATTACAGAAGATATAGAACTTACTACCTATGAAGTTCCGTATCCAAGAGATTTTGAACTTACTACTAATGTAGTAATTTGGATGGACAACTTTATTGATTGTCCATACTATTTAGGTAGGCATGGTATCATTGTTACGAACGAAAAAAAGGCCATGGAATTACACCTGTTTAGTGGAGACATACGCAAGTATGGGCTAACAAAGGCACTGAACAGACATAAAAAAGACGATTTAGACACCAAAAGTGGTTGACCTTTGCTGTTATCAGTGTTATTATATATACATAGTTAGACACAAGCACTGATAACCTTTAAGGAACACAAAATGGAAAACTCCGCACTTCGTACCGTTACTCCTAACAGCGCAAAGAAAAGCATTGTACGTGCTTTTAAGAAAAAGCGTCCGCTGTTCCTTTGGGGGCCTCCAGGTATTGGTAAGTCAGATATTGTTCATCAGATTGGTGAGCAAATGGAAGCTCACGTTATTGATATTCGGTTGAGCCTTTGGGAACCTACAGACATTAAAGGTATTCCATATTTTGATCCAACTCAGAATAAAATGGTTTGGGGTGCTCCAAGCGAGCTTCCAGATGCAGAAATGGCAGCAAAGTACAAGTTTATTATTCTTTTCCTAGACGAAATGAACTCGGCAGCTCCTAGTGTACAAGCGGCAGCATATCAGTTGATTTTGAATCGTAAGGTTGGCCAGTACACATTGCCAGATAATGTTCTTATTATTGCAGCCGGTAACCGCGAAGCTGACAAAGGTGTTACTTATCGCATGCCTGCTCCGTTGGCTAATCGTTTTGTACACTTGGAACTTGCTGTTAACTTTGATGACTGGTTCCAGTGGGCAGTTGCTAATAAGATTCACCGCGATGTTGTAGGTTACTTGACATTTGCAAAGAAAGACTTGTACGATTTTGATCCTAAGAGCCCAAGCCGTAGCTTTGCCACTCCCCGTTCATGGACGTTTGTTAGTGAGTTGCTTGAAGATGACGACGATGACAACACTACTACTGATTTGGTTAGTGGTGCAGTAGGCGAAGGACTTGCTGTGAAATTTATGGCACACCGCCGAGTGGCATCAAAAATGCCTAACCCAACAGACATCTTGCTTGGTAAAGTTAAAGAGTTGAAGACAAAAGAAATCAGTGCTATGTATTCCTTAACTGTTTCACTCTGCTACGAACTAAAAGAAGCATGCGATAAGAACGACAAAGGGTTTGATAACAAAGTAAATAACTTCCTACGCTTTGCAATGGATAATTTTGAAACTGAACTTGTTGTTATGGGTATTAAACTTGCTCTTACACAATATGCTTTGCCTATTGATCCAGATGAAGTAGAATGCTTTGACGAGTTCCATGCACGATTTGGCAAGTACATTAAAGCCGCACAACAAGCGTAACCATAAAAGAGTTTGGGCGTTCTCAATAAAAACGTCCATTTTCACTTGACTTTTCCTGTAAAACAATATATAATATATACATAACAGTTAAAAAGGAATGCAAAATGAGCGTCAAAGGCAAGAAAAACTGGGAACCTAAAGAGCTTACTGAAGAAGAACTTAAAGTAATGCGAGTTGACGTACTTGATCGTATTATTGTAGCTCGTGTTGGTTTGTTGTTAAATCATCCATTTTTTGGTAATATGGCAACTCGTTTGCAGATCAAAAGTGCAGATGATTGGTTAGGCACAGCCGCAGTAGACGGACGTAATTTGTATTTTAATACTCAATTTTTTGATAAGATGTCTAACAAAGAAATTGAGTTTGTTATTGCACACGAAATTCTTCACTGTGTATTTGATCACTTAACTCGTAGAGAAGATCGAATTCCAAGAATTCATAACATTGCCGCAGACTATATTGTAAACAACTTGCTTGTACGAGATCGTATTGGTACTAAACCTACGTTTATTGATTGCTATCAAGACTTTAAATATGATAAATGGTCTTCAGAAGACGTATACGACGATATCCTAGAAGATGCTAAGAAAAACGGTGAAGAGTTTCTTAAACAGCTAGGCGAATTGCTAGACGAGCATATCGACTGGGAAGGTGAAGGCGACGAAGGTCAAGGCAAAGATTCTAACGGAAACGGAGCAGACGGTAAAGAAAGCAAAAGCCGTCCTACATATTCTAAGGATGAGCTTAAAAAGATCAAAGACGAGATCAAAGAAAATATGATTTCGGCAGCACAAACATCAGGTGCAGGTAATACGCCAGGTGAGATACAGCGTATGATCAAAGAACTCACTGAGCCTAAAATGAACTGGCGTGAAATGCTACGTCAGCAAATTCAAAGTACTGTACGCAACGATTACACGTTTAGTCGCCCAAGCCGTAAAGGACAGATGACTGGTGCTATTTTGCCGGGCATGAACTTTGACGAAACTATTGATATTTGTATTGCACTTGATATGAGTGGCTCGATTGGTGACGATCAAGCACGTGACTTCCTAAGCGAGATCAAAGGCATTATGGACGAGTACAAAGACTACAATATTAAATTGTGGTGCTTTGATACTAAAGTGTATAACGAGCAAGACTTTAGTGCAGATGGTGGCGATGATTTGATGGACTATGAGATCAAAGGCGGTGGCGGTACTGACTTTGATGCTAACTGGACGTACATGAAGTACAATGATATCCAGCCTAAGAAGTTTATTATGTTTACAGATGGATATCCTTGGGATAGCTGGGGTGATGAAAGTTACTGCGATACTATCTTTATTATTCACAGTCATCGCGATAAGAACTTACAAGCACCATTTGGGTTAACAGCACACTATGAGGACGCGGCTTGAAACTTAAAGAGCCTAATGCACTAAACTTTTTTGAAGTACGGAGAGCAAATTTACCTGCTCCGTACTTTGAATACATTTTATTGCCCACTAGATATAACTTAGAACAAAGTCTAGTTAAATGGATAGAACAAAACCTTAAGGGTAGATTCTATGTAGGAAAAACTATTGGTGTTACTAACACTAATAGCATTGAAAACATGACCAAGGTAGGATTTGAGGAAGCTAAAGAGCTTTCTTATTTCACTTTGGCATGTCCGTATTTAAAATATAATTAAATATAGTATAACTTACATAACAGGAGAAAAATTATGACTGAAGAAGTTAAAGAAGCAGAGGCAACAGAAACAACAACAGCAGCAGCACCCGAGTTGACTGTTAATGACCTTTCTGCACTTAAACAAATTATTGACGTAGCAAGTCAACGTGGTGCATTTAAACCTAACGAAATGGTTTCTGTTGGTACTATATACAACAAATTAGAAATCTTTCTAAGTGCAGTACAAGCACAACAAGCTAAAGGAGAATAACAATGGCTGATACAAAACACGTAGGTCGCATTGCTAAAACTAGAAAAAAATGCGGCGTAGTATATCGAGTAGTACCCGGTGAACCAGAAAACTGTGTCATAGTATTAACTGAAAGTTTAGAAGCAGCCGATCATGACTCGCTTATTAACTTGATTAATTCAGCAACTGCACAAGATTCATACGAACTAGGCGAAGCAATGGCAAGATCACAATTGTCCGATGGTAGTAATATGCTTGCTCGTTTCCATACTACTGGACGTATGCAAAAAGTTGCAACTAACTTAGTAGAAATGACTCCTAATAATAATGCATCTATTAACCTAGCTGAACTAAACAATATTATTGCCCAGCAAAAAGGTGTAACTGTTGCAGATCTTGCGCTAGGTGGTGCTAAGCCAGCAGCAAACACAGGAGTAACCAATGCAGCTGATGCATATGTTACTCCAACTATGGCAGCAATGGACGAAGTTACTATGTCTAATGAAGGTATAATTACTGACGATATGCTTGCTAAAAAGTTCCGGAGTGATGCAGATCGACTAAGCAAAGAAGCAGCAGACTTACGTAGACAAGCAGAAGAATTAGTACCTACTAAAAAAGCAACCAAGAAAACTGCCGAGAGTGCCTAAGAGTAAGAAGCTTCCTCCAGCTGTTATTAACACATGGCCTGAAATCTTCGGCGAAATTGAGATTGATGTTGTGCCAATTGAATATTTGCACAGCATTAATGTCAAGTTTAAAGATGGAAAGATCTGGGAAATTGATGTTAAAAAATCTCGCGAAAAGAAGAACATAAATATCGAATCAGCATTAGAAGAACTATTCGAGCAATATGAAGATGCTATCGACAGCATTGATTTCAGACTGGATACTGAAAAAGTTAAGTACGATATCAAAAGACGAACCGCATTGTTTATGAAGAAACGCAAGTAATCTTTCTGTCAAAGGCATAAATACTAATAACAATACTATCCAGGAGTTTATAGATGGCCTTACAAGTAAGACGCGGTACTAATGCAGAAAGATTAGGAATCACCCCCTTAGCAGGTGAATTAGTATATACAACAGACACAAAACAGCTATACGTAGGTGACGGTGCCACTGCTGGCGGTATTACCAGCATTGCAGGAACAATTGATTCACTACTAGCTGATACTACACCGCAACTAGGCGGAACACTAGACTTAAACGGTAATAATATTACAGGTACTGGTAATATTAACATTAACGGTACTATTACTGCTACAGGAAATATTAACCTAGGTGACGGTATTGGTAGTGATATTGTTGTGTTTGGTGGAGCAATACAAGGACATCTTGTACCAGATGCGGACATTACTTGGAATTTAGGATCTCCTACAAAACAATTTAACGAAGTATGGATTAGTCAACTCAATGTTGAAAATCAGCTTAATGCTAACAGAATTAATGCTAGTCTAATTGCAGATGATAGTACTGTAGTTTTTGATGCAACTGCTGGAACATTGCTTGCAAGCACATTAACTGGCACTGCTATAATTAATGTAACTGGTAACGTAACTGGTAACGTAACTGGTAACGTAACTGGCAACTTAACTGGAAATGCTAACGGAGCACATACTGGTACATTTGATGGAGATTTGTCTGGAAGTGTGTTTGGAGATAATAGTACATTAATTGTTGACGGTATAAACAACACTGTACTTGTTAATGTTAGTAATGTTATTACTACAAGTTCAACATATACACAAGGCGCAAATATTCGTGTCGGTGGGACAGGCAATGGAAACATAATATCGCTTCAAGACAATGTAGACAGTTCACTATTAATTATAACAACCGAAGATACTGCTGGCAGTGTTATTATTTCTAGACCGTTACAAGTAGGAAGCAGTTCTGCGCTTGTCGCCGATGGCAAAGTGACTGTTATTACAGGTGTACAAAATTCAGCAGGCATTGTGCTAAGTGGTCATTTTGACGGTACCGGCAACACTATTTCTACAATTAGTAGATCAAGAGGAACAAAAGCTGCGCCTACTCCAATCCAAAACGGAGACGGTTTAGGTTCATACTTATTAACAGGTTATAATGGAGCTGCTTATAGAGTAGCAGGCGGTATTAAAGCAACTGTAGCAGGTACTCCACAAGCAGCATATATACCTTCTAATGTTGAAATATTTGTTGGTAACTCCTCCGGCGGTGCTGAGGTAATCCTCCAAGCAAAACAAGCTCAAAAAGTTACTGAATTTTTTGGTCCTGCAAAACTAGTATCATATGCTGATGCTGCTGCAAGAGATGCTGCTGTTACTGCTCCAGAAGCAGGTATGATGGTATTTAATACAACAAATACTAAGTTCCAAGGGTATAATGGTAGTGCTTGGGTAGACTTAAACTAATATCAAATGCATGATAGATACTTTATATTAGAAAATTTTAAAATATCTAAAAAACTTAAACAATCATTATTGTCTATAGATAAAAGGCGCTTTCGATACTACGGTATGAAAAGGAAGCGTCTTTTTATGTGTAATGTAGATTTATCATTAGTTCCGGAATTACAAGAAGTATTAAACAAATTCCAAGACCCTAATATTATAAGTAATTTTGAATTAATGTACACACAGTCCGGTACTATAGTAATGCCACATATTGATAGCAATCGTAATGCAGCTATTAATATTCCAATCGATGGAGATTTTAAAAACTCATATATTGGATTTTACAACAAAGGTACTCGTTTTGTACCTAACATTGTTAATTCATCTGAAGGTGAAATTGTTGTTGGTGGGGGAGGATATCCAGGTGCTGTACTAATAGAGAAAGTATCTTATACATCGCCTATATGTTTAAATAATCAATCTATACATAATGTTGCAAATTTTTCAAAAAAAGATAGAGTAATATTAGGCGTTGGATTTAATACTTCATTAAACTATTTAGATATATTAAAATTGCATCAATCTAATAGGTTGACAACATCGTAATAAGTTGTTATAATAATGCTATGAAAGAATATATACATGCAAAAATTCATAACATAAATGTCACTGCTAAATCAATTGACTACCACGGTAGTGTAACTGTCTGTTCACATCTATTAGAGCAATCAGGTATAGATCACTATCAAAAAGTAGATATTGTAAATCTAAACAACGGTCATCGATGGACAACTTACACTGTTCCTGGGCCGCTAGGATCATTTGAATTGAATGGCGGCGGAGCAAGGCTAGGTGAAATTGGTGATAGATGCGTAGTTATTGCATATGAAATGACGGATCAATTTGCTGGTTCAAAGGTGATCTTTTGCGATAAGTACAACAATATATCAAACACACTAACATACCTATTGGAGGAAAAATGAAAACTATTAAGCTGCCCGGTTTTGGTTCTTTAGGAGCACAAGCCATTGATATCGATCTCAACACTGCAAGTGATTTAGACCTAATGGATCTAGGTGCATTAGTTTTTAATGAACTAGTTGTTTATGTTGACGCTAAAGGTGCAAGTATAAGTCCGCAACGATATCATTACATACAATCTCTATGGGGCAACCCAGTTGTATCAAATGCACGACCTAAACTAGAAGAACTCATTAAGCAAGAAGGCATGACTAAACTTATTGCTGAAACGTTAAGTGACATTAAAAAAATGCGGGGTGGGCTTGAAGATTTACGAGGCATGATTCGTGTTACAGGCATCAAGGACGAAAAAGGTAGACGAACAGGCATGTTTGCTGACGGTGAACTTGAATGGCACAGCAACCAACAAAGCGACAATAGTGGGTATGCTCCGCTAATTGGGCTTCAAGGTGTAGAAGGCACTGAAGGATCTAGCACAGAATTTTTGCAAACTGTAGATGCGTTTAACGACCTAAGTCAAGAATTGCAATCAGAAGTTAGAGAACTTATTGCTATTCACAGCTTTGATAAAGATAAAATTTGCAAGGGCACGTCGGATTCACAAGCTCTTATTACACAGATGCACCTTGTTCCTAACGACGGGGCTGAGATGCCAGTTATTGCAACTGCTCCAAATAGCATGACCGGTATGCATTTTCCGTGGACAAGTATTGTAGGATTCAAAGGATATTCACAAAAAGAATTTGAATCTTTATATACAACACTTGTTAACCATCTGTGGCAGGATAAGTATGTATATAAACATATGTGGAAAGACGGAGAAATTGTATGGATGGATCAAATAGTAACATTACACAGACGTCCTGGAACCGATACAGGAAAGAGATTACTGCATCGCATGTGTTCAGATTGGAGTAATATACTTAATGACTCCTTACACTATTAAATATGAAGACATAGATTCAAAAAATCTTAAAAAAGATCTATTAACCCACGGCCTGTTATACATACCTTGCAAAAATGCACTGTCTATTGACGAATATAAAAAGATAACATCAAAATTAGGCAAGGCTCTTATTGCTAAAAAGCATACATTAGATGACGATCGCCATGTACAATATGTAAGCGATAAAGGACTTTTTAGTAATACAGATGTTGACTGGCACAATGATTGGAGTTATGGTTCTGGAGATTATTTTGGAACGGTTCTTTATAACAATAAGAACGGACATCTAAGCACTACAGATTTTGTAGACATGCAGCAAGCATACAACATGTATTTAGACAAAGAATACTTAGAGAATACCTGTGGCGATTACTTTCCGCCACAGGGCCTGCACGAAAGTTGTTTTACTCCTCGTATGCTAAAGATACTTGAAAGAGCTAGAGTCACAAGAAAGTTTGCACATACACATCATATTACTGGAAATAAAGTTTTATATTTTAGTCCTGGGACATTACAATCAGATGTTGATATTGCACACTTGGTAGATTATTGCGAACAACAAGAAATTTATAAACACAATTGGCAAGATAACGACATACTTATATACGATAACATTCGCGTTATGCACAGACGGCACGCCTTTGAAGGTGAGCGTGAATTATGGAGAACACAGTTTTGGATATAAGCAATAACGTTAAAATTAGAGGATTACTTGTATTCAATCATCTTTTAGGTGGTTATGCACTATACACAGCATTTTCATGGAACTTGCTGTTGTTGTCGTATATTATTGGCTTTACGCTAGGCGGTGTTGGAATTAGTATAGGGTACCATAGATATTTTGCACATCGCACATTCAGTACCAATAAATTTTTTGAATACGCTTTATTAGCAATTGGTCATTATGCAAGTCTTGGTAGTGCAATTACTTGGGTAGGAGTTCATCGAGAGCATCATGCTAACAGTGATACAGAAAACGATCCGCACAGTCCAAAGTATAATGGTGTATTAAGGACACTAATACACGTTTGGAAGCGTTACGAAATAAAATTAAAGTATATAAAAGATATGTTAAAAGACAATAAGCTAAAAATGCAGCATCAATATTATTTTTTAATCCTATTTGCATTTATAGTAGCATTGCTTCTGTTAGTTGGACCTGTATACGCTGCATACCTTTATTCTATTCCTGCTGCATACGTGTTTTATGCTACGGGCATTGTTAATAGTATAAATCACATTGGTGGTAAACCACATAATATACCATTGCTTAATCTAATTACAAGCGGCGAAAGCTATCATTTAAATCATCATAATGATTCAAAAGCGTGGAAGTTTGGAACATACGACCCGATGTCACCTATAGTTAGGATTATTAAAAATGAAAATTAAAGCATACCATAATGATACATTGTGGAGACTTGTAAATGTGTTAGCATTTTATAGCATACCATTTTGTATATATTTGTTGTCAACACTTCCATTATACTATACTGCATTATCAATTATAAGTTGTATATTAATTGCAAAAGTAGGACACGGCATTGCACAACATAGATATTTTGCACATCGTGCATTTAACACAGGCAAAAAACGCGAATGGATTCTTGCTTTCCTTGCAACACTAAGTAATACTGGTAGTATAATTTATTTTGCTATTAATCATAGAATACATCATAATATTAGTGACAAAGACGGCGATCCTAATGACTCTACTAAATTAAGTTTGTTTGAAATACTTACACTTAAAATTAAAACAGACGATACAGAACATTTTAATTTAAACGTAGCAAAAGATCTATTAAAAAACAAATCAGCTAGATTTTTTCATAACTGGTATTGGCCGACTATATTTTTGTATTCCGCACTATTAATTTTAATTGATCCGTATTTGTTTGTAGTTATGTACTTGTTGCCACTTGGTTATTCTGTATCAATTATGGTGTTAGGTACTATAACAGGACATAAGTATGGTTATAGGAACTTTGATACTGACGATAAAAGCGTTAATAACTTTTGGGTTAACTTGTTGTTTCTGGGCGAAGGTAATCATAATAATCATCATTATAAACCATCTTCTTGGGATTCAGGATTTACAGGCAAGTGGACTGAATATGATATTGGGGCGCCAATTATAAAATATATATTCCTTAAAGGAGACTCGGTGTGAAAAAAATAAATTACTACGAACTTAAACCAGAAGATAATCATTTCAAAGTAATTTTTGTAGATCTAACACATCGGTGTAATATGGATTGTTTTAACTGTTATCTACCTAACAGAACTATTCCAGACATGGATGAAAATATGTTGTATAGTGTGTTAGAAAAATTACCCGAGCGAGCATACATACGATTAATAGGTGCAGAGCCTACACTAAGAAAAGACTTGCCCGATATCATACGCAAAGTTCTCGATCATGGTCATAAGCCTAGTGTAACTACTAACGGATTAAAACTTGCAAGTTTAAAATATTGTCAAAAACTCCGAGATTCAGGGTTACGCATGATATTACTAAGCATGAACGGCGCAGATGAAAAACGCATATATGAAAAAATTGACAATCACAGTCATGCACACGATCTTAAAATGCAAGCATTAGAAAATTGCTTTAAGATTCCCGGATTTATTATTAACACTGGAACTATTATTGCTAAAGGTGTGAACGAACATACGCTACGCAGACAAGCAGACATTGTTGCCGACTTAAACGAAAAATATAAACCCAAAGTTACTCCTGTTTTACGAGTTAAAAATATTGGAGACTTAGGCCGTTATATGCAAGGTCATACTATGAGTTTTGAAGAACTAGTTGATATTGCAAGTAGTCAACTAGATATTCCAAAGAGTGTTATTAAAGCGCAGCGAGTGGAATCTGGAACAAATAAAATTACTAAAAATAACTACGGTGAAAGTTATCTATTTGAATATAGAGGTGTATTCATACGCTTAATTAATTGGAATGAGGAAGACGAGTTAAACGACGGTGGCATCAATGGAAGTATGAATCGTGGCAGATTAACAAGCGATGGTATGATTGCACCATGCTGGGAACACATTAAATTAAACGAATACGGATATTAAAATGCAAGTTATTAAATTAGATGAAACTTACAAAGATCAATTTTATAATTTTACAACTACACAACTTACTGCTAAAGGCCTTATCAACGACCCCTATTGGAATAATATAGAATGGATTAATGAACAGAGAAACATCTATGCTGCTGTAGACGAAAATAGTAATTTTTTGATGACAATGGCATCAAATCATACTCCTGTTAGAAATATGCCTTGGAGATACGGTGATACACAAATTAGTGCGTCCAGCAGCAGCCTTCGTCAAAATATAGAAACAACTAAAAATTTAATTAGGAGTGTGCTTACGGATTGTGAAGAACAAGGAATATGGGGGCATTGGTTTATTTCAGATCATCGAAAAATTAAAGTTCAAAATAAGAAAAGTGTAGAAACTACTATAACCAAAGATCGAGTAGGTAGATTTGCTGTTCCTTATATAGAGGTATTTGAAGATTATAATTTACATGATGTAGCAATCATTAAAAAAGGATGTAAATCAGGTATTCCATTATACGATTGTTTAGTAAAAGCTCCCGTTCCGTATGATGTACTAATTAGATTTGTAACTAGAAAATATCAATATTTTAGAGACAACGTTCCAACCTATGGCTAATATTTTATTAAATTATCAAACTAGCAATCTAAGATATGCTGTAGAAGAACTAAAAGAACATAATCTATATTCTTGGAGAGCGCTAGGTATGGAGTTTGCAAAAACTATTTCTCCAAACATACATTTGAATATTATTGAAAATTTAGATATTTACAAATCTGATAGAAAAGAAATAATAGACGAAGTATTTAATTATTATCAAGATATCGATCTTATTTTTCCACTGTATAACGACATGCTTTTTCCTTACTTGTATAAAAAGTTAGGATTTACTGATAAACAATGCAACATATTATCTAGTAAGCAAGCGTATACTGCTTTTGCAAAAAGTGTAGGAGTAACAGTTCCAAACACGTATACTGATATCAAACAAGTGACTTACCCTATTATTGCTAAACCAGTAAACGGTACAGGAAGTATTGGGGTCAAGGTATTAAATGACTACAGTGAATATTTCTTTTTTGCTTCTGGAGAAGATATACAGTATAACGACCTAGGCAAGCATTACATCTTCCAAGATTTTATAGACGGACCTACTATTAGTTGTGCTGGTAGAATTGTAGACGGTGATATATTATTTGATTGTGTATACACTATTGAATCAAGTGATCTACCATACAGAGCAGAAACTGGATTTTTGCTCAACAGTTATTACAAAAATACAGATCCTATAAAAGAACAAATAGAAAAGTTAAGTAACGGTTTAGAACTAACTAACTGTGCATGGATGGCTGACTTTATAAGTGGTAGAGATGGACAATTTTATTTGGTAGATTTTAGTCCTAGACTAAGTGTAAGTGCGCAAGTGTTAATTAAACACAGTGCAGGCATTGACTATAACAAACTTATTGTAGATAGTTTACTATACAAAGATAAAACAAAAGTGCATTTAGATAAGTGCGTAGTTTATAAATATTTTGATGTAGCAAAGGGTAAACATAAAGTAGAATTTAGAGGCGATGCTACACTTGCTGATGAATTAACATTGCCTGCAGAACAGTCCTATTTGACACGCATGGATATGCTAATGGGATCTAAAGGATTTTGCGTTACATCAGGTGCTACACTAACCGAAGCCCATGATAAATGGCAAACAATAGCAAGCGATATAATAATAACTAAACTGGACTAAAGTCTCTTAGTGTTATGTAATTAGGTCTATCTGTTTTTGTAGTCTTATTATCAACAGAATTGTAGCATATAAACAACACATTCCTGTCCTTAGAGCTTGTATTACGCCCGCTAGTGTGCCACATATTAGCATGCATCACATACACATCTCCTGCTTCGCCCAGCACTGTGTGACGCTGTAATCCAGTCATAGACACCATATTTTCGGTTATCATACCGTCTGTTTCGTTAGCATCATGCTTAATAGTCCAAGTTTTAGTCTTCTTTTCAACAAGAAAATTTTCACTGCCCGGTAATACTTCTAGGGGGCCGTTTTCTAATGTCATGTCATCTAACAAGAATAATAAACTTAATGCATTAGGAGCCGGCATACCGTCGTGTGCTTGCCAAAAAGTGTAATCACTATGCCATGCATACTCGCCTCCTATGTTTGCGGATTTATAATTAAAATGCACTTGATGAGTATAAACATCTGTTTCTAAGATATCTTTAACTATATCTATCATAGGATTGTTATTGACAAACTCTTTTAACGTATTGTCAACCCAGTGAGGAGCAAATATGCTTCTTACTGTTGACTGATCGTCTTCATATATAAATGTTTCTTTATTATTAATAGTTTTTAAATCTTCTGCAATTTTCTTAATTGGTAGTGAATTAAAAACAGTTTTATACAACTTGCTTGAAAACATTATACTAACAAATCGCCATATTCATACATGTCTTTTAACCGCTGATATGTAAATTCTTCTTTAAAACTTAAAGACAATATATATCTATCATCGGCTGTAGAATTAGTTACTCCGTGAATAACTTGGGTATCAAAGCATATTGGTACTTCATATGAAACTAATTCCACTAACTCAGCAGACGCACAGGACCTAGCAGTAGTTACTTCTACAGATGTACCATCTGGCAAGTTAAGAGAAGATGTGTGCGTCGGCGGTGAATTAGTTGTATTTTCGTAAAAGTCTACTGTACTATTTTTAAAATTTCCGCAAATTGGTAAATTCATAGTAACAAATCTATCATGATCTGCGTGGGGAGCCACTATGCCATTGGCCTTGACCATGTTAAATTCAATTTTTTTAAAAAGAGTTTTTGGATTTTTAAATTTGATTGCGATAGGAATTATTGTTTCGCGCTTTGGAAACCCTATGTGTATTTTGAATCTTCCAGTTCCATAATAAGACCATTCGGTGTATGATTTCATTACATTCTCTAATTCAATGCGTTCATTTTCGTAATTTAAGTCAGGTAATAAAAAATATGTCATGCAAATATTTATTGATAAATACTTTGTTAGTTATTAAATATGATACTACAGGAGCACCCACATAATGAAAAAAGTAAGTTTTAAATTTTCTAGTTTAGCAAATACTATTGAAGAATTTTATACTTCAAAACTAGACAAACTGACAGAAGACGAATTTGTTTCTGTCTTTAATACAATGCGTACTGCTGTTAATAACGGTGATGTATGGCTTAGAAGTTATTTTATCGAAGACGGAAAAGCAAATTTGGTTTGGTTTTTAGATAGCGATACTTCGATAATCAATGTACAATCAGCAATTGATATTTTAGTTACAATCGACGATTACATCGAGCATACTATCGATTCTTCCACTTTTGAAGAGTTTGCTGCGTATGCGGCATCTAATGAAGACACTGATATTTCGCACCCTCGTATAGAAGCTATAAACGAGTTAAACAATTAATTAATTCGTCAATAGACAGTTCAAATACTCCATTGTAATTTTCTTGAAGACTTGATGTAATATTCAAGGCTTTTTCGTGCCAAGATGTTTCTTGTATTTTTTCCCAGCCAGTGTATTTTTCTCTAGGAATAAAATTAAAACTGTCGCTATAAATTTTAATTTTACTTGTTCTTGTGCTAAGTTTTCCTGGCAATTTATTAGCTACTAAGTCTTTAACTAAAGAGTCATTTGTAAATGCCAATACCATTTCTGGAGTATACCGTAAAAAATCAGGAGTACCGTTTATATTGTAGTTACTATAAAAGTTATTGTATGCATTTACTTTTTCAGTTTCTTGCCAAACCCAGTTACCTTCATAATTTTTAAAATATGGTTCGCCATTGGCCATGATGACTGTGCCATCAAATAATGTTAGCCCTTTCATTACAGGTATCATTTGATGAGCGCAGCATTTTACATTTACTGCAATATCTTCAAATTCTCCGCTTGAGATTAATTTTTCAATATCAACACTAACTGTTATTGGATTAATATTATGATGGTTGCAATACTCGTAAGCATATTTTGTGTCATGTGTATTCCATCCATTGTAGTCAATTATTCCAACTTTAAATTCTACGGCCGCTTCTGTAAATACTCGAATCATAAACTCACTGTCGAGGCCGCCGCTAAATAATAGTATAATAGGACCGCTTGCTTCTTTACTTATAATTTGGGCAGCACGTATACATTCTGCTTTCCAAGAGCCTAGAGAATTGCTAGTAGATCTTTTTAAATGTACAGCCCATTCGGATCCGTGTCCGGAAAAAGTGATATAATTAAGATAGGACAAATGCATACATTTTCACCAATTGATTTTGACTTTGATCAAACTACGATTTATAACGAACTTATAGAGTTTGGTATTTTTGATCGTAGCAATCTTGCTACTGTTATTTACACTCAAGGTCGCAGCAAGTACGACAAAGATGGTGTGTTTGATGATTATCAAGATGTAATTCACTACGACGAAAGTGGCATATTAGTAAAGCAGAAATATAAAACATTTGTAACTTATAACTTTACACACTTGCCGGGTGTAAATGATACTATCGAAAATTCATTTGTAGACACCGATGTCGGAAGGCGCCCAGTTTGGCATGTTTACGATCAACTATGGCAATGGAAAGACGATACTCCCGACTGCATTAAAGAAGTTGTAAACAAATTAAATTTAACGTATGTAAGTTGTGTTAGGCTTGTTGGACAGACTCCTCCAAGCAAAGGAATTGTGCATGTTGATGCTAATTTTAAAGATAATTTAAAATATTATAAAAACGGTGGAGTTAGTATTACACTAAATGTTTCAGACGGCGGCGGCCATTTAGAATATAAGGTTGGAGACGAAATACATACAGTTGACGAATCAAAATACAAATGTTGGTATTTTAATGATGCATTACCGCATAGAACAACAGAAATTTTTACTCCAAGAATACAATTAAGGATATTTGGAAGAAAATGATAGACTGGCGTAATTTAATATTTTCACCTTTAGCACTGCCCGATCCTCCCGAAGTTGATATGGATGAATTTATTTCATGGCATGCTGATCAAAAAGCATTTATGCTACAGCACAATCAAAACAAGGTCAACAGTACAAACATATACGGTGGGTATTGCTGGCACATCAGTTGGGCAATTTGGTGGAATACTTATAATTTAGATAATCCATGGATATGTGACTTTGACAAAAGACTTCCTGAACTTACTGAATATATTAAGTTATTTCCATTTAAAAAAATAAAAAGCATTAGTTTTCTTAATCAAATAGGCGGTGCTACAGTTGAGCCGCACAGCGACCCTGACAGCATGTGGGGTATGCGATTTTATCTAAAAAATAAAACCAAGGATGCGTTGTACTTTAGTAGAATGAAAGAACCTAATAATTTTAGAATTGCTACTATGGAGGACGAAAACGGCAATGCATTAATCCAAAGGAAAAATCATTTAGAGTTTTGCAGAGATGAAAAAATATATGCACAATTTCCTAAAGATAAATGTGCATGGATGCTTAACAGTCATCGAGCTTGGCACGGACTTGATAAGAATACTTCACCTACAGGTAGCAGAATTACCTGCGCAATCATAGGCGAGTACGATGAAGAAAAGTTATTTAATTTACTAGAAAATAGTACGCAACAGCACAGCAAATATCAGATTTGGTTTTAACATGACAGTATTATACACACCTTTAGATTTACCTGCACTAGACTTTAATAGAGAAGAATTTATAAAGTGGCATGAAGAGAAGCGTCATAGGAATAGAGGTAATATTAATTACGATAAAAAAGACTTTATTGCCCCGTGGCTAGTTAGCTTTGCATATCATGTTGACTACGGCTGGTGCAATAGATTTTTAAAAGTTATTCCTAATTTTCAAGACATACTGTACACCTACCTACCATATACAGATATTACATATGTTAACTTTTTAGAACAAAAAATTCCGTGTCAGTTACATCAAGATGTAGGGTCTCGTCCGGACGAAGAAGATGAGCCTGGCGCTTATAAAGCGTTTATGGTATATGATGCGCCGCTGATGTATTTTCAAGAAGGTAAAACTAAAGATACAATCAAAGAAGATAAGTTATACATTGATCATCCTAATAATTTAACAAAATGGTTTGCAATTAATAACCACGATGCATACCATGCTGCTGATTTGCCTCAAGAAGGACAACGTAAGATTATTATGACAATACTTGGTAAATTAGATAAAACAAAACATAAAGAAATACTATCTCGTAGTTTAGAAAAGTATAAAGACTATCTAATTACAGTTTGAATATAACTATCAATTATTTTCTTTTTATTATCTTTTAACATCTGTGCAGGCAACATATTACGCATACCGTTATGATCTGCATAGTGCTTATCTAAGTCTAATCCTAAGCTAGTAACGCCGCCACAACTCCATCCAGCAACTTTCTGATATTCGTTGTCCATATTACGTAAATCTTCAGCAATTTTTCCTGCTTTAATTGCATTCATATGATCATTTTTCCAGACCGTCATCCAAGCATTTGTTTTGCCAGCTAATGTAGTTTTAAGCAATCGTTGCTGATGATGAACTTTATATCCAAATTTTTCAGGATTTCTATCGATTGGCGAATGATATTCGTGATGTTCTTTTGAATGTATAAGCAACGGATACCAGTACCATAAGTCAATATTAGGATCTGCAACTACACGTTCTCTACTTGCTCTAATATTTTCTTCGCTTTGGTGCGGCAACCCTACAATAAGATTAATTTGAACTTTAACTTGTTCTTGACTCTTTTGTTTCATAGAAGCAATAGCATCAAGAACTTTATCAATGTCTGCACCTTTTTGGATTGCCTGTCTAGTTTCTTTATTATAACTTTCTACACCAAAACTTGCACCACGAAGACCTGACTCAATTAGTAAATCAATTTGATCAGGCCATCTTACTAATAATTCAGGTTTAATGTAAGTATCAAATTTAATTTTAAACGGTAAACTTGTAATAACTTCGTGCATTAATTCTAATTTAACCATACTATCGTTGTAGGTGTCATCCATAAACCAATAATTAGTTGTTCCAAATTGTTCATAGTTACGCATAAACTCTGCGTACATGTCTTCTTTGGCACGAATATAATCAAATTTGCTTTTATTGTTTAATGGAAAGTTACAAAACGCACAATTAAAAATACAACCCCTTGCAATTTCCATAGGTAAACTTTGCTGTGCAGTAATGCCGTCTTCAGGTTTCCATATTACTGGAATATTATTAATGTCTTTTTTGTCATACGAATGATTACTGTCGACGATTTTTTTGCCTTTGTAATCTTTAAAGATTAAATTAGTATCCTTACCTGCAAGATAATTTGTAATTGCAACTGTTGCATCGTCTGCGTATCCAGTGACAAATATATCAGCAAAGTCTAAAAATTCAACCATTCCTTTGGCACCGCCTATAACAAATGGAACATTAAAGCGGTTTCTCAAATTAGTGTAAAACTTAGTGTTATCTTGCAATAGCTCACTAGTGTTAAAAAATGTAGTACTAAATCCTACCCAAAGCGTTTCTTTGCTTACATACTTTTCAAATGCAAGTTCGATATCTTCTTCTGTTAAACTTTGAAAATAGTCAATAACTTTTACTGAATACCCTTGCTGTTCTAGTTCTGTTCTAATGCGATAAGCACCAATAGACCTAAAATAAGTAGTTTCGCCTAGATCAATACCTGTAAATATTACTGCGTGATACATTTAAAATTCTCTGTTATACCAACTGTGTCAGTTACGTCCATTACTATGTGATACCTGTTTTCATTTGAGTCATTTACATATTGATGTTTAATATTTGCCCAAAACATATATACACTACCGTCTGCGGCCATATGAATACGAGATTGTTCAACACCAGTGTTACTATATAGTATATGACAACAATGCTTATTTGTCAAGAGGGGAATGTGCAATCTAGCTTTAAATTTATTAGCAGGATAATCTCGATGTATACTACTTTTGCTGTGCGGTGGCAAATTGTTTATTCGTACCTTAACAGGATGTAGTCCTTTGTTCTTAATATCTTCTAACACTTCCTTCATATAACCAACACATAATTCTGTAGGAACATTATACTCATGCGGTGGCTTTACAGTTTCATTGGATTTTCGCCAACCGTCTTGCCAGTTGCCGTTGCTACTAGTAACACTCCATCCACCAAAGCCGGGCGCTATAGGACATATTGGATCGCCAATAGGTATTACAATATCTTTAAAATATGAGTGTAATTTATTAATATCATAAGTGAATGAAAGTCTTTCAAAGACCATTTGCTTATGCCTTAACTAGCTTTATTACCCACGCACTTGGGTCTAGTTCCCACCACTTGTGTTGAAAGTTCCACTGTCCAGGTTTAGCATGATGATTGTTGTGCCAACCTTCGCCCCATGTAATTGCTGCTAACCACCATGTGTTGCGACTATCTTCTTTTGTTACGTAGTTACGATAACCCCACATATGATTGCCATAATTACTTAGTACACTTGCCCATATTTGTATTCCCATAGGAATAATTCCGCCAAATATTAGCACATTAACTCCGCCTAATACAAACAATGCTCCACACCATATTAATAATATCAAGTAATAATAGTTGTGCAACACCAAATGGAACTTGTCTGTAATTAATCTACGCACTGCCCATTTGTTCATTTCAAAATCGTATTTGGGTATTAGTACATTCCATAGTCCTAAGTGAGGACCGTGCGGATCACCGTCTTTATCGCTGTGTTTATGATGTTGATTGTGTACTGCAACCCATCCAATACTGCTTCCAGTGCCGCCAATTGCTCCAAAGAAAGTAAACAAATACTCCATCCATTTATAACGAAACTTAAAACTGTTGTGTGTTAAATATCTATGGAACGTAATAGTAATACCTAAGCAGCCTGTTAAGAAATATACAGCCAAACTAAGTAACCACCATTCTGCAGATGGCGCAAAAAATAACATATAAACAATCATTGCTGTTGCAATTGCTTGAATGTATGGAAAGTATGATGTATTTGCTCTAAATATGTCCTTCATAATATTATTTATCGCTTAGTCAGATACGCTTAACAAATTGTGAAGTTTGCACTAATATATTTATATGCGTAGTTAATCATGATAAATAATATTATGTTAGAAATATTGCAAAAAATTCCTCATTTAGATTTAGGTATTACATATGATCCTAAGAAAATGTTAGAAGAAGTCAAAAACTTTGACTATGCAAATTATCAAACATCGTATGCTCAAACAAAAGAATTATATGAAAAAAATTGGAGCGGTGCAAGTTTAGTTAGCATTGACGGAAGCGTATTTGGAGATATGAGCGAACTCAAAGAATATCCTAATACGATGCCTAAAGAAACTGAACTAGCAAAACACTGTCCTTATTTAATGCAAATTTTGCACGACATCGGTAGCAGCAATGAACGTAGTAGAATTATGCGGATTGCTCCAAAGGGAAAATTAGATTGGCATAGTCATGTGCTACATCACAAACAAAACCCAAAAAGATTAGTAGTACAAATACCAATTGTTGTTCCTGAAGGATTTACATATAGCGTAATGCATGCTAAAGATTTATCATCATTAAAAAAAGGGCAAGCATTCCGCACATATGATAAAGAATACGAAGAAGGAAAGGTATATGTGTTTAATAGTTTCCATCCTCACAATGTATTCAATCCAAGTAACAATTATAGAATTGCATTAATGACATATATGCATATTGATAATACAGTAAGTAAACAGATTTTAGAAGAAGCAATTAAAAAATACAAAGGGCCGTTAATATGAATATTATTTGTCTCGGTTGTAGTTTTACTGCCGGAATGCCTGAAAACAACTATTATAGTTGGCCTGAAAAATTATCGTATATTCGACCAAATGATAATGTTTACAATTTAAGTTTAGGCGGATCTAATATTCTTTTTAGCCTTTATCTGTTACAAGAAATTAAAAAGAAAGTTACTGCCGATTGTATTATATTCCAAATTACAAATCCTTATAGATATACAGGTATAAAAAATTTTAATTTTGATGATGCAGTTCTAACAAAAAAACAAAATTATACGAGACTAGACCCAGAAGTTAGAATGAAGCAAAATGTTCTTACAATTACTCCTAGTACAACAAAATTTCAGTGGACTTCGAATAGAGAAAAAGTTAAATTTAGTCAAGAGTATTATCGAAATTATAGCCGAGAATTAGGCGATATAGAGCACAATATATATAGAAAACATATTAAAGAAAATTCAAATTTTTGTTTTAATTATGCTGAAATAATAGAAGAAGCAAAATCTAAAACTATTGACAGTGGTGGACATTTTAGTTGCAAAGGACATGATTTAATAGCAAATTGGATAAATGGAATAATTAATGAAAAAATATTATAAGACTTATCCGCAATTTGAAGATTTTTCTAAAATAATTTCAAATATTAATTTAGAAGATGATGACGATTATTTAGATAACAATCGCAACGATATTTACGATCGATTACGTTTACCGATTCGAATGTTCAAGGGCGATAAAAGAAAATATGTAGACAGCCTAATAAAAGAATATTTCGGTTTGGAAGATTTTGTTTTTAGTGTTATATCTAGCGAAGGTGCAAGTCGTATCCACACAGACACATATTACAAAAAAGAATCACACTTACAACGGTATTGTAATTTTGCATTTCCTATAAGCGGCGATTTTAATTCAAGACTTACATACTGGCCGAATTTGTCTAAATTAGATTCTCTAGATGTTTTTAAAAATTCATTCCTTAAAGATGAAAATTTACAAAATTATATCGATAGTAACAAATGGCACTGTTCCATTCTACATAAACAATATCAACCAGTTTTGTTAAACACTAGTATTCCGCATGCTGTACTCGGAAACGGCAAATCACTATTTGCATATATTACGCTTATAGGAAAATCTTACGAAGATTGTGCAGCGTTGTATGATAATATATCTAATTCAGCAACTATCTGATTAGTATATTGTATTTCTTTAGGCTCAGAGTACCATTTTAAATTTTGGTAAACAGCCCTTGGACCGCCAAATGTGCTTGCACGGCCTTCGCTCATACGCTTTAAAAAATTTACAAGCCGATGATTATATTCATTAAATGTCAGCCAAACACAGTTATACCCTAACTGTTCTGCCCATTTAATTTGTTGTGGAAATATGTGCCGAGCTTGACACCAATTGCCGCCGCCTCTATAATCAGGATGTGTAAATGCTCGAACACCGATAATAGGAACATCATTGTATACATATGCTCCACTCATTGCAATCGGTTTATCATTTATAGAAACTATATTAAACAGTTCAAACCGTTTTTTACAATATAATAAATTTAATAATGTATGAGGCTTATTTTGCCAATCACTTACATCGTAGTTTTCATACGCAGGCTCTTGTAAATAATATGCATCTTCACACAATTTAATTAATTTTGTATGTTGTTCATCTGTTATATTATCAGCAGTAAATGAATCAATATTAAGCATACTGTTTCATATCCTCGTACGTGACTGGTTGTTTTCCCCTTATATGCACTGTATATCTAAAATCAGCAACAGTTTCTTTCCACCTATAATGCCATTGTTCGTCAGTAGGGACCATAAATGCTTGTCCTTTTGGTACCAATTTATGATATTCGTCATTTACAGTATCATATGCTTCTAAAGGAGATTCAATAAAGCCGCCCTGTATAGGCACTATTATATCATATGTGTGATTAATATCTGATATTGCTTTATGTTGCATTAACGGACGCCAATCACTTTGATACCCATTTCTACTACGCTTAATATTAAGTGTATACCATAGGTTCTTTGAGCCTATTGTAAGACCTTGTGTCAATTCTTTTATAGCGTCGCACTGTAATAAATCATAATCACTTTGCAATAATGTCCAGAAACACCACGAATCTTTTCTGTTAGGATTTATTTCTTTAGTAGTATACTCTTGGACACCTTGGCCTCGCCAATATTCTTCAGGCACAGACTCAATAAACTCTTTGATAGATTCTGCTTGTATTTTAATTTTAGGAAAATAATAAAACGGATACATTAAAATGCTCCTACAGAAATTAATTTTTGAAACGTGTGAGGATATTTGCATTGTAGAATAAAAGCACTTCTCCATCTATCTGTATTATTTTCATAACCATGCATAACACTACAATCAAACGCTGTAGGATAGTCTATAAGAACACTGTCTACTTTTTCTCTATCTATGTAAAAGTCCAAAGGAGTATTATAGTTATCTAAAGGAAATAGAATATTTACAGTCCTTCTAATAGTTCCTGCTGCACTATCTTCGTGTGCTCCTACTACGCTGTGTGCTTCGGTCCTTATAAAACTACACGAATAAAAAATCTTAGGCATAACAAATTGGTCTAATATATTTTTTATTAAAGGATTGTCCATGTTGAAAGCCGAATGCACTTGCTGTGGTACTTTTCTACCTAATTCTGCATAACCATCTGAGTAATTTAGACTGTTTGCAACATCTAATAAATCTTGTCTTGCATAATTTATATTTTCTAATTTTTTATAAATCATTAACTTTCCCCAGCGTCTAACACATCTAATATGCGTAATACATTATCGTAAGTCTTTGGAATATTCATTACCAAATGTATACTATCTTGTGTATAACTATGTGTACGATGTGTTTTACGTGTATCAATGTAATATGCACGGCCTTCGTCTATTTGTCTAATACGATGATCATGTTCCCATTCATACGCTGTATGATTTGTATTTGTTAAAAATATAACTATTCTAAATGTTCTTCTTTGCAGTAATATACCGTCTCGATGTTTCGGAAACCATGCTCCTGTGTTTAGTTTAACTAAACTACAACGACCTAACTTAGGAAAATAGTCCACAATATGCTGTAAACTAGGAAGATCTTTGTACAATTGTGTAGGAGTATCAAAGTCAAGTTCAGACAATGCGCGACCTGTTCGTCTCATTGCTTCAGGCATGCTTAAACTATCTGTGGGGGTATCGCCAGGAAGCCCCACTAAATTTAAACCTTGTCTATCATTTAGCAATCCTTCTCTATGCAGATAGGGTATCCACATATTGTCATACTGTTTAATTTCTTTCCTAAATTCATTTAGGTCAACTTTAAACTTTAGCGGAACGAAATCACCAATAGCATCTAGCTGCAATTCGCATGCAATGTCCATAATTTTAGGGTTAGTAATAACTCCATCATTATATAATTGAGTATAGTTTACTTTTAGTTTTGCTTGCTCTTCAGCAGTAACAATATGACTATTATCCATTTTAAATCTCCGTAAAAATACTTAGTCCAATTTTTTGTTTTATTCCAGCGTTCTTGAAGTTGCTAGAACAGTGTATTCTTAAACTATCAAATGCTATTATCGATCCAATAGTCCAAGGAAAATAACAATGTACACTAAGTCCTTCAAGCCATTTAGATTTTAAATGTCCAAGCATTTTAGTTTTTATATTTTTAGGAATACCGGTGTCAACTAAATTTTCAACATCAGTATATTCATAAAGGTGCTTATTGTAAAAAATAACTTCTTTATCAAATATTTCATCTTTAAAAAACTTTACAGGGCCGCCGTAATAGAATTGATCAAACATAACTAGTTTAATCTTATTGCAGTCACCGCTTTCTACCCATAACGGAATAGTAAATGCTTTGTAGGTGTTTGGATAATCGTAACTATCATCTATGTGTAGTATGTGAGGATTATCTACATCAAAAAAATGGCAAGCCCGAACTTTAAAGTTGCCAAATTGTTTACGCAAAGGAATTAGTATGTCGTCAATTATACCCGTTCCTTCTTTTACATAAACTACTTTTGGACCTGTGTTTTTTTCTATTTTGTCTTGACTGTGATAGTAGTCTAATAGAAATTTAATCTTAGTTTTATCCAATGCGTTAACTATTTGCACAGGATCAGAATGTGTTTTTTTAATTTCTTCTATTTGTGTACTACTACGCATGTTTTCTCTTAGGTATCTTACTATCAGCACTTGATACACAACTCTTTGTAATACACGTCTTAGGCGTCTTAAACAGTGTAAAACCTGTTTCGATGTTACCAAGGGGTGCATCGTGGCAACTATAGCTTCTTTTTACACTACCGTCAGGCTCGCGTATTATAAGTCCGCTGTAACCGGCATTGCAAGCCCATCCTTCAAAATTATTGAAATTAAAGGCATTAAAGCGTTCTGCTTGGTCTATGTACCACTTTTTACCGTCTTTGTCTTTTAATTCTACTTGCATATGCCACGGAACGCTGGCATCATTCTTACCCATAATATCTCTAGGCACCTCGAACGATGGTTTAGGACGACCTTCCCACTTACGCTTGCTTTCTGTGTACGCACGTTGCGGCATACCGTTGTGTAAACGCTTTAGGTTGTCTGCTGTATACCCGTCTACTACTCGACTTGCTGTAGGGTCGCTTTGAGGCTTTAGCGTTACGTTTATACCTTGTTCGTGAAAAAACAATGCGTTCTCCCAATCACGTTCAAACCAATCCGGCACCATAACCATGTTGATAGTTACTTGTACATCATGCTCTTGACAGAAGATTAGCTTGTCAGCAAAGTCCTGCATCTTCTCAATACTGTTTACGTGCTCTGTATGCAAACTTGCAGTTATACTAGCACGATGAAACGGCTTAACTGCTTCTACATATTCTTCATGCCACTTCATATTACGTGACATGTTTGTTGTCATATGAACACTAGTGTAATTAGTGTTATTAACGTCATTAGCAAGATGGGAAATAATATCAAGATACCCAGGGTGGAACGTTGGCTCGCCTCCACTAAGACTAAAGTGGAAACTGTTAAACCCGTTATCACGTGCCTGCCTTTTTATTTCGTCAATTGTTTTAAGACATAGTTCTGTTGGTCTATGGTCTTTTCGATCTGATCTAGCGTACGGCCAACAGTAACTACATTTATAGTTACAGAAACGGCCCAATAGCCAACTAACAGTAAAAAGATCGCGGTAAAGAAGAGTCCTTTGCCCGACACTAACAATGTCGTCAAACGGGATTTTTGTAAAATCATAATTACTCCATTTTAAATCTTCAGTCATAATTTATTATAGCATCCATTTCATGTTGCGTCAATAACATTTTTAATAATCCAGTCTGCTTCAAGTAAAATTCCCTCTTTACTCAAATGGTGCCCGTTGTCTATTAAATATGACTTAAAATTAGGCATCATCTTCTCAGTTTTTTTTAATATACGAGTCTTTTCGGTATAGTGTTTATGACCGTACACAAAGTCCGCTGATGATATCATGTATGATGCAATTGCATCAAATTCATCTTCTGCCAATGTAACATTTGTATGAGAATAATAAAGGTTGTGTAACTTTTTTATAGTTTTTAGGCTATATTGCGGCGCGACATCATTGGGCATACTATTGTAGTTTAAACGAATAACATTTCTTCCGTAGTCATTAACGTCTTTCCATGTGTTAAAGTTGGGAGTTTTAAATGCTCTTACTACTTCAAAATTATAATTATTAAAAAGTGTCAATCGACCCGGAGAAGTTATCTTTATAATATTAAAGTCGTGATTATGCTTAAACTTTTCAAATAAATGTAAAATCATTGATGTGCTGTGCCCACCAAAAGCGTAGTCGTAAATAGTATGGTGGGGGCATTTTTCTGCTATCGATTCGGCTAAATTATAATGTGTTGGATATACCCCCGCTACCCAACTACAACCGTATATTCCTATTTTCATTTATAAAATCCTATTTGTCAAGATATTTTGCTAATTCTGGAAGATAGTTTCGAATATTTATATTTTGTGCTCTGTCAGTTGTTTCAATAAACTTTTTAAACTTTTCAAAAAGTTCTGGATCATACACAACATTGTCTAAAAATTGCTTGTTATTTTCATCTTTTATGCTATTGACATACTCGGGCGGAAGTACTTCTAGTTTTAAATATGCAGGTTGATGTACTACATAAGGTGTATATCCTAATCCCACTTCGTTTGCATAATTAATAAAATTAGTGTAATCATGCACTGTTAGTGCGTTTACCGTTGTACTGAATTGAATATTAAATTTAGGATGACGTTTTTGCAGGATTGCCCAGTATTTTACATTTTTAGTTAATTCATCCCAATTACTACCAGTTCTCGAATATTCGCAAGACTTTTTAAATCCATCAAGACTTAGTCCTATAAGAACATTTTTAAACTTTAATAATTGTTTTATCCATTTGTGAGGGAAAAAAGTGCAGTTAGTATTTGTAGTAAGTTGAACATTGTTTATAATATTTTGGTCTTCTAAAAAATTAAATAACTCTTTGGTCTGCGGTGTAATAAAAGGTTCACCACCTAAATATTTTATAACTTTTAAATTTGAAAGGTCTAAGCCGTTGAACACTCGTTCTATTGATATTTCTTGATTGTTATCCCTGAAATAATGTTGTAGATCAGGATTGGTTTTATATAAATTACTCCACTTACTACTACTGTCTGTGTTGCACATTTTACAAGATAAATTGCAATTGTTGCTCAGACTTATTTCAACAAATTGAATGCCTAGATCACTTTTAAAGTTTTCGTTTGATAGTTGCCTAAGGCTTTGAATACCATTCTGTGTTTCGTCAAGTCTACACTTTTCGCATCCTTTGTGCCAGCCAGTTTCCATATCTTTTTTAATTTGTTGGAATTGAGGTGTTTGTGAATATTCCTTATGAGACATTTCTGAAAGTGTCACATCTTGATATATATCCGCGTACTTTGTGTACTGACAACATGGTTTATAGTATCCTGGTAGAGTTGCACAAAGGTGTGTATCTAATAGTACGCATTTAGGCATCTTTAAACTCCGGTATTAGGTCAAATAAATTTTCACCTCTGCTTGCATCTAGTGCAATTGTGTATTTCATAAACTTACTATATTTATTGTTCCAATCTTCGGCATACATATAATCAATAATACCTTGCACCTTATCTAAATGCAAATACGGTTGTAATTGTTTTGCAGCTTGATCTTTTAGATGTTTGGGCAACACTCTAATATTTAATTCTTCAGGATGATTAAGAATATTAAAATATATTCTATGTCCATAAGGTGTAGCCCAATCTATTAGTTCCGGCAGTCTTAGTATATTGTACATTTGCACTGTGCAGTGTATTTCAATACCTGCATTAGGCAATTGTCTAATAGCTTCAAAGTTCTTTACAATCGTATCCCATTTACTTGGATGTCTAATATAATGATCTAATGCACCAGTAGCATCTATTGAGCAATTAAGTTGTACCCGTTTAAAGTGCGTCCATCGCTCAAGTAACCACTGCGGTAGTTTAACTAAATTAGTATTGTACTTTAACCGTATATCTTTTGCAGTACCGTTGTTGATAAAATAATCTAATAATTTCTGTTGCTCTTTAATAACTGTAGGCTCGCCGCCTGTTAAATATATTTCGTCAACAGTGTGTGCAATACTAAACAAGTTTTCCCAAGTCTTTGCTTGCTCGGGCCAATTCATATTACTAAGTCTGGCGTATTCGCTTTTGCTTAGTGCATTGTTGACTAAGTTCCATTCTTTAACCCACATGTTACTTGCATACGGATTACACATGCGACATTTTAAATTACACAAGTTTCCTAACCGTAGGTCAACATATTTTATGTCGAATGGTGCATCTTCTGTGTATTCTTTATCTTCTTGCCATTTACTGTTCCAGCTTTGTCTAGCACTTTTTATTCCAACGTCTTCTTCTCTAAAACACCGTGTACACATTTCAGGACGGTCGCCAGCAAGTAACTGCTTACGAATAGTAGTATATACTTCACTATTCCATGCTTCTTGTAAGTCGTCTCGTTGTAGTTTATAAGGGGTGCCGTCTTTTTTAGTGATAAAGTTTTTACCCGGAGTACTGTTACAGCACACTCGAAGATTGCCGCTTGCATTAGTAGCAAGGTGCATCCACGGTAATGCACAGAATGTTTTAGATTGAGTCATATATTTCAATTCCTGTATTATCTAATAAATGCGGAAGCACTGTTTTTAAATCTTGATTTCTTAGTTTATCTAATTTAGCACTATATGTTATAAACTGTTCATACAATACAGGGTCAACCGGAGTCTTCATCAAATTAATAACACTATTAATTTTATCATCGTTAAGCGTACTTAACTGATTAATGATACTTTGCTTACTAGATTCGGGCATAATATTAACTGCCATATATTCTGGATTGTTAAGTACTATCCAGTTTATTCGTTCACTGAATAATTTTGTAAATTCTACTACATGATGTACTGTGGTATTTTGAATAACATAATTATAAGATAACTTTATATTTGGCAACGATCTAAATTGTTCTACTTTTTCTAAACATTCATTCCAAGACTGTGTACTATCTCCTCGAACATATTCATATACATTATACAACCCGTCAATGCTTACTTGTAAATCAACTTCGATATTAGTAATAGCATCTGCAAACCAATCTGGAAATAATGTGCCGTTTGTAATACAATTAATTTTAATTGTTTTTATTTTTGATAATTCTTTTAATTGTTGGAAAAAGTATTTTGAGTGCTTGTGCATTAAGGGCTCGCCGCCTTTGAGCTCAATCTCAATACGTTTATCAAGTGTTGAGAGAAATGCAATTAATGAATCAATCTGCTTCTCATCTAGCTGAAAACTAGTTAACTTATGTTTAGGAATATCTAAAGCAATACTGTCACTAAACCAACTTGTGCTGTTATGATGATTACACATTCTACATTTTAAGTTACAATAGTTTCCTAAACTTAAATCTAATAAAAAATCATCATCAGTAAATCGTGTTTCGTATCGTTGACGACGGCTACTTACGTTATTACTTTCGTCAAAACTACATGACTTACACCCCGGAACCCAGCCTTGTTCTAAACTGCTAGCTAGTGTATCAAAGTTTATATCTGAAAAGGTTTCATAAGATGCTACACTGCCGAAGTTACCTCGATATTTACAACACGGACTAATAGTGCCTACGGCATCAATAGTGATACTGTTTGATGTTGCAAAGCATTTAATCATAATATTGTCCTATTTCCATTGTGTCAAAACTTTGTTTTTTATATGTGTCTTTTAATCTAGTTACCTTTAAAAATTCATCAGTTATATCTGCTTGCCGTGGTTGATTAATTTTATTTTTTACGTCTTTAAGAAACTTACTAAACTTTTTATTGTCTAACTCTCTTAAAGTATTAACTTGTCTTAATGCTTCATCTTTAAGATCCTGCGGAACATTTCGCACATCTAAATACGCAGGTGTATCTAATGGAATAACATTAATATGGAAATTATATTGTTTAGCTAACTCTACCATATTTTTAATTTCAAGAATGTTATATGCTTGTAGTGTAAACGTAATCGAAGTTACTAACTGTGCAGTCTGTACATCAGATAACTTTTGCAACTTACTGTTTACATCATTCCAATTTGCAGGATGTCTTATATATTCGAAAGTATCGCCTATACCGTCTATACTACAAATAATGTTTACAAATTTAAATGCTTTAAATCGTTCAATCCAGTCGTCATCTATTAGTGTTACATTTGTTATTATAATTAGATCAATATTTTTAGCAAAATCGTTATCAACACAATAGTCAATTAGTTTCTTTACGCTAGGAACCATTAGAGGTTCGCCGCCTGTAAATTTTAAATGACGCAATCCATTTGCAATCATGTCTTTTATCGAATCTACAAACTCTTCTTGAAGATACCATTTGTTTTGAACAAAGGTTTTTTCGTGCTCGTCTAGTCCTAGATCAACACCAGTTTCTTTAAGTATTTTTTGAAATTCATTTGCAACACCGCTACTACTATAACTACTGCACATTCTACAACTTAGGTTACAATAATTTCCTAATTTTAGATCAAGTTCTACTGGATATTTTTTTGTTGTAGGAATGTCATCTACAAATTTATCCCAGATACCTTGATTCTTATAATTTTCAATAAATTGATCTCGTAAACTAGATATTCCAGATTCTTCTTTTTTCCAGCAACTTTTGCAAATGTCTGGACGGTTGCCGGCTAACATTTCTTTCTTAACACCGTCTCTCAGATCATTCCAATGCTGATCAAGATTTCCAATAAATTTGTCTTTGTCTTGTGTAACAGCATTACAGCATAAACGATTTTTGCCCATTGTGTTTACGCATAGGTGATCCCACACAGCAGGACAAACGGTATCTAAATTCATTTTATCTCTCTGAGAAACGTTAATAACAATCCCATCTTAGTTGTCCAATGATTATCCTGTCGACCTTTATTTGTTGCATGCAATTGCACAGCATCAAACACAATAGGAGCACGAGGTTTCCACTCGCAAGTTAGTTCAGGCGTTAATCCTGTTAAGCGTTTGTATGGAGTGTAGTACAAATATTCATCGTAATGTTCTTTGTTATATTTTACAAGATTTGATGTTTTATCTTGTACTGTGCCATCTAACAAATAAAAATCAATGTCAACGTGATTATCTACAATGGGATATGTTGTTGCAACAGTTTGTTCTGGTTTTTTACCGTGATGATACACGTGGGCAAAATCAACATGACGCTGATCAAAAAACACAGCATGGCTTTCTATGTTAGCAGGTGCAGTAAACAATGGAATAATAATATTACGCCAGGGTACATATTTGCGGCCCTTGTGATCTATAGGAGTTTTAGTTAAACTATTTTTCCAATCTGATTCTCTAGTACTATCGTTGTGTAACCCATACTGACTAGGAGTGATAAAGAAATTGCCACCTACAACAGGTGATGTTTCTGCACCCGGTACCATTTGATTAATACGATCTGCAAACTTTTCGTATACTCCTTGTAGGTTACCGCTTATGAACATTGTACCGTTATCGTTGTGTCTTACTGTATTGCAACGACTAAATGCATATCCGTACATCCAACTAATTTCTTCTTTAGTAAATGCTTCTTCAAACACTTGTGCTTTTTGAAAATTCTTTGAAATATTTTGTTTAATCAAAGGGTCTTTTAAATCAGCTAACCAATGCTCGTATTCTAATTTATAATTCTTATGATTGGCAATATCTTCTGCTGTATTGATATTCGCTAACATTAACTATGCCTTTCTTCTAGCTTTGGTAAAATAAAATCTTTAATCATTTCTTCATTTATAGCATCTGTAAAATGTGCAGGATCACAAAGTATATTTTCTTTACCATATTTGTTTTTATAATAGTCGTGTGCGTTCATAAAGTCGCCAAACTTAATATACGTTTGATTGCCTATAACACTGTTAAACGTAGGTATTTGTTCCATATGCCAATTTTTTGCCCATGCTATTACTCTAATGCCTAATAATTCACACAAGTCAACTGTGTGTTTCATATCTATTAATGCCCAAAATTCATTCATTGTCCAATCAACAGCAATACTTTCTTGAAACTTCTTCCAGGTCTTATAGTCAGATTTAGACCCAAACGTAGTGTAATCTATTTCTTGATGTATATAACGCTGATATTGATACATACTTACACTATCTTTAAATACATCGTTGATTATAGTATCAATGTCTTGTTCTTTCCATATAACTTTATAAGATTCAGTTTGTGTTTTAAAGTTAAGCATCGATCTATTATTAATTATTTCCATTAGTAATGTATCAATATTATGCTGTTTTTTTAGATACAACACTTTATTTAAATACAATTCTGTGCCCTTGCTTGCACAGGCTGCATTCACAACTTCTATATTGCTATACTTTTTAATCCAAGTTTCAAACGGCAATGCAAGATCGTTTTTTCCTGTAGCAGGATTTAAGTGACTTCCTACACTAAAACTACTACCTACAATACCAAGTTTCACTGTGCATCCTTAAAGATTTCAATCATTTCTGGAAATGTCTCAGCAAACGTAATACCGCGTTGCTTATCACATAGTCCTAAAAACTCTTTCATCTCAGGCAGACGTTGACTCCAGTCTTCACTTTCCATAAAACTAAGAATGCCGTTAAGTCGCTTAATGCCATATTCTGCACTGCGGAATTGCTTATAATCTACTTTGCCTTTGTGCCATTCTGGAATACCTAACTCCCAGTTTGCTTCCCACCAAGGATACCATGATTCGTATTTTTCTCTACACTTGGCTTTGAAGTCTGCAGGCAAGCTCTTGACGTTCAAATGAGCTGGCCAATATACAAAGTGCTGACTAATTCCGCCGGCACCAAATGGCCACATATTAACTTTCTTAAACTTTTGCTCTAACTTCCATTGAATAAAGTCTGGCAAGTAATATACATTTAGTGCTTGTACTGCACATGCAATAGTAACTTCGACATTGTCACTAGTTTGTGTATCTAACAAATGGAATACTTCTTCTTGACGACTCCACTTACTAGGATAACGAATGTAGTCATTCATTTCTTTGATACTGTCTATGCTGTAGTGGAAACGTACTAGTTTAAATTCTTTCCATAAGTCAAACAAATCATCCCGCCACTCAACACCGTTTGAATTGTAACGAAGTTCTAGATCTTTTGCATAACCCATTTTAATAGCGTATTCGAGTATCTCGTAGTGTTCTTCAATAATGAGACTTTCGCCGCCTGCAAAGTAGATCTGTTGCATACTTGGCATTTGCTCGTAGAACTGTTTCCAGAATGTAGGATTCTGTTTGTGCCAGTTATAACTACTGCCATTAGTACTACCTTTATCCTGCCACTGCATGATCTCTTTAAGTGATTCATTTTTTACACTAGGAAAGATTGCTTTATAATCTTTAATCCATCCACTACTGTCATGTGGGCTACACATAATACATGCAAGTTGACACTTTGTCCCAAACCGCAAATCAATGTATGCTAAGTTGGGTGGTACTTCGCCGTCGGGCTGTGTATCAGAAAGTATTTTATCAAGATCAACACGTTGACTCCAATAGTGCGTTTCCCACTGTCGCTTACTACGGTGTCCAGCTGCTTCTTCTTTATAACATTTTAAACAGCTAGGTGGCTTTTCGCCTGCAAGCATTTGTTTGCGTACATTTTTCATGTAATTGCTATTCCAAGCAGTTTCAAAATCGCTTACATTTAAGTTGTTAGGTTTGCCGTCATCTGTTTTAAGAATGCCAACTTGGCCGCCGTGCTCTTTATCATTAGTGGCACCGACGCTACTGGCATTAGCTGTACAGCAAACACGCATACTTCCGTCCGGTCTTGTACTAAGGTGTACCCACGGTAGAAGGCAAAATGTTTCTGAAGGGTATTTTTTATCTGTCATGCTAATACTTATTTAAACTGTTCTGCAAAAGGGTCAAACTCGGCGCCGCACTTCATACTGCACACCTTTAGTTTACCATCCGCGCAACTAGATTTACTCCAACTATCTTGTATTCTGTCAAATATACCTGTGTCAAATACTGCTGCTAATCCGTTACGTGCATCTAACGCACCCTTATTAGGAATAAAG
>ERZ888423.655-NODE-655-length-34692-cov-9.128244_pt1 | contig 34692 bp, 34 predicted proteins | sample MGYA00520523_ERZ888423 | MGnify/ENA primary metagenome ERZ888423 (study PRJEB32303, sample SAMEA104408611) | aquatic metagenome | biome: Brackish water; feature: Pelagic; material: water | place: Baltic Sea | collected 2014-06-08T10:24:00 | depth 30,27 m ...
ACACCTCCCAGGTTAGTCGCGGTTCGATCCGCGTAACGGTCGAGTCAAAATCATATGTCGCACTTGCAGATGTTTCCGAGCGCACCACATTCATGCCAAAGGCCGGAGATTCCCCGAAAATTGCATCGTTGTTATAACGCAAATTGACGCGCGTTCCGTCTTCTTGCGTTTCGATATTGAACTCGAGGGTCTGATCCTTGCCCAGCAGCCTGTCGGTCACAAAGCCCATACCAACGACGACGCCGTAATCAGTATCGTAGGCAAGGCGACCTGTCAGGCGCGCGATAGGGTTGGGGTTCAACGATTCCACTTCGGCAAGATCGTCTTCATCGCCTTGTGTCTGGGCACTTAGTGCCAGTGGCGAAATTAGTAGGGCAAGTGCCGCCCCGTAAACGAATCTTTTCATGATGCCCTCAAAAAAGCTATTGGATTCATCTTATTGGCCTCGCGGCAATGCTCCAACCCCAATTGGGACGTCTTATGAGAAACTGTGGCTATTTTCCCCACTGTGATCGCGCTACGCTGCATGAATGGAAAACTCCAAAGGATCGCTGTCTGCCCTCGCCGAAATTTCCGCCGCTTTTGAGCGATCATAGTCCGTCGGAACGGATAAAACTGAAGCGCGGGCACTGTTTTTCTGCGAAACAGGCGTCAAAGTAGCGCAATTACTGGCTGCCGCCGCCAAGGCCCCCGGCATCGAAGACAATTTGCTGTCCGAATGGGCGGCGGCGATCCCCGGATCTGACGCACTTGGGTTTGCGCGGCGCTGTGATCTCGAATCAATTTGAACGAGTGGCGCATTCTCGGTGACATAATCAGCGCGGGTCAGCTGCGCATCGCTCCTATCGCTAAGGCACTGATCGCGAAAATGCGCAGTGCCTTGCGTGCCGCGATCCAACCCGCCGACGATATTGAGCAAGATCGTTTTCCCAAACCCCGATGAGCCAAGCAGTGCGACGATCTCACCCGCCCGAATTTCCAGATAAAGCCCGCGCAGGGCATGCACAGCCGAATGACCCTCGCCGTAGACTTTGGCCAGCCCAGCCGTGCGGTAGGCGGGCGTTCCGGCATCAGGTCTGGTCATGACCTGTCCTTTCACGCGCGCCGGAAAAAATATCCGTTTCGCCGCCATCATATTCCGCCCGACAGCACTGAACAACCAAACCAGCGCACGACGCTGCGTCGACGACATCGCTGCACATAGACGGTATGCGCGATTTCCCATATACTTTTGCGCGCGCTGCCCCTATTGGCAGGCCTTTAATCCCGCATGACAAAGAAGCTGCCCGTGAAAAAGACTATTGCCGCCGCCCTTGAGACCCAAGGCTACCACACCCTGACCCCTGTCCAAGAGGCCGTCACCGCGCCCGAGTTGGGCGAGGCTGATCTGCTTGTCTCTGCGCAGACCGGCTCGGGTAAGACCGTTGGCTTTGGCCTTGCCATTGCGCCTACCCTTTTGGGCGAGGATGACACATTTGGTGCAGCGGGCGCACCGCTGGCCCTGATCATCGCGCCAACGCGCGAATTGGCGCTTCAGGTGAAACGCGAATTCATTTGGCTCTATGGGCCTGCGGGCGCGGTTATCGCGTCCTGCGTCGGCGGTATGGATATGCGCGAAGAACGTCGCACCTTGACGCGTGGGGCACATGTTGTTGTCGCCACACCTGGCCGTCTGGTGGATCATATCAAGCGTGGCTCGATCGACATGGGATCGCTGCGCGCAGTTGTGTTGGACGAAGCGGACGAGATGCTTGATCTGGGATTCCGCGAGGATCTTGAGTATATTCTTGGCGAGGCCCCCGAGAGCCGCCGCACCTTGATGTTTTCCGCGACCGTACCTGCGGCCATCGCCAAGCTGGCCAAGAACTTCCAACGTGATGCCGTACGCGTCGCCACGGTTAGCGACGGTGGTCAGCACGCCGATATCGAATACAAGGCCATGACCGTTGCCCCGCGCGACGCCGAAAACGCGATCATCAACGTGCTGCGGTTTTACGATGCGCGCAATGCCATCGTGTTTTGCAACACCCGCGCCATGGTTGCGCGCCTGACGACCCGTTTTTCCAACCGTGGGTTCAGCGTTGTGGCTCTGTCGGGTGAATTGACGCAGAACGAACGAACCCATGCCTTGCAATCCATGCGTGACGGACGTGCCCGCGTTTGCGTGGCGACCGACGTGGCGGCGCGTGGTATTGATCTTCCCGGTTTGGAACTGGTGATTCATGCAGAACTGCCCAACAACTCGGACACGCTCTTGCACCGGTCTGGTCGCACAGGTCGCGCAGGCGCCAAAGGCACCTCGGCGCTGATCGTACCCGTGAAAATGCGCGGCAAGGCCGAACGCCTGCTGCGGTTCGCGAAACTTACGGCGGAATGGGGCGCACCGCCCTCTGCTACTGAAGTTCTGGCACGCGACGAAGAACGCCTGTTGGTCGATACCCCATGGAACGACCCCGTAAGCGAAGATGACGAGGCTTTCGTCAACAAGCTCGCGACGCAATTCAGTGCTCCACAACTGGCCGCAGCATTCTTGCGTGTGCACCGCGAACGGCAATCGGCCCCCGAAGAACTGAGCGACGCGGAAGACGCCGCCAAGCCACGCCCCCGCGAGGCATTTGGCCCATCGGTCTGGTTTTCGGTCAATGTGGGCCGCGACAAAAACGCCGAAGCACGCTGGCTGCTTCCGCTGCTGTGTAAGGCAGGCGGGATCAGCAAAGACGACATCGGCGCGATCCGCATCCAACAAGACCAGAGCTATGTGGAAATCCTGAAATCCAGCGTTGACGGCTTTTTGGGCCGTGTTGGCAGCGGCATGGAACTTGAGGCTGGAACCAGCATCACGCAATTGGCGCAAGCGCCCGTGTTGTCGGGCCCACCGCCACGCAAAAGCGGTGGCGGCGGCAAGCCTGACTACAAGGCGCGCGACGATGATCGTGGCCCGCGCCCGAAACCGGAACGTGCGCCCAAAAAGGACCACGGGGATGCGGTAGCCGACTGGAAGCCAAAGGCCGACAAGCCAGCGGGCGCGCCCTATAAAGGCAAATCTGACGATAAACCCCGCGGCAAACCCAAGGGCGGCTTTGAGGGCAAACCGGCAGGCAAGCCAAAATCGAATTACGAGGGTAAGCCGAAGTCGAGTTACGAGGGTAAGCCAAAAGGCAAGTTCGGCGGCAAACCAGCTGGAAAAGGCGCGCCACGCGCGACCGACGCAGCCCCCGCCAAACGCTCGTTTGATGGTGCCAGCGATCCTTCCAAGCGATTTACCCCTCCTGGCGCAAAACCCAAAAGCGGCAAGCCCCATGCGGCCAAAGGCGGCTCAAAAGGCAAAGGCGCACCAAAGGGTGGCGGTGGCTTTCCCAAACGCGACAATTAGGGCGGCTTAGATCGGTTCGATCAGATCAGCGCCGCTTGCACGGTTTGAGTTCACCTTTGGATCAACCCGATAAAACTCCAGCGTATCTTCGGGCGCGGCCGTCATCAGACGCGCCGCGCCTTTGCCTGCCTCACCCAGCCACAAGGCCCAATCCGCAGGCTCCAGCACGACCGGCATTCGATGATGGATGCTGCCCACGGCCGCATTCGCGCCCGTGGTGACAATTGCACATGTTGTGAGCGGATCTTCGCCTTTGTCCCACGCCTGCCAGATACCCGCAAAGACCAGCGGTGTGCCGTCCTTTCGGATGATATACCATGGCAATCGCGCGCCCTCGGGCGTCTTGGTCCATTCGTAAAATCCGGTTGCAGGGATCAAACATCGCCGTTCGCGCGCCGCTGTGCGAAAGGCGGGCTTGTCAGCAATCGTTTCAGCCCGCGCATTGATTAACAGCGGACCATCATTGGGTTTTTTGTACCACTGCGGCACGAAACCCCAGCGCATGGGTCGCAGGTGGCGGGTGCCATCATCGCTCGTGACAGTATGAACCTGCACAGTTGGGCAAACATTGTAATTGGGCACCTCCGGCAGGTCGTTGGCAGGGGTCGCCGCGAACATCTGCGCCATCGCGTCATGTGGCATCGTGATTGCCATACGTCCGCACATATCCGCCTCCAAGTTGCCTCGCATTTTCGCATCAATCCGGCCCTAAGCATCAAAAGCCAAAGCAAAGGAGAATGCAATGAAAGCCCCAATTATCGTTGCCCTCGCCTGTTTTGTCTCCAGTGCCACCGCCGATGGTGCGGCTGACATTTATCAAGGGAATTTCCTTGGGGCCTCTGCGCCAACCGCGACTTGCGTGGGCTAGGATCTTCAGGTTGGCCTAATGGCTGACCGCGTCACATTTGGCGAAACAAGCTGCATGATTTCGCAAGTTCTGACCGATGGTGTCGGCGTGAGCTTGGCCCTGTCGGAGACTGGCCGGCTAACCTATGGCAGCACGGCAACAGGCACGACCGAACTGCTGCGCGGCACCGACAGCTAAGTCAAAAGGCGCGAATACAGCAGCACATCCCAAGGGGTAAACGCGGCCTCGATTTGTGACCAGATGCCACCGAATGTGATCGGGTCCATGCCGGACGCGATGTCATTCAGGCTGCGTTTGCCGTTGATTCTGGCAATCAGCGGTGCAGCAGATTTCGGCAGCGCAATGCGGATAGTTTCACAACCTGACTTGATTGAAAACGGATTGCCCGTGCTGACAGCTTTGGCCAATTGCGCGGGCGTGGCCGCACGCAGATGTGGCACCAGCGATCGTTTGGCTGCCGATGCCACGGGTCGCACGGCCCCCGCAGGCACGGCGTAACCCAGATGCACTTTCATCGTGCCGTTGAGTTTTTCCGCAATGACCATGGCCTGTGCTGCGTCCATCGTCGCTGGCACCTCCACAAAGCGCGCCAGATCATAGCGCCCGGGCTGGCAGAAAGACGCCAGATCCCACCCCGCCCCTGTCAGTTCGTCCAGCAATTCACCCACGTCATAAGACCGGTCTTGGCTATGCAACAACAGGTCGTAAAACCCTGCGTCCGATTGTTTGTGATCCCCGAGGTGAGGGTTGGTTTTGAACAGATGACCGCTAGGAAGCTTGGCAAAAATGGCCCGCGCAGCTGCGAGCCTTTCGGCTGGGCCGTGGTTCGCGAAAAGCGCACCAAATGCCTGTTGGAGCGGATAAACACCGGACCGCCCCAGAGGCGCATAGACCATAAATCCAAGCCCGCCGGTCGGGGCACAGGCTGCGCGTAGGGCCTTAAAACCCGCCCCAGGGTCGGACAAATGGTGCAGCACACCGCAGCAATCAATGTAGTCGAATTCACCGAAATCCGGCGCGTCCAAAAGGCTCGCAGTGTGGAACGTAATCCCCGTCAGCCCACGCACGTCCGCCCGTTTTTCGGCAACTGCACGGGACGCGCAGGATAGGTCAAGATAGGTAATTTCAAATGGTCGGCCTGCTCGACTTAGCCGTGTCGCAAGTTGGATCAACCCGTCGCCAGTGCCACCCCCTGCCACCATCGCCCGCAGTGGTTTCGACCAATCGCGCGCGCCACCAAACAGGTAGTGATCCATTTCAATAGGGTCCGAGGGTGATCCCGTGATCAAACGCGTACGCTCGTCGGCGGGATCGCGCTCGGGATAAGGGAAAGCTTCGTATTGATCAGAGACTGATACCATTCGCACAACTTAACTGCCGTTGGGCAGAGCTGCACCTATATTTTTTCTGCGCGCCGCTCGAAAGCGGACAGACCATTCCCGACTTGTAGAATTAGCCAACCTTGCGGTGATAGGAGCAATATTTTCAGCGATGGTACAATCAAGACCGAGTGCATCTAGAACAGCGCCCAGTTCGCCAAGCGGGTCGCGCGCAAGGTCTTCGTAAGCAATCCGGTGCGGCGTGATCGCTTCGGCGGCAAACCAGTGGTCCCATTCTGCGTCAAGACTCGAAAGCCGCGCCATCTGAGCAGCGATTTCATCGGCGTCGAATGCAGGCAGGGCCGGTTCGGTCAGGCGTTCGAACTCGGTTCCATCCGCAAACCTATGCCAAAGGCCGGTTTGCGATGCCATGACCCAGCATATAGCATGCTCAAACCTGCCGCGCCTCGTCAGGTGGGTGGATAAAACATCGCCGAACGCTGCTTGATACAGCGCGCGATCGGTTTGCGCGTCTGTGTAAAGAGTGCGCGCTTGCTCGCGGAAATGGGCAAAACTGCCCCGTTGCATCCGTATGCCAAAGACACCTGTGCCTGCGGTGCCAAGGTCTCGTACGGCGGAGAAAATCTCAGCCGGCGTTTCCGTCCCTGTCGCTGTCAGATCAATCCCGCGCATCCAGTCGGCGACCATAGGGCCATAAAAATAGGACTCCGGCAATCGCGCGACGCTGGTCGCGCCCAGCATTCTGCACATCATCGCGCTACCGCTTCGGGGAACAGTGCAAATGACGTAGGATTGATACTTCTATCGGTGTTCACGCCCTGCATAGCGCAAAAAGGGCGCGCCAGTGGCGCGCCCTTTTTTATGGATCGAAACGATCCTTACTTCATCATGATACGGCCATCGGTGTAGGGCATATAATCGCCCTGCGCGGCCATATATTCGGCGACGACATCGGCCAGATCGGGGCCAAAGTCATAGACGTTGTCAGCATTCACGAACATGGAATAACCGTCACCGCCATTGCGCACAAAGTTGTTGGACACGATGCCATAGGTCGCGGCAGGGTCAATCGCTGCTCCACCAACCATCGCATCGCTGATCCGGCTTCCCGGCTCCATGGACAGATCAACAGTAAAGGTCATGCCCGCAACCTGCGGGAACCGACCCGAGCCTTCTTCGTGTTGGCTCGCACCATTTTCGAGCGCATCGAGCAGGTCCTGCCCGCTGATAAAGAACGTCGACAGCGTGTTCTGGAATGGCAGCACAGTCAGTACTTCGCCCATCGTTACGTCACCTGCGTCGATGCTGGAGCGCAGCCCCCCCGAGTTGGCAAAGGCCACCTGGATACCCTGATCGGCCACACGGTCCAACATGGCGTCAGCTACAAGGTTGCCCATCGCACATTCCATGGCGCGGCAGACATCGCGGTTACCCTCGATCGCTTCGCCCGCGCTGGCCACGACTTCGTTGCGGATTTCGTCCAGCGGCACCGCCAGTTCGGCAATACGCGCAACGGCGGCTGCATCCTCGGCAACGGTGCCGTCGATTAGCAGCGGTTGGCCGCTGGCCTCAACGATGACACCGTCATCATCAAACGTAACGTTCAATTCGCCAAGGAATTTGCCATAGGCATAGGCTGACAGGATCGCGGTATCGCCAACCATCGTCGGATAAGGCCCAACAGCGCCGTCCATATCGCCCAGCAGCGTATTCGTGTGACCGCCGACGATCACGTCAACGCCTGTGGTATTGGCGGCAACGATTTGATCGACGCCATAGCCCGAATGCGACAACACGATGATCTTGTTCACGCCAGCTTCGGTCAGTTTATCAACCTCCGCCTGCACCGCGTCACTTGGATCAGTAAAGATCACGTTGGGGCCAGGGCTGGCCAGCTCATCGGTGTTTTGCGGTGTCAGGCCGATAAGGCCGATTTGTTCGCCATCACGTTCGATGATCGTGGATTTCAGCAGTTCGCCAGCCAGCAGTTCTTCGCCGGAAAAGTCAGCGTTCGACATCAGGATCGGGAAATCGACCGCATCCATAAAGCCGCGCAACACTTCGGGGCCATCGTCGAATTCGTGGTTACCCACGGTCATCGCGTCATAGCCAAGTTGGTTCATGAATTCAGCGGCCATCGCACCCTTGTAGTAAGTATAAAACAGCGTGCCTTGGAATTGATCGCCACCATCCACAAGGATGGAATTGTCGGTGCGCGCACGGGCCTCGGCTACTGTTGTGATCAGGCGTGCTGTGCCGCCAAAGCATTCGCCGGCGGCGTTGTCTTCGGCAGAACAGGGCGAATCATACTTGCTGATCGGCTTGAACCGCGCGTGAAAATCGTTAGTATGCAGAATCGTCAGCGAGTAATCGGCAGCGGCCGCCCCCGCAGAAAGCGCCAAAACGCCGGTAGATGTGAGAATACGAGCAAGCATGGTAGGAAACCCCCTTGTTGATTTGTCGATAGCTTGGCCAGAACCGGATGCAGAGTCAAAGCCTTCGCGTCTGCGATGGCGTAACGTCGCTTTGTCAGGGGCGCGAAACCTTGACCCGCACCCGCCAAATCGGCATGTGAGGCGCATGTTGATTTACAAAATCCTTACGGGTGATCAATGGGCCGCTTGGCAGTCCGATGGCACCTTCACCGGCGCGCCAATTGATCTGGCGGACGGCTATATTCACACGTCCACCGCCCAGCAGGCGCAGGCAACCGCTGACAAGCATTTCGCGGGTCAAGATGGGCTAATCTTGGCGGCGCTGGAGGCTGACAGCTTTGGCGATGACCTGAAATGGGAGGTGTCGCGCGGCGATGCCCTGTTCCCGCATATCTTTCGCGATATTCCCGTGAAGGAAGTGGTTTGGGCCCGCCCGATGCCGCTGGTTGATGGAAAACACTGCTTGGATTTCGCATGAGAGCGCTTGAACAGATCGGGCTGCGCATCTTGCGTGGGTTTGATCCCGAACGCGCCCATGGGTTGGCACTGCGCGCGCTCAACACGGGGCTTGGGCCACGGGGTGGGCCTGTGACCTCAAGGCGTCTGGCGACCACCTTGGCAGGGCTTTCGTTGCCTAACCCCGTCGGTCTTGCTGCGGGGTTTGATAAGAACGCAACGGCGCTGCATGCCTTGTCGCGCACCGGCTTTGGATTTCTTGAGGTCGGCGCTGCCACCCCGTGCCCGCAGATCGGCAACGCCAAGCCGCGCCTGTATCGCCTGACACAGGACGCCGCGGCGATCAATCGTTTCGGGTTCAATAATGAAGGGATGGGGCCGATTGCGGATCGGCTCGCCCAGCGCCCAAGTGGCGCAGTCATCGGGCTGAACCTTGGTGCGAACAAAGACAGCGGGGACCGCGCCGCGGACTTCGCGCGGGTGTTGGCCCATTGCGGCCCGCATATTGATTTCGCGACCGTGAATGTATCCAGCCCCAACACCGAAAAGCTGCGGGATTTACAGGGTAAGGCCGCGCTGGCTGCTTTGCTAAGCGGTGTTATGCAGGCCAACGTCACGGGTATCCCGATTTTTCTAAAAATCGCCCCTGATCTGAATAGTGACGAACTGGCCGAGGTCGCTGAGGTTGCCAATGCATCCGGACTGTCAGCGATCATCGCCACCAATACCACGCTGTCACGCGACGGGCTGACCAGTGCGCATCGCGATCAAACGGGCGGGCTGTCGGGCGAGCCGTTGTTTGAAAAATCGACTCGGGTGCTGGCAAAACTATCCACGCTCACCGATCTACCGCTGATCGGGGTTGGCGGGGTTGGCAGCGCTGAACATGCCTATGCGAAAATTCGCGCGGGCGCGTCTGCTGTGCAGCTTTATACAGCGCTGGTTTATGGCGGCATCAGCCTTGCCGAAGACATCGCGCGGGGGTTGGGTGATTTACTTGAACGGGATGGCTTTGCAAACGTTGCAGATGCTGTCGGCACTGACAAAGGCGCATGGCTATGATTCTCTGGCACAACACACGGTGCAGCAAATCACGCCAGACTTTGGCGTTGTTGACCGCGAACGGGCATGACCCAGAGGTGCGCCTCTATTTGCAGGACGCACCCACGCTGGCCGAACTAACGCAAGTCGCTACCCTGTTAGGCGGACCCGCCGCTATAATTCGCAAGGGCGAGGCAGTTTACAAAGAGCTGGGTCTGAAAGACGCGAGTGACGCCACACTCCTCTCGACCATGGCGGCCCACCCGATCCTGGTCGAACGTCCCGTTTTGCTTGCGAACGGCAAGGCCGCGATTGGTCGCCCGCCGGAAAATGTGCTGACGATCCTTTAAGTGACTGAGCGTTCTAGCGCCGGATATTTCCAGCCCAACGTAATCCCGCGCGCCACAAAGCTAATCAGAAACCCGAGCCAAAGCCCGTGGTTGCCCAGCATAGGCATCAGCGCCAACACGGCGACGAAATAGATCACCGCAGACAGGAACATCATATTGCGCATATCGGCGGTGCGGGTCGCGCCGATGAAAATACCGTCGAGCATCCAGGCGGCGGCGCCAAGGATCGGCGCAAGGATCATGTAGGGCAGATAGACACGCGCGACTGCGCGCACTTCGGGCGCGGTTGTCATGATGTCGATGATCTGGCCACCTGCGATCAAGAACACAGCGGCAAGGAAGACCCCCACCGCAAAGCCCCAAATGCTGGTCAAGACAGCCGCACGGCGCAGGGCCGTGCGGCGACCCTCCCCCAGCGCTTGCCCCACAAAGGCTTCGGCAGAAAACGCCAGCCCGTCCATGGCATAGGCGGTGATGTTCAAGAACAGCAGCAGGATGTGATTTGCGGCCAGCTGTACATCACCAAAGCGCGCACCAAAGAACAGGAAACTTACGAAAATCGCCTGCAGCATCAGCGAGCGCAGCAAAATGTCGCGGTTCACTTGGGCAAACCTGCGTAGCTTGATGGGGTCAGCCACGCGCGCAAAGTCGCGCCACGCGGGCGTGGCGAATGCAGCGCGGCAGACCCACAGGCCAAGGGCGGCACCGCTCCATTCAGCGCCCAACGTCGCAATCGCCACACCTTCAACGCCCCAGTCAAGGCCCAGCACGAACCACAGATCAAGGCCGATATTCAGCCCGTTCATCCAAAGCTGGATCACCAGCACCGCACGAGTGCGTTCCGCCGCAATCAGCCAGCCGGTGATGGCATATAGCGAGATCAGCGCGGGCGCAGACCAAACACGGATGCCCATATAGCTGCGCGCCATGCCTTCAACTTCAACACTGGCGGGGGACACAAGGAACGACAGGAAAAACAGCGGGCGCTGCAGCACGATGATCGCTAAACCGGCAAGCAGGGCAATGCCCAAAGCACGACTTAAAATCGCGGCCCCTTCGGCTAGATCACCGCGCCCAAGCGCCTGACTGGCAAAGCCCGTCGTGCCCATGCGCAGAAAGCCGAACACCCAATAAAATGCAGTCAGGATGATTGCGCCGATACCCACTGCCCCGATCGGTGCCGCCAGCCCCAACTGCCCGACGACGCCGGTATCAACGGCCCCAAGGATCGGCACCGTCGCATTGGACAGGACAATCGGCAGTGCAATATTTAGTACCCGCCGATGGGTCAGATCGGCGGTTCTAGCCATCTCGCGTTGGCATCAGGAAATGCCCTGTCGCTTGGGCGAACAAACGGGCGCGGTTATCCTGCCATGCTTCGACGTGGACCGAAGCATAACGCCGCCCCGAGCGGTTTATGCGCGCACGCGCGTAGGCATCGCGTGGCAGGCCGGTGCGCAGGTAGTCCACAGTTAAATCAATCGTCTTGGGCAAGCGTGGCGCGGACCGTGCGTCGATCTGGAAATCGGCAGCCTGTGCGCCTTCAATATCTTCCCAAAGGGTTGCCCAGCTTAGGGCGACAATTGCTGTTGTTTCCAAGAATGCCGCTGTGACACCGCCGTGCAGCGCGGGCAACATCGGATTGCCGATCAGTTTATCATCGTAGGGCAAAACAGCCGTCAACTCGTCGCCGCGCCGGTCAAACTGCATCCCCAAAAAGCCGATATAGGGCACGCCACCAACAAGGCTTGCGAGGGCGGCATCACGGCGTTGTTTGATCACTTGAACAGGTTCGGGGCGCTTCATGTCACGGTCCTTGGGCTTGTCTGGTTCATTTTGCGCGCTCGACTGTGAATGCGCCGGTAGCAGTGGCGACAGGGCGACTTGTGTCTTCGTCCGTCGCCACAGCCCGCACAAATGCAACCGAGCGGGTGACGTGATAGCATTCTGCCGAGGCCGTTATCGTCTGGCCGGGGGTGGCCGGGCGCATGTAGTCGATGCGCAGATCAAGCGTGGCCGTGCCCGCGGGCGCGCTTGGGTGAACCATCACCGCCGCGCCGCCGCAGGTGTCCATCAGGGCCGACACTGCCCCGCCATGAATTACACCGGTTTCGGGATCACCGACAAAGCGCGCGTCATACGCCATACTGATTGCCGCTTTCCCATCCGCGATCTCGGTCAGGGTCATACCAAGGGCCCGGGAATGGGGGATCGCCTCGATGAACTGGCGCGCAAGTTTCCCGCGTTTTGCTATCATTTCAGTATCGGACTGGTCTGTCATGGTCTCTCCTGCTTTGCGTGGCAATTTGGCATTTGTCGCTTCCGGTGCAAGCGCATTATAAGCGATTGCGGATATTTCTTCATGACAGTTTCGCTCCGCTGCGGACAGCCGCCAACCAAACTGCCGCATATGTTAAAGGCTCCTTTTGCGTAGGCCCGCGAGCGCGCTATCGCAGTTGCTCGCGGACGCCCAACAGCATACCATAAGCGACAGGGAGACAACGATGGACGAGACCCGCCTCAATTTCAAGGGAATGTGCGCCCAGTTCGACGTGACGCCGCGCACCCTGCGGTATTACGAATACATCGAACTGCTCACACCTGATCGCGAAGGCCGTGCGCGTTTTTATGGCCCGCGCGAACTGGCCCGTATGACGCTTATCTTACGCGGCCGCCGGTTTGGTTTTGCCCTCGAAGATATACGCCAATGGCTGTTGATTTACGAACATGAAGGCAACGCCGCCCAGATGCGCGCTTGGATTGAGCTTGCCGACAAACAAATGGCCGAGCTGACCGATCAAAAGACCCAAATCGAAGAAACTATGACCGAATTGAAGACCCTGCGCGACGAAACCGCCGCCTCGCTGGGGTGATCTGCACAGCCGGATGAACCCCTCGAACTGCGACAGCGACATCATCCGTTTTGACCCTGTTCACCACTGGACCTTTATTGCTTTGACATGTGACGCAGCGGCAAGCCGCCTGCACAAAGCCGGGTCAGGCCGCCTGAATGGGGATTCTGCTTGGCCCTGGCGCCGCCGCTTATCGGCATGTCGATTCACCACGACGCCGTTCTTTTATTGGCCAAGTGGTAAATTTTTACCCGCCCTCTCCGCTAGAAAGTTGCGCGTTACCTTAGGGTTAACTTGCCGGACATTTCGCGCGCCCGAAATGACGCCGCGTTACGTTTACGTTTACGTCAGCTTTACTTGTAAGGTGGAGCCGGAGACCGCATGTCACTGGCAACACGATCTTGCGGGGGGGGGACAGATATGACTGACCAAACACTGACCATTCGAGAAATGTGCGAAGCCTATGATGTAACACCGCGCACGTTGCGGTTTTACGAATCAAAGGAACTTTTGTTCCCTGTCCGTGAAGGCCAAAAGCGCCTTTTCACGAAACGTGATTGTGCGCGGCTGAAGCTGATCTTGCGCGGCAAACGCTTTGGGTTTTCCCTGGAAGAAATCCGGCAGCTGCTCGACCTTTATGACATGGGTGACCAGCAGGCGACACAGCTCGCCAAGACATACGAGTTGGCCGAAAAGCACCTGTTCGACATGGAGGCCCAAAGGGCCGAGTTGGACGAAGCCATCGGCGAGTTGAAGGACCAAATGGTCTGGGTAAGGCGCAACTTGCCAAACTGAACGCGAAAAACAGCGCCGTCTTAAGGCGCATCCTGACACCTCACCGACGGAGAGACATCACATGCCCATCTACAACGCCCCCATCAAGGACATGCAATTCATCCTTCACGATTTGCTGAAAGTGTCCGAGCAAGACATCCCCGGCTTTGACGAACTTGATCGCGATTTCACAGGTGCCGTGTTGGAAGAAGCGGGCAAAGTTGCCTCCGAAGTGCTCGCCCCGCTCAACGGCGTCGGCGACACCGAAGGCTGTGTTTTGGAAAACGGGACGGTGCGCACGCCCAAAGGTTTCAAAGAAGCCTTTAAGCAGATGAAAGACGGAGGCTGGACGGCAATGGATTGTGACCCCCAATACGGTGGTCAGGGCTTGCCATACATCATGCACATGGCTGCACAGGAAACGCTGGTCAGCGCAAACATGGCGTTCCAGATGTATCAGGGCCTGACACACGCGGCTTACTCGGCCATCTACATTCACGGCACGGACGCGCAAAAGCAGATGTACCTGCCCAAGATGACGACCTGCGAATGGACCGGCACGATGAACCTGACCGAACCGCATTGCGGCACGGATCTGGGCCTGATGCGCACCAAAGCGGACCCGCAAGATGACGGGTCATATGCGATCACAGGGCAAAAGATTTTCATCTCGGCCGGTGATCACGACATGGCCGACAACATAATCCACCTTGTGCTGGCGAAAATCCCCGGCGGTCCTGACGGGATCAAAGGTGTGTCACTGTTCATCGTGCCAAAGTTCATCGTCAACGATGATGGATCACTTGGCGATCGCAACGGTGTGTCCGTCGGCAAGATCGAAGAAAAGATGGGCATCCACGGGAATGCGACCTGTGTGATGAACTATGACGGTGCCAAAGGGTATCTGCTGGGCGAGATGCACAAAGGTATGCGCGCGATGTTCACGATGATGAACGAAGCGCGTCTGGGCGTCGGCCTGCAAGGCTATGCGCAGTCCGAAGTGGCATATCAAAACGCCGTGGCCTATGCCAACGATCGCTTGCAGGGGCGTGCGGTGACGGGCGTGGAAAACCCAGAGGGGCCTGCTGACCCGCTCATGGTCCACCCTGACATTCGCCGCAATTTGATGGACCAGAAATCGTTCAACGAAGGCGCGCGCGCGCTGACGTTCTGGGGCGCCTATCTAATGGACCGCGCGCACAAGAACGGTGACGCCGAAGCAGACGGGCTTATCTCGCTGATGACACCCGTGATCAAAGGCTTCCAGAGCGACAAAGGGTTTGAATACGCGGTCGCCGCCCAGCAGGTTTATGGCGGACACGGCTATATCGAGGAATCCGGCATGTCGCAGTTCGCCCGCGATGCGCGGATCGCGATGATCTATGAAGGCGCCAACAGTGTGCAGGCGCTTGACCTTGTCGGCCGCAAACTGGCCCAGGATGGCGGCAAGCACGTCATGGCGTTTTTCGAGATGATTAAAACGTTCATCGCAGACAACAAAGGCGATGAAGCCTATGAACGCGACTTCCTTGACCCGCTGAAAGCTGCTTCAAAAGACCTGCAAGCGGCGGGGATGTATTTCATGCAAAACGGCATGAAGAACCCCAACAATGCCTTGGCTGGATCTTATGATTTTATGCATATGATGGGTCATGTCTGCATTGGGCTGATGTGGGCGCGTATGGGCAAGGCCGCGATAGATGCTTTGGCCGATGGTGCTTCTGATACCGCGTTCTATGAAACAAAGATCGCAACAGGGCGTTACTATATGGCGCGGCAATTGCCTGCGACGGCGCTGCACCTTGCACGGATCAACACCGGTGCCGACACCGTGATGGCACTGGACGCCGCGCAATTCTGAAACGAGGGTGGGTGAAAGCCCACCCGCATAAAGGACTTACATGCCAAAACGCCTTCGCCTGACACGCCGGTTCCCGGTGGCGATGACCGAGGATGGTTATCGCCGCTTGAAAAGGTTCAGCAAGGACGCAGGTCTGGATGAAGGCGAGGCGCTGTCGTTTCTGTTTGAAAACTTCGATTCCGTGATCAACGACGATACGTTTACGCATCGGTTGCGGGTGTTTAATTCGGAACTGGAGGCGCGCAAACGATAGGTGGGATGCCTCCGGCTGGGATATTTTGGGCAAGATGAGACTGCTGCCCATCTTGCCCAGTCAGGTCACTGAGCAACCTCACCTTGCACGGTCATCGGCTTGCCAGCCTATACCGCACAAAAAGATTGGCAAGAATGGGTTAACGTCGATTTAAGATCACCGCACCAACACTCATCTTGCCAAAAATATCCAAATTTCCGCATTCACCGCGGGCACGCCCTTGGGAGGGGGTCACAACATGATCAAGCTGCATTGCTTTGGCGAAAGCGGAAACGCCTACAAGGCCGCGCTGACGCTGGCCCTGACCGAGAGCGAATGGACCCCCGTTTTTGTTGACTTTTTTAACGGCGCGACCCGGTCGCCCGAATTTCGCGACCTCAACATCATGGGCGAAGTGCCTGTTATGGAAGACGGTGATTTGGTCCTGACACAATCGGGAGTCATACAGGATTACATCAGTTCCAAGACCGGCAGCCTTGGTGGTAAATCCGCGGCCGAACGCCGCGAGGTCCTACGCTGGATGTTCTTTGACAATCACAAGGTCAGCGGTGTTGCAGGTGCCTTGCGGTTCCAGATGAATTTCCTGCCCGAAGACAAGCGCAACGCTGATGTCATCGCCTTTATGTCGGCCCGTTTGCACGGTGCGCTGAAAATCATGGAAACCCATTTGGCTGACAACTACTGGCTGGCATCTGAAGTCGTGACCATCGCTGACATCGCCTGTGCCGGATATCTGTTTTACCCCGAAGAATTCACATTCGAGCGCGCCGCATATCCCAACATCGACCGCTGGCTTGACCAGATTGCGGCCCTTCCCCATTTCGCCCTTCCCTATGACCTGATGCCCGGTAGCCCTGCTGACCGCGCCCAATCGGAGGAATCCCATGACTGAAGCTTATATCTATGACGCCGTGCGCACGCCGCGGGGTAAAGGTCGCCAAGATGGCAGCCTGCACGAAGTCACATCGGCGCGCCTGTCTGCGGGTGTGCTGAACGCGCTCAAGGATCGCAACAATCTGGAAGGTCACGCCGTTGAGGATGTGATCTGGGGCAATGTCACCCAAGTCGGTGAACAGGGCGGATGTTTGGCCCGCACCGCAGTGCTGGCATCCAACCTTGATGAACGCATCCCCGGTCTGGCAATCAACCGCTTTTGTGCCTCGGGAATGGAGGCGGTGAATTTAGCGGCTAACCAAGTCAAAGGCGGCGCAGGCGAGGCCTATATCGCCGGTGGTGTCGAGATGATGGGCCGCGTGGCGATGGGCAGCGACGGGGCGGCGATTGCTGTTGATCCGTCGATTGCCATGGAAACCTATTTTGTGCCGCAAGGCATTTCAGCTGATATTATCGCGACAGAATATGGCTTTACGCGTGATGATGCCGACCAGTTGGCAGTTGAATCCCAGAAGCGCGCCAAGGCGGCATGGGACGACAACCGTTTTGCCAAATCCATCGTTGCTGTGCGCGATCAGAATGGTCTCGAAATTCTGGGCCATGACGAATACATGCGCCCCGGCACCGACATGCAAAGCCTTGGCGCGCTGAAGCCAGCCTTCAAGGATATGGGTGAAGTGATGCCCGGTTTTGATAAGATCGCGCTGATGAAATATCCGCATCTGGCGTACATCAACCACATCCACCATGCGGGCAATTCGTCCGGTATCGTCGATGGTGCTGCGGGCGTGTTGGTGGCATCCAAGGAATGGGGCGACAAACATGGCATCAAGCCGCGCGCCCGCATCCGTCAGACCGCCAAGATCGGCACCGACCCAACCATCATGCTGACCGGCCCCGTGCCTGTGACACATAAGATTTTGGCCGATGCGGGCATGGCGATTGGCGACATTGATCTGTTTGAAGTGAACGAGGCCTTTGCCTCGGTCGTGTTGCGTTTCATGCAGGCGTTTAACGTCGATCCGTCACTGGTGAACGTTAACGGCGGGTCCATCGCCATGGGCCACCCACTTGGGGCGACGGGTGCGATCATCATCGGTACCTTGCTGGACGAGCTTGAACGCAGCGACAAAGAGGTCGGCCTTGCCACACTCTGCATTGCCTCCGGCATGGGTGCAGCCACAATCATTGAACGCGTGTGAGGATCAGATAAATGACGGATTTCACAATGAAAACTGACGCTGATGGCGTCGCTATTATTACTTGGGATGTCAAAGGCAAATCCATGAACGTCCTGAGCCTTGAAGGCTGGGATGATCTTGACGCGCTGGTTGATCAGGCCCTTGCGGATGATGCCGTCAAAGGCGTTGTCATCACATCCGGCAAGGATACCTTTGCGGGCGGCATGGACCTGAACATCATCGCCAAGATGAAGGCGAGCGCCGGCGACAATCCGGCAAAGGGGCTGTTCGAGGGCCTAATGAAATCCCACGGCATCCTGCGCAAGATCGAGCGCGCGGGCATGGAGCCAAAGACCAACAAAGGTGGCAAGCCAATTGCCGCTGCCCTGCCGGGCACTGCCCTGGGAATAGGGTTGGAAATTCCATTAGCGTGTCATCGGATTTTTGCCGCTGATAATCCCAAGGCTAAAATCGGCTTGCCGGAAATTATGGTCGGGATTTTTCCGGGCATGGGAGGCACTACCCGCCTTGTACGCAAGATGGGCGCGATGGCGGCATCGCCGCTATTGTTGCAGGGCAAGCTGAACGATCCCAAACGGGCGATGCAGGCTGGCGTGATCGACGAAGTCGTTGCAGCTGATGAATTGATGTCTGCGGCCAAGGCGTGGGTTCTGTCTGAACCCACGATCGTCAAACCATGGGATGAAAAGGGATATAAAATGCCCGGCGGCGCGCCGTATCATCCAGCTGGTTTCATGACGTTTGTCGGGGCTTCGGCGATGGTCAACGGCAACACGATGGGCGTCTATCCGGCGGCTAAAGCACTGTTGTCAGCGGTCTATGAAGGTGCATTGGTACCATTCGATACCGCGCTAAAAATCGAGGCGCGCTGGTTTACTAATGTGTTGCTGAACCCCAGCAGTGAGGCGATGATCCGCAGTTTGTTCATCAACAAAGAGGCTTTGGAAAAGGGTGCCAACCGTCCCGATGTGGCTGACCAAACCGTCAAGAAAGTCGGCGTCTTGGGCGCTGGAATGATGGGTGCAGGCATCGCGCTGGTGTCAGCCAAGGCAGGTATCGAAGTAGTCTTGCTGGACCAGAAACAGGACGCTGCTGACAAGGGAAAATCTTATACGTCGGATTACTACGACAAGGGGATTTCCCGAAAAAAGGCGACCGTGGAACAGAAAGAGGCCGCGCTATCCCGCATCACCGCAACCACAGACTACGCGGCCCTCAAGGGCTGTGATTTGATCGTCGAGGCTGTGTTCGAGGACTTGGGCATCAAGGCGACTGTGACCAAAGCCGTCGAGGAAATTGTCGGCAAGGATTGCATCTTTGCTTCCAACACCTCGACCTTACCGATCACGGAACTGGCCAAGGCATCGGCCCGTCCTGATCAGTTCATTGGCATTCACTTCTTCTCGCCCGTCGATAAAATGTTGCTGGTGGAAATCATCAAAGGCAAAGCAACCGGAGATGTGGCCGTGGCCAAAGCGCTGGATTTCGTGCGCCAGATCCGCAAGACGCCGATTGTGGTGAATGACGAGCGGTTCTTTTACGCCAACCGCTGCATCATTCCCTATATCAACGAAGGCATCCGGATGCTGCGCGAAGGTGTGAACCCCGTGCTGATCGAAAATGCCGCGAAACTGGTCGGCATGCCGTTGGGTCCGCTGCAATTGACCGACGAAACCAGCATTGATCTGGGCGTCAAGATTGCCAAGGCGACCAAGGCGGCGATGGGTGCTGATTACCCCAACGACGAAGTTGACGAAGTGCTGTTCTGGATGGCCGATGAAGGCCGTCTGGGGCGCAAGGCCAACGCGGGTTTCTTTACCTATGACGACAAGGGCAAACGCGGCGATCTGTGGGAGGGGTTGGCGGCGAAGTATCCAGCCTCTGACGATCAGCCCGACCTGATTGAAGTGCAGCGCCGCTTGCTGTTCGCGCAGGTGCTTGAGGCCGTGCGCGCACTGGAAGAAGGCGTGCTCGAAGACATCCGCGAAGGTGATGTTGGCGCGATCCTTGGCTGGGGCTTTGCGCCGTGGTCGGGTGGTCCGTTCAGCTGGCTCGATATGCTGGGCACGCCCTATGCAGCGGAACGCTGTGACGCATTGACGGCAAGCTATGGTGATCGGTTCGCAACACCTGATCTGCTGCGAGAAATGGCAGCCAAGGGTCAGACGTTCTATGGCCGGTTCGGGGCGCAGAAAAACGCGGCGTAGCAGGCTTTTGTTGAAAGTCTTTGCACAAATATGAACCGCCTATGGCCATTTCAGGCCGTAGGCGGTTTGCCTAAACTTCCAAGCACTCAGGCCGATTCGTCGAAAGAATATCCAAAACGCGCGATATCCTCGGCGCATACATCGTCAATAATTGCGGCCGTTTTGGCGTCATAGTAGCTGTGCCAATCTGCGCGGCGCTCGGATGTATTTGCGCGCGTCATGTCGATTTCAAACCCAAGGTGTTGCGCGATCGGGGCAAGGTCTGTCGTCAGGTGTTCGAGCCGCACAAAATGGGTGCAATGCTCCTGCCCCGCGCCGTCCCGCATGTAACTGGCATAGGGCGCCGCGCGCAGGCTGGCTTGGGTCTGTGCATCGCCAACGAAATCTGCAAATGACTGGCCTTGGGCCAGTCGCACCGCCCGGTGGTCAAACCCTTGCGTTTGCAACCAATGGTAGTAACTGACTACGCGATCCCACGGATTGCGCACCAGTGTGAAGGTCATAAATTCGGCCATCTGCGCGCGCGTCAACAGGCCTTCGACATCTGCCAGCGTTGCATGTTTCCACAGCCGCCCCGCCGTTTGCACATCCTTAAGGCGGCCTTTGCGCCGCTTTGCCTTGGGGGTGTCACCAATCAGAATATCGTTAGCCATCGCACGGCGTTCCAGCGCCAGCGCCATGGCCGTCCCGCCCGTTTTGGGGATATGCACAAAGATATAGCGGCGACCGCGCGAGATAATCATGCGCTCAGTGTGACGCGCTAGCGACGCGCGCGCAATGTAATCACAACGCCAGACGCCGCGATCAGCATAATGCCGACAATAGCCAGACTGCCCAGCGTTTCATCCCAGATCACATAGGCCCAGAACGACGCAAACACGATCAGGGAGTATTCATTGATCGCCACAAAGCTTGCCTCGCCGATCTGATATGCCTTGGTCAGGCAGCCGATACCGACAATCGCGCCCACGGCTTGCACCGCCGTCCAGAACAAGAAATCGCCTGTTATCGGCACAGCACCGCGCGTGATGAAACCGTCATTGCCCAATGCAACGTGCTGCGGCCAGATCGCCAACACCCCCAGCCCCAGCAATCCCAACAGGCCCAGCACCCCAAAGAACCCCAACACCAGCGCCGCCGTACCTTCACCCTCGCACCATGCGCGGGTCGCGACGGCCCCGCAGGCATAAAGGATACCTGCGATGATTGGCACGAACGACAGTGCCGTCAGCGATCCTTCGGCAGGTTGGATCACGAGCAAGGCCCCGATGAACCCCGCCGCCACTGCCAACCAGCGTACGAGCCCGATTTGCTCACCGCGAAACAGAACCGAGATCAACAAAACAAATATTGGTGCCGTAAACAGCCCGGCAACGACCACCCCGATGGGCAGAAACGCAAGGCAGCCGAAATAGATCAACATCGAAAGTGCGATCAAGGTGCTGCGCCCCAGAACGGGCCATGGGCGAGAAGGGCGCAGCGCGCCAAGGCCCAGAAACGACCCGACAATAATTATAGGAATAGCCATGGCCGCGCGGGTCGCGTGGAACTGCCACAGGCCCGCATCAGCGGAAATCATACGCACGTAATTGTCAGACAGGCCCAGTACCATCATGCCAATTATGATGAAGATCGTGGCCTTGAGTGGTTCCGTCTGCGCCATGTCTATCCCTTTGAGCTCGGGCGAGTGTCTCCAGCACAGACGCACGTTGCAATCCCAAAGACGACATCGCACGGCCTAGTTCGCATTTCATTCGCAGTTCAATTGTCTTACATTTCTTTTCCCTAAGATGGAAACCTGCGCTAGTCTTGCCGCGAACACAGTGATTCAGGCACCAAAGGGGGGCACGCGATGGGATGGATGCAGGACGAGGTCGGCCTTGGCAAATGTGCGGCAAATCATGTGCCGCTGACCCCGCTGAGCCATTTGCAGCGCGCCGCACGTATCTTTGCAGGTCACGAGGCGCTGGTTTACGGCAGCACGCGGCGCACCTACGCTCAGTATCATGCGCGGGTGTCGCTGCTTGCGTCTGCCCTGCAAAAGGCAGGCGTTGCATCTGGTGATGTTGTCGCGACGCTGCTGCCCAATATCCCTGCGCAATGCGAAGCGGCGTTTGGTGTGCCTGCCTGTGGGGCGGTGCTGAACACGATCAATATCCGGTTGGATGCGGACACAATCGCTTATATTTTTGATCACGGTGGCGCCAAAGTCGTGCTCGCCGACAGCCAGTTTCTGCCCCTGACCATGGCTGCGATTGATCTGATGGAAGGGACTGCCCCACTGGTGATCGAAGTGCCTGATATTGAGGCCGGCGTGCCGGAAATCGGCGAACAGATGGATTACGAGAGCTTCCTTGAAACTGGTGACCCAGATTTTGCCTGGATTATGCCGGAAGATGAATGGGAGAGCCTCGCGCTGAACTACACATCCGGCACCACGGGGCGACCCAAAGGCGTGGTCTATCACCATCGCGGTGCTTACCTCATGACCATGGGCACACCGATTTCATGGCACATGGTGCTGCATCCGCGCTACCTGACAATCGTGCCGCTTTTTCACTGCAACGGCTGGAACCACACATGGATGCTGCCTGTGATTGGTGGCACGGCAATCTGCTGTCGTGATGTGACAGCCGGCGCGATCTATGATGCGATTGCCGACGAAGATGTCACCCATTTTGGCGGCGCGCCAATTGTTCTCAACCTGCTAGTAAACGCACCCGACAGCGCACGGCGCAGCTTTGATCGCGCGGTCGAGGTATTCACCGCAGGCGCGCCACCCGCCGCAGCAACACTTGCCGCGATCAGCAAGCTGGGATTCAATGTCACGCAGGTTTACGGGCTGACCGAAACATACGGCCATGTCACCGAATGCCTGTGGAATGATAATTGGGATGCCCTGCCCGCCGATCAGCAGGCAAGTATTCAGGCGCGCCAAGGCGTGGCCATGCCGATGATGGAAGACGTGACCGTGATGGATGAAAACGGCGTTCAGGTCTTGATGGACGGCAAAACGCAGGGTGAGATTGTCATGCGTGGGAACTCTGTCATGAAGGGGTATCTCAAGAACCCCGAGGCGACCGCCAAAGCCTTCAAAGGTGGATATTTCCATTCCGAGGATTTGGCGATCCAGCATCCCGACGGGCACATGCAGATCGCCGACCGCGCCAAGGACATCATCATATCGGGTGGTGAAAACATCAGCAGCGTCGAAGTTGAAGGAGCGCTGATGCACCACCCGGATGTGAACCTTTGTGCCGTGGTCGCCATGCAAGACGATAAATGGGGCGAAGTGCCCTGCGCCTTTGTCGAGCTCAAGACCGGCCACAGCGTGGACGAGGCCGGCCTGATCGCATTTGCCCGCGAACGCCTTGCCGGGTTCAAATGCCCCAAAAAGGTGATCTTTCAAGAGCTTCCCAAAACCTCGACCGGGAAAATCCAGAAGTTCGAATTGCGCAAGCTGCTGCGCTAGAGAGGAATATCGTATGTGACCCACTTGGTTTGGGTCGCGATCCGGTCATACAGACGGCGGGCGCGGGCGTTATCCTCGGCGGTGATCCAGCGAAGAACGCTCCAGCCACGATTGCCTGCCTCGGCCTTGAGGGCATCAATCAAAGCATCACCGATACGTGCTCCGCGCGCATCAGGGTTGACGAACATATCGTCAAGAAATCCGCCGGTGGCCGCAGCCAAGGGCCGCGCGAAGGCACGAAAGTGGGCGAGACCCAGCAAGGTGCCATCGTCACCCACCGCCACAAGCCCTTCGGTTCCATGGTCCGGATCGTGCAACCAGCCCCACACACGTGCACGCATATCGGGGGTCTGGGTCACACCGTAAAAATCGGCATAACCTTGATAGAGCACCTCCCACTCGGTGCGATCATCTGGGGCGACAGGGCGGATTATAACGGGCATTTTTAGGGTCTTTCAGTCGCGGATTGGGTTTGAGTTAGCATCAAAGCGACCCGCTCGTCGAACCGTCTATTATTTCGCGTCCGCCTGCCCTAAGATACCGCAAAACAACGGCGGCAGAGCAGGCCCCACGATATGACAGCACTTAAGGAATTCGAACGACTGGAAAGCGGTGGATTGTGGCGCCCGGAAGCGGACGCCCAGCGTCGCGATGTGATCGTGTCCTTTGGTGATGCGACGCTAGTCATCGCCGATAGTGCCGGACGTGCGCTAACGCATTGGTCCCTGTCCGCAATTGAACGGCTCAACGCAGGACAGCATCCAGCTGTTTTCAGCCCCGATCCTGACGCCACCGAGACCCTTGAAATCGACGACGACACAATGATTGGTGCCATCGAAAAGGTGCGAATATCAATTGAACGACGTCGCCCCAAGCCGCGACGGTTGCGCTACCTTGGGCTTGCTATCTCGGTCACAGCGGTTGTTGCACTTGCGGTATTCTGGCTTCCTGATGCGCTGATACGGCAAACAGTCTCGGTTGTGCCTGCGGTGAAACGATCCGAGATTGGCGGCACGCTCTTGGGTCATATCCAGCGCGTGACAGGCCCGACATGTCGCAGCCCGCTGGGAACACAAGCGCTGGATCAATTGCGAAAGCGCGCCTTGGGGCGTGATGCAGGCGGGCAGATCGTTGTGGTGCCAAGTGGCGTGCAACAAGCGCTTTATCTGCCCGGCGGAATCATCGTTATGAACCGCGCGCTGATCGAAGATACCGAAGACCCCGCCACAGTTGCCGGTCATGCCATTGCGGCGGTAGCCGAGTTGCGGGTGCAAGACCCGCTCGCACGACTGCTTGAGGCTGCGGGCCTGCGCGCAACATTCCAATTGCTGACCACGGGTGACCTAAGCGCTGATACGCTGCGCGCCTATGCCGAGGTTCTCATCGCTTCCCCGCCCCAGCGCCCATCAGACGACAACCTTTTGCCGCTGTTCGAAGCGGCGCAAATTCCATCGACCCCGTTCGCTTATGCGGTGGATGTGTCAGGGGAATCTACGCTTGGGCTGATAGAGGCCGATCCGATGCAAGGCATCGAACCGCCTGCGATCCTGAACGATGGCGAATGGATCAGCCTGCAGGGAATCTGTAGCTAAGTCATACTTTTACACAAGAAAAGACCCCGCGAAAACCTGCAGGGCCCCTTCCCGGGAGAACTAGTTGCGCGTGCTTGCGCCGCCGTATTCAGCGCCCCGGACGGTGCTAAGGGCGCCCTGCAAAGCTTGGGCCGAATTGAAGGGTCCCGCCATGACGATGCGATACTCTGTGCCACCCCGTGTATAAACGCCGATCCGCATGGGCAGACCACGACTGCGCAAATCTTGGGCGACACGTTGTGCATCGGTGCGCGACCCATAGGTCGCGACCTGCACGTAACGATGCGCGGGGGCGACAGGCTGGGGAACGGAACGAGTCGATACGTGCGCAATTGGGGCGTCAACGGTGCCGCCAAGAACTTGGGCGTGGCCTTGGGGCAGACCGCGCTGGCTGTTCAAGCGACCGTCATCCCAAACGCCAGTGTATCCGTCTGGCGTGTCCGGCGTGCGTGCAGCGCTCCACCCACCGATGAGTTCCGGATTGGAAAACGGCGCAGTGCTGGGCGACCGCGTGGAACGGGTCACCATGCCCGAGGGCGATTGCGCTTGCGGACCGCACCGCACTCCGTAATCAGTACCGCCGGTCATGCCGATGTTTGCGCATGTTGGCGAAGCTGTCGCCGTGCCCGCGGTTGCCGTTGCCGGACGCACAGTAATGCCTGCGGTCGTCGGCGCAGCGACCCGACCAATTGTTCCCGTGGTCAAGATCGGTTGGCTTTGCGAGCCACAACGCACGGGCAGGCCGGTTGTTGTGCTCATATACTGGCGGCTGGACACATCCATATCGGCGCAGGCCGTGGCCCGGCTGACAGGGGTGCGCGTCGGTACCGCCGTTGGGACAGCGATCTGCGCTGGCTGGGCAGCAACTGCCACCTGTATGCCGGCGGTCGGACCACAATCGATCGGCAGGCCCGTCAGGCCACTCACGAAACCTGGCTGTGGGCCGCTGCGTCCTTGGCAAACTTGCGCGCGGGTCATTGTGCGTTGCGCTGGTGCCTGCGTGGGCACGGCAAAGACGCGCGGCGTCGCAATGGTTGGTGCGCTGTCGCCTGCGACAGCTGTCGGGCGCGTCGCGACTGGCGGCGTGATCCGTGTCGCAGTTTGGGTCGGCCCAGTTGGATCTAGCGGATTGATAACCTGACGAACGCCACCCGCACTGGGTGCGGATACGGCAGGTGCCGCCGCAACCTGCGTTGACGCGGCACCTAGCGAGGGCTGGAACCCACACAGTATTTCACGCGATCGGCTGACGCGCGGCACCCAGCTTACGTTCCCCGAAATACCGGCGCGAATAAAGACGCAGCCACGGCTATCGACATATTGGTTCGCGGTATAGGACGCTGGCGGCGTTTCCGCAGGCGGCCCCGCATCACGCAGACTTTGTGCTGACGCGACGCCGGAAAAAACGCCCGTGGCAAGCAACGCCACTGTTAAAAATACACGCTTCGACATGCTGCCCCCACAAGATATTGTGGAAGGATGCCGGACAATGCCTAATTTGTAAAGAGATTGACCGCGGGAATTGGCTAATCGGCGCCGCTATTTTGTGCCAAACATCCGATCGCCCGCATCCCCTAGCCCCGGAACAATATATCCATGGTCATTGAGGCACTTATCCACGGCCGCAGTGACGATCGGGACATCGGGGTGGGCTTCTTTCATGCGCGCAATCCCCTCGGGTGACGCGAGCAGGCACAGGAAACGGATGTTTGTCGCACCGGCTCTCTTAAGCAAATCAATCGCCGCAACGGATGAATTGCCGGTCGCCAGCATCGGATCAACAGCGATTACCAACCGATCCTCTAACGCTTCAGGCAGCTTGCAATAGTATTGGACTGGCTTCAGCGTTTCTTCGTCGCGATACAGCCCGACAAAGCCAACGCGGGCCGAAGGGATCAATTCAAGAACCCCATCAAGCAAACCATTTCCCGCCCGCAGGATCGAGACCAAAGCAAGCTTTTTACCATCCAGAACAGGAGCATCCATCGGTTCGAGCGGGGTTTCGATACGACGTGTTGTCAGGGGTAAACCGCGCGTGACTTCATAGGCAAGCAGTTGAGAGATTTCGCGCAGAAGCTGGCGAAACACCGCCGTGGAGGTGTCTTTGTCCCGCATCAGGGTCAGCTTGTGCTGTACCAACGGATGGGTCACGTGATTGAGGTGGGGCGTATCTGTCATGTTGCCTCTAGTTTTCTTGCCACTTTGGCACGGGTTTCATCGTCGCAGAATGCCGCAGCCAGGGCGGTTGCATTCAGCGCTCGGAAATCGTCATCGTCCCAGCCGAACGTTTCGGCCAAATTATTGAATTCAGCGGTCATCGTCGTGTGGAAAAACGGTGGGTCATCTGTGGATATCGTCACGTTCACGCCAGCATCGCGCAGCTTTTTGATTGGATGATCAGCCCAGCCGCCCGACGCGTTCAAGACCACGTTGGAGCCTGGGCAAACTTCGAGAACGATACCGGAGTCGGCGATTTGAGCCACAAGTGCGGGGTCTTTGATCGCGTTGATACCGTGACCGATGCGCGCCACGCCCAGATCGCGGATCGTATCAGCGATCATGTCCGGCCCGCCCCATTCACCCGCATGACAGGTCAGATGCAATCCGGCCTCGCGGGCCATGTCGAAACTATAGGAATAGTCACCCGGGCGGCCAACCATTTCCGCGCCTGCCATGCCATAGCCCGTGATGAATTTTCCCTTGGTTTCCACCGCGCACTTGGCGGCAGTTTTTGCCTGTTCGGGGCCAAAGTGGCGGATACACGTGACGACACCGCGCAGGGTAATGCCAAGATCCCGCTCGGCTTCGTCCGCCGCCATTTCCATCGCCGCCAAGTATTCGCGCCAAGCCGCCACATCGCCACCGCCGCAGAAGTCGGGCGACACAAAGGTTTCGGAATAGACCACACCATGGCTGGCACTTTCTTCCAGCACAGCCTTGGTCAACCTATAGAATTCTTCGGGGCCTGTTAGCGTCGTGCAAGCGGCCTCGTAGACGCTTAGGAAATGTTCAAAATCGCGAAAGGCGTAGCCGCCCGTCTCATCGAAAATCCCGCTGATATCTATGTTCTTTTCTTTTGCCAGTCCGGCAATGAATGCGGGCGGTGCTGCCCCTTCAAGGTGCAGGTGCAATTCGACTTTTGGCATGGATTGGTAACTCATAGAAACGTCCTTCCGGAACCGTGCGATGGCACGCCCAGATGGGCGGCGATTGTGGCGGCAATATCAACAAATGCTACCCGCCCCAAGTCCTTTTGGCCAACACCGTGCACTAAAACCGGCACACGTTCGCGCGTGTGATCGGTGCCGATCCAAGTCGGGTCATTGCCGTGATCTGCCGTGATGATCATCAGGTCATCAGCGCGCATGCGCAGCAGTATTTTTGCCAACTCACTATCGAACCATTCAAGGTGACGCGCGTATCCGGCGGGATCACGGCGGTGGCCGTATTCGCTGTCAAATTCAACGAAATTGGCAAATGTTAGCGACCCATCCTCGGCCTCGTCCACCAGCGTGTTCAAGTGAGCCATGAGATCAACATCTTTGCCCTTCACAACATCATCAATGCCCTGCATTGAGAAAATATCACCGATCTTTCCAACAGCATGCACTTTTTTCCCTGCCCCGCTGACCCAATCACACAGAGTTGGTGCAGGCGGTGCGATCGCGAAATCCCGACGGTGCGGCGTGCGGATAAATCCGGCATCCGCGTCTCCGACAAACGGGCGCGCAATGACGCGACCGATCTTCATGGCATGCAACGTCGGCGCTAGCGCGCGGCAAAGATCAAGCAAGCGTTCAAGGCCGAACGTTTCTTCGTGCGCGGCGATCTGGAACACAGAGTCAGCCGAGGTATAACAAATCGGCCAGCCAGTTTTCATGTGGCGCGCGCCTTCCTCGTCCAAGATCACGGTGCCCGATGAATGACGGTTGCCCAGAATACCGCCCACGCCCGCCTCTTGGCAGACTTGCACGACCATATCGTTGGGAAAGCATGGGTCGGTATCGGGGAATGTGTGCCAATCCCATGGCACAGGAACGCCTGCGATTTCCCAGTGGCCCGACGGCGTGTCTTTGCCGCGCGAAACCTCGGTCGCGGCGGCAAATGCGCCTGTCGGAGTCGCAGTTAATCCGGCAGGGGCTTCACCACTCGCCAGTGTCACCGCCGCGCCAAGGCCCAGCGCGTCAAGCGTCGGCAAATGCAGCGGCCCTTTGCGCCCCGTATCAGCGCGACCAGCCGCACATTCAGCTGCGATATGACCCAACGTGTTTGCGCCGGTGTCGGGCACATCGCCATTAAAGAATTCGTCTGCATCAGGTGCGCCGCCAATTCCAACGCTGTCGATCACGACCAAGAAGGCGCGGGTCATATGTCTATCCTTTCGCGGATCAGATCAGCCAGTTCAGGCGCGTCGCCAATTGTGATTGCATCCAGCACCGCGCGCGCGGTGGCTTCGGCGCTGTCTTCGTCGGCAGCGTGGATGATCGCTAGCGGATCGCCGCGGTTTACCTTGGCGCCCAACATCAAGACTTCGGTTAGACCGACTGCGGGGTTGATCTTGTCGGTTTCAACGCGCCGCCCGCCGCCCATATCGACGACGGCAAAGCCAAGCGCTTGGCCATTGATTCTATTTATATATCCGCTTTCGGGAGCCGAAACCTCGCCAATAACAGGCGCTTTGGGCAGATGCGTGTGCCAGTCGTCTGACATATCAGGCGGACCACCAAGCGCAGCCGTCATCGCCGCGAAATGCTCCATCGCGCGACCTGATGAAATCGCCTCGCTGATCATTTCCTCGCCTTCACCTTCGGCGTGACCAACAAGCGCAAGCAGCCGCCCGCCCAGTGCCACCGTCAAGTCATGCAAACGCGGGGCCGCAAGGCGATTGCCCGCTAGAATTTCCATGCAAATACCAACCTCGAGTGCATTGCCCAGAACGGGTGCAAGCGGTTGATCCATATCGGTAATAAATGCGGCAGTGGCACAGCCTGCACCATTGGCGGTGCTGACCAGAGATTGCGCCAACGCCCGCGCATCTTCGGCGGTTTTCATAAACGCGCCGCTGCCGACCTTGACGTCAAGCACCAGCGCCTCAAGGCCCGCTGCGAGCTTTTTGGACAGAATGGATGCGGTAATCAGATCGATGCTTTCAACTGTCGCCGTCACGTCGCGGATTGCATAAAGGCGTTTGTCGGCAGGCGCGATTGATCCCGTCGCGCCAATAATGCAGCAGCCAACATCGCGGGTGATCTTGCGCAGCTGGGCGTCCGTAATCTTGGTATCATAACCCGGTATCGACTCGAGTTTATCAAGCGTGCCGCCAGTATGGCCAAGACCGCGCCCGGAAATCATCGGAACAAAAACACCGCATGCCGCAAGTGCGGGCGCAAGGATCAACGAAGTGCAATCCCCGACGCCGCCGCTGGAATGTTTGTCTACAACGGGACCATCCAGATCCCATTTCAGCACATCACCGCTGTCGCGCATGCCTTGGGTCAAGGCCACACGGCCAGTTTCTCCCAGACCGTTCAGGCACACGGCCATCGCAAAGGCACCCGCCTGCGCATCACTTACGGCACCGCTGGCCAAGCCTTTGGCGAACCACACAATTTCATCATGATTCAGATCGTGCTCGCGGCGTACTTTGGCGATAATTGCGCGGGCATCCATGAGCTATGTGCGCTCCATATAGTCCTGCGAGAACACGCCGGGCAGTAGTTCGCCCACGGTCGTGCGCAGTATTTTTCCGTCCGTCGTTGCAAGCGTCACGACAATGTCAGGTGCGCTGAATTCGGCCAACTTTTGACGGCAACCGCCGCAGGGGCTGACAGGCAGCGGGCTGTCCGCGATTACCGCCACTTCGGCGATGGCATTTTCACCGGCAGCGATCATTGCCGCGATTGCGCCAGCTTCGGCGCAGGTGCCTTCGGGGTATGCCACGTTTTCGACGTTACAGCCGCGATGAATCGTGCCGCCGGTAGACAGCACGGCCGCGCCCACCTTGAACCCCGAATAAGGGGCGTGAGCGCGTTCGCGTACCGCAGTTGCGGCATCAATCAGGTCTTGGGTTCTACTCATGGATCGTCTCCTTAGTGCTGACTCTGTGGTCTTGTCAGGTGGGATGCAAGGGCCAAGCTAGACCCTGGGCGTTGTCCTGAACGCGCCGGGCAGACTGACCTCGAGCACTTCCAGATCATCCGACGGATCGGCCCAATGGGTTTCCATGTCTGGCGGGATGACAAAAGCATCGCCCGCCGACAGTTCAAACGGGTCTTTGCCAGTCCCATGTAAGGTCATGCGCCCCTCCATCACGAACCCGAACAGGATATCGGCGTTGTGGCGCGCGGGTGTGGTGGCCCCCTGCCCGCGCCGAACGACCTGCACGCCAGCCACGGATTTCGTGGCGTCGTTGATGGTTGTATCGCGCGAAGTGAAGCCTGACAGACGGAACGGATGCCACACCGCATGTTTCCCTCTATTATGCACAAACCGCTGTCCCTGCCATTCCCGATCGGGGCGCAAGTCAGGGGTGGGGAGCTGCATTAAGTAGTCAATTTCGGTGATATGTTCGGCCGGCACGCCAATCTCGATCACTTCGATAGCTTCGCTGGCCTCCAGCACACGATGACGGATTTCGGGCGGCTGAATAAAGCAATCACCGGCATGCAGTCGGATCGGGCCACCTTGGTCCTCGTACAAAACATCTACCCAACCACGATAGCAAAAGATCAGCTGAAACCCGACGCGGTGGAAATGCACCATGTCGGGCACGGGCCCACCATCGGGAATGCGGATATGGCTGGCGATGATCGACCCACCCAATCGCGACGGGATCAGATCACGGTAATGCATCCCCGCGCGGCCGATCACCCAAGGGGCCTGATCCGCCAAGCGGCGCACGACAAAGGCGTGATCGGTTGCAGGCAGAACAACCTGCGGGTTCAGCGCATCGATCGTGATCTGCGTGCCACCAGGGGAAGTGACGGTACCGCGGGCAAAATCAGCGTCGTCCGTATGGATACGCAGTTGACCTACTGCGCCCGTCGCGCTTTGATCAAGACGGATCCGCAACCCGTGTCCGCTAAACACGGCAACGGTCGGACTGTCTGCCGGAAAAATCATATCCATCCGCATTTTCAGCGTTTGCGTAAAATACGGAATGTCATCACGCAAGGCGGTCGTAGGCAGAACGACCTCGGCGTGGATTATGTCTGTTCTATTCATAAGCGCCAAAGTGATCGCGGCCTTCTTGATTTGCAAGAAGCTGTTGTTCGTGGTTAATCGCTGTTGCGAGCTTCCCTTGCGGAAGCAAAGTGGTTTAGCATTAAACTATTATTTCTCCAGGAGAAGATCATGGTCGATACACCGCGCGACAATCTGCGTCAGGCAGCACTGGATTATCATAAATACCCCAAGCCCGGTAAGCTTGAAATCCGCGCGACAAAGCCTTTGGCAAACGGTCGCGACCTTGCGCGCGCCTATTCCCCCGGCGTTGCCGAAGCCTGTATCGAGATCAAGGAAAACGCCGACACCGCCCGTGATTATACCGCACGCGGCAATCTGGTCGCGGTCATTACCAACGGCACCGCCGTGTTGGGCCTTGGCAATATCGGCGCGCTCGCATCCAAGCCGGTGATGGAGGGCAAGGCCGTCCTGTTCAAGAAATTTGCCAATATCGACTGTTTCGATATCGAGGTGAACGAACCCGATCCCGAAAAACTGGCCGCTATCGTTTGCGCGCTTGAACCGACCTTTGGCGCGATCAACCTTGAAGACATCAAAGCCCCCGATTGTTTCATCGTCGAAAAGCTGTGCCGCGAGCGGATGAACATCCCCGTTTTCCATGACGATCAGCACGGCACGGCCATTGTTGTTGGCGCCGCCGCGACGAACGCACTGCACGTCGCAGGCAAAAAATTCGAAGACATCAAGATTGTCAGCACAGGTGGCGGCGCGGCAGGCATTGCTTGCCTTAACATGCTGCTGAAACTGGGCGTGCGGCGCGAAAACGTCTGGCTGTGTGACATTGATGGCCTTGTCTATCAGGGGCGCGAAACCGAAATGACGCCGCAAAAGGCGGATTATGCCCAAGGCACAAAAGCCGCGACGCTGGACGAGGTGATCGCAGGTGCTGATATGTTCCTTGGTCTGTCGGGCCCGCGCGTACTAACGCAGGATATGGTCGCGAAAATGGTCAAGGATCCGATCATCTTTGCGCTTGCCAACCCAACGCCTGAAATCCTGCCCGATCTTGCCCGCGAGGTCGCGCCCGGCGCAATTATCGCAACAGGACGCAGCGATTTCCCCAATCAAGTCAACAACGTGCTATGTTTCCCGTTCATTTTCCGTGGTGCGCTGGATGTCGGCGCGACCGAGATCAACGATGAAATGCAGATCGCCTGCATTGAAGGGATCGCCGCACTTGCCCGCGCCACCACCAGCGCTGAAGCAGCGGCCGCCTATCACGGTGAACAACTGACCTTTGGCCCCGACTACCTGATCCCGAAGCCGTTCGACCCGCGCCTGATCGGCGTCGTCGCCAGTGCTGTTGCCAAGGCGGCGATGGAAACCGGTGTGGCCCAGCGCCCAATGGAAGACCTCGAAGCCTATAAAGCCAGCCTTGATGCATCTGTGTTCAAATCAGCCCTGCTAATGCGCCCAGTATTCCAAGCCGCGGCGACCGCCTCCCGCCGGATTGTCTTTGCCGAAGGCGAAGACGAGCGCGTGCTCCGCGCCGCCCAAGCGATCCTTGAAGAAACCACCGAACTGCCGATCCTTATTGGCCGCCCCGAAGTCATCGAAGCGCGCAGCGAACGTGCTGGCCTTACGATCCGTCCCGGCAAGGACTTCAAGATCGTGAACCCCGAAAGCGACGAGCGCTATCGCGACTATTGGCAGGCCTATCACGGATTGATGTCGCGTCGCGGTGTTACACCCGATCTGGCTAAGGCGATCATGCGCACCAACACCACCGCGATTGGCGCGGTGATGGTGCAGCAAGGCGATGCCGACAGCCTGATTTGCGGCACGTTCGGGCAATATCGTTGGCATCTAAACTACATCGACAACGTGCTTGGCCGCGACGGGCACAGCGCCCACGGGGCCCTGTCGATGATGATCCTCGAAGATGGCCCGCTGTTTATTGCCGACACCCATGTACGCTCGGAACCCACGCCCGAACAATTGGTCCAGACCGTTATTGGTGCCGCGCGCCACGTGCGCCGCTTTGGTCTAGAACCCAATGTCGCATTTTGTGCTCAGTCCCAATTCGGCAACCTTGAATGTGACACGGGCCAGCGCATGCGCGACGCGATCGAAATCCTGGATGCCAAGAACCTCGACTTTGTCTACGAGGGTGAAATGAACGTCGATGCGGCGCTTGATCCCGAACTGCGCGAACGCCTGCTGCCGGGCAGCCGCATGAAAGGGTCAGCAAACGTGCTGGTGTTTGGCCATGCCGATGCTGCCTCCGGTGTGCGCAACATCCTCAAGATGAAGGGCGGCGGCCTCGAGGTCGGACCGATCCTGATGGGTATGGGCAACCGCGCACATATCGTGACGCCGTCAATTACGGCGCGCGGCCTGCTTAATATGGCAGCCATCGCCGGAACTCCGGTCACGCACTACGGCTGATCTGCACAGATGCAAACCAACTTTGCAAAGTTGACGAAAAATATGCAGCTAACCCTGCTTTTCCGTCAACTTTGCAAAAATTTGCAGGC
>ERZ888423.656-NODE-656-length-34660-cov-10.993151_pt1 | contig 34660 bp, 25 predicted proteins | sample MGYA00520523_ERZ888423 | MGnify/ENA primary metagenome ERZ888423 (study PRJEB32303, sample SAMEA104408611) | aquatic metagenome | biome: Brackish water; feature: Pelagic; material: water | place: Baltic Sea | collected 2014-06-08T10:24:00 | depth 30,27 m ...
AGAAGAATGAATGTCTAAATGTTTGATTATTTTTTGATAATCGGTTGTTTTTTTTATCGGTCACTACTTCAATATGGTGAAAATAATGCAATAAATTTGATTTTTTTAATTTCCGTTCTTGATCCAATAAATCTCCTTTCGTTACCAAAATTAGTTTGTATTTTGGTTGTAACGTTTTCAAAACTTTTTCAATTTCAGGAAGCAATTCAATTGGTTTATTAAGCATTTCTTTACCAATATTTAAAATAGCTTGCAAAGACTTTGGATTGATTTTATAATTAGACAATTCTAATGCACATTCAATCATTGACAACACGAAACCTTTTATTCCATAACCATAAAATTCCAAATTTTTTATTTCGGTTTTAAACAATTCCTGATCAATAGTGTTTACTGTTTCGAAGTGAGATAATAATTTTGCAAATTCAATCTCAGCATCCCTAAAATACGTTTCGTTAACCCAAAGCGTGTCATCAGCATCAAAAGCGATTACTTTGATATTTTTATGCATTTTTCAGAAATTCAATTGCTTTTTTCAAATCCTCTTCTGTATCAATTCCAATTGATTCTTCGTCAGTTTCAATCATTTTAATTTTCTTTCCAACTTCCAAATACCTGATTGCTTCAATTTTTTCAGCAGCTTCTAAGGGAGTAATTTCCCTGTGATAAAAATCAATTAATGCAGCTTTTCTGAATGCATATACACCTCTATGTTTGAAATATTTAACTTGAATTTCTTTGTCTCTGTGAAAAGGTATCACGCTTCTTGAAAAATACAAAGCAAATCCAAAATTATCAGTAATTACCTTCACATTATTAGGATTCTCAATGTCTTCTTGATTGGTAATTTGCACTTTTAAAGAAGCCAAATCAATCTCATTTTTAATGTCATTTTTAAAAGCATCAATCAATTTGAAAAGAGAAACTACATCAATAAAAGGCTCATCTCCTTGAACGTTTACTACAATATCTGCGTCCATAAATTCAACAGCTTCAGCAATTCTGTCAGAACCACATTCATGTTCAGTTTTGCTCATCAAAACATTTCCTCCAATTATTGAAATCGCATTAAAAATCATTTGAGAATCCGTAACTACAAAAACATTTTCGAATAAATTGGTTTGCAAAGCTGCTTCATAAGTTCTTACAATAACAGGTTTACCTCCCAAATCTTTCATTAATTTTCCGGGAAAACGAGTAGCACTAAAACGTGCAGGAATCATAGCAATAATTTTCATAAGCTTTATTTAATATATACTTCTAACAATTCTGATTGATATTCAGCAATAATTTCAAAAGATTTTATACTAGCAGGAATCAAAATAGTTTCACCCATTTTAAGCGTTTCTTTCTGATTTTTATAGTTAAAAGTTGTTGCGCCTTCCACACACATATAAATCACAAAACTATCTTTATCTTCATGATTTACGCTAATTTTTCCATGTAAAGGAAGGACATTTGTTGTAAAATAGGGACAAGAAACAATTTCTGAAGACGCATTTTGCATTTTTGTATAAATTGTTTTGTAAGATTCTTTTGCAGAATAATCAATCGCATCTATAGCTTCTTTTGTGTGCAAATCTCTAAAAGTTCCGTCAGAATTTGGACGATCCCAATCATAAATTCGATACGTAATATCAGAAGTTTGCTGAATTTCTGCCAGCAAAACTCCTGCTCCAATGGCATGAACTCTTCCTGTTGGAATAAAATAAACATCTCCTTTTTGAACTTCATCAATATTCAAAATAGCAGTCAACGTTTTGTTTTCAAGATGATGTAAATACTCTTGAGAAGTGACTTCTTTTTGAAAACCAACAATCAAATTGGCTTTTTTATCTGCTTGCATCACATACCACATTTCTGTTTTTCCAAAAGAATTGTGGCGCTTTCTCGCCAAATCATCATGAGGATGCAATTGAATGCTTAATGCTTCTTTTGCATCAATATATTTTATTAAAAGTGGGAATTTTTCACCAAAATATTCGTAAATTTTTTTTCCAATCAAATCAGATTTATAATCAACAATCAATTCTTTTAAGTTTTTTCCTTTAAAAAAACCATTGGCAACCATTGAGGTCTCCCCTTCAACATCAGATATTTCCCAACTTTCTCCAATATCTTTCCTGTCAGATTTCTTGTTTAAAAGTGTTGTTAACTTTTCTCCTCCCCAAATTTTATCTTTTAAAATAGGTGTAAATTTCAGAATTTGTAAATCTTTCATTAGTATTTTTTTGATATACAAATTTACAGTTATTAAAACATTTTTCGATAAGATAAAAAAATAACTTTGCATGAAATAACTTGCTAAAAATCAAAGAATACCTTGTTTTAGGAAGTTTATTTTTTAGTTTTTTAAAAAAAGCAGCTAAAACAAACTTATAATTTGAATTTTTTGACATTTATTTTAGAAAAGTAAAATTCAAGAAAAAAAATTTAGAAGTAAAAGTAGTAATTTCAGAAAAAAACTTAAAAAACAATAGAAACGCTTAAAAAAGAGCTAATAGCATTTGAAAATTATTTAGAAAAAGATATTTATGGAGTTAAAAAAAGGATTCTTTATGATAAAATTCTTTCGGAAAATCGGTCAAAAATTGCTTCAATAATCTAAAAATCGAAGTTATTTTTTTATGCGATTGGCGAAATTATGTTAGTTATCATTGGACTTTTGATTGCATTGCAAGTTAATATTTGAAATGAAAAAAGAAAATTAGAGCTTTAAAAATAACAATATTAAAAGAAATCAGTGGAGCTTTAGAAGATGATTTAATATTTTTTCTTTAACTCCCCAGCTAAATTAATATATTCATGAGGTGTTTTTCTTTCAAAAATAATTAAATAAAAATACTAAAATTAAATATAGTTAGTTTCCATCATAACTCACAAAATTTCTTGGAGTTTCATACAATGTAATTTTCAAATCTAAGTTTGAAGGTAGGTGTTTACGAAGTTTTTCATACGTAATTAAACAAATATTTTCAGCAGTCGGATTTAGATTTTCAAATTCTGAAACTTCAATATTTAAGTTTTTGTGATCAAAGCAGTCCTCAATTTCTGATTTTATCAGGTTTTTTAAAATTCCTAAATCATATACATAACCAGTTTCTGAATTTATTTCTCCTGTCAAAGAAACAATCAATTCATAGTTGTGACCATGAAAATTAGGATTGCTGCATTTGCTGAAAACTTTGAAGTTTTTTTCATCAGACCAATCTTTTCTATACAATCTGTGAGCAGCATTAAAATGCGCTTTTCTATGAACGGTTACTTTTGGCATTTGTTAATTTTTTGTAAGATTTATTAAAAATAATTTGAAACCAAACTGTATAAATTGAAGGATTATTTTCAATATCAATTTTCAATTCTTCTAGAGACATCCATTTATAAGCTTCAACTTCTTCTTTATTGATTTTTGGTTTACCATCAAAATTGCCTATTAATACATAATCCAATTCGTGTTCTGTTAAGCCATTATCAAAAGAAGCTTTATAAATAAATGAAAAAACTTCCTCTAAATTTGTAATGAAACCCATTTCTTCAAACAACCTTCTTTGTCCAGCTTCAATATTTTTTTCACCTTCTCTTTGATGTGAGCAGCAAGTATTTGTCCATAAAAGTGGTGAATGATATTTTGTTGAAGCTCTTTGTTGAATCATCAAATCTCCATTTTTATTGAAGATAAAAACAGAAAAAGCCCTATGAAGCAATGCTTTTTCGTGTGCTTCCATTTTGGGCATTAATCCAATTTGGTTGTCATTTTCGTCAACTAAAATTACTTGTTCTTCCATTTTTTTGCAAAGATAATTGAAACAAAAGCGTTAAAAACAAAAAAAATCTTAAATCAACTAGATTTATCTATTTTTTTACTTCGAAGTCTTATATTTGATGATCAAAATAACCATTTTCAGTGAAAATATTTTATAATATCATCTTATTTTCTGTGGCAATTTTCTTTTTTAATTGCAATCAAAAAAATGAAAAAGAAATCAATATTGATGCTAAAAACAGTATCATGAAAAAGCAAGAAAAAAAACTTAAAAACCCTTGGGATAGTTTAAATAGTAAAAATACTGAAGCTTTTTTGACTAAATATGGAAATCAAAATTCAGAAACAAAAGTGATTATCAAAACTAAATATGGCGACATCAGGATAAAACTATACGAGGATGTTCCAATTCACAGAGCGAATTTTATTTTCTTGACAAAAATCAAATATTTTAATTCAACAGTCATTTATAGAGTTGCAAAAAACTTTGTGATTCAAGGAGGGAATTCTGATAATTTTTATACACAAATACAAAGAAAAAAATATGGAAATTATTTGATGAAACCTGAATTTAATTCAAACAGAAAACACAAATATGGAACTTTGGCTGCTGCAAGAGAATGGGAAAATAATCCAGAGAAATTGTCAAGTCCATTCGAATTTTATATCGTTCAAAAAAAATCAGGAGCGCATCATTTAGATGGGGAACACACTGTTTTTGGCGAAGTAATTTCGGGGTTTGAAACCATGGAAAAAATATCAAAAGTAAAAGTTGGAATTGATGAATGGCCAATTGAAGATATAAAAATGACGATTGAAATTTTAGATTGATAATTGACATTCTAAAATGTATCTTTGCACCTCAAATTTTGTAAATGAGTTTTTTAGAAGAAATACAACGTAGAAGAACATTTGGAATCATCTCACATCCAGATGCTGGAAAAACGACTTTAACAGAAAAATTATTACTTTTTGGAGGCGCAATTCAAGAGGCTGGTGCCGTAAAAAATAATAAAATAAAAAAAACTGCAACTTCCGATTTTATGGAAATCGAGCGTCAACGTGGGATTTCTGTAGCAACTTCTGTTTTAGCGTTTAACTATAAAGACAAGAAAATAAATATTCTTGATACACCAGGTCACAGAGATTTTGCAGAAGATACTTACAGAACTTTAACAGCTGTTGACAGTGTTATTGTGGTGATTGATGTCGCAAAAGGCGTAGAACCACAAACCGAAAAATTAGTTGAAGTTTGTAGAATACGCAAAATTCCAATGATTGTTTTTATCAATAAATTGGACAGAGAAGGAAAAGATGCGTTTGATTTAATGGATGAAGTAGAGCAAAAATTGGGTTTGCGAGTAACTCCAATGAGTTTTCCAATCGGAATGGGTTATGATTTTAAAGGAATTTACAACATTTGGGAACAAAAATTAAATCTTTTCTCAGGAGATAAAAAAACTTCTATTTCTGAAATTATAGAATTTAAAGATGTTTCAAGTTCTGAATTAAACAAAGCTGTTGGAGAAAAAGCAGCAAATACTTTGCGTGAAGAATTAGAATTAATTGATGAAGTGTATCCTGATTTTTCTAGAGAAGAATATTTAAAAGGACAATTGCAACCCGTTTTTTTTGGCTCAGCTTTGAATAATTTTGGAGTAAAAGAATTGTTAGAGGCGTTTATAGAAATTGCACCTTCACCTCAACCAAAAAAATCTGAAGAGCGTTTGGTAGATTCTAAAGAAGATAACATGACAGGATTTGTGTTTAAAATTCATGCAAATATGGATCCAAAACACAGAGATAGATTGGCTTTTGTAAAAATTGTTTCAGGAGTTTTTAGAAGAAATTTTCCGTATTTACACGTAAGACATGGAAAAAATCTTAAATTTTCAAGTCCAAATGCATTTTTTGCAGAAAAAAAAGAAATTGTAGAAGAATCATTTCCTGGGGATATTGTTGGTTTACATGACACTGGAAATTTTAAAATTGGGGACACATTAACAGAAGGAGAAATTTTGAATTTTAAAGGAATTCCAAACTTTTCTCCAGAACATTTTAGATACGTCAACAATGCTGATCCAATGAAATCTAAGCAATTATTCAAAGGTTTAGAACAATTAATGGATGAAGGTGTTGCACAATTATTTACGTTAGATTTTAACGGAAGAAAAGTAATTGGAACTGTTGGAGCTCTTCAATATGAAGTAATTCAATATCGTTTAGAACACGAATATGGCGCAAAATGCACCTATGAAAACTTGCAAGTTCACAAAGCGTGTTGGGTAGAAACTGCAAATACAAAAAGTGAGGAGTTTAAAGAATTTTTAAGAGTAAAACATCGATATTTAGCAAAAGATAAGCAAGGTAAATTGGTTTTCTTAGCAGATTCAGAATTTACAATCCAAATGACTCAAAGTAAATATCCATCAATAAAATTGCATTTTACAAGCGAATTTAAATAAGCATTTTTATGAGAAGAATATTTTTATTAATTTTGTTTATTAGCGGTTTAAAAGGTTTTTCACAAACATATTCTGTTAATGAAATTAATGGAAAAGAACTTCGAAATTCAATTCGGTTAAACTACATTAACGTTCCTCAGCCAACAAATAAAGTTATTTATGGATTGGACCCAAACATGGGGTTTGTTGGTTTGAATTACAATATTCCAATAAATGATTGGCTCTACACAGGCGCAGGTTTTCACACAGCAGTAACTGGAGATCAAGGAGGTTTATTTACTTTAGGAATTAATTTAGGCATGAATAAAAGAATTTATAACAACATTTTTTTTGATGCAAATATCCATTTTGGTGGTGGCGGAGGCTATAGAACCCTTGTAAATGGAGGTGGAATTTTATATCCAAGTGTAGGTTTGCAATACAAAGTAAAAGGAGTTTCTTTCGGAGTTCAATATGGATATGTGAACTTTTTTACAGGAATTCAAAAAGGTGATAATGTGTCATTTTTCTTTGAAATTCCAAGTTTATTGAGAACAACATCTTATAAAAATGCACAAAAAACTTTTGAAATAAAAAATGTTTCTAAAGATAGTTTCTGGAAGAAACCAGCTGTAAAAAGTGTACAACAAGTCACTTTTGATTACTTTTTTCCAGTTGGAATGTCGAGAACTGATGCAAGTACAAATCCTCAATACAAACCAATTGAAAATATGTTATCAATCTTAGGGTTTGAATATCAACGATATCTGAATGAAAACACTTTTATTTATGCGCATGCAGATGCAATGTACAGTGGCTTGGTTGCAGGTTTTATGGATGTTTTTCTCGGGGTTGGAAAAAACTTTATTGAAACAAAACATATTAATTTCTTTACAAAATTGGGGATTGGAGCTGCAGGTGGAAGAATTTTTCCAGAAAATGGTTTAACAATTTATCCAAATGCTGGGTTTGATGTCAAACTTTCTGATAAATTTGGAGTAAGCGTTCATGGAGGATATCACAGATCTATTGGAGGAACTTTTGAAGCATATACAACAGGTTTTAGTTTGAAATATTATAATTTAAGTGGTGGTTCTTTACATCCTTTTACAAGTGAGGAATTTTCAAAAATCAAAACACAAGGGTTGCATATTGAAGCACAAAATCAAACCTATTTTAATGTTGCAAAGTTCGGAATTCCTGATAGTGATTTACAACTAATTGCAATTAAAATTTTATATGGCTTAAATCATCGATTTTACATAGCAGGCGAAGCTGGTTTTGCTTATGAAGGAGAATCTGGAGGTTATGCTCACGGAATTTTTGGAATTGGAATAAAAAGTAATCAATTTTTAAATAATAAATTTTCTACATTCATAGAATTGGCATTTGGTGTTGCTGGTGGTGGAAGAGTTGATTCCGGAGAAGGGATTTTAGTAAGACCCACAATTGGTTTGAATTATCACATGAATGATGATTTTTCAATTAATGCCTCTGGGGGTCAAATGTGGTCGCCTTTTGGAAATGTAAATTCATCAAACATCAATATTGGATTATCTTATGGATTGTCTATTTTAAACACAAGAAAATAAAAAATAATATTAAAATTAGAATATGAACAACGGAATTTATGCAAAATTCACCACTCCAAAAGGTGAAATTTTAGTACAATTAGAATACGAAAAAACACCAGGAACAGTTGGAAACTTTGTAGCATTAGCAGAAGGAAATTTAGAAAATAAAATAAAACCACAAGGAACACCTTACTATAATGGTTTAAAATTTCACAGAGTTATTTCAGATTTTATGATACAGGGAGGTTGTCCTTCAGGAACTGGCTCAGGAAATCCTGGTTATAAATTTGAAGACGAATTTCATCCAGAATTGAAACACAATAAACCAGGCAAATTGGCAATGGCAAACTCTGGCCCTGCAACAAATGGAAGTCAGTTTTATATTACCCACGTTCCTACTCCATGGCTTGATGGAAAACATACTGTTTTTGGATCAGTAATTGAAGGTCAAGATGTAGTTGATGCAGTTGAACAAGGAGATGAAATGAGTGTTGAAATTTTACGAATTGGTGAAGAAACTCAAAACTTTAATGCAGTTGAAGCTTTTAGAAATTTTGAGGGATCAAGAGAAAAACGTGAAGAAGAACTAAAAAGAAAACAGAAGGAATTATTAGAAACTGTTGCTGCTGATTTTGAGGAGACAGTTAGTGGTTTAAGATATCAAATTATACAAAAAGGTAATGGAAAACAAGCTGAAAAAGGCTCAAAGGTTTCTGTCCATTATAAAGGGCAATTATTGGACGGAACTGTTTTTGATTCCTCATACGAAAGAAATGAGCCAATTGATTTTACAGTCGGATTTGGTCAAGTAATTGAAGGTTGGGACGAAGGAATCCAATTGTTGAAAGTTGGTGACAAAGCAAGATTCGTAATTCCATCAGATTTAGCTTACGGTGAAAGTGGTGCAGGTGGTGTAATTCCAAAAAATGCGACACTTATTTTTGATGTTGAATTGATGAAAATAAAATAAATTTTTTATTTAAGAATAAAAAAGCTCTAGGTTTTTGAGCTTTTTTATTTAAAATTTGTCAAAAATTTAAATATTTGCTGCTAACCAATCACCCACCTCTCTGGTGCCATAAGATTTTTCTCCATCAGATAAATCTTCAGTCACAATTCCTAATGATAAAGCTCTTTCAACAACTTCTCTGATTACTTTTCCCTCTTCCATCAAACCAAAATTTTCGAACATCATTGCAGCAGACAATACAGTTGCCATTGGATTTGCGATATTTTTTCCAGTTGCTTGTGGATAAGAACCATGAATTGGCTCAAACAAACCAATATCAGAACCTATTGAAGCACTTGGCATTAATCCCATAGAACCTGAAATTACGGATGCTTCATCTGTCAAAATATCTCCGAATAAATTTTCAGTAATCAAAACATCATAACTGTTTGGCCATTGCACCAAACGCATAGCAACTGCATCCACAAATTCATATGAAACTATCACTTCAGGATAGTCTTTTTCCATGGCTTGCACAGTTTCTCTCCACAATCTTGACGTTTCTAACACATTTGCTTTGTCAACACAGCATAATTTTTTACTTCTAGTCATCGCTAATTCAAAACCCTTTTTCGCCAATCGCTGAACCTCATGTCTTGAGTACACACAATTGTCAAAAGCGGTTTCACCGTTGTCTCTTCTTCCTTTTTCGCCAAAATAAATTCCTCCTGTTAATTCTCTTAAAAAAACCAAATCAGTTCCTTCAATTCGCTCTCTTTTCAAAGGTGATTTATCCAATAATGATGGAAACGTAAATGTTGGCCTCACATTTGCAAACAAGCCTAATTTTTTTCTCATTTTAAGCAATCCTTGCTCAGGACGCACTTTTGCTGAAGGATCATTGTCATATTTTGGATGCCCAATGGCACCAAATAATACAGCATCAGAAGTGATACAAATTTCATGCGTTTCATCAGGATAAGGTTCACCAACTGCATCAATGGCTGCTGCACCTGTCAAAGCTGGTCTCCAAGTAATTTCGTGCCCAAATTTTTGTGCAATCGCATCCGAAACTTTAACTGCTTGGTCTATCACTTCAGGTCCAATTCCATCTCCTGCTAATACTGCTATTTTTAATTTCATTTTTTTTTGCTTTAAGTTATTGGCTAATGGCTATTCGCTCAGGGCACAACAAATAATTTAATTTGATTTTTTCAATTTGCTAAATGCTAAAAGCGAAAAGCCTTTTATATAATATTCAACATTTTTTCGGTGGCTTTGATTGCAGAAACTGTTTGATCTGAATCTAAACCTCTTGTAATAAACTCTTTAGTTTCGCTTTTCCAAGTGATAATTGTTTCGCACAAAGCATCAGAATTACTTCCTGGCGGAATTCGAACTGCATAATCAATCAAATTTGGAATGATTTTTTTACTATGAGTTTTGTATAATTTTTTCAACGCATTCATAAAAGCGTCAAATTGTCCATCACCTTGAGCATGTGCTTCATATAAAACGCCTTCTACCTTTAACATCAGAGTTGTAGATGGTTTCAATCCTTTAGCATGACCCAAAACATAATTTTCAACAACTACCCTTCTTTCAATTTCTCCACTATCCAGCACATCAGAAATGATGTAAGGCAAATCTTCTTGAGAAACGACTTCTTTTTTATCACCCAATTCTATGATTCTTTGGGTCACTTTTTTCAGTTCGTCATCATTCAAACTAATTCCTAAATCTTGTAAATTTTTCTGAATATTTGCTTTTCCAGAAGTTTTTCCTAGCGCATATTTTCGTTTTCTTCCAAAACGTTCAGGCATTAAATCGTTAAAATACAAATTGTTTTTATTATCTCCATCTGCATGAATTCCAGCAGTTTGTGTAAATACATTGGCACCAACAATTGGTTTATTTACAGGAATTCTGAATCCAGAAAAATTCTCGACAAGCTTACTCACTTTATGAAGCGCCGTTTCTTTTACCGTAATTTTTACGTCTTTCAAAAAATCATTTATGACAGCAATTGTGCTTGCCATAGGCGCATTTCCTGCACGCTCACCCATTCCGTTTATAGTCAAATGCAAACCATTTACGCCAGCTTTTACTGCTTCCATAACATTCGCAACTCCTAAATCATAATCATTATGACCATGAAAATCGAAATGTATATAAGGGAATTGTTCACGAACTTCTGAAATAAATTGAAAAGTTTCTGACGGAGTTAAAATCCCTAAAGTATCTGGCAATAAAATGCGTTCAATTGGTTGTGAGGCTAGAAAGGTCAAATATTCAAAAACATATTCCTTTGAATTTTGCATTCCATTTGACCAATCTTCCAAATAGACATTGGTTTTAATATGGTTTTTTTGAGCTAATTCAATTATTTTTTTGATGTCTGAAAAATGTTGTTCAGGTGTTTTTTTTAACTGATGTGTCAAGTGATTTAAAGAGCCTTTTGTTAATAAATTTTGAACTTTTGCACCAGAAACCATCATCCAATCTATTGATTTTCCTTCATCAACAAAGGTTAATACTTCTATTTTCTCAATTAAATTTTGCTGAGTTGCCCATTCTGTGATTTTCTTCACAGCTTGCATTTCGCCATCAGAAACCCTGGCAGAAGCAATTTCAATTCGATCAACATTTAATTCTTCTAGTAATAATTTTGCAATTGTTAATTTTTCGGATACAGAAAAAGACACTCCAGATGTTTGTTCTCCATCTCTGAGTGTGGTGTCCATGATTTCAATTTTTCTGGGCTCCATAAACTAAAAAAATTAAAAAGGTCTTGCTGTTGAGAAAGCAGTGATTTCGTCTTCGATATTTTTTAAATAATCAATATCGTCAAAACCATTTAACATATTGTCTTTTTTGTAAGGATTGATATGAAATTTTTCAGATGCTCTAGTTGACAAAAGTGTCACAGTTTGACTTGGTAAATCTACTTTTATTAAGGTTTTTGAATCCGCGAAAATTGCATCAAACAGCAAATCTGCAAAACTTGCAGAAACTTGTACTGGCAAAACACCAATATTCAAACAATTATTTTTAAAAATATCTGCAAAAGCAGATGAAATTACACAACGCAATCCATAATCATACACAGCCCAAGCTGCGTGTTCACGGGAGGAACCTGAACCAAAATTTCGACCACCAACTAAGATTTTTGAACCCGCGTAAATTTCTTTATTCAAGGGAAAATCAGCTTTTGGAGTGCCATCAGCATTGTAACGCCAATCTCTGAAAAAATTATCACCAAAACCTTGACGCTCAGTAGCTTTCAAAAAACGAGCTGGAATAATTTGGTCTGTATCTACATTTTCTATGGGTAATGGAACTGCTGTACTTATTAATGTTACAAATTTATCGTAAGCCATATTTTTTTGTTTTTAAAGTTTCAAGTTTTTAAAGTTTAACTTCAAAAACTGGAACTTATATATTTTAATTTAAAAGTTATTTTCTAACTTTTTTCCTTTATAAATTTTCTACTTTCTAACCAACCATCAAAACCCTAGGGTCAGTTACAACTCCTTTTACTGCTGAAGCTGCTGCTACTAAAGGCGAAGCTAAAAGTGTTCTTGAACCTGGTCCTTGACGTCCTTCAAAATTTCTGTTAGAGGTTGAAACAGCTAATTTTCCTGCAGGAACTTTATCATCATTCATTGCTAAACATGCAGAACATCCTGGTTCTCTTAACTCAAAACCTGCAGCAGTAATGATTTTGTCCAAAGCTTCTTCTTTGATTTGGTCAACCACTTTATGTGAACCTGGCACCAACCAAGCAATAACGTGATCCGCTTTTTTTTGTCCTTTTACAATCGAACAAAATGCTCTAAAATCTTCAATTCTTCCATTTGTACAGGAACCTAAAAAGACATAATCGATTTTTTTACCAATCATACTTTCACCTTCATTGAAGTGCATGTATCCCAAAGATTTTTTATAGGTTTCAACGCTACCTTCAATTTGAGAAGCATTTGGAATTGATTTTGTTACGCCTATTCCCATACCTGGATTGGTTCCGTAAGTAATCATAGGTTCAATTTCGGCAGCATCATAATTAAATTCAATGTCAAAAGTAGCATTTTCATCAGTATGAAGCGTTTTCCAATATTCCATTGCTTTGTCCCAATCTTTTCCTTTTGGAGTTAAGGCGCGCCCTTTTATATAGTCAAAAGTTTTTACATCGGGAGCAATCATTCCTCCTCTTGCGCCCATTTCTATGGATAAATTACATACTGTCATTCGTCCTTCCATAGACATCTCTCTAAAAACATCTCCAGCATATTCTACAAAATAACCTGTAGCTCCAGATGTAGTTTGTTGCGAAATGATAAATAATGCAACGTCTTTTGGAGTGACTCCCAAACCTAATTTACCATTAATATTAATGCGCATTTTCTTAGGTTTTGGTTGCATAATGCACTGAGTTGACAACACCATTTCCACTTCTGATGTCCCAATTCCGAAAGCAATTGCACCAAAAGCACCATGAGTAGATGTGTGAGAATCTCCACAAACAATGGTTGCGCCAGGTAATGTAATTCCGTTTTCAGGACCTACAACATGCACGATTCCGTTGTTTTTATCTCCCAAACCCCAATGTGAAATTCCGTGTTTTGCGGCATTTCTCTCTAAAGCATCTAACTGATTTGCAGAAAGTGCATCTTCAACAGGTAAATGTTGATTAATTGTTGGTGTATTATGGTCGGCAGTTGCAAAAGTTTTCTCTGGATATAAAACCGTGTTTCCTCTACTTTCCAAACCTAAAAAAGCTACAGGACTTGTAACTTCGTGAATAAAATGACGATCGATAAAAAATACATCTGGACCATCTTTTATACTTCGAACTACATGCGAATCCCAAACTTTATCAAACAATGTTTTTGCCATATTTTTATAATTTTCTGTTGTATTTTCTACTAACTTTCAAAAATAAACTTTAAAATGTTTGATGCAATTTTAATCTACTTTATATCATTATATCCAACTGTTATTCAAAAGTACATATAATTGATTTATAGATATTTAAATCATTTTAAAATACGATGTCTATTTAAATAGGTTGAATTTTATTTTTGATTAATTATGATTATAAATCTTATTTTCATAAAAAAAGCATCCAAAATTGGATGCTTTATATTTTTAAGAGAAAATCATTATTTGCTCAAATACATTTTTCTTCTTGCATACAAATTATAAAATTCGTCATCTTTTAAGTTGTCAATAAAAAGAATACTTTCTCCTGTTGATTTCATTTCTGGACCCAGTTTTTTGTTCACATTCGGAAATTTATTAAAAGAGAAGACCGGTTGTTTAATCGCATACCCTTCCAATTGAGGATTGAATTTGAAATCGGTTACTTTGTTATGACCTAACATTACTTTGGTTGCGTAATTCACATAAGGTTCTTTGTATGCTTTTGCAATGAAAGGCACTGTTCTTGAAGCTCTTGGATTAGCTTCAATAATATAAACAACATCGTCTTTGATGGCAAATTGAATGTTAATCAATCCCACTGTTTTCAGAGCTCTTGCAATTGTATGAGTGTGATCTATGATTTGTTGCATTACCAAATCACCCAAATTAAAGGCTGGCAAAGTAGCATTTGAATCTCCAGAATGAATTCCACAAGGTTCAATATGCTCCATAATTCCTATGATATAAACGTTTCCATCAGCATCACAAATGGAGTCTGATTCTGCTTCAATGGCACCATCTAAATAATGATCTAACAATAATTTGTTGTTCGGAATTTTTCGCAATAAACCAACAACGTGTTCCACTAAATCCTCTTTGTTGATGACAATTTTCATTCCTTGACCACCCAAAACATAACTTGGCCTTACCAAAATCGGAAAATCTAATTCGTCTGCCAAAGCTAAAGCTTCATCAGCGGTTTCTGCGATACCAAATTCTGGATATGGAATATTATTATCTTTCAATAAAGTAGAAAAACTTCCTCTGTCTTCGGCTAAATCAAGTGCTTCAAAACTAGTTCCTATGATTTTTATACCATATTTCGTTAGCTTTTCAGCCAATTTCAACGCAGTTTGACCACCTAATTGCACAATCACTCCTTCAGGTTTTTCATGTCTGATGATGTCATAAATGTGTTCCCAAAAAACAGGTTCGAAATACAATTTATCAGCAGTATCAAAATCTGTAGAAACTGTTTCAGGATTACAGTTGATCATAATGGTTTCATAACCACATTCTGCAGCCGCTAAAACTCCGTGAACACAACAATAATCGAATTCAATTCCTTGCCCAATTCTGTTAGGTCCAGAACCCAAAACAACGATTTTTTTCTTTTCAGTAACAATACTTTCATTTGCGATGATGATTTCGCCATCAGCAGTTTCAATTTCGTTTTCGAAAGTGGAATAATAATAAGGCGTTTTCGCTTTGAATTCGGCTGCGCAAGTATCTACCAATTTATAAACACGTTGCACTTTTAGCTCTTCTCTTTTGTTATAAACTTGACTTTCAAAACAGTCTAACATGTGCGCAATTTGCCTGTCACCATACCCTTTTTGTTTGGCTTCCAACAATAAATCTCTCGTAATTGTATCAATTGAATAGTTAGAAATTTCTTTCTGAAGTTGAAATAATTCTTCGTATTGTTTTAGATACCACATATCAATTTTTGTGATATCATAAATTTTGCTTAGGGGAATTCCCAAAGCAATTGCATCATAAATTGCAAAAACACGGTCCCAACTTGCATTGGTTAATTTTTCAATAATTTGATTGTAATCGGTATATCCTTTTCCGTCAGCTCCTAAACCATTTCTTTTAATTTCGAGAGATTGTGTTGCTTTGTGAAGCGCCTCTTGAAAAGAACGTCCAATTCCCATTACCTCTCCAACAGATTTCATTTGCAATCCTAAAGTTCGGTCTGAACCTTCGAATTTATCAAAATTCCAACGCGGAATTTTTACAATTACATAATCTAAAGTTGGTTCAAATAAAGCGGATGTTGATTTAGTAATCTGATTTTGAAGTTCATCCAAAGTATAACCAATGGCTAATTTTGTGGCTATTTTTGCAATTGGATATCCAGTTGCTTTACTTGCCAATGCTGATGATCTTGAAACTCTTGGATTGATTTCAATCGCAATAATATCCTCTTTTTCATCCGGAGAAACTGCAAATTGAACATTACAACCTCCTTCAAAATCACCAATAGAACGCATCATTTTAATGGCCATATCACGCATTCTCTGATACGTTTTATCAGAGAGTGTCATTGCAGGTGCCACTGTTATAGAATCTCCTGTATGAATTCCCATTGGATCCATATTTTCGATAGAACAAATAATCACAACATTGTCATTTCTATCTCTCAACAATTCTAATTCATATTCTTTCCAACCCATCATTGCTTTATCAATCATCACTTCATGAATAGGTGATGCTTCTAAACCTCTGCTCAATAATTCGTCAAAATCTTCTGCTTTATAAACAATGGATGCTCCTGCTCCACCCAAAGTATAAGAAGAACGAATTACCAAAGGAAATCCAAATTCTTGTGCAATTTCTTTACCTTTTAGAAAGGAAGTTGCGGTTGCTTGAGGCGCCATTGGAATGTCAATTTTCAACATCAATTCTCTAAATTGCTCTCTATCTTCAGTAATATTGATAGCGTTAATATCAACTCCAATTAATTTAACGTTAAAATCTTTCCAAATTCCTTTGTCATCTGCTTCAATACATAAATTCAATGCTGTTTGACCTCCCATTGTTGGTAAAACTGCATCAATTTGAGGATGCTCTTTTAAAATTTTTATAATTGATTTTGTCTTCAATGGCAACAAATAAATATGATCAGCCATAGAAGGATCTGTCATAATTGTTGCTGGATTTGAATTGATTAAAATAGTTTCAATTCCGTCTTCTCTTAATGAACGCAGAGATTGTGAACCTGCATAATCAAATTCGCAAGCTTGTCCAATAACAATAGGTCCAGATCCGATAATTAAAACTGATTTTATGTCGTTTCTTTTTGGCATAGTAAGTAGTTGTAATTTATGAATTTGTAAAAATAATTAGTTGATAGGTGTAAAAAAAGGTGTTACTTAAAAAGTAACACCTTATATATTAACATTTGTTGATCATTTATTTTTTTGGTCTTGATTCAGATGAAACAGTCAATTTTTTTCTTCCTTTCGCTCTTCTACGTGCCAACACTTTTCTACCATTAGCAGAAGCCATTCTTTCTCTGAAACCGTGTTTGTTTCTTCTCTTTCTTTTTGATGGTTGGTATGTTCTTTTGCTCATTGCTTTATTTCTTAAATATCTTCTAAACTAATTTTGTTTACCTTAAACGCCCCTTATTTAAAGCGTTGGCAAATATACAACTGTTTTTAATATTGACAAATAGTATTTAAAAAAAATCAAAAAATATTTTTAATCACTTAAAATGAATATTTTTTGAATGTTTTTATACTTTTTTATTTGTGATAAAATCTTTAAATCTTACTTTTGCCCAAACCTAACAAGACCATGCACAATACCAAATACGTTTTTGTCACAGGAGGCGTAACTTCGTCACTTGGAAAAGGAATTATAGCTGCTTCATTAGCAAAATTACTCCAAGAAAGAGGTTTTTCTGTAACCATTCAAAAATTAGATCCATATATCAATATTGATCCAGGAACCCTAAATCCTTATGAACATGGCGAATGTTATGTGACAGATGATGGCGCAGAAACTGATCTAGATTTAGGTCATTATGAGCGTTTTTTAAACATTCCAACAAGTCAAGCAAACAACGTAACTACTGGAAGAATTTATCAATCTGTCATTAACAAAGAGCGAAAAGGTGAATTTCTTGGAAAAACGGTTCAAGTAATTCCTCATATTACGGATGAAATCAAACATCGAATTCAAATTTTGGGTGAAACTGGTGATTATGATATTGTAATTACCGAAATTGGCGGCACTGTTGGTGATATTGAATCCTTACCATATGTAGAATCTGTGCGTCAATTGTTGTGGGAAAAAGGAAATGAAAATGCGATTGTAATTCACTTAACTTTGGTTCCTTATTTAGCTGCAGCTGGCGAATTGAAAACTAAACCAACACAACATTCCGTAAAAATGTTGATGCAAAGTGGCGTAAGTCCTGATATTTTAGTATGTAGAACTGAACATCATATTTCAGATGATATCAGACGTAAATTGGCGTTATTTTGCAATGTCAAAAAAGAGGATGTCATTCAATCTATTGATGCAAAAACGATTTACGATGTTCCAAATTTGATGTTGGAAGAAGGTTTAGATGAAGTAGTTTTGAGAAAATTACATTTATCAACTGAAAAAAAACCAGCATTAATTGAGTGGAATGAATTCCTACGAAAACATAAAAATCCGACTTCACATGTAGAAATTGCATTGATTGGAAAATATATTGAATTGCAAGATTCATACAAATCTATTACAGAAGCTTTTATCCATGCTGGTTCAACCAACGAAACAAAAGTAAATGTAAGATGGGTGCATTCTGAAAGTTTAGAACTTGATAATTTTGAAGAAAAATTAAGCGGTGTCAACGGAATTTTAGTAGCTCCAGGCTTTGGTGATCGAGGGGTTGAAGGAAAAATCAGCGCAGTAAAATATGCTAGAGAACATAACATTCCTTTTTTTGGAATTTGTTTGGGAATGCAGATGGCAGTGATTGAATTTGCAAGAAGTGTCCTGAGTTTGCAAGATGCTTTTTCAACAGAAATGAAAAGTGATTGCAAAAATCCCGTAATCAATTTGATGGAAAGTCAGGAAAATATTAGTGAAAAAGGCGGTACAATGCGTTTGGGAGCTTGGGATTGCAAGATTTCTAAAAACTCAAAAGCATTTGAAGTGTACCAAACTGAAAATATAAAAGAACGTCACAGACACAGATATGAGTTTAACAATCAGTATTTATCGGAATTTGAAAATGCAGGAATGTTTGCCACTGGAACCAATCCAAAAACTGGTTTGGTTGAGATTGTGGAAATTACAAATCATCCCTGGTTTTTGGGCGTTCAATACCATCCAGAATATAAAAGTACAGTTTTAAAACCTCATCCTTTGTTTGTCGATTTTATCAAAGCTGCCTTAAAACAGTCAAAAAAATAATTTCGGAACACTGTTTGAAACACTAACAGAATTAAAATATAACAACATAAAACCACAGTAAAACTGGGTTTTTAATTACATTTGTGGTAGTTTTATCAAGAAAATTCTTGATTTGCTGACAAATTGACATTTATACACACACATGGAAGAAAAAAAATTTGACTACAATTCGCTGATTGGAATGATACTTTTAGGAGCGATTATGCTTTGGTATTTCAATACAAATGCACCAGAAATTACTCCAGAATCTACCATAACAAGTGTTGAAAAAGTTTCTAAAAAAAATGCTCCAAAAAAAGAGGTTATTCCAACAAATACTGCTTCTTTTTCAAACGATTCAATCAAAGAAATTGAATATAAAAATAAATTGGGCGCATTTGTTATGAGTGCAATGCAAGCGCAAGAAGGTACTACAATCTTAGAAAATGAGTTGGTCAAATTAACGATTGATAATAGAGGTGGACAAATTATTGAAGCATTACTTAAGAATTATAAAACTCATGATTCTTTGCCTTTGTATCTAATTAAGGAAAATAATGCTTCTTTTAATATCAATTTTGGAACTTCTGATAATCGAATTTTAAATACTAAAGAGTTATTTTTCAACCCAACGTTTACTAAAAACGGTAAAAATCAAGTTTTGACATTGCGTTCAAAAGTATCTGAAACTCAGTTTTTAGAGTACAGATATGAAATGAAATCGAACGAATATATGATTGATTTTTCTATTCGTTCAACTGGTTTGAGTGGTGTTTTTAATGGATCAAATCCAATCAATTTAACTTGGAATTTGAATGCTTTCAGAAATGAAAAAAGCATTGAAACCGAAAATAGAATGTATTCTTATTATTACTTCAAAGCGGATGAAGAAGTGGATTATTTGAATGCAGGAAACTCTGAAGTTTTAAATAATGTGGATTGGGTTGCGTATAAACAACACTTTTTTACTTCTAACTTATCGACTGATAAACCTTTTAACAATGCCACTGTAACTTCTACAGATTTGGTTTTGAATGAAGATATTGATACCATTTTTACCAAAAAATATGAATTAAAAACACCTTTAGCTTTGTCTGCTGGCGAGTTGAATTACAACATGAAATGGTTTTATGGTCCAAGTGATTATACCCTTTTGAAAAATTATGAAAATACAGATTTAGATGAAATTTCTGATTTAGGTTGGGGAATATTTGGATTTTTAAATAGAGTTGTTTTTTATCCAGTTTTTAACTTTTTGAAAGGATTTTTATCAAATTTTGGATTGATCATCATTTTGATGACAATCGTTGTACGAATTATTATGTCGCCTTTGGTATATAAATCGTATTTATCAAGTGCCAAAATGAAGGTAATTCGCCCAGAATTGACTGCGCTACTTGAAAAATATCCTGGGAAAGATAACGCCATGAAACGCCAACAAGAAACTATGGCAATTCAGCGAAAAGCAGGAGTTAGCATGCTATCAGGTTGTATTCCTGCATTGCTCCAGATGCCTGTTTTCTTTGCATTGTTTAAGTTTTTTCCTACTAATATTTCTCTGAGACAAGAAGGTTTTTTATGGGCTCCAGATTTATCTTCTTATGATACGATTTTCACTTTGCCATTTTCTATTCCTTTTTATGGAGATCACGTAAGTTTGTTCCCGATTTTGGCTTCTGTAGCCATTTTCTTTTATATGCAAATGAATCAAAGTCAGCAAGCAAATATGCAAATGCCAACTCAAGAAGGCATGCCTGATATGGCAAAAATGATGAAAATCATGATTTATTTGTCGCCAATTATGATGCTATTTTTCTTTAATAACTATGCAAGTAGTTTGAGTTTGTATTATTTTGTATCTAATTTATTAACTATTTTCATCATGTTATTTATCAAACATTTTGTGATTGATGAAGCAAAAATTCATGCGCAAATTGAAGAAAACAAAAAGAAACCTGTAAAAGTAAGCAAGTTTAGACAACGAATTGACGATGCAATGAAACAAGCGCAAGAACAACAAGCGAAACAACAGAAGAAGAAATAGGCTGTTGGCTTATAGCTTTTAGAAAATATCAAAAACCCAAAACAAAATTGTTTTGGGTTTTTTGTTTTTAAAAAAAAGAGGTTTTTTACTATTGATTTTATAATTTTAAACCACGAACTTCGCTAACGACGATTATAAGTTATTAAACCGACTTGATAGTCGCATTAAGTTTGCTAAATATGATTTTACTTTAAAAAACTAAACTCTCCTCCATTTACCCTTCCCAAAAAACAAAATATACCCATAACACACAATTGTCAATACAAATGCGGTTTTAAATCCGAAATGATCTATCAAACCTCCAAAAGCAAAAGGAATAATAGCACCACCCACAATTGCCATACACAACAATCCTGAAGCTTGCGCTTTTAAATCTCCTAAACCTTCTAAACTCAGCGTAAAAATCGTCGGAAAGATAATGGAATTAAACAATCCAACAGCTAACATTAACCACATAGACAACAATCCATCCGTGTTTATGGAGATTAAAATCATGAAAATTGCAAAAAATGAAAAGATGCTCAACACTTTTCCTGGAAGCATAATTTTCGTTAAATACGAGCCTACAAATCTTCCAATCATAGCTCCTCCCCAATAAAAAATCACAAAAATTCCCAACAATGATTTTGGGTCTGCATCTGTAAATGTTTTATTAAACGTGTTTGCAATGGTGTTTGCAATTTGCATCATCAATTGATTTTCTGAAATGATGGTTGCCAAATTCATTTCAAAAAAATAATTCACTAAAAAACTTCCAATAGCAACTTCTGCACCTACATACACAAAAATCCCAAAAGCACCCATCAACAATGATTTCTTTTTGAGCAACGTCATATATCCGCCTTTTGGACTTACTTGCATCACTTTGGGTAAGTTGATAAATGCAAAAATAATCGCTAATAAGAAAATGGAAAGCGCAATCAACAAAAACGGAGTTTGCACAGTTGCTGCCTCTGAAATGTAATACTTTTTCCGTTCAACTTCATTGAGTATCGCAATTTCAGAAGATGATTTTACGGAATCACTCAACAAAAATAGGGCTCCAAATATGGGAGCAATTGTGGTTCCTAAAGAGTTGAAAGCTTGTGACAAATTCAAACGGCTTGAAGCGCCATTTTCACTTCCCAACAAAGCAACATAGGGATTTGCAGCCACTTGCAACACCGTAATTCCTCCTGCCAAGGTGAAATATCCTATCAGAAAAAAGAAAAAATTTCGATATTCAGCAGCTGGAAAAAACAACAAACAACCCAATGCCATGGTTAACAATCCAAAAACAATTCCTTTTTTTTACCCAATTTTTGACAAAATAAATCCTGCAGGTAAAGAAAAAACAAAAAAAGCAGTGAAAAATGCAAACTGAACCAACACTGTTTTTGCATACGACATTTCAAAAATATCTTTCAATCTTGGTATTAAACTATCTACTAAAACAGTGATAAATCCCCAAAGAAAAAATAAGGTTGTTAAAAATAGAAAAGCACTTTTGTTGGAATTTTTGGTTGATGAACTCATAATTTATCCTTTATTAAAAAAATCAGATTTGATATTTTTATTCACACCTTCTTTATACAAATTATAGCTAAACCATTCGTGAATGGAATATGCACCAACTTCACCTTGCTTATTTACAGCAATATAGCCCACTTGAAAGTTTTTAAAATTACTATTTGGTTTTTTTACAATTCTTGAAATGGCTTCTTCACAAGCTTCTTGTGGTGATTTTCCTTGTCTCATCAATTCTACAATTAAAAAACTTCCTACAGTTTTCAAAACTTCTTCGCCCAAACCAGTTGCTGCTGCACCTCCAATTTCGTTATCAACAAACAATCCTCCACCAATTATGGGAGAATCTCCTACTCTACCTGCCATTTTATACGCTAAACCACTTGTAGTGCACGCTCCAGAAATGTTGCCATTGTTATCAATTGCCAACATTCCAATCGTATCATGATTTTCAATATTTATAATTGGTTTGTATTTGGACGTTTCTTTCCATTTTTCCCAAGCTTTTTTGGATGCTTCTGTTAGTAAATTTTCACGTTCAAATCCTTTAGCAACTGCAAATTCTTCTGCTCCTTGTCCAACCAACATTACATGTGGCGTTTCTTCCATTACTTTTCGAGCCACAGAAGTAACATGTTTGATATTTTTTACTGCCAAAACCGCTCCATAATTTCCCTTTTCATCCATAATACAGGCATCCAAAGTGACATTTCCATCTCTGTCTGGCAAGCCTCCTTTTCCAACAGTTTGCTGATTATCATTGGCTTCTTCAATCTTACAACCTTGCTCAACAGCATCCAAAGCTGAACCTCCTTTTTCCAACACTTTTGCAGCAGTTTCAACAGCCAAAGGTGTGTCCCAAGTGGCAATTACTAAAGGTTTTATCGGTTTTGAAGGAGAAATCATTGATTTTTTTTCAGTTTTTTCTTTAAAACTGAAAAGAGTTGATGAAACAGCAACCAACCCTAAACCTGTTACTGATGCTTTTTTTAAAAAATTTCTACGTTTCATTGTGTACTGAATTTAGTTCATAATTTTATTTTATTTGAATTTCGTCAACAAACAACCAACTTCTTCCATCATCTTGAAAGCCTAAATGCCATTCAGGAAGTTTGCCAATTTTTTTTGCAATAATTTTTACAAATCGAGCTTTGCCTAATTTTGAAATTGCTAATTTTTCAATAGCAACTTTTTCTTCATTTTTTGGGTTTGGAAATTGCCAAGTTATATGATTGGCATATTTTTTTCCATCAATTGAAGTATAAATTTGAATTTCTTTGGGCAAAAATATCCAACTTCGTTGATCTTTCAAGAAAGAAATCTGTAAATTATCAATCATTTTTATTTTTCCAAGTTCAACAATTGCCTCCAAATCCGTATCAAAATATCCTTGCCAAGTGCCTGTTCTAAAATCTTCAGTTCCTAAAATTCCATCAATCAAGGCATTATTTCCTCCTGCATTGTATTGATTTGCATATTCGGATTTTAATTCGATTTTGATATTTGGATCTATTTTATAAAAATCGGTTGTGATTGTAGCACTTTTTGTTCCATTTAATTCAGCATAAACAGAAAGGTTGATAAATTTATCTATTACAAATGGTTTTTCATACTTTTTAAATCCTCCTTTATATCCTATTCTATAGAATATTTCAGCATCCTTTTCAGAAGATTTTAACTCAACATCTGTACTTCCTTTAAAAGCAATATCACCTTTTGCTACAAAAGGAGCTGCAACAATTAAATGTTCATCTATTTCTGTTGATGGAATAAATGTATCTTTTGTACCCCAATTTGTAGGTTGATGTGTCATTTCAAAAACCAAATTTCCACCATTGACGATTTCTTGATGGTTGATATATGAAAACTCATAATTTTTACCATTTAATTTTACTGATTTGATGTATTTATTTTCTGATGAACTATTTTTAGCTTGAATCGTAAATGACTTTCCGTTTTCTAAATTAATGGTTGCTTTTTCAAACAATGGACTTCCAATAACATATTGATTTGAACCTGGAGTCACAGGATAAAATCCTAAAGAAGAAAAAATATACCAAGCACTCATTTGTCCACAATCTTCGTTTCCTGAAATTCCAACAGGCGAATTTTGATACAATTCTGTCAAAATCTGACGCACTTTTTCCTGCGTTTTGTGAGGTTTATTCACGAAATTATACAAATATGCTATGTGATGACTAGGTTCATTTCCATGCGCATATTGCCCAATCAAACCTGTAATGTCAGCTTGATTTCTTCCAGAAGTTTCGTTTTTTGCCGTAAATAATTTGTCCAATTGATTTTCCATTGCTTGTTTTCCTCCCACCAAGTTCATAAAACCAGCAATATCTTGAGGAACATAAAAACTGTATTGCCAAGAATTTGCTTCAGTATAATTGAAATTTACTTCATAAGGATCAAAAGGTGAAAACCAAGAATTTTTAAAACGACCTCGCATAAATTTCGTTTCTGGATCAAAAACGTTTTTATAATGCTGTGCTCTTTCCATAAAAATTTTGTAATCATTTTCCTTTCCCAACGCTTTTGCCATTTGCGCAATTGTCCAATCATCATAAGCATATTCCAACGTTTTTGACACAGATTCTGATTCTTTTTCCACAGGAATAAATCCGAATTTTTTATAGGATTCTAAGCCTAATTTATCCTGAATAGCAGAATGCTTCATGGCTTGCAATGCTTTTTCGGAATCATAATTTTTGATGCCTTTCAAAAAAGCATCTGCAATTACAGGAACTGCATGATAACCAATCATACAACCCGTGTAATTTGCTGACAAATCCCAAATGGGCATAATGCCTCCTTCATCATATTTCGCCAAAAAAGTATTGATGAAATCATTAGTTCTTTTTTGCTCAATAATCGTGTACAAAGGATGTGCAGCTCTATAAGTGTCCCATAAAGAAAAAACAGTATAGTAATCAAAATCAGTTGTTTTATGAATTTCTAAATCCATTCCTCTATACCTTCCATCCACATCTTGATATACATTTGGTGCAATCATAGCATGATACATTGCTGTGTAAAAATTCACTTTATTATGATGATTTGTATCTTCAATCACTATTTTTTGAAGCTGTTTTTCCCAAGTTTCTTGCGCAATTTTTTTAACTTCTTCAAACGATTTATTGCCAATTTCTTGTTCTAAATTTTGTTTTGCACCTTTAATATCCACAGCTGAAATTCCAATTTCCACAATAATTGGATCATTTTTTGGATTGATGAATTCAAGTGCCATTTTTTTCGGGTTGATAGTATCATTTTTTACCAATTCTTTTATAGGATGTGAAAATTTGATTTGATAAAACAATCGTTGATCTGTAGCCCAAGCTTTTGAAAATCGATAACCGCTAATTTCCTTTTCACCCAAGCTAATTTCATGAGCTATAAGTTCATCTCTATGTGTTAAATCCAAAATAACCACTTGATTTTCTGATGTTGGAAATTTGTATTTTTGCATACCACTTCTTTTAGAAACTGTCAATTCAACATCAATATTGGTATTTTCTAGAAGCACTTTGTAAAAACCAGGTGTTGCAATTTCATTTTCATGAGAAAACTTCGATTTATAGCCTTCTTTTCCATCTGAACCATTGTTTAAAATGGGTTTATTTGTGGGCATTAACAAAATATCACCATAATCAGAAACACCTGTTCCACTCAAATGCGTGTGAGAAAATCCATAAATTTCATTGTCAGAATAATGATATCCTGAGCAGCCATCCCAACCATCCAAACGTGTATCTGGTGAAAGTTGCATCATCCCAAAAGGTAAAGTTGCTCCTGGAAACGTATGTCCATGACCTCCTGTTCCAATAAATGGATTTACCAATGAAATAAGACGTTTATCTTTAGAATCTTTTTGTAATTTAGTGGATTGTTGGCAACTTAAAATTAAAGATAGTGCAATAAAAAAAGCAGCATTTTTAAGTTTCATTAAAATAGATTGTTAAATTCGTATCAAATATAACAGAAAATGAAAATTCAATCCTATTTTATTCTTTTTTTTCTACTAGGATTCTTAAATATACCCAAAAAAGAAGCAACCATCATTCAACCAAACATCATTCCTAAACCTCTTTTTCAGCAATTAAATAATGGCGTTTTTGAATTGAATGAAGATACTTCTTTGGAGACAATACAGGAATTTGGAAATGTTGCACAGTTTTTAAAATCGTATTTTAAAGAACAATTTCATTTGAAAATTTCATCTAAAAAAAGTGACACTAAAATTCTTTTTACCAAAGATAATTCCATTAAAAATGAGGAAGGATATTTGTTGAAAATCGATAAAAACAAGATAGAAATAGGTGCAAATAGCTCAAAAGGAGCATTTTACGCCGTGCAAAGTTTGATACAATTATTACCCATTGAAAGTAAATTAACATCAATTTCGATTCAATGTTTAGAAATTCAAGATGCACCACAATTTGCGTACAGAGGAATGCATTTGGATGTAGCTCGTCATTTTTTCTCTGTTAATTTTATCAAAAAACAGTTGGATTTGATGGCTTTGTTGAAAATGAATACGTTTCATTGGCATTTAACAGAAGACCAAGGTTGGCGAATTGAAATTAAAAAATATCCCAAATTGCAAGAAATTGCCGCTTTTAGAAATGAAACTTTGATAGGTCATTATTCTGATGAAGCACATCAATTTGATGGAAAAAAATATGGCGGATTTTACACGCAAAAAGAAATTAAAGAGATTGTAACATATGCCTCTGAAAGACAAATTACAGTGATTCCTGAAATAGAAATGCCTGGACATTCTCAAGCTGCCATTGCTGCGTATCCTGAATTGAGTTGCACAGGAAACCAACTTGAAGTTGCTACAAAATGGGGTGGTTTTGAAGATATTTATTGCACAAAAAAAAGCACTTTTCAATTTTTAGAAGACGTTATTGATGAAGTTGCTCCATTATTTCCAGGAAAATATATTCATATTGGAGGTGATGAAGCTCCAAAATCTCGTTGGAAAAATTGTGCACATTGTCAAAATGTAATCAAAAAAGAAGGTTTGAAAGATGAGCATGAATTGCAAAGTTATTTCATCAAACGAATGGAAAAATACATCAATTCGAAAGGAAAACAAATCATTGGTTGGGACGAAATTTTAGAAGGTGGTTTGGCACCCAATGCAACTGTGATGTCTTGGAGAGGAAATGTGGGCGCAATTGAAGCTGCAAAACAACAACATGATGTGATTTTAACACCAAATTCTCATTGCTATTTTGATTATTATCAGTCTGATAATAAGGACGAACCTTTGGCAATTGGTGGATTTTTGCCTTTAGAAAAAGTGTATGATTTCAATCCAATTCCTGAAGAATTGACCAAAGAAGAAGCCAAATTTGTGTTGGGAGCTCAAGGAAATGTTTGGACAGAATATATGTCAACTCCAGAAAAAGTGGAATATATGGTTTTTCCAAGAATCATTGCTTTGGCTGAAGTTGTTTGGAGTGCAAAAGAACATAAAAATTATGATGATTTTATTCGTCGTTTGGAATTTTTCAACAAAAGATTGGACGCAAAAAAGGTACAGTATGCCAATCATTTGCATGAGGTGAAAGGTGAATTCATCAATAAAAATGAAAAAGTTTTCTATGAATTTGAAACCATCACAAAAGGAAAAGACATTCGTTTTACAACTGATAATTCTGAACCCAATAGCAATTCAAAAATGTATGAAAAACTAATTTCTATTGAAAAATCACAAACGTTAAAAGCGGCTGTTTTCAATAAAAAAGGTATAAAATTGGGAAGTATTTTTGAGCAAAAAATCAATTTACACAAAGCTGTTGGCGCAAAAATCACTCTAAATGTTGCTCCTCATAAAGCTTATAATGCTGGAGGAACACAAGCATTGATCAATGGAATTTCAGGAAATAACAAACGTTTTGGAGATAAAGAATGGTTGGGTTTTTCGGGTGAAGATGTTGAAATTACAATTGAATTTGATAAACCAACAGAAGTAAATGCTATTTCTACAAGATTTCATAATGGAAACGGACAATGGATTTATGCGCCAAAAGAAATTAAATTTGAATTTGATAATGAAGAAAAAAGGACTATTCTTTTAAAAAACAATGAAGAGTTACTTGTAGCTGTTTTTGAAAAGTTTGAACAAAAAGTTGTAAAAAAATTAAAAATAACTATTCCAAATTACGGAATAATTCCCGATGGAAAACAAGGTGCAGGAAACAACGCTTGGATGTTTATTGATGAAATAATTATTGAATAATGCAATTAGAAATCTGCGCAAACTCTTATGAATCAGCTATAAACGCTCAGAAAGCTGGAGCAGACCGAATAGAAATCTGTTCAGAATTGGCTGTTGGTGGAATTACACCAAGTTATGGAGTATTGCAAAAAATTGCTGAAAATATCTCAATTCCTGTGCATGTGTTAATCAGACCAAGAAGTGGTGATTTTTGCTATACTGACTCAGAATTTGGACAAATGAAAACAGACATTTTGATGTGTAAAAAAATGGGTTTTCAAGGAATTGTTTCCGGAATTTTGAATTCGGACAACACTATAAATTTGGAAAGAACTAAAGAATTAATTTCCATTTCAAAACCCTTATCTTTCACATTTCATAGAGCTTTTGATGTGGTTGAAAATCCAAAAAAAGCGTTGGAAGAATTGATTCAACTGAAAGTAGACAGAATTTTAACTTCAGGATTGAAAGAAAGAGCGATTGACGGAATGGATCTTTTAACCGTACTGAAAAATTTGGCAAAAAACAAGGTGATTCTAATGCCTGGAAGTGGTATCAATAAAGAGAATTGCATACAATTTAAATATGCTGGATTTACAGAAATTCACACATCTGCTTCAAAAAAAATAAGAGAAAATACCATTTTTTTTGATAAAACTATACAAACTGTTTCAGACATGAATACCATTCAGGAAATTATAAAAATCATTAAATGACGCGAAAAATCGTATTACTTATGTTCCTTAGCACAATCTTAAGTTGTAAAACTAAAAAAGACATTCCTACAAAAATTACAATTCATGAAAATTGGGAATTTAAAGGAACTGACACTTTAGATTGGAAAAAAGCTACAATTCCCGGAAATGTTTTTTCAGATTTGATGGAAAACGAAATTATCGTCAATCCATTCATCAAAACCAATGAAGATAGTGTTCAATGGGTTTCGAAAAAAGATTGGGAATACAAAACCACTTTTTCACTTTCTAAAAAAGAATTAGAGAAAAAGAATATTGAACTTCATTTTGAGGGTTTAGACACGTATGCAACCATTTTTTTGAATGATTCTATCATTCTCAAAGCAGATAACGCTTTTAAAAAATATAGCATTGACATAAAAAAAGGTGCTCAAGAAATAAATAGTCTAAGAGTTGTTTTTAAAAATTTCACTGAAATTGAGCTGGAAAAAGAAGCTGAAATTTGGTATCAACTGCCTGTAAAGGAGAGAGTTTTCACTCGAAAAGCACAATTTCAATATGGCTGGGATTGGGGACCAATTTTAAATTCTTATGGAATTTGGAAAGAAGTTTATGTAAAAACTTGGGATGACGTTATTATTACTGATGTATATATCAAACAAGACACTTTAACATCTAAAAAAGCTGTTTTATCAGCAGATATCAGTATTGAAAGTGAGGTTGAAAAATTTGTGGAATTAGAAACAATGATCGATTCTGAAAAAATAATAACTGGAATTCATCTCAAAAAAGGCGAAAATAAATTGACAATTCCCATTAAAATTGACAACCCAACACTTTGGTGGACTCACAATTTAGGAAATCCATATCTCTATATATTTGATTTTAAATTGTATCGAAAAAACAAATTATTAGATCAAAAAATCATCAAAAAAGGAATTCGAACCATCAAATTAATTGCTCAAAAAGATTCCATTGGACAATCATTTTATTTTGAATTGAATGGAAAACCAGTGTATTCAAAAGGCTCAAATTTAATTCCATTGCATAGTTTTCAAGATAAAGTAACCAATCAACATTATGAAAAATTGCTTTCAGATGTTGTAAAATCGAATATGAATATGTTGCGAGTTTGGGGTGGAGGAATTTATGAAAATGATATTTTTTATGATTTGTGTGATGAAAAGGGCATCTTGGTTTGGCAAGATTTTATGTTTGCTTGTGCCATGTATCCAGGAGACAATGTTTTTTTTAAAAATGTTTCTGAAGAAGCGGAATATCAAGTAAAAAGATTGCGAAATCATACATCAATTGCTTTATGGTGTGGAAATAATGAGAATTCTGAAGCTTGGAAACGTTGGGGATGGCAAGAAAACAGAGGAGAAAAAGAAAAAAAAGAAATTTGGGACAATTACTTGATGCTTTTTGATTCCATTTTACCTTCTATTGTTGCAAAACATAGCAACACAGATTATTGGGAAACTTCCCCAAAATATGGTAGAGGAAATCCAAAATACATTTCAGAAGGTGATGCACATGATTGGTGGATTTGGCATGATGAATATCCTTTTGAACATTTATTACAAAAAGTTCCAAGATTTATGAGTGAGTTTGGTTTTCAATCGTTTCCAAGTTTTGAAACCATCAAATACATCAATCAAAATGATGATATAAATTTAAAAACGGAAGCAATTACATCACATCAAAAACATGTAAAAGGTTTTGAATTGATGGAAAAATATATGAAACGTGATTACAAAATTCCTGCTTCAGATGAAGATTATGTGTATGTAAGTCAGTTATTGCAAGCCAAAGGAATTGTGATGGGAATTGAAGCGCAAAGGAGAGCAAAACCATTCAATATGGGCACTTTATACTGGCAACTGAATGATGTTTGGCCAGCAATTTCTTGGTCAGGAATTGATTATTTTGGCAATTGGAAAGCGTTGCAATATAAAGTGAAAAATGCTTTTGAAAATGTGTTGATCTCCTCAATTATTGAAAAAAATAAAGTAAAAACATTTATTACCAATGATACTTTTCTACCCATTAAAGGAACAATACAACTAAAAATTATTGATTTTTATGGAAATGAAATTTGGTCAGATGCTAAAGAAATTGAGGTATTAGAAAATAGTAGTCAGGAATTTTATCATTTTCCTTTGGATAAAATTGATAAAAAATCGACTGTTTTAATTGCTAAATTTGACGATAAAACTTCTTATTTCTATTTTGCAAAACCCAAAGAATTAAAATTACCCAAAAGCGATATTCAGCAAAAAATTGTCAAAACAGATAAGCGTTTTTCAATCACCATAAAAAGCAATGTTTTATTGAAAGATGTTTTTCTATTCACAGAAGAAAAAGGGCATTTTTCTGATAACTTTTTTGATGTGTTACCAAATCAAACAAAAACAGTTTTCTTTGAGACCAAAACAACCAAGCTAAACGATTTGAAAATTAAAACGTTGAATGAAATCAATGGTTTTTATTAAAAAAATACGTTGCTAAAAATCCCAAACCATAGCCTAAAAACTGAGTGAAAGTGGTAACAATACTTAAAAAAGCTACTTTCAAATTTTGATTTTGAATCAAGGAATCTAGGAAAATGAGTGTAAAATAAAGTGCATAAAATGCAGTTAAATGGGGAATTCCAAAAAATAACAGAATCATTCCAATGTCAAATCCAACTAAAAAAATACTTGGAAACCAATACGTTATTTTTGCCGACTTCGGATATTTTTGATTTAAAAAAGGCCTTGCTTTTCCGAATTTATAAGTTTGATTGTAAAAATCACGCAATGAACTTCTCCTTTTATGATACACAAAAGCATTGGAAATCAATTGTGTTTTTAAACCATTTTCCCACAAACGAAAAGTCAAATCAATATCTTCTGCTATTTTCATTGTGGAAAATCCGTTCGTTTTTTCAAACGCATTTTTAGAAATTCCCATGTTGAAACTTCGTGGCTGAAACTTACCAACGGCTTGTTTTTTTCCACGAATTCCGCCAGTTGTCAATATTGAAGTCATGGAATAATTGATGGCTTTTTGCAATGTTGTAAAACTATGATGAGCTGCATCAGGACCACCAAAAGCATCTGTAAAATTACTTTCTAAAGATTTTTTAATAGCTGATAAATAATGACTTGGAACAATCACATCTGAATCTAAAATGATAAAATAGTTTCCAGAAGCTTGTTTCATTCCAAAATTTCTACTGTCACCAGCTCCAGAATTTTGTTTAAAAAAATAGGAAAAATTGAGTTTTTTCTGGTATTTATTTACAACCAAATCACTTTTCTCTTTGGAGCCATCTTCTATAATAAGTACTTCAAAATCCTCCTGAAAATCTTGCAGTGTAAGACTTTCTAATAATTCGTCAATTTCAATTGGACGATTAAAAACGGGAATGATGATTGAGAAATTGAGTTTCAAAAAATTGATATTTTTATTGCAAAATGAAAAAAAGTTGAAAATATATGTCTAAACTTTCAACTTTATTAATTTATATTGATTCGTTAAAAACTATTTTCCGTCAACAAACTTACTCATTACAGCATCACTCACGCCCATATTTGAAAATCCTCCATCATGAAATAAATTTTGCAAAGTAACTTTCTTCGTTAAATCTGAAAACAACGAAATTGTATAATCTGCACATTCTAAGGCAGTTGCATTTCCAAGTGGACTCATTTGATCTGCGTATGCCAAAAATCCGTCAAAACCTTTTACACCACTTCCAGCAGTTGTTGGAGTTGGAGATTGTGAAATTGTGTTGACACGCACTTTTTGGTCGCGACCAAAAAAATAGCCAAAACTTCGTGCAATACTTTCTAAATATGCTTTATTATCAGCCATATCATTGTAATCAGGAAATACTCTTTGTGCGGCCATGTAAGTCAACGCAACAATACTTCCCCAATCATTCATGGCTTTTTTGTTGTATAAAACATTCATGGTTTTATGAAAAGAAACCGCTGAAACGTCCCAACCTTTGGTCGTAAAATCGTAATTTGAATCTGTATAATGCTTGCCCTTTCTCACATTTACAGACATTCCAATTGAATGCAAAACAAAATCTATTTTTCCACCTAAAATTTCCATTGATTTTTCAACCAAATTGGTCAAATCTTCCAATGATGTTGCGTCAGCAGCAATAACTTGCGAGCCTGTTTTTTCAGCCAAACTATTCAATTCTCCCATTCTCATTGCGATTGGAGCATTTGTCAATACAAATTCTGCACCTTCTTCATGCGCTCTTTCTGCTACTTTCCATGCGATTGAATGCTCATTTAATGCACCAAATATGATTCCTTTTTTTCCTTTTAATAAATTGTACATATTTTTTGTATTTAGTTGTTGGTTTTTGATTGTTTGAAATTGGATGCTTTATGTTACAATTAATAAAAATTTATTTTGTAGATTTTCATAAAATTTCAAAAAACAAAGATAGACATTTTCAATAATCAAAAAGTCCCCTTTGGGGATTTAGGGGCTTAATAATTCTTTTGCATGAATAATTGCAGATTCTGAAAGTGCTTTTCCACTCAACATTTCAGCAATTTCGTCAACGCGTTCTTCTACTTTCAATTTCTTTAATTGTGTGGCTGTTTCACCATTGATTTCCTCTTTAAAAACCTTGAAATGATGACTTCCTTTTGCGGCAATTTGAGGCAAATGCGTAATGGTAATTACTTGCATATTTTGACTCATTTGCTGCATGATTCCTGCAATTTTATTAGAAACTTCACCAGAAATTCCTGTGTCAATTTCATCAAAAATAATCGTTGGTAGTTGTGTATTTTCTGATAATATTTTTTTGATTGAAAGCATTATTCTTGACAATTCACCTCCAGAAGCTACTTTTTTTAATTCGCCAAAATTACCCCCTTTGTTCGCAGAAAAAAGGAATTCTAGTTCGTCTTTTCCGTTTGAAAAATAGTTTTTTGTGGGTGTAATTTTAATCGAAAATCGGGCATTTGCCATTCCTAAATCGGACAATAAAACTTCTAATTCATGTTGCAAATTTGGAATTATTTTCTTTCGAGCTTCCGAAATATTCGAAGCTATTGCATCCAATTCTGAGGTAACTTTATCAATTTCTTTCTTTTTTTGCTTGATATTTTCATCAGCATTTTCAACTTGACTTACTTTTTCTGATAAATCTTCGAGAATAATTAGCAAATCTCCAATCGAATTTACAGCATGTTTTTTCTGTAAATTATAAATCAATTGCAATCTATCATTGATTTGTGTAGCCTCTAAAGGATCAAATTCTACATGTTCATTCGCTTCTTCCAATTCAGTAATAATATCATCCAACTCAATTTTAAGACT
>ERZ888423.657-NODE-657-length-34610-cov-11.390161_pt1 | contig 34610 bp, 26 predicted proteins | sample MGYA00520523_ERZ888423 | MGnify/ENA primary metagenome ERZ888423 (study PRJEB32303, sample SAMEA104408611) | aquatic metagenome | biome: Brackish water; feature: Pelagic; material: water | place: Baltic Sea | collected 2014-06-08T10:24:00 | depth 30,27 m ...
GAATATCTACGACAATAATATCGTGATGTTTAACAAGAGCTTTGTGAGTCCTATCAGTAATTCAGGATTCACGTTCTATAAATATTACCTGACTGATAGCACTTATATAGACAGCAAGTGGTGTTATAAGATTCTCTTTCTTCCAAAGCGAAAACAAGAACTCACCTTCACAGGAGAATTCTGGGTAAACGATACTACCTATGCTATCAAGCAGATAAATGCAAGTATCGCTGATGATGCGAACATCAATTTCATTCGCTCATTAGATGTTCAGCAGGAGTTCAATGAAGTAGAAAAAGAGGTCTGGATGTTAACCAAAGATAAGCTGGTGATAGATTTCAACGTAAATGGAAAGACCATTGGGTTCTATGGACGTAAGACTACAAGTTATCGTAACTTCATAATCAATAAACCCAGAGAACCTGGTTTCTATACTGGTATCAGCGATATAATAGTGGACGATGATGCAGGAGAGAAGACAGACGAGTTCTGGACGGAAGCCCGGCATGAGGAGCTCTCCAAGAATGAGGAAGCCATCTATCACATGGTCGACTCACTATTTACTGTTCCACAATTCAGAACTGTCCTAGATGTCATTACCCTCTTTGTGAGCGGTTATAAAACCGCTGGATGGTGGGAATTCGGCCCGTATTATACGTTCTACAGCTACAATCCCATAGAAGGAAATAGATTCAGGTTAGGTGGAAGGACAAGCAATGAATTCTCGAAAAGACTAGAGCTCAATGGTCATGTAGCGTATGGTCTGAGTGATGAGCGATTCAAGTACGCAGGAGGAATGCGCTACATGCTTTCCAAACAACCTAGAATGCTATTGCAGCTCAACTACAAACGGGACATGGAGCAGCTTGGTCAAAGTGATGATGCCTTCCTTCAGGACAATGTTCTTTCTTCACTTTTTAGGCGTAATCCGGCCAATAAACTCACCGATGTTACAGAATACAAAGTGTCCTTGGAGAGGGAATGGTTTTATGGATTCAGTAATAGTATAATCGCTGAGAATCGTTTGCTACGCCCTCTAGGGAAACTAGTCTACGAACGTTTTGATAACAGCAACGTGATTCAAAATGTAAACAGAATTACTACCACTGAATTCACTCTTTATACTCGTTTTGCATATAAAGAGAAGTTCCTTGCTGGTGAAATTGATCGTATTAGTTTAGGCACGACTTGGCCTACTTTAGATCTTATATTGACCATGGGAGTTAAGGGGGTTATGGGAGCCGACTATGATTATCAAAAAGCCTCTTTCAGAGTAAAAGACAAGCTCAGGATGGGCGCTTTTGGGTATGCATATATATGGGCTGATGTGAGTAAAGTTTGGGGGAATATCCCCTATCCCTTGTTAATCCTTCATCAAGGAAATGAGACGTTCTTTTATGATGAAACCGCTTTCAACACCATGAATTTCTTTGAGTTCGTTAGTGATCAATCCGTTTCTGGATCCATTACTTGGCACTTAGATGGTTTCTTTTTTAATAAGATTCCTCTATTTCGAAAATTAAAATGGCGAGAAGTAGTCAGCGCTAAAGGAGTAATAGGCAGTTTCAGCGATGCAAATGAGAACGCTCTACTTCTTCCTGAGAACACATATACCTTACGTGAGCCCTTTGGTGAAGCAGCATTTGGGATAGAAAATATCTTTAAATTCTTGAGACTAGATATGCTCTATAGACTTTCATATCTTGATCATCCTGATATTTTCAAATTAGGAGTTAGGGCTAAGATCGATATCACATTCTGATTCGAATAGTAATATTTTAACTGTTATACCACAACTAATTTACTCGCATCAACTTTGGTCTTGAACATACCAAACATGACTGTAACTTCCTTGCCATCGAGTGCGATTACCTCTCCCCTCTGATTACTTTTCTCTAAGCGAACTCTACTCCCCAAAACGATTGGTTCCAAGTGATTAGTTGGCTTTTCCTTCTTTCTTTTTCCTTGTGCCACCAGCATGGATTCATGCTGGTCCTTCAATGCTCTAGCACGCTGGACATCGTTCAACTTAGTTTTCTCAATAGTCAAGAATTTCTTCACCTCGGCCATCAACTCTTTATTCGGTTTGCTTAAAATATAAGCATTGATGAATGAACTCATCTTCTTGCCCGAACTCAAATATTTATTATTCCGTTCTAGTCGCTTTTGTTGCACTTCCAATCTCTGCTCGAAATGTTCCCTAGTTTCTTGAGTTTCCTTCTCTGCATGTTTAGCCTCAAGAATGGCTTTATTCATCTCACTGCGTTCCTCGGCCAGGCTTGCCTTATCTTGTTGAAGAGAAGAGATTAAGCGGTCCATTTCAACTTTTTTCACGTCTAGTCGTTTCACCGCCCTAGCTATAATTTCAGGCGGAATTCCATTCATTTGGGCCACCTCAAAAGTGAAGGATGAGCCTGGTTGACCAATAGATAAAGTGAATCTTGGCTCTAGTGTCTCCGTGTCAAACAACATACTGGCATTAAGTGCTTCGGGCAGTTCAGCAGCACGCAATTTGATATTTGAGTAATGCGTTGTGATTACTCCAAATGACCCTTTGGCATACAACTCTTCAAAGAACACTTCTGCCAATGCGCCACCAAGATCAGGGTCGCTGCCTGTGCCAAATTCATCCAAGAGTAAAAGACTTCTGCTATCTGCCTCATCAAGAAATAATCGCATTCTTTTTAACTTATAGCTGTAGGTGCTTAATTGATTTTCAATACTTTGATTATCTCCTATATCAGAGAGGATTTTATTAAACCAAGGAATTTTACTGCCTTTTCCCACTGGGATTAGGAGTCCGCTTTGCGCCATGATTTGCAGTAGCCCTATGGTCTTCAGCGTGATCGACTTTCCTCCCGCATTGGGACCTGAAATGACAAGCATCCTAGTGAGCTTATCCATGGACATAGACTGAGGAAGTGTAGGAAGTCCCAGCTCCTTGTTTTTCAAAAATAACAAAGGATGAAAGGCCTGCATCAAGTTTAGTTCAGCATGCCTATGCAAGATAGGCAGCCGAGCGTCCATTAACTGAGCTAGTCTCACCCTAGCCTGCACTTTATCAAGCTCGCAAAGCAGTTCTTGATAGCTCTCAATCAACGTAAGCTCCTTGCGAAGCACTTGGCTTAATGCAGCAAAAATGTGTTCTAATTCCTTCTCTTCTTCATAGGCCAATGTGTCTAGCTCCATATTGAGCTGTATGTTCTCTTGTGGCTCTAAATAGGTGATGTGGCCACTTCTAGACCCGCCTATAATTCGTCCTGGGACAGATCTCTTAAAACTTGAAAGCGCAGATAAGACTCTTCGGTCATTGAGAAAAGACTCATTGGATTCCCCTAAATATCCTAGCCCAGACATCTTGCGCATTAGACGGTCAAAATTTCTATTGACTTGATTTCGTTTAGCAGAAATATCTTGTCTGATGCGCATCAATCCTACACTCGCATCATCTTTTACATTGAAACGTTTATCCAGAACTTTCTCAATAGGGTCTATGACATTCGTACTGTGCCAACTCGAAACCAAAATTGCTCTTAAATAAACTGCCTCTTCATCATATTTTTTGAAGAATTCATGAAGTTCATTACTAAGTACACTCGCCTGATATATGCGAATAATCCCTTCCAAGAACAAAGTCGCATTATTTAATCGCAGCCGCTTAATCTCACGACCCAGCTCCTCGAATTCCAATCGAGGAAATGAGATTCCTTCATTTCTGATATGCAATAACTCAGCTGTTTCTCGCAGCGATTGCTCTGCATCCTCAATTAGTTGAAACGGCCTGATATTGCCCATAGCCTCCCTTGCACTCTCACCAAAGCAGTACGAAGCAAGGAGTTTCCGAATAGAATCGAATTCCAGATCCTCTATGGTCTGCTGATCACATATCCTAATAAATTGCCCTTTGTTCACAGAGGCTAATGTACATTAAGGAACTCAATTTCATAGGCCAAGTCATGGCTGGTAAAATTAGAAACACTTTTCATCTCTCCCAGACTAAGAATCCAAGATACGGCATGGCCTATTGACATAATATTTGCGGTATAGCCCTCATAACCGTACCTTTGAAGAAACAACAACCATGAATCATCTTAAAAAATGGAGTTTGGCTCTCTTATTTCTTTCAAGCATTTCAGTTCAAGCACAAATTGTTATTAATGAGCTAGATATTGCAAGTCAACAAGTTGAAATAAAGAACCAAGGATTATCGACAGTTAATATTACGGGATATAGACTTTGTAATTTCCCAAGTTATCCTTCTTTAACTTCAAGTCTTGTAATCTCTGGGAGCCTCAGTGTTCCTGCTGGAGGACTTGTTCTAGTCAATGGAAGTGGTCTTAATCTCAGTACGGTGGATGGTGAACTTGGAATATATTTACCGTCAGGAAATTTCAGTGACCCTTTAGCGATTGTAGATTACATAGAATGGGGCTCTTCACCACACGCACGGTCTTCTACTGCCGTGGCTGCAGGAACATGGACAACAGGAAATTTCATTCCAATTCCATTGGCAGGAAATACCATCAATTTTGACGGTCAAGGAAACACTGCGCTTGATTATTATCCTGACTCTCCTACCCTTGGAAGTCCAAATATCCTCGCGTCTGATTGTCACGCTTCGAACTTTTCTCAAACGCCAGATGGACTATGGTCTGATCAAACCGGTGCAAACGGTACTCGCACAACCTTAAAATGGAATCACTACTCAGACGCCTCGGATGGATGTTTAATAGAAGGAGCATTAACAGATGGAGTAAATAACACCAGCCCTTTTGTAGAAGTTTTAATGGAAGGAAATCTGGTTGCAGGAGATGCTGACGGATTTGATAAGTCACCGAATCTTGGCCATTCATCACCTTTTACAGTATTTAATTCCCTTACCTATCCAAATGGCAATACCAACAATATGATTCCCGAAGCACAATACATGTGGAGAGTGAGGTGCGCATGTATTCGTGATAATAGTATTCCACTACCCGCAAAGTTAGCTCCAAGCAATCTCTACCTTTCTCCTTGGTCTAGTTTCACCTTCTTTACGAATTTGGCACCTGGAAGTATAGATGCTGAATCTTCAGTTGTTGCTAAATCAATGAATCATCAAGAGTTCTCTATTTTCCCAAACCCAAGCAATGACGTTGTTTATCTTGACCTCACCAGAATTACTGAAACTATCCTGGATGTCTCAGTTATAAATGCATTAGGAGAGATAGTGCTCCGACCATCAATGCAGTACGTAAAATCAGGCCCAATGAGTTTTAATGTTAGTGATCTAGAAACAGGCATGTATCTCATTCAAGTAGGTACATCTGAAGGTGAGTTAATTCAGAGCCTCATAAAGAAATAGTTCACCTTCCTGACCTGATTTCACTTGTCAATTTCTTGGGTTAAAATCGTTGCTCTCTTCCTTCGAAAATCCAGTTGGTAAGTGTCTAATTATCGCAGATAATTTTCAAAACTTCTATTCTTCCTGCCAAGGCATGACTGAACTAAGGTAATCGACAAAGCGAACATCCCGTCCAAGGGTCTTTTTATCAAGAACGGAATACTCAGCGAGTGAATTAAGTAGGAATTCCATGCGCAGATGAGTTGGGCTACCGTCTTTAGCTAAATCGAAATGAGTCACGGCTTCTTCTAGGCCTTTCACTGCTTCTAATTTCTGCTTGTACTCTTTATCAGACGAATCGCTGAGAAGGTCTACGCTGTGCTTTTCGAAATGAGATAAGACTTCCTTATACCTGGCTTTTGCTTCAGGTTTTTTCTTGTTTCCAAGTTGACTGATGTCCATCAAATACCCAGGAGCTACAGCTCGAACGGCAGCCGAAATAAGTCGATGAGCAACATTCACTGCTCCTTCTTGTTCCCCTTCATACACCATTTCTATCTTTCCTACTATAGCCGGAATAGCTGCATACAGATCAGTCATTCTAAGTACCGTTTTCTTATCATTACTCAACGCCATTCTGCGCTCAGCCGAGGCTACCATGGTCTCAAATGCTGTAATAGTGAGACGTGCAGAAACTCCACTTTTCTCATCCACATATTCACTTTTCCTCGCTTCAATGGCCACTTGTTCCACTAGCCTTTCCATGAGAATCGGAATGACAATCTGTTTCCTTGCTTCATCAGATAATTTAATCTCTTGACGCGTGATGGACATGCCTATTTCAGCAGTTTCGGGGTAATGCGTAATAATCTGACTTTGGATTCTGTCTTTCAACGGTGTAATTATAGACCCACGATTCGTATAGTCTTCTGGATTAGCCGTGAAAATAAATTGCATATCCAATGGAAAGCGCATCTTGAATCCACGAATCTGAATATCTCCCTCTTGCAAAATATTAAAGAGCGCCACTTGAATTCTGGGCTGTAAATCAGGCAACTCATTGATCACGAATATGCAGCGATTCGCTCTCGGAATCATCCCGAAATGTATGACCCCTTCATCCCCATAAGAAAGCTTAAGATTAGCTGCTTTAATGGGGTCCATGTCACCTATAAGGTCAGCAATATTTACATCAGGGGTCGCTAATTTCTCGGCATAGCGCTCTGACCTGTGCATCCATTTTATAGGTGTTTTTTCTCCCTTTTCAGCAAGGACTTTTTTCGCAAAAGTGGAAAGAGGATTCAATGGATCATCGTTTACCTCTGAACCCTCGACTACTGGAATATATTCGTCCAACAATCCTGTCATTAAGCGCGCCATCCTTGTCTTGGCCTGTCCTCTTAATCCTAATAAATTTATACTGTGACCCGCCAGAATAGCTCTTTCCATGGCAGGAATCACAGTGTCATCGTATCCTTTAATTCCTGGAAATATCTCTTCTTTTTTTCTGAGTTTATCTAAGAGGTTATTGCGCAATTCAGCTTGTATACTCTTTGAAACATACCCAGCTTTTTTAAGTGCTCCTACTGTTTTAATATTCTCGACCTTCATACCCTTCTTCTCTTGTTCTTTTGATAATCTGCAAAAATGAACTCGCCCAATCCTTGAAGACTGGAATAAAATGCTTTTCCCTTATTTGCTTCCGTAAAATCCTCCACAAATGCCTGCAAATAAGGATCTTGAGCAATCATGAATGTGGTGATAGGTATACCCGCTTTTCGGCATTTTACTCCTACCCCAATTGTTTTGTTGATGATCTTAGGATCATGTCCAAAACTGTTTTGATAATAACTACCATCTGGTTCTTTGAGACAGGTAGGCTTACCATCAGTAATCATAAAAATCTGCTTGTTCGTGGTCTTCTTCTTTCTTAAAATGTCCATTGCCAACTCTAAGCCAGCAACAGTATTGGTATGAAATGGACCTACTTGGAGATAGGGTAATTCTTTGATTGAAACTTCCCAAGCGTCATTGCCAAAGACTACTACATCCAAAGTGTCTTTAGGATACTGCGTAGTAATTAATTCAGCTAAGGCCATCGCTACTTTCTTAGCAGGAGTGATTCGATCTTCACCATAGAGAATCATACTATGCGAAATGTCAATCATGAGTACGGTACTCATTTGACTTCTATGCTCTTGCTCCAGGACTTCTAAGTCTTCTTCTCTAAGGCTGAACTCATCTATACCAGAGCGTAATTGACTGTTCCGAATACTTGCTGTAAAGTCTATCTGGTTGTTCGAATCGCCAAATTGAAATGGACGTCTATCGGTATTCGTTTCATCTCCCGTTCCAACATGAGGGCTACGATGCTTTCCCCCTCCGCTTTTTTTCATTTTTCCGAAGACCTGATCCAAAGAGCGCTTGCGTATAAGCTTCTCAGTCTTCACTGACATCTTGCCACCACTTCCATCACGGACCTCTTCAACATAGCTGCGCTCTTCTAATTCCTTCCTGAAATCTTTCAAGGTATATTGAGGAGTTGTGAGTCCATGCTCATCATCTAGCTCTTTCATCCACGAAAAGGTCTCATCTACATCACCCGAAGTATGCACCATGAGCTCTAGAAAAAGCTCCAACAAACGATCAAAAGGGCTGCGTTCGTCCGCTTCCGGAATATATTTCTGAAATCTATGACCTGACATGAGGATACAAAGCTAGTGCTCTAAGACAAGTAAAATACGAGATGTGCGCCCTTATCGCATGAATACATTCAGATAGCAGGATTATATTTGAAGACTTTGGCCATTGATAGCTCTATATTGTATCTGAAAGGAGTCGGCCCCAGCAAGGCTGAGCTTCTCACCTCTGAATTGGGCATCCGTACCTACAGGGATTTGCTTCAGCATTTCCCGTTTCGGTATGTGGATAGATCACAGTTCCATAAGATCCGGGATCTTCGTGATGAGAATACGCTGGTACAATTACAGGGAATTCTCCTTGACAAAAAGGAAATCCCACAGAAAAGAGGCTCCAGACTTGAAGCTTATCTAAAAGACGAGAGCGGTAGATTAAAACTCACTTGGTTTCAAGGAGTTAAGTGGTTATCGAAAGAACTGGTGGTAGGCCAAGAATATCTGGTTTTCGGAAAGCCAAGCAGGTTCAAGGGTATGTACAGCATCAACCACCCTGAGATGCAAGTAGTAGAAGAGGGTAAAAATCCACTCCTTGGAGTATTACAACCGGTCTATAACTCGACAGAAAAACTCACAAAAAAAGGGCTTGACTCAAAGGGAATCGAACGACTTATAAAGGAGGTGCTATCAGAGGTTATTCAAGAAGTAGAGGAGAATTTACCGCAAGAGATCATTGAAGAGAATAAGCTTATGAGTCGGAGTCATGCCATGTATCATGTGCATTTTCCTAAGGAAATAGACTTGATGAAGAGGGCGCGATATAGATTGAAATTCGAGGAGCTATTCTACCTGCAAATGGCGCTTCTACTAAATAAAGCCGCGAGATTGGAGAAAAGTCCAGGCTTAGTATTCGAACATGTAGGGGAAAAATTCACCAGTTTTTATGAGAATCATCTTCCCTTTGAATTAACAGGCGCCCAGAAAAGAGTGCTCAAAGAAATTAGAAGAGACTTAGGAAATGGCAAACAGATGAATCGTCTCTTGCAAGGTGACGTAGGAAGCGGTAAGACAATTGTGGGATTGCTCTGTATGTTGTTGGCAGTAGACAATGATTTCCAAGCTGCGTTAATGGCTCCTACAGAGATATTGGCCAATCAACATTTTCAGACCTTATCCACCTTGCTCACTGCAACGGGCGTTCGTTGTGCAATACTCACTGGAAGCACCCCTCAAGCAGAACGCAAGACCTTGCATCAGGCTTTGGAGTATGGAGAATTACATATCCTCATTGGCACACATGCTTTGATTGAGGATAAAGTAAAATTTAAAGACTTGGGACTGGTTATCATAGATGAGCAACACCGTTTCGGGGTGGCCCAACGAGCTAAGCTTTGGGAGAAGAATAGTCGACCTCCCCATGTCTTGGTCATGACCGCTACGCCCATTCCACGAACCTTGGCCATGAGTTTTTATGGAGATCTAGATATCTCTCAAATTGACGAATTACCTCCGGGAAGAAAAGAGATTAAGACCGTCCGTAGAAGCGATGCAAACCGACTCTCCGTTTTTCATTTTATAGAAGAAGAAATTAAAAAAGGTCGGCAGATCTATGTGGTTTATCCGCTCATAGAAGAATCAGAATTCTTAGAGACGGAGTATAAAGACCTTATGGACGGCTATGAAAGTTTGAGCAGGAGATTCCCACGTCCTGAGTATCAGATAGGCATTGTGCATGGCCGCATGAAATCAGCAGATAAAGACTACGAGATGTTGAGGTTTGCCAAAGGAGAAACACAGATTCTGGTGGCCACAACGGTGATAGAAGTGGGAGTAAATATTCCTAATGCCAGTGTAATGGTAATTGAAAGCGCGGAGCGATTCGGGTTATCACAGTTGCATCAGCTACGTGGAAGGGTGGGTAGAGGTGCAGAGCAAAGTTATTGCATTCTTATGACCGGTCATAAGATTAGCAAGGATGCTAGACTGAGACTGGATACGATGGTGAGGACTAATGATGGGTTTGAGATTGCGGAAGTAGATCTTCAGATACGCGGAGCAGGTGATATTATGGGCACTAAGCAGAGCGGAGATGTGGAGCTAAAACTCGCTAATCTAATACATGACGGTCCCATTTTAGTGCGCGCCAGAGAATCTGCGCTGGGCCTAATTGAGAACGACCCTAAGATTCAAAAGACCAGCAATCGTTTGATGATTCCCAGTTTAAGAATGGTCATGGCAAAAAAGAGTTTTTGGTCTAAGATTTCTTGAATCAAGAAAGGTCCCATCTTGATGAAGAGGTGATTAAGCTTCTCAAGCCCGTAGATATATCCTCTTGATCAATAGCTCTGAATTGCAGAGAACTACCATGAAGTTCAGCCAGATATTCTTGTTCAGTCTGGCCTGGCGTAGGAATCAATATCGCTTTCTTATCCATCAGCACTAGATCCATGAGGCTAGTGTATCCCGCACGACAAATCACCAGCCGACTTCTATTCATAAGGTCTTGGATTTGCTTTCTATCAGCGAACCCCATCACATGCAGTCCCTCTTCGTCAGCACTTGATTCTTCATTTACCAACCCCCTAATTAAGAAAGCCCCTGGAAAGTCAAGTAGAATGGGCTTTAACTCACGCTCTAAGATAGACCGTTGTGGCTCTGGTCCTGATAGGATACAAAGCAGAGGTATCTCCTCAGAATTAGATTTTACTTTTTTCAAATTACTCAAGTGCCCGATATATTTCTTTGGAATTTCAAGAGGAATGTCTGACAATGCGCCAGAGAGATTTCCAGAACCTTCTACATCAGGCACCCAACACTCATCGAATCTATTAAGCATTTTATGATTAATACGATTCAGCATATCCTCGAAGACAGGACTTTTAATCTTCAATTGATGAGAGATGATGACAGAATGAGTTTTTTTACTGTGAATGCCATATCGATTATCAGAGATGACCAAATCCAGATCTACTGTCTTCGAAAAAGCTTTAAGCCAAAGGAATTCATCACGAATGCGCAGCCATATCTTTGGAAGCTGGAGTATGACTGCGATTATTAACCGAGCATCTTTAGCATACTTTATATCGTAGCCTGGCAGTTCATGACTTTTAAGGTCAGGAAATGTTCTTCGTAATAAAGACAAGGAAGCACCGTCAGAAGCTAGAATTACCTCCCAGTCCTTAGCCAGGTACTCCTCAATAATGGGTATGCACCGAGTCGCATGACCTAGTCCCCAATTCAATGGTGCAATGAGCACCTTCCTTTTTCCCCCCATAATACTAATGGCGCTAATGTATCTCAGAAAAACGTTATTAACCTAGGTATAAACAACTACTATCTCTTATTATTTATACCCATGTTTAGGATTTTTAGGAGATTCGCGGGCTATGGGAAAAGACAAACTCAGAAAATTCGCAGAAGTGAGCAAGATGACTCACGTGCTAGAGCCAAGCAAGGAAGAAATGATCCATGGCTCAGACGTGTTGCGTGGAAAATGGAACGTAGAGCTTTTCAAGAATGAAGCTCCCATAACGCTAGAATTAGCTTGCGGTAAGGGTGAATATACATTGGCTCTTGGCCGTATGTTTCCACAGCATAACCACATAGGTGTGGACATCAAGGGGAACAGAATATGGAGAGGAGCCAAGACCTCAGCTTCTGAAAAGCTACCAAATGTGGCTTTCCTAAGAACGCGCATTGAAAGCATAGATTCCTTCTTTAGCCCTAATGAGGTGGATCAGATTTGGATTACTTTTCCTGATCCACAGAAAAAAGGAAAGCGTGCAAGGAAACGTCTCACTCACCCTGAATTCCTTGATAAGTACCGAAAAATAATGAAACCAGGAGGGCGTGTTAATCTTAAAACAGATAGCAGTACACTCTTCGACTTCACCCTGGATGTCATCCTAGAACAAGGGCTGAAAGTCATTCATCAAAGCATAGATATCTATACCATTGGCATCAAGAAATTCCCTGATGAATTGAACACACTCATGGAGACCAAAACTCACTACGAACGAATGTGGCTTGAAGATGGCAAACAGATTAAATTCATCAGTTTCGAATTGTAACGAATGGCTGACCCCATCAAAATAGCCGATAAGAACAAGGACTTCTTCCAACTAGTTTATGAAGTGGTAAAACTCATTCCACATGGAAGAGTGACTTCATACGGTGCGATAGCAGGGTATTTAGGGTCTAAGCGCGGAGCTCGCATGGTGGGCTGGGCCATGAACAATTGCCTGAAACATAAATCTGATCTTCCTGCCCATCGCGTGGTGAACAGAAATGGCCTTCTCAGTGGAAAATCACACTTCGCAACTATGGATACAATGCAGGATAGGCTAGAGGCAGAAGGAATCAAGATTAAAGAAAATCAGATACTCGAATTCGATCAACATTTCTGGAATCCTATGAAGGAAATCTCTTTCTGATTCTGACCGGCTTTCTATGTACCTTTGTGGGCTATAAATCACCATGGATACACGCGCTTTGGAGAAATCCATCATTGACATACTCAAGACAATTTACGATCCTGAGATTCCTGTGAACATTTTTGATCTTGGATTAATTTATGAAGTCAAGATGAAGGAGGAAGGCAATGCATGGATATTGATGACTCTTACTTCACCTAATTGTCCCGTAGCCGAGAGTCTGCCTGTTGAGGTAGAACAGAAAGTATGCACACTAGAGGGAGTGAAGAAAGCGAAAGTCGAGATTGTCTTCGAACCACCCTGGGATAAGGACATGATGAGCGAGGAAGCGAAGTACGAATTAGGAATGCTCTGATGGATGAGATAGTAAACAAAGTAGCCCAGAGCGGCATTATCACCTTTAACCTTGATTCTATCAGGCCAAAGGGAGCTCGCGAGCACATTGACATTGCACCACAACTATGGCAAGGTATTGCCTTGAAGGAAAAGGATTTCAGGGATTGGATCAAGAATAATGATTGGTCTCAATTCAAAGACAAACACATCGCTATTTCCTGTTCTGTAGATGCCATCATTCCGTCTTGGGCCTTCATGCTTATTGCTTCTGAAGTAGAGCCCTATGCGCATACAGTCTGTTATGGAACCCTAGATGAATTAGAGGAGATTATCTATCGAAAGGCCATTGATGAACTAGACCTTTCTATCTATGCTGGTGTGCGCATTATGCTCAAAGGATGTGGGGATAAAGTTCCTATGGGCAGCTATATCTATTTGACCCAGAAATTAACCCCCCTGGTCAAGTCATTGATGTTCGGGGAACCTTGCTCAGCTGTGCCTGTTTTCAAGGCGTCTAAAAAATAAGAATCGACTATAAATGGGAGGTCAAATCACTGACCCAAAAGAGTTCAATAGGCCCTTTCATTGACCCCTCTGAAGTAATTCATGTACGCTCTATTCGCGACCTTGTTTCCCCCAGGTGTAGGATAGTTTCCGCTGAAATACCAATCCCCTTTATTCTTTGGACATGACTTGTGCAATCCTGAGAGGGATTGATAGATAACTTGAACCTCAGCATTGATTGTTTTAGGACGTAGTAAGATACTAATACGTTCTGAAATCTCTTCTGTAGTGAAGGGCTCGTATATCATCTTTACTCTGTTTTGCACCTCCTCTTTAGGCAGTAAATTATCAGCTTCACAAGCTGAATTCACCTCTTCAAGTAGATGTTCCAAACCTCTTGATTTCAACAAAGAAACAGCAGCTTGGAAGGCGATTAGATCACCCATCTTAGCCATGTCTATTCCATAACAATCAGGATAACGGATTTGAGGTGCTGAAGAAACTACGATAATCTTCTTAGGTCCAAGTCTATCGAGCATGCGCAATATGCTTTGCTTCAAAGTAGTCCCGCGCACAATACTGTCATCAATCACCACCAGGTTGTCTTGTCCTTTATTGATGGTGCCATAAGTGATGTCATATACATGCGCCACCATATCATCTCGCTCCGTGTCTTGAGTAATGAACGTTCTAATCTTGGCATCCTTGACAGCTACTTTCTCTATACGACAACGCTTGTTCATCAAGTTAAGCAACTGTTCATCATCCAAGTCATTTTCCCTGATGATCCTCAGTTTTTCTTCGTTCTGCTTGTTCTCCAGTTCCTTAATCATCCCAAACCAAGAAACCTCTGCAGTATTGGGAATGAAGGAGAAAACGGTGTTATCCATGTCCCCTTTAATAGCTTCTAAAACCTTCGGCACAACATGAGCCCCCAATGCCATTCGTTCGCGATAGATTTCTTTGTCACTTCCTCTAGAGAAATAAATACGCTCAAATGAACAGGAAAGTTTTTCTTGCGGCTTTCTGATTTCAGAGATGATACTCTCTCCAGATTGCTTGATAATCAAGGCATTTCCAGGTTCTAACTCATATACCTTTTCAAAAGGAACATTGAAAGCCGTCTGTATAGCAGGTCGCTCAGAAGCAACTACGATTATCTCATCGTCCTCATAATGATAACATGGGCGTATTCCATTAGGATCTCTCAAGACAAAAGCATCACCATGACCTATCATTCCTGCCATGACATATCCGCCATCAAAATCCATGGAAGAATTTTCAAGGATATTTTGAAGGCTCATTTGCTGAGCAATCATATCTGAGATTTCTTTGTTCGAATGTCCTTGTTCCTTGAATTGATCAAAAAGTTCTTGGTTTTCTATGTCCAAGAAATGCCCGATTTTCTCCATCACGGTGACGGTATCAGTGCGTTCTTTAGGGTGCTGACCTATATCTACTAAGATATTGAAGAGCTCGTCCACATTGGTCAGATTGAAATTTCCTGCCAAAACTAGGTTCCTTGTCTTCCAGTTATTCAAGCGCAGAAATGGATGGCAATTTTCTATATTATTTTTGCCATGAGTGCCATATCTCAGATGCCCGAGAAAAAGCTCTCCTGAAAAAGGAGCATTTGCTTTAAGCCAATATGGGTCTTTGGATTCAATGGGATTTTCACGAATCAATTCTTCGAAGCGCGAATTGATACTATCGAAAATTTCTTTGAGCGGGCGCTGGTTCACTGATCTTTTCCTGCTGATATAGCGAGATCCTGGAGGCGTGTCTAATTTTATGTTAGCTATTCCCGCGCCATCTTGACCGCGGTTGTGCTGTTTTTCCATCAGGAGATACATCTTTTTCAAGCCATAAAATGGCGAGCCGTATTTCTCCGCGTAAAAATGAAGGGGTTTCTTAAGTCTAAGCAGTGCTATACCGCACTCGTGCTTGATCGAATCACTCATTCTAATTTCCTATGGCACAAAGATAGTGTATCCCTTGCTGGAATGCATTCAAATTATCCCCATGGACTCGGAAGCTGTTGAAAGATTTTGTTTTAGCGAAAAGCCTTTGGCACCTCTATCTTGTCCGGAACGATGTAGGCTCCTGGAAAGTGAGGCTTAAGCTCAGCCAATATGCGTTCTGCTTCAAAACGGCTCATGAAATCCCCAATCCTAAGTCTGAAATTGGGCTGCAGATAGCTTTCATAAGCTCTATGTTCCCACCGCACTAGGAAGCGTGATTTGGCATTAGAGACTTCCTCTCTTGAACCAAAGACAAGCTGCACTCTATAGCCATCGTGCTTAAGCGGATGAGCCTTCATATATTCATCCAAGATGCTAATTCGCTCTTCCTGTACATAGGTGATTTCTCCTTTCTCGTATACGACATTGCTGTCTTTGTTCATTTCAGCATCCACTCGATTAAAATTAGCACCAGGTCTTCTGATCTCTTCTTTTTGAGCAAAGAGCCCAGAGGTTAAAAAAAGCTGAACAATGAATAAGAAAATGAGATTACGCATAGATCTTTCGTTTTTCAAAAATCGCTCCAAAGGTAGGATCTTCTCTTGAGCAAGCAGATATAGTTCAACTCTTAATGCACTAACTTCCAGCAGGTTCAAGACGTAGTGCTTAACAATAGCCAACAGGGTCTTATTTAGAATCATTTTAAATTAGGGTGTCAATCCATCCTTATAGCGCAGTTACACTCCGAATGAGGGCACTTTGTATAATTTTGCGGCCGATATTCTACTTCCGATAATCGGAGGAAGAGTGTAAAAACTACGCAACCTATGAACCACAACCCTAGGAGTACATCCTCCCTGCTTCGGTTTCTAAGCTTTCTTGCGCTCATACTTGTTTCTATGGCTTCACACGCTGGCGATTACGCCAATGGTGAATCCATTTTCGTTGCCAAGTGTGCCTCCTGCCATAAGCCTACCGATGAAGTTAACGCTGCTCCAGGTCTCGCTGGTGTGCAAGAACGTTGGAAAGGAAATGAAGCCTTGCTGTATACTTGGATTAAGAATCCGAATGCAGCTATCGCAACGGGTAATCCTTATGTAGCTGCACTAGTTGGTAAGTGGAAAGCCAAGTTTGGGCTGATGGCAGCACAGAACGTTACCGATGTTGAAATAGATGATATACTTACCTACATTGCTGAGTATAAGCCGCCAGTGGCCACGATCTTAGAACCAACTTCAAGCGGAGGAGTTGAAGGAGCTGAAGAAGGCATGTCATGGGTTTGGTGGCTAGTCTTTGCATTTGCCTTCTTAGCAGTAATCTTCTCCCTTTCTGGAGTTAAGCGTCAATTACAAGTTGCTCAATCAATCAAGGACGGTGAAGAACCTCAAGACATAGGATATTTCGATGCGTTTAAATCATGGGCTGGAAACAACTTGGCTCTGGTTAATATTATCGCCATCTTCCTTACTATCCTCATCCTAGTTACTGCATGGGATTGGGCGGCACGTATTGGAGTTTATGGAGGTGAGACCGTAGAGAACAACTACCGCCCTGAGCAACCCATCAAATTCTCTCACCAATTACACGCTGGTGCAAATGAGATAGAATGTCAATATTGTCACTCTTCAGCTGAGTCATCCAAGACCCCGTTAATCCCTTCAGCGAACGTATGCATGAACTGTCATAAATACATTAACGAAGGACCTGTCTACGGAAAGACTGAGATTGCGAAAATCTATGAGGCCATTGGCTGGGATGATGAGAACAAGGAATACACTGGACTGACTAAGCCTATACAATGGATAAAGGTTCATGACCTTCCTGATCACGTGTACTTCAATCACGCCCAACACGTGAAAGTAGGGCAGATAGAATGTGAGACCTGCCACGGTGATGTCAAAGAAATGGAAGTAGTGGAGCAAGTGAATTCATTGACCATGGGTTGGTGTATCAATTGCCACAACGAAACACAAGTACAAATGGCCGACAATGGCTATTACGATGAGATTCACGCTCGCTTAAAGAACAGCGATCAAGGTGTGGAGTTGCTCAAGGAATATTTAGAAGATGGTACCATAACTGCGAAAGAACTGGGTGGTTGGGAATGTGCTAAGTGCCACTATTGAACGAGAATCAGAACGAACATGGGAACTGAGAAAAGATATTGGACGGGCATGGAAGAACTCCATGGAACCAAGGAGTTCATGGATTCAAGTGCAAAGGAATTCAAGACCGAATTACCCGTTGAAGAATTTGTAGCTGGAGCAGCTCAAGCTGACTTAAGCTCTGGACGCAGGGATTTCTTGAAATTCCTTGGATTCAGCGTTGGTGCAGCCACCTTGGCTGCATGTGAAACCCCAGTGGTTCGAGCTATTCCATATGTAATCAAGCCTGAGCAAGTGACTCCAGGTATGCCTACCTATTATGCGAGTACTTTTCATGATGGATTCGATTATGGCTCCATCCTAGTAAAGACACGTGAAGGTCGTCCTATCTATATCAAAGGCAATAAGGACCATGGTCACGGTTCATTGAACGCGAGGATTAACGCATCTGTTCTTTCACTTTATGACAGCACAAGATTGACTGGCCCTAGAAAAGGGAGCGAGTCTACTACTTGGGCTTCTGCTGATGAAGCCATAAAGAAAGCTTTGATCGATGCGAATGCTGCATCAGCTGAGGTTGTGCTCTTGACTGAGCCTATCGCTAGCCCTTCTACTTTGAATGTCATCGCTGAGCTTAAAGCGAACTATCCTTCAGCTAATATTTCTCATGTTCCTTATGCTCCAGTTTCTTTCGAGGCGATGAGCCAGGCTTATGGAACTGCTAACGGTACACCATACTTGGATTTCAAATCTGCAAAAGTAGTGGTCTGCGTAGCTGCTGATTTCATGAACGATTTTCCTCTTTCAGCTCAATACACTACCGCCTATGGTTCGGCTAGGAAACCAGAAGGGAAATGGATGTCAAAGCATTTCCAATTCGAGAGCATCATGAGCCTCGCAGGAAGCAATGCTGACGTGAGAAGGGCTATAAAGCCCTCTGAAGAAGGACTGGTATTAGCCAGCATCTATAATCATATCACGGGTCAAGGTTCATCCAATGCAACATCTAACATAACCAAAGGGGCTGCCGAAGCATTGAAAGCTGTACCTGGTGAATCCCTTGTAATCTGCGGTAATAATGATATCCATTGCCAGAACATCGCAGTAGCCATCAATGAAGCCCTTGGCAACATAGGTAATACAATTCAGAAGGACAAGACAGTTCAACTGGCTGTCGGTGACGGAACCGCATTTGCTTCTTTAGTGAGTAAAATGAATTCGGGTGCAGTCGATGTGCTTATGATGCATGGAGTGAATCCTGCATACGATAGCCCTATGGCTGAAGAGTTCAAGACAGGATTAGGCAAAGTGACGAATAGCTTCTCTTTCTCCTCTCATGCTGACGAAACCGCTAGCCTGTGTGCGTACATCATGCCTAGCAATCACGCGTTAGAATCTTGGAACGACCATCATGTAGTCTCAGGACATTATGCATTGTCACAACCTTGCATTCAACCTTTATATGACACGCGTCAGTACCAAGGTACTTTGCTTGCAATGTCTGCTAAAGGAGGAACCTATTATGATTTCATCAAATCTACTTGGGCTGGCATGGCGCAAGGAGATGCAACAGCATTCTGGAATAACGCATTGCATAATGGGTCAGTAGACATGGGTCTGCAAGCGCCAGTAGTTGCTGCGCCTGTAACTGTTAAAAGTGCTACTCAAGAAGTAACTGCTGCTGCTCCTACTAATACTTCAGGAAGCGTTTCTACTTCCATTGCAGCTGTAGAAAAAACCGCTTCATCTGCTTCAGGAATTGAAGTTGTTCTATATACCAAGCAGGGAATAGGAACAGGAGCCCAAGCTACCAATCCATGGCTGCAAGAACTTCCTGACCCGATAACTAAAGTGTGTTGGGATAACTACATCACCATGTCTCCCGCTCAAGCAAAAGAGATGGGCTTCACGCTATACATGGCGCAAGAGACTCCAGCTTCAGTAGCGACAGTTGAGGTGAATGGAAAGAAAGTAACTCTACCTGTAGTTCCAGTTCCTGGACAGAAAGCAGGAACTGTTGGCATAGCACTAGGATATGGTCGTGGTGCAAATGGAGAGCATATCGGTAATGCCGCATTCCAGACTAAGGAATACGGAGGATATGACCTTGACGACTCAGGAAACAAGAAGCCTATTGGAGCAAACGCCTATGCGCTTGTAGCTATGGTCAATGGAATGGCTAGCTATACACTTTCTGGCGCCACTGTGACCGGAACAGGAGAAGAATACGCTATTGCAAGTACCCAGACTCACCATACCATTATGGACAGAGAGTCGGTATTAAAAGAAACAGTTCTTGGAACCTTTAAGAACGGAGAGCAGAATGACTATAACAGGCCACACACTCTGAAGATGCACGAGCATCATGAAGTGGTTGACAAGCCTATTAAAGAAGTAGATTTATGGGATCCGCATCCTGTAGAAGGAATTGGACATTGGTGGGGATTAAGCATTGACTTAAGCAGCTGTTTAGGTTGCGGTGCCTGCATCACTGCATGTCACTCTGAGAATAATGTACCTGTAGTAGGTAAGGATGAAGTGAGAAGGTCACGTGATATGCACTGGTTGCGTATCGATCGTTATTTCACTTCTGATATGACCAAAGAGAAGGGAGAAGCAGAAGGTATAGGAACTATCGATATGTACAGCAAGATGGAGATTCCTTCAGAGAATCCATCTGTAGTGCATATGCCTATGATGTGCCAGCACTGTAACCACGCACCATGCGAGACAGTTTGTCCAGTTGCTGCAACTACTCACTCAAGCGAAGGTCTAAATCAGATGACCTATAACCGTTGTATCGGAACTCGTTACTGTGCTAACAACTGTCCATATAAAGTAAGAAGGTTCAACTGGTTTAACTATAAGGCGTATGCCAAGTTTAGCGAAGTGAATCCTTCACAGGATATGATGGGCCGTATGGTCTTGAATCCTGATGTAACAGTGCGTTCAAGAGGAGTAATGGAGAAGTGCAGCATGTGTGTGCAACGTATCCAAGCAGGAAAACTTGATTCTAAGATAAAGGGTATTCCGGTAGCTGACGGAAGCATAGAAACTGCATGTTCTGAGGCGTGTCCTAATAATTGCATCACATTCGGTGACATCAATGACACAGGATCCAAAGTACATGGCTTAAGAAATGACAAGAGAGCCTATTTGGCGCTTGAAGAAGTAGGTACACAGCCAAGTATCAACTATATGGTCAAAGTAAGGAACCGCGAAGAAACTCTAGCATAAACGAGATCAGATGTTCAAAGAAGCTTCAATAAGGGAACCGCTCATTCTAGGTAATAAGTCGTATGGCGACATCACAGCTGATGTTGTTGGGCCTATTGAGAACAAGGCTCCTAAAGGTTGGTATATCGCCATCACCATCTCTGCGCTAATCGCGCTCTGGGGTATAGGATGTATCTTGTATCTGATAGGAACCGGTATCGGAACTTGGGGATTAAACAAGACTGTTGGTTGGGCTTGGGATATCACTAATTTCGTTTGGTGGGTAGGAATCGGACACGCAGGAACCTTGATTTCTGCTGTATTATTGCTTTTTCGTCAACGTTGGAGAATGGCAATTAACCGTTCTGCTGAGGCAATGACAATCTTCGCTGTAATCATGGCTGCTATGTTCCCAGGTATACACATGGGAAGACTTTGGCTTGGATACTTCGTGTTCCCTTTGCCTAATCAGTTTGGATCTCTTTGGGTAAATTTCAACTCACCACTTCTGTGGGACGTATTCGCAATCTCAACTTATTTCTCAGTTTCATTAGTGTTCTGGTACATAGGTCTGATTCCTGACTTTGCTACCATCAGAGATAGGATTAAAACTCCAGTGGCTAAGAAAGTTTACGGCATATTGAGCTTCGGATGGAGTGGAAAGGCTAAGAACTGGACTCGTTTTGAGGAAGTCTCCTTGGTTCTTGCCGGTATTGCAACACCACTTGTATTCTCTGTACACTCCATTGTATCCATGGACTTTGCTACCTCGGTCATCCCAGGTTGGCACACAACTATCTTCCCTCCGTACTTCGTATCAGGAGCGGTATTCTCAGGATTCGCCATGGTACAGACCCTCATGCTTATCATGAGAAAGACCATGAGATTAGAGAACTACGTGACCATCAAGCACGTGGAATATATGAATATCGTAATTATCGTTACTGGATCCATTGTAGGTGTGGCATATATCACTGAGCTGTTTATGTCATGGTATTCAGGTGTGGAATATGAATCTTATGCCTTCATTAATAGATTCTCTGGACCTTACCTATGGGCGTATTGGGCTATGATGACTTGTAATGTAATTTCTCCACAACTTTTCTGGGTGAAGAAATGGAGACGAAGTCTTGGTTTCACTTTCGTGATGTCTATAATTGTCAATATCGGGATGTGGTTCGAGCGATTTGTAATTATCGTGACTTCACTTCATAGGGATTATGTTCCATCTAGTTGGAGCATGTTCCACCCTACTTTTGTTGATATCGGAGTGTTCATTGGGACAATCGGTATCTTCTTCACTTTGTTCTTACTCTTTGCACGATTCTTCCCAGTACTCGCTCTGAATGAGCTTAAGAGTATTTTGAAAGTCAGTGGTGAGGAACACAAAAACAAGCATTGACCTATGGCGAACAGTGTGATATATGCAATGTACGATGATGATCAGACCTTATTAAAGGCTGCCAAAGAATTGGTAGGCAAAGGAATTAAGGTAAAAGATTGTTATTCCCCTTTCCCAGTGCACGGGATCGACCCTGTAATAGGGGTGACACGCACTCGTTTGGGTATTGTAAGCTTTATGTTTGGACTTGGAGGTCTAAGCTTGGCTATGCTTGGAACTTGGTATTTCATGATTCATGATTGGCCAATGAACATAGGTGGTAAGCCAAACTTCGCCTATCATTTAAACATGCCTGCCTTTGTGCCTATTTTGTTTGAGTTCACGGTTTTCTGTGCTGCACATGGCATGGCTCTTACTTATTTAATCAGGAACAAAACATTGCCAGGTATGCCTGCAGTGAATCCAGATCCAAGGACTACTGACAATAGATTCGTACTAGAAATAGATTCTCACGATAATCAGGGAATGACCACTGATGCATTGCTTGAAGCTATCAAAGGAACCGAGGTCTTCGAATTGAATCACAAGAAATACTGATCAGCGAACATGAATACGCCAAAGCATAGCCTGCGGATCTTACTTCTCTCGACCGGATTGGTACTATTGATGGGATCCTGTAATAACGACCCCCTTAGCCCAGGGATTGAGTACATGCCTGACATGTATCGCTCACCAGCAATTGAAGAGTACGTGGATTATGGTGAGATGAAGGACCGAATCAATGATACTGTAGCTATGACCTTATCAGCAAAAATTCCTGTAACAGGAACGATTCCATATAGCGGTGATCCATCAAAAGCACAATTCAATTACCCATATCCTTACCCTAATACCCTTGAAGGATATGAGGCTGCTGGAGCTGGGTTGAAGAATCCAATACCCTTCACAGAGGACGTTTATCTTCATGCGCAAGTGAAGTATGAGATATTTTGTATCCATTGCCACGGAGAGAAAGGAAACGGACAAGGAGGACTAGTTCAAAAAGGAAAATTTGCTGCTCCTCCTGCATATCAGACTATTCCTGATCTTACGCAAGGAAAGATGTTCCATACACTTATGTATGGAAAAGGAAACATGGGTTCACACGCAGGGCAACTTAGCCGTGAAGACCGCTGGGAGCTGGTACATTACGTGCAAAGTCTTCGAGATGAAAAATATGACTGGGCTGCTGTCCAGGCTGCATATACTCAAGTCCCTGCTAGTCTAGCTGCGGATGCAAACCAAACTGAAGTAAATCACTAAGCATGGAGTTCAGTATAAGTAATAGAGCCCGCATAATCTCTCTACTCATGATAGGGGTAGGAGTGATTTCGCTTGTGGTCAGCTACATTTATCAAGACAGTGATCGGTTTTGGGCAAACCTGCTGATTAATGGGCTGTTCTTCACGTTCATTTCACTTGGAGCCATGTTCTTCATCTCCTTACAATATGCCACAGAGGCTGCATGGAGCGTGATGGTAAGAAGGATTTATGAAGCGGTGACCCGTTTCCTTCCATTTGGAATAGGAGTTTTGACATTGGTTTTCTTGGCCTCTACTTTCCATATGAATCATCTGTATCACTGGATGGATGAATCGGCTACACATGAATATGTCATAGCATCAACTTTAGACAGTGCTCATCCTGAATATCTGAATGAACTGGTTGATGGTGCCATTGAAAACGTAAAGTATGATTACATCATTGCAGGAAAGACAGCTTACCTGAATGTTCCGTTTTTCTGGATTAGGACTTTAGTCTATTTCGCAGTGTTCTTGTTCTTCATGAATTTCTTCCGCAAGCAGTCTTTGCGAGAAGATCAAGAAGGTGGAACGGCAATCAATACTAAGAGTTACAAGAGAGGTGCTGTATTCCTCATATTCTTCGCAGTGTTCTCTAGTACATTGGCTTGGGATTGGATCATGAGTATTGACACGCACTGGTTCAGCACCATGTTCGGATGGTACACGTTTTCAGGAATGTGGGTAACCGCGATGATTGTGAGTTTGATTACAGTCTTGTATTTGAAAAGCAAAGGACTTTTGCCTACTGTTAACGACAGCCATATCCATGACATGGGTAAATGGATGTTCGCAACAAGTTTCCTTTGGACATATCTCTGGTTCTCACAGTTCATGTTGATTTGGTATTCGAATATCCCTGAAGAGGTGACGTATTTCCAGCAGCGTTTTGAGACCTATGCTTTACCTATGTTCATTATGGTCTTCATCAATTTTGCATTACCTATGGTTATACTCATGGCGAGAGATGCGAAAAGAAATGTGCGTTTATTGATTACTATAGGAACTATCATCTTCTTCGGACACTGGTTCGATGTCTATTTGATGGTAATTCCAGGTGTGGTTTTTGACGATTGGCAAGGGTTGGAGTTAACAGAGATCGGAATGATGATTGGATTCCTCGGTGGATTCATTTTAGTGACCTTAAAAGCACTGGCCAGTGCGCGATTGGTGCCTGAAAAGAGTCCTTACTTGGAAGAAAGCATTCAACATCAGATATAATCACAGCGAGATAGAAAGGATATGAAACTGCTCATCGTCATAGTACTCCTCTTAGGAGTCGCAGCTATAGCTCAAGCCGTGCGCGTGCATGAATTGGCTAAAAAGCTTAGCGGAAAGAAAGAGGAAGACATTATCGTCTCAGATAACAACCTGAATGCAAACCTCTGGCTCGCCAGCTTGGCTGCACTGCTCATCTCATTCTTCTACATGATCTTTAGGTATAAGGATGCTATGCTTCCTGAAGCTGCCTCAGAACATGGCGTAGAGATAGATATTCTGATGGATTTCAACATGTGGTTTGTCTGCATCATCTTCGTAGTGATGAACATCCTATTAATGGTCTTCGCATGGAAGTATCGTTATCAACTTGGCAAGAAAGCATACTACTATCCGCACAATGATAAGTTAGAGATGATATGGACTGTTATCCCAGCACTTACTATGGCTGTAATCATCATATATGGACTCATAGTTTGGAACGATATCACCGATAAAGAATTAGCGGCTGATTCTATTACCATAGAACTCTACGGAAAACAATTCGACTGGACAGTACGTTATGCTGGAGAAGATAGAGTTTTAGGGCCTTCTTCTTTCAATTTCATTTCAGGAACTAACCCACTTGGAATCATCACTCCTGCTATTTACGAGGGTGCTTTGTTGGCTATCGATGAGGAGATGGCTACTTTAAAAAAGTCCTTGAATGAAGACATATTATCTGCTTCAGCCCAAGACAAAACGGAGGCAAGGATAAAGAGACTGCAGCGTCAAAAGGTTAGGGTATTAAGCTTTGACAAGAACAATGAAGAATATGTCTTCGCTAAGGATGACATTGTCATGGACAAAGGAGTTTTCTATATTCCAGTAAATAGAGAGGTGAACTTTAAAATCAATTCTCGCGATGTAATTCACAGTGCCTTTATGCCTCATTTCAGAATGCAAATGAATGCTGTACCTGGTATGACGACCTTCTTCAAGATGGTGCCTACCATCACGACTGCAGAGATGAAATTGAAGACAGGAAATGAAGAGTTTGAATACCTGTTACTTTGTAACAAGATATGCGGTGCCGCTCACTACAACATGAAAATGACAGTAAAAGTGGTAGAACAAGCAGAATATGATGCATGGTTAATCGCACAAGCCAAGTTTGACCAACCAGCTGCAGAGCCTGCCACAATGGAGGAAACAGAAGTAGTGACACACAATCAATAAGGGAGAGAAACATGGCCTCACACGCAGAACATCATCATCACGAAGAGAGCTTTGTCAGCAAGTACATCTTCAGTCAAGATCACAAGATGATCTCGAAGCAATTCTTGGTCTCCGCGATCTTCATTGCTATCTTAGCTTATATGCTTTCTATTTTCTTCAGGATCCAATTGGCTTGGCCTAATGAAAGTTTTGAATTCTTGAGCATGTTCCTAGGAGAACGTTGGGCTCCAGGAGGAGTTCTAGATACCAATGCATATCTCGCAATGGTTACCATTCATGGTACCTTGATGGTATTCTTCGTATTGACAGGTGGATTGAGCGGAACCTTTGCTAACCTTCTTATTCCACTGCAGATAGGAGCTCGTGATATGGCCTCAGGATTCCTAAACATGCTATCTTATTGGTTCTTCTTTCTTTCAGCCATTATCATGGTGTCTTCACTTTTCATTGAAGGTGGAGCAGCTAGTGGGGGTTGGACCGTTTATCCTCCTTTAAGCGCATTGCCTCAAGCCATGCCTGGGTCAGGAATGGGAATGACCATGTGGCTCGTAAGTATGGTGTTTTTCATTGTATCCTCTTTATTAGGAGGTCTAAACTATATCGTGACCATCATTAACCTCAGAACTGAGGGAATGAAGATGACGCGCATGCCATTGACGATTTGGGCCATTTTATTGACGGCTATCCTTGGTGTATTGAGCTTCCCAGTATTATTCTCAGCAGCGCTCTTGCTTATGATGGACCGTCTTATGGGAACAAGCTTCTACCTTTCCGATATCCATATCGCTGGTGAGGCATTGGATTATGTAGGTGGTAGCCCGATTCTCTATGAGCACTTATTCTGGTTCCTAGGACACCCTGAAGTATACATCGTGATCTTACCGGCATTGGGAATCACCTCTGAGGTTATCTCCACAAATGCACGTAAGCCTATATTCGGATATAAAGCAATGATTGGTTCACTATTGGCCATTGCATTCCTATCCTTCATCGTATGGGGTCACCATATGTATGTGACAGGAATGAACCCCTTCTTGGGGTCTGTGTTCGTAGCCACTACGTTGCTTATTGCCATTCCGTCAGCGGTAAAAGTCTTTAACTATATAACTACGCTTTGGCGCGGAAATCTAGTATTCACTCCAGCTATGTTGTTCTCTATCGGAATGGTATCTACCTTCTTGACTGGAGGAGTAACAGGAATCATCTTGGCTGACTCAGCTCTTGACATTCCTGTTCATGATACGTACTTCGTTGTAGCTCACTTTCACGTAGTAATGGGAGTTTCTGCCATCTTCGGGATGTTTGCTGGTGTTTATCACTGGTTCCCTAAGATGTATGGTCATATGATGAATCAGCGTTTAGGAATGGTTCACTTCTGGACAACATTCGTATGTGCCTACGGAGTTTTTCTTCCGATGCACTTCGTAGGTATGGCTGGTGTTCCAAGAAGATATTATGAGTACAGCAATTTCCCAATGTTCGATGGAGTGATGGATTTGCAAGTATTAATTACAGTATTCGCCATTTTAGGCGGAGTGTCGCAAATCTTCTTTATTTTCAACTTCTTCTACAGCATCAAGAAAGGACAGAAAGCTCCTCAGAATCCATGGAGAAGCAACACTATTGAATGGACTACACCTGTTGAGCACTTGCACGGAAACTGGCCAGGGCAAATCCCAACAGTACACCGTTGGCCTTATGACTACAGCAAGCCGGGAAAAGCAGAAGACTTTGTTCCTCAGACTGTTCCATTGGAACCTGGAGAAGAAGAGCATTGATTGCTTAATTAAGGAAATTAAAAACCCTCATTACATGTAATGAGGGTTTTTTTGTTCTCAACTATAGTTCCATCTTCATGATTAGGACTATAATCATACATTGGTGCTTTATAATGAAAACTTATTCAGAATGGGCTTACGTTTCATACTAAAGAAACATGTCAGTTCTATAATTTTAGTCTTAGGGCTCTTACTTTTTAGAATCTATCTAGGTGCTCAAGTAAACTTCTCTCATGAGGATTACTTTCAAATCTACCTTATCGGCATCGAGAACGCGGTCTCGGGGGTATGGTCATATTGGGGCCCAGATATTGTCTGGTCAAAGACGAGGCTTCCAGGGGCTATGCAGGCTTTGCTAATCGGTCTCCCCTTGAGATGGACAGGGAACATCTATTCTCCTATAATACTATCGAACATTATCTCAGCTGCTGGTCTAGTCTTACTTGCTGTCTATTCTAGACAAAGATTCCCTTCGCTTCCATTGAATTTCTTAATCTGTTTATATCTTCTTGCACCCTTTGCCTTATTCCACGGCACAGTGCTTTTGAATACAGCGTATCTCATCTTTTCTAGCGCCCTGCTCTTCATTGCCGTTTTTGAGCTATTTATATTTCGGGACCGGATGATTTTCAAAGAACCCTCCTATTATTTCTTAGGTCTTGGTTTCTCCCTCTTTTTCACATATCAATTACACTTGACTTGGGTTATGTTCCTGCCATTCATAGTTGTACTGTTTACACTGGAATGGAAGAGGAATCACGTTGGCCTCCTAAAAATTGCCCTTTTCTTTTTGATAGGTTGCGCTATTTCAAGCTTATCCTTGTTACCCACTTTGATAACGTATGGAAAAGAGATATTCATCAATAGTGGAGATAATCTGACCCTCCAACCAGAAAGATTTGGAAGGGTCTTCGATTTACTCATGCGCTATTTCAGCATGGCATCATTTGACATAACCCCAAGTTTTGATGTTATCAAAGCAGCTACCGATGAAAGCGCTTTTGAGCTAGTTCTAGTTTGGTTGGTAAGGTTAATTTCAATGATTCAAATAGCAGTATTGGCAATCCTGATATTCAAGTCTAGAACAGAAGAATTGGTCAAAAAGTCATTGCTCCTTTTCGGATTGACCTTCGTTATGGCTCTTTTTCTATTTGTTCTTGGAAATAAACACTTATCAGCTAGGACATATATCCTCCTTTTTCCTATTCCGATGTGGCTCTCTTTATTCGCATATGAAAAGCTCTTCGAAAAACCACTTTTTAAAAATATTCTATACTGCGGATTGGGTATAGTCTTTCTAACCTTTTTTGGTATTGCATGGCTTAACCGAAGTAGTGAGTACTCTTTTGAAGCCTCTAGGCAAAAAATAGAGTCAGCGTTGGAGTCGAAAGATCCATCAGTTTTCTCGAAAAGACGTGAATCCTTGATGAATAAGTTTAACTGAGAGAAGGTTATTGGGTATTTGGGTCCTTCTTCAGATCACCCTAACTCGCTTAAGCGCTTCAAAAATGTTAGGAATGCTCAATTTCTCAGCACTAGCCTTTGTAAGGGTATGCTTTCCCTTTCTTTTTTCCACATTCCCCTCTATGATATAAGAGGTCTTAGCCTCTTTGCTGAGCTGCACTTCTTTGACTTGATATTGAGCACCTTGCATGCTATTTATAGCATTGACCATATCCTTTTCAGAGACTAATGTAGGATCAAAGACCACAGTCAAGGTATCTACGTCACCTTCTGTATGAAAAGCTAATATCGTCTCACTCACCCCCGGCAATGCCGCAACAGTGGCTTTAATTCTGGAGCCACACATCTGTTCACAGCTCATTCCTGAAATCATCATGCGAGCAACAGGAGCTCCTTCGTTCGTTTCCATAAATGTATAGACCGTTTCTACAGTAGCCTGCTCCACTTGGGATTCAGAAACTGGATTCACCTCAAAAGAACAGGAGGAAAGAATCAGAATAAGGCCAAGTAGGAAATATGTTGAATTGGTTTTCATAAGGGTACTTTTACAAACTGACGATCGAACATAGCTTAATGTTACATGAAGTCTCAAAATTAATACTCTCTACATGAGCGAATCGGCTGCTCCTCAAAAGACTTCATTATTTTCTATCCTGCTGCTTGGAATCCTTGCAATAATCTGGGGGAGCTCTTTCATTCTGATGAAAAAAGCGATGTTCAGCGCTGATGGCTCCGCTATCTACTCCGCTGAGCAGGTTGCCAGCCTTCGTATTCTCCTAGCCAGCCTTTGCCTTCTGCCCTTTGCCGTACCTCATCTTTCACTCTTACGCAGCAAACATGCTCCGTTCATGCTCATCGCGGGACTGATAGGCAGCACTATTCCCGCTTTCCTCTTCACAGCTGCACAACAACAGATAGCTTCTTCTTTAGCCGGAATGCTTAATAGCCTCACTCCGCTGTTCACTTTTATTCTGGGCATCACTGTATTCGGAGTTCCGTTTAGAAAGAACGGACTAATAGGGGTGATCATTGGATTGGCAGGAGCTGCTGGTTTGGTTTTTTACAGCAGCGATGGCCCAGTGGCTTTGAATAGCCATGCATTATTGATCATCTTGGCCACGTGTTTCTATGGCATTAGCATCAATACCGTTAAAAAATACCTGAATGACCTACCCTCATTAACCATATCGGCTTTATCGCTATTCATGGTTGGGCCCATAGTGGCTATATACGCATATGCCTGTGGTTCCTTCGATGTGTTAGTAACGCATGAGCAGGGATGGGAAGGAATGGGCTACGTTTTCCTCTTAGCGCTCTTCTCTACTGCCATAGGGTTAATTCTATTTAACTTGGTCATTAAGCGGGAAAGCGCCTTATTCAGTTCCTCCGTGACTTATTTTATCCCTATCACAGCCATTCTCTGGGGAGTATTGGATGGTGAAGAGCTTGAGATTGTTCAATTCGCTTTTATAGCCCTTATCTTATTCGGTGTATGGCTGGTAAACCGGGTCAGATTTCGTCCTAGCTCTTAGGGATTCCTTTAACTTTGCGAGCTTAGAATTTCAAGATTATGACCTCAAATCGTGTACGTGTGCGTTTCGCCCCCAGTCCGACTGGACCACTTCATATTGGAGGGGTGCGCACTGCTTTGTACAATTACCTTTTCGCCAAACATCATAAAGGGGACTTCCTACTTCGTATTGAGGATACCGACCAGAATCGTTATGTCCCAGGAGCTGAAGATTACATCCTTAAGTCCTTGGCTTGGCTAGGTATTTCTCCTGATGAAGGCATTGGAGTAGGCGGGCCGCATGGTCCCTATAGACAGAGCGAGCGTAAAGACACGTATGCTCCTTATGGTGAGCAATTAGTGAAGAATGGCTGGGCCTATTATGCTTTCGATACGCCTGAAGAACTGAACGAAGTGCGTGAATTGGCGATAAAGGCCGGTGTTTCTTCCTGGCAATACAACAGCATCACACGGAATTCCATGAAGAATTCCCTTACGCTGCCATCAGATGAAGTGGAGAAGAAATTGGCCAACAATGAACCGTATGTGATTCGTTTCAAGATGCCAAGAGGCGAAGAAATCAGGTTTGAAGATGAGATAAGAGGTTGGATTAATGTGAATACGGATCAGCTTGACGATAAAGTCCTCATGAAGAATGATGGTATGCCCACCTATCACTTAGCGAACATCGTGGATGATCACTTGATGGAGATCACGCATGTCATTCGAGGAGAAGAGTGGTTGCCTTCAGCTCCGTTACATGTGCTTTTATATAAAGGATTCGGATGGGACGCTCCGCGTTTCGCCCATCTTTCATTGATTCTTAAGCCGGATGGCAAAGGGAAATTGAGCAAGAGAGATGGAGATTCAGGAGGTTTTCCTGTGTTCCCCCTGGAGTGGAAAGACCCCGCCACCGGAGTCGTTTCGGCTGGATATCGCGAATCAGGCTATTTTCCTGATGCCGTATTGAATATTCTAGCCTTCTTAGGTTGGAATCCAGGAACTACTCAGGAGATCTTCGATAAGGACGCCTTGGTGCAAGCCTTTACTATGGATCGTGTAGGAAAATCCGGAGCAAAGTTTGATCCAGATAAAGCCAAATGGTTCAACCAGCAATACTTGCGTATGCGCAGCGATGCTGATTTAGCTGCAGAGCTTTCACCACTTCTTGCAGATGCAGGTTTGAAAGCAGATGAAAAGACCCTCCTGAAATCAGTGCGTCTATTGAAAGAAAGAGCAGTGTTTACTAAGGACATGCTAGAAGGGCGATTCATGTTTGAGTCTCCTACAAGCTATGATGAAAAGATGCTCGAGAAGAAATGGAAGCCAGAGACAGAAGGCATTGTCAAAGCTCTCTGGGAGAAAATGTTAGCACAAGAGCCTTTTACAGCAGAACCTTTGGAAGCCCTGTTTAAAGCACATTTAGAAGAGAACTCCTTAGGTATGGGAGCAGTAATGCCTAATCTACGTCTGTTAATCACTGGTAGCTCGATGGGCCCATCTCTTTTCGAAACAGCTGAGATTATTGGTAAAACTGAATTCGGGAAGCGCATAGAAGCGGGACTCGCACATGTGAAGAGCAATGCATAAAATCAGTATAGAAGGTATTAAAGCTTACGGATTCCATGGCTGCATGGAAGAAGAAGCGCGTATTGGTCAGCCTTATATCGTAGATGTACACTTGACTGTGGATTTCAGCGATGCCGCCAAAGAAGATGACCTGAAAAAGACCGTGGACTACGTTATGGTGAATAAAGTGGTGAAAGAAGAGATAGGAAGACGATCTAAGCTCATTGAGACTGTGGCCTGGAGAATAGCTCAAAGAATTCAACAGGAGCCATTGGTACAGGGAATAGAAGTACGAGTGTGTAAGCCTGCTCCGCCCATTAATGGGGATGTCGAACGGGTATGTACCACTGTAACTTTGTGAGTTGCCTTGCGTAGGCCTTGTTAATTCCTATTTTTGCAATCCCGCTAAAAGAAAATAGGGTCGGTTGGCCGAGCGGTTAGGCTGAGGTCTGCAAAACCTCCTACAGCAGTTCGAATCTGCTACCGACCTCAAAGAAAACCTGATGTGAAAGCATCGGGTTTTTTTATGTCTTAGAGTTACTGAGTTTTACTCTTAACACCATGTATACCAAGCTGAGCGCGAAGAAGAGTATCATGCTCATCCAAAAAAGGAAAATGATTTTTCCATTTTCAAACGTAAAGCTGACTGTATGAGCACCTGACTTTAGCTCAACGCTAGGGACTTCAGCTCCAGCTACCAATGCACGACCTTGACCATCTACACACACTTTCCATCCCGGATAAGGCGATTGAATTAAATTCAATGTTCCACCAGAATTCATAGTCACTTCAGCTTTTATCTCGTCTTTCAGAATACAGATCATCGATACTTCCCCAGATTCACTAAAAACAAGTCCTTGTTTCATTAGGACTGAGTCCTTGCTCAAAACATCATAGGACTTCAATTGAAAGGGATTATAGCCGTCTACTGCTGTCGTCCTTGACCATATTCCCAGGTTCCTCCATACTCCTTTAATCCCAGATCCTTTAGTATTCATGTTGATATCAGCAATAGCCAAATTAGGGTCTTGATCACACGCTGAAATAGGAAGGGCGTGTATTCCATCTATCTCATCTGAAATTCGGATGTTATTGATAACACTAGTTGGAACAGAGAATTGAGTCGTTATAAATACCTCAGCGCTAATTAAAAGAACAAAGGCAATGTTCTTAGTCCTTAAACTCAATATCTCGCTCTTATTCAGCCACCACATGGCCCAAATCAATATGGAAAGTGGAACGCTTATCATTGCCAAGTGTGACCAACGACCGAATTCCGAACACTCTCCGTTTTCGTGAAAAAAGGTCCATACCTCTTTCACTGGGACTGTGTCAAGAGCCAAATTCAAATAAAGGCTAACCACACTTAGCAGTGCGGCCGATGCCAAGAGAATTCCTGAAAATGCCTTATCCTTCTTTTCTAATACACAATCAAGACCTATTCCTCCCATAAGAATAATTCCGAAAATAGCGAGTAACCTGAATAACGCTGGATGCCTGAAAAGATCGAACCCAGGCACATAATCATAAAGCCAAAGTCTCACAGGTGTATCTGGTCCTGCTGAGGCAGCCAAAGCGAAAACAATAAGCCCAAGTAGGCCATATTTCCAAGGATGTGATGTCTTGAACAAGGCATAGACTGCCGCCAAGAAAATAAAGAATCCCACATAGCCATTGATCATGCTCAGGTCTGAAGCAAAATAAGCTGCGTCTGTGCTAATCATAATAGGGAAAACGAAGGACCACCAGTGCTTCAATGTGAATGAATTATGGTAGAAAAAATCAGTGTACGGGAGCGCTTCTGACCTGCCCATGAAAGGAAAAACTTCAATCTGTGCAGACATGTATCCAAGCCCCATCAAGAGAACCAACGAACCTACAAGAACAGAATACTTAAGCATGACCTGTCTCTGATTTTCCTTCCAGAACCAATGTAAAAAGAAGAAAATCATAAAATAAAAGAGCAGCATACTAAAGGCCGGATAGCCTCCACTGACCATCAAATGCAGGAATAAGGCTACTTGAATTGCCGTGAGTAATGATGGGTTTCTTCGCAGCGAAAGCAGGGCAAAAAGCACCCAAGGAAGCCAAGTGCCGCTTATGACGAAGGTCAATACATGACACGTGCCCACCATGTGTCCACAGGCCATATAGGAAATACCCATTGCAAATGCAGGAATCTCTTTTAGTCCAACACGCTTTGCCAAGAAATACATCCCTATTCCAGCGAGGATCAAATGAAGAAGAACCTCCATATTGAAACTATGAAATCCATAACCTCCGGCTAGAATATGAATCCATGTGATGGGATACCAGAATCCGCTTTGCATGTCTCCATAAACCGGATATCCCAAAGACTGATAAGGAAGCCAAAGGCTCGGACCGCCCAAGTCAGAGCTGTAAGAAAGGAAGTAACGCCAAGGAAGATATTGGTCCAGGCTGTCCCACTTGACCATGTAGGAGAAGAGGTCTGAAAACATAAAAAGCCCAGAAAGAAGAATCAGTACAATGGCCCAATTCCTCCTGAAAAACCCTAATAACATATGCACAAGGATACTTATTTCTACAAATGAGACGATGGAGGTCTATTCTAATTGAACTCAGGAGTTCAATTATGCTCATAATAACATGCAGGATTACCTCCGGTGTTCCTTCAC
>ERZ888423.658-NODE-658-length-34555-cov-11.151188_pt1 | contig 34555 bp, 31 predicted proteins | sample MGYA00520523_ERZ888423 | MGnify/ENA primary metagenome ERZ888423 (study PRJEB32303, sample SAMEA104408611) | aquatic metagenome | biome: Brackish water; feature: Pelagic; material: water | place: Baltic Sea | collected 2014-06-08T10:24:00 | depth 30,27 m ...
AAAATTAAATTAGTTTAAAACTTGATGCTTAATTTTAGCAGATGCGACAGAACCGTAATTTGACTGTTTACTAAATAAATATTCAGTAATAAGGATGTGAAAAAAAATGTTTTTTTTGGAACATTATTATCTTATTTTAGGACCTCATCAATAATTTTTCCTGTGGTTGAATTAGGCGCTTCAATTCTTAGCAAATTAGCAATAGTTGGAGCAATATCTGTGATTTCGTAGTATTTTTTTGAAACTCCTTTTTTGATGCCATTTCCATAAAATATAATAGGAACGTGAGTGTCATATGAAAATCCGGAACCATGTGTTGTTCCGGTTTTTTGCCTTGATATTGATGCTGGATTTGGAATTAATATAACATCTCCAGAAAATTTTTGGTGATATCCATTCTGTAAAACGTTCAAAATTCCTTTAGTAAAATTGGAGTTTTGTAGAGTTTTGGCAGACACAACTTTATTTATAGTTTCAAAATTCACGAGTTCATTTGCAAAAATTTCTGCAACTTCATCTACTTTTAATCCCAAAGAAGTTATTTTATCTTTATTCAAAAAAAGTTGATAATTTGACATGTTTTCAACCAATTCAGTAGATTTAAAATTTTTGATTGAAATAGAATCTAAAAATATTTTAAACTTTTTAGCATCAAAATATTTAGCAGGGATTTTTAAGGAGTCCAAATAAGCAGGGACCCTAACAGCTCCATGATCTGCAGTTAAAAAAACCGTGTATTTTCCAAGACCAACTTCTTTGTCTAAAAATTTTAATAAATCAGCCAAATCTTTGTCCAATCTCAAATAAGTATCTTCAGTTTCAATAGCATCAACTCCGAACTTATGTCCAACATAATCAGTACTTGAAAAGCTGATAGATAAAAAATCAGTTTCGTTTGTTTTTCCTAGTTTTTCTGATATAATTGCAGCTTTTGCAAAATCTAATGTAATTGAATTTCCAAAAGGTGTTTCTGAAATGATACTTAAATTTCCATTTTCAGCCTTTAAATTGGGAATATCATGAGGAAATACTGGAAACTTCTCTCCTTTGAAAACTCCTTCAAAAATTGAATTATCTGGAGTACTATTTCTGTAAGATTTTATATCATAAAGGGTATTCCAAGGTTGAGATGTATAGAATTGCGCTTTTTTTTGATTGTTAAAATCTACTACCCATTTTGGTAATTCTTTCATATAAAAAGAGCTTGTGATGAAATTTCCTTTGTTACCACCTTCAAACCAATATGCAGCAGTTGCAGTATGACCAACTGATAAAATGGCTGATCTGTCTTTCAAGGCAATTCCAATCGCTTTTCCACGCATATTTTGAGCCAATAACAATTGATCTGAAACTGTGGTTGAAAGCATTCTATAAGGGGATTTTTGTCCATATTTTGATTCAGTTCCAATTGATGAATATCTAATATCATCAACGCAATAAATTTCTTTTTTTAGGAATTTATCATACCAATTATTACCAATTATTCCATGATGATCAGGAGTTGATCCTGTATAAACAGATGCGTGACCAACAGCAGTATAAGTTGGGATATAGTTAAAATGTGCGTTTTCAAGAGAATAACCCTCTCTTAAAAGTCTTTTAAAACCATCATTTCCATAGCTATTAAAATATCTAGTTAAATAGTCATATCGCATTTGGTCAACAACAATTCCTATAATAAGTTTAGGTTTTTCTTGGTTATCAGGTGCTTTTTTAAAATTTGTAAGAGACGTAATTAATAGAAGAAACAGCAAAAATTTTTTCATGGAAAATAGTTTTAAATGATTGGTCAAATGTAATTATTTTAAATTTTGATTTTAGTAAATTTACAATCTGTTTATCTAAATTTAATACTTTAGCACAAAATTAGACCTATGAATTACATAGAACATGTTGGTAAGTATTTTTTAATGCTTTTGCAAGTTTTCAAAAGACCGCAAAAAGCGCGTTTTTTTTACGAATCATTACTTAAAGAAATTGAAGAACTTGGCTTAAAATCGTTAGGAATAATTATGTTTATCTCATTTTTTATTGGAGGTGTAATTGCGCTTCAAACGGCACTAAATGTTGATAGTCCTTTTATCCCAAAAGCGCTTATTGGTTTTGCAACAAAACGCTCAATAATTTTAGAATTTGCGCCTACTTTTTGTTCTATTATTTTAGCAGGAAAAGTTGGTTCTTATATTACTTCAAGTATTGGTACTATGAGAGTTACAGAGCAAATTGATGCACTTGAAGTAATGGGTATAAATTCACTAAATCATTTAGTTTTACCGAAAATTATTGCAACAATTTTCTTCTATCCATTTTTGATTTCATTGGCAATGGTTTTGGGAATTTTTGGAGGATGGTCTGCAGGTGTTCTTTCAGGATTGATAAGCGGTGTTGATTATATTGAAGGTTTACAAATGGATTTTAAACCTTTTTTAATAACGTATGCAATTATTAAAACATTGGTTTTTGCTTTTTTAATTGCAACAGTTCCTTCATATCATGGGTATTATGTAAAAGGAGGTTCAATTGCTGTAGGTAAAGCAAGTACAAAATCTGTAGTTTGGACAACAATTTTAATTGTTATAGCTAATTATTTTTTAACTCAAATGCTTTTAACATAAAATGATAGAGGTAAATAATTTGCACAAAGGTTTTGGTGACGTAAAAGTCTTAAACGGTATTTCAACAAAATTCTATCCAGGAAAAACAAGTTTGATTATTGGGCAAAGTGGATCAGGAAAAACAGTTTTTCTTAAATCTTTGATAGGATTACATACACCTGAAAAGGGTTTTATTTCCTTTGATGGGAGAATAAATACTAATTTTACTATCGAAGAAAAAAGACAATGGAGACAAGAAATTGGAATGGTTTTTCAAGGAAGTGCTCTTTTTGATTCACAAACTGTAGAGGAAAATGTGATGTTTCCCTTGAAAATGTTCACAAAAAAAATCCAATCTGAGCGGTTAGAAAGAGTCAATTTTGTTTTAAATAGAGTCAATTTAGAAAATTCAAATAAAAAACTTCCTGCTGAATTGTCAGGAGGGATGCAAAAACGTGTGGCAATTGCAAGAGCTATTGTTATGAATCCAAAATACTTGTTTTGTGATGAGCCAAACTCTGGTTTAGATCCAAAAACTGCTATCGTTATTGACAATTTAATTAAAGAAATTACAGAAGAATACAACATTACAACCGTAATCAATACTCATGATATGAACTCAGTAATGGAAATTGGAGAAAAAATTATATTTTTAAAGAACGGGCTTAAGGCATGGGAGGGTACTAGTGAAGATATATTTAAAACTGATAATGAGGCTGTTGTAGAGTTTGTGTATTCATCAAATTTATTTAAAAAAGTGAGAGAGACATATTCAAGCGAAACAAAATAAAAATACGTTTGTTTTATATAAAATAACTATTTATATTTGCACCCGCTTAGAAAGAATATGACCTGGTAGCTCAGTTGGTAGAGCATTTCACTTTTAATGAAAGGGTCCTGGGTTCGAACCCCAGCCCGGTCACAAAAAAAACTCTGTAATTTTACAGAGTTTTTTATTTTGGAGTCTTTTTAAAACTTACTTTTACTTAATTTTTAATAAGAATGCAAAAAATAATCATTTCAATTTTATTTCTCTTTTTAATAATGAGCTCTGAACAAATTATTTTTGATTTTTCAAAAGACACAGATATTTCCTCTTGGAACGTAATTGATGATGGAGTTATGGGGGGACAATCATCAGGGAATTTCGAAATAAATGATGAAGGAAATGCTATTTTTTACGGAAAAGTATCTCTAGAAAATAATGGAGGATTTTCATCAGTAAGATATCAGTTTTCTCAAAAGAAAGTAAATTCTTTCACCAAAATTAAGGTTCGATTAAAAGGTGATGGAAATAGATATCAATTGAGAATTAAAGAAAATAGGAATGATTATTATTCTTATGTAGGAACTTTTCAAACCAACAATACTTGGGAAACTATCGAAATTCATCTTTCAGAAATGCAACCAAAGTTTAGAGGAAGAGTATTGAGTTTACCTAATTTTTCAGCCACTAGTTTTGAGGAGATTGCTTTTTTAATTGGAAATAAAAAAGCACAATATTTTCGTTTAGAGATTGATAAAATTTATGTGGAATAAGTTTTTAACAACTAAATTTAAGTGAGTTTTTTATATCTTCACTTTTTTAACATTCAAGTATGAAAGAAGAGTTTATAGAACAGAACAATTTTGATGAAGAAAAAAATGCATTTGAAAATAAAAAAGAAGACTTTTCCAAGGTTTTTATTCATGTAAAATCATTTTTAAACAATCTTTTTGATTTTAGAGAAGATACTGATCATAAAGCGACAATTGAGGCTATAAAAGCAGATATTACCTTTAAGGGAGCAACAGCTTGGATTTTAATTTTTGCTGTATTTGTGGCCTCTATTGGTTTGAATGCAAATTCAACAGCAGTGGTTATTGGCGCCATGTTGATTTCTCCTTTAATGGGTCCAATTTTAGGAATTGGAATGTCATTTGCTTTGAATGATGTGATTACTCTTAAACAATCTGTGAAAAATTTAGGTGTAATGATTGTGTTGAGCTTATTTGCTTCATTCATGTTTTTTTATCTTTTTCCATTAAGTGAAGATACTTCTGAGTTATTGGGAAGAGTAAGTCCTGATATTAGAGACGTACTAATCGCCTTTTTTGGTGGTTTAGCGTTGATGGTAGCAAGAACAAAAAAAGGAACAATTGCTTCCGTGATTTTTGGAGTTGCCATTGCTACAGCTTTAATGCCGCCTTTATGCACAGCTGGATATGGGCTTGCAAAAGGGAATTTTTCCTATTTTCTGGGAGCAATTTATTTGTTCACAATCAATGCAATTTTTATTGCTTTAGCAACTTTCTTAGTGTTAAAGTTGTTAAATTTTCCAATGCATGAATATGCCAACACCCAAAAAAGAAAACGATATGCAACTTTGGCAACGATCATTGGGATTTTAGTAATGATTCCTGCCATTTTTACATTTGTGAAATTGTTCAATGAAAACAAAATCAACAATCAAATTTCGAATTTTATCAATAATGAAATCAAAGAAAACGAATCATTAACCTTGATTGATTGGGAGAAAGATTTAGAGAATAAAGAAATATTATTAAATTTTTTCAATGAAGTTTCAGATGCAACTAAAAATGATTTAAATAACGAGTTGACAAAGAATATTTTATACACAAATTTAGCTGATTTTAAATTGAAAATTAAAGGAAGTGATACCAAAAGTTTTGAGTTGATAACCACTGCATACAAAGAAAAAAGAGAGGAATTGCAAGAAAGTAAAGAGAAAATCACCGAATTAGAAGATCAAATTTCGTTATTACAGCAAACCATTTTCCAACTGAATACACGAATAGAACAAGATGCAATAGCTAAAGACAAAAAAGCAGTGGCTTTTAGCAGAATTGCTAAAGATGTAAAAATTAGATATAATGAAGTCGAGCAAATTGGATTTGCAAAAATGCTGTTCTCTAAAGATTTTATAAAAATTGATACCATTCCAATTGCTTCCGTAAAATGGAATTCAAAAACCCTAGAATCAACAATCAATTTGAAGGAAATTGAATTACGAGATTGGCTTCAAAATGAAATGAAATTAGATACATTATTCATTAAAAGAGAAAGATAATTCTAAAAAATCTATTTGCTAAATACAGGAGTTACTTCTGCATTTTGATGAAATAAATATATTTTTTTTGTTTTAATATTTTGGCATTCAATGCGTGTTCTGCGTTGATTTCCTCTTTTGTAAATAGTATTTTTAAATTCAAATAAGCCTCCACTTTGGATACTAAAAATAAATAATTTCCCTGATTCAGCTACATTTCCTCTCAATGCTAATGATAATTTAGCATCAGCATCAGTGCTTGCTTTTGGATTTTTTAGATAGCTTGCCAAATGTCCTAAAATTTCTTTTGGATAAATTTCTGGATGTAAAAAAGGTAACATCATATGTTGAAAAACAGTTTTCCATTCTTTACCGTGAGGTTGCACTCTTCCAAATTTTTCATACGTTACATGATGTGCAATTTCGTGAATCAAGGTCAATAAAAATTGAAATTTATTCAGACTATTGTTAATGGTAATTTGAAATTTTCCATTCGGAAGTTTTCTGAAGTCACCATGTTTTGTTACTCTTTCATTGACTATTTTTAAATCAAAAGAATGCTTTTCAATTAAAAAATCAACAAAAGGAATGGATTTTTTCGGAATATAATTTTGATAATCTGATTTCAAAAACTAAGGTGTTGAAGAGGAAACTTGCAATACTTTTCCATTGTAAAATTTATTGCCATTTACAGCAAATTCATAAATATATTCTGCCATTTCAAGAGCAGAAAGTGGCGCTTTATAATCTGGAAAAGCTTCTGCCAACATTTCTGTTTGAACAGCTCCAATTGCCAAAACATTGAACGCAATTTGTTGTTCTTTATATTCTTCAGCAAGCAATTCTGATAATGTAATTACAGCTCCTTTTGCAGACGAATACGCTGCCAATCCAGAAAATTTCATACTTCCTTGAATGCCTCCCATAGAACTAATGGTTACCACATGACTACCTTTTTGTAAAAAAGGAATCATATTTTTTGTGAGTTCAGCAACTCCAAAAACATTTACTTTATACACTTCTAAAAAGTCTTCTGTGGTCAATGCTGTGAATGGTTTGTTGATTAGTTTTCCTGCGTTATTGATCAAAATATCCACTTTTTTCCAATTGTTTTTGATGAAATCAGTAACTGAATTTAAATCTTCTTTGTTAGCGACATCTGCAGAAAGTATGGTGATATTTTTGTTTTTTATGGTAGATAAAGGTTTGGTATTTCTTGAAATCGCTAGTACTTTATGACCTTTATTGGCAAATAATTGTGCCAATTCAAAGCCAATTCCTCTACTTGTTCCCGTTATAATTACGTGTTTCATCTGTCAAAAAATTATTGAGCAAATTACTCAATTTTTCATACATTTAGATACTAAAACAACCCAAATGAAAAAAATATTCTTTTTTGTATGCGTACTTTTTATGATTCAAAATACAATTTCTCAAACAACACATATTTTATGTGGAAAATTGATCGATACAAAATCAGGAAAAATTGAAACTAACAAGACTATTATTATTGAAAAAAATAAGATTATTGATGTTGTAGATGGATTTTTGATTGCGAAAAGTAAAAAAATAACTACAATTGATTTAAAAGACAAAGTAGTAATGCCAGGTTTGATTGATTTTCACGTTCATATGGAACAGGAATTCAATCCAAAAACTCAATTGGAGAAATATATTTTAAATGAAGCAGATGTAGCATTTAATTCAGTTGGATTTGCCAAAACTACGTTATTAAACGGATTTACAACTGTAAGAGATTTGGGTGGTACAGGCGTAAATATTGCTATCAGAAAGGCCATAGATCAAGGTAAAATTCTTGGCCCAAGAGTTTTTACAGCAGGAAAATCATTGGCAACTACAGGTGGTCACGCTGACCCAACAAATGGTGGAAATAAACTTTTTATTGGTGATCCAGGACCAAAAGAAGGTGTTATAAATTCTGTTGATGATGCTAAAAAAGCGGTAAGACAGCGTTATAAAAATGGCGCAGATTGGATAAAAATTACAGCAACAGGAGGTGTGTTGAGTTTTGCAAAATCTGGAGATAATCCTCAATTTACGATTGAAGAAATCAAAGCAATTTGCGAAACTGCAAAAGACTATGGAATGTTTGTGGCTGCACACGCACATGGAGATGAAGGTATGAAAAGAGCTATCTTGGGAGGTGTAAAAACCATAGAACACGGTACGTATATGAGTGAAGAAACTATGGATTTGATGATTAAATATGATGTCTTTTTGGTTCCAACGATTACAGCTGGGAAAGAAGTTGCTGAAAAAGCTACCATCAAAGGTTTTTATCCAGATATTGTAGTTCCAAAAGCGTTGGCTGTTGGTCCTCAAATTCAAGGAACTTTTGGAAAAGCAATCAAAAAAGGAGTTAAAATTGCCTTTGGAACAGATGCTGGTGTTTTTAAACATGGTGACAATGGAAAAGAATTTGGATTTATGGTTGCTGCAGGAATGCCAGTTATTGAAGCATTGCAATCAGCTACAATTACTAATGCTAAATTGTTGAAAATGGAAAACGAACTAGGACAAATTCAAAAGGGATTTTTAGCAGATATTATTGCAGTGAATGAAGATCCAACAAAAAACATTACCACAATGGAAAACGTTGTTTTTGTTATGAAAGATGGGATTGTTTATAAGAATTAACTAAAAAAAGTTGAATTGATATTTTTTCAGACCTCACAGGTTTTATAAAACCTGTGAGGTTTTTTTTATCAATCAAAAATAATATGCTGATAAGCACCAATATCAGGAGAATTGGTTCTGCTAACACCAAAAATATCAAATGGAAAACTGCTTGAAATTGCTTTATTAATTCCCGCAGAATTTTCACCAATAATGAAATCTTCGTTCTGGGTATTTCTAAAATCAGCCAAACCATTTAAGATGATATTTTTATAATTTGGATTGTTCGTAAAATTCATTTCTACGTTTCCAGAGAGTGAATTGTTAGAATCAATGAAAGAAATCATGCAATTACGTATGTTATAATTGAACAAACTTCCTTCAACTTTATCTAATAAAAATTCGATATTATTATTACCATCAAAAATACAATTAGTAAAATTTGCGGCAATCAAATCTCTTATTTCAATAATTTCTTGCCCTGAAGAATTTTCATAAACGAAAAAATTATTTACCAAAACTGCTGGTAATTGACGAACTCCATTGTTCCAAAAATTCGCAAAAGTACTGTGAGTGAAATTATAGGTCCCACCAATTGTGGCAGCCAAAGATGCTTGTCCTGCAGAACCAATAACTACATTATGAGCTTCAATATTGGTTTCTCTTGCTAAAATCCCAAAATTTGAGTGATTGTAAATTTCGGTATTTGAGAGTTTTAAAGTTGGATTTATTCCAGAACCAAGACTATCAACTAGAATTCCAATCACGCCGTTTTTTATTTTTGCATGATGAATTTCGTTGTCTTTACTTCCTGCACGCATCCAAATGGTACCCCATTGTCCAGGAATTTTTCCAAAACTATTTTCCAATCTGTCTCCTTCAAAAATGACTTTTTCATTCAGATTTCCATTGACTTTCAGAGAGGCATTTTTATCAATAATCAATCCTGAATTATTATGAAAATGAACTTTTGCGCCAGCATTTATGGTTAATGTTTTGTTTTTAGGAACAGCTGCATATCCATAAATTACTGTTGGTTTTGTATTAGAAAAAGTGAGTTCAGCATCAGTTAAAAACCTTCCTTTTATGGTTGTTGGTTGACCATCAATCGTTAAACTATCAATTTTCATTGAAATTGGCTCTCTTCCAGGAAAAATAAAATTGGCATCTTGCACTAAAGTCACCAAATCAACGTATTGTTGATTGTTTCCAGTATCAAATAAAATTCGATCAGTGTATAGTGGATTTGTTAGGTTATTTGCATCAATGGTGGTTTCAACAAAAACATAAATACTATCCTTTGCTAAAATATCAATATTAAAAAATTCTTTACCTGCAATTCCGTCGACATTCAATCTGTAGTTTGATGAATTTCCGTTTTCTAGAGAAATTTTAGGAATTGTAATCGCTTTATTTCCTCTGTTATAGACTTTTATGTTGTAAGTTGCAGAACCAATATTGGTAAAAATTGTATCTAAAAAAACGGTGTCTTTTGAAAACTCTAAATTTCCAAAACTTGGAATTGTTGAAAAATCTTTTCTACAAGAACTAACTAAAATAAGTAATGAAAAAATTAAAAAAACTAAAAAGTTACGCATACTAAATTTTTTATAAAAATAGAACTTTTAAATGCGTGAATTATTGTTTTTTAACCAATTCGATTTCAAAAAGTTTCGCCCAATTTTTTCCAGTGACAAAAATTCTATTATTTTCTTTGTCGAAAGCAATGCCATTTAAAACTTCGTCATTTGGAACTAATTTTTGAGATTTTTCCATTTCTTTTTTCAAATCAGTCAAATCAGCAACTCCTAAAACCACACCAGTATTGATATCAATAAGAACAATTGCATTTTGCTGGTATTTATTTGCGTACAGTTTTTCGTCAATTAATTCCAATTCGTTAAGGTTGTCAAGGGCATATTTATTGGTATAAATCTGAATAAATCTTTTTTCTTTTTGAGTTTCAGGATCTAAAAACCAAACTTTATTGGTGCCATCAGATTTAATTAATTCAGTATCATTATGTGTAAAACCCCAACCTTCACCGCTATTATTGTATTCAAATTCTTTTTCAAGTTCAAAAGTATCCAAATTATAAACAAACCCTTTTTTTGATTGCCATGTTAACCAAAATATTTTATCATTAAAAATGGTCATACCTTCACCAAAATATGCATTGTCCAAATCTATTTTTTGTAATACTTTTCCAGTGTTGATTTCCACTTTTCTTAGGCTAGATTGGCCTTTTCTCCCTGTTGTTTCATACAAAAAACCTTTGTGATATTCTAATCCTTGTGTATACGCTTTCGAATCATGAGGATACGAATTGATGATATTGAAAGTGTAAATTTCAGGAGCAACATCAGCCAAAACTTCAAATGAATTATTCTGTTTTTTTGTTTTTCCAAGATAAAAAATCAACGCTGAAATAACTTGTTTTCCAACGCCAATTTCTTTAGTATTTATTGAGAATTCACTTCCATTTGAAGGTATTTTTATTCCGTTTAATAGAAATTGAACACTGTCAATTGGTTTATTATTTTCTTCTTTTAAAATTCCTGAAATTGATTTATTCAATGTGGTTTTTTTTGGAACTTCAAGCGTAAAATTATACTTGTCATCACAAGAAATGATAAAAAATAAAGATATAATTAGCGAGATAATTGAAAAATAGTTTTTCATTTTATTGATTTTGTCTTGATGAACATGAGTTTTTCTGAATAATTACTGATGTTTTTAGTAATTTTTTTATTAGTGCAAATAAATATAAATTATTTATTTGTAAATTAAAAAAATAACTTAAATTTGCATCCTCAAAATAGTACTAATTAGCTATTTTAAAGATTATGTGTAAAACTTTACCAATTTTACACAAGCAAACATAAGATTAAAGTATTAAATATTAAAGAAATGAAGAAAGGAATTCACCCAGATAATTATAGATTGGTAGCTTTTAAAGATATGTCAAATGAAGATGTGTTTTTAACTCGTTCTACAGCTGACACAAAAGATAAGTTATTAGTTGACGGTGTTGAATATCCTTTAATAAAATTAGAGATTTCAAGAACTTCTCACCCATTTTATACAGGTAAGTCTAAATTAGTTGATACTGCAGGACGTATTGACAAGTTTAAAAACAAATACTCTAAATTCAGTAAATAATTTTTTACGAATTGAAAATATACTAATATGCCACATCTATTTGTAAGACGGCTTCTTTTCATAAAAATTTTATTTATTTTTTACATATAATCCTCAATTGGGTTGCATGAACAGATTAAATTTCGGTCTCCATAAGCATCATCAACTCTTCTAACTGAAGGCCAAAATTTATTTTCGGTAACATAATCCAAAGGAAAAGCTGCCTGTTTTCTTGAATATGGCAATGTCCAATTATCATTTGTTAACATTTCTTGAGTATGAGGTGCATTTTTCAAAGGATTATTTTCATCTTCTTTATTTGCAGTATCAATTTCTTTTCTGATGGAAATCATTGCATCACAAAAACGATCTAATTCTGTTAAACTTTCTGATTCTGTTGGTTCAATCATCATAGTTCCAGCCACTGGAAACGAAACTGTTGGTGCGTGAAAACCATAATCCATCAAACGTTTCGCGATATCAACCACTTCAATTCCGTTTTGTTTAAAATTTCTACAATCAATAATCATTTCGTGAGCAGCACGTCCTTTTTCACCTGTATAAAGTGTATCAAAGGAACCTTGCAAACGAGCTTTTATATAATTTGCATTTAAAATTGCATTTTCAGTAGCATTTGTGATCCCTTTAAAACCCAGCATTTTAATATATCCATAAGAAATCAAACAAGCCAGAGCAGAACCCCAAGGTGCTGCAGAAATTGATGTAATTGCTTGTTCACCTCCAGTCTCAATCATTGGATTTGTAGGTAAAAAAGGAACCAATTGAGGCGCAACACAAATTGGACCAACTCCAGGACCTCCACCTCCATGAGGAATCGCAAAGGTTTTATGTAAATTTAAATGACAAACGTCAGCACCAATTGTTGCAGGATTTGTCAATCCTACTTGTGCGTTCATATTTGCACCATCCATATATACTTGACCTCCATGATTATGAATAATTTGAGTAATCTCTTGAATTGCACTTTCAAAAACACCATGAGTTGAAGGATACGTTACCATCAAAGCAGCCAAATTTTCAGAATGCTCAATAGCTTTTTCTTTTAAATCTTCAATATCAATATTTCCTTTTTCATCGGTTTTTGTTACCACCACTTTCATCCCAGCCATCACAGCAGAAGCAGGATTTGTTCCATGAGCAGAAGAAGGAATAATACAGATGTTTCTGTGAGAATTTCCATTTGCTAAATGATAAGCCCTGATAGTCATCAAACCAGCGAATTCTCCTTGTGCTCCTGAATTTGGCTGCAAAGAAGTTCCTGCAAATCCAGTAATAATATTTAATTGGTGTTCTAATTTTTTCAATACAATTTGATAACCTTTAGCTTGATTTAAAGGAACAAAAGGGTGAATATTTCCCCATTGCGAATTGCTTAAAGGTAACATTTCAGAAGCTGCATTTAATTTCATTGTGCAAGACCCTAGAGAAATCATTGAATGATTTAGAGCCAAATCTTTGCGTTCTAACTTCTTGATATAACGCATCATATCAATTTCAGAATGATAAGTATTGAAAACTTTATTTTCTAAAAACGGCGTATTTCTTTGTAGATTTTCAGAAATTACATTAAAATCCTCTTTTAAATCCAAGTTAGCTGAACTTTGGTTGCCATTTAATTGATTAAAAATAGCAAATAATTTTATTAAATCTTGTTGCGTAGTTGCTTCATTCAATGAAATCGAAATGAATTTATCGTTAATGTAATTAAAATTTACCTCATGAGATTCAGCAATTGGTTTTAGTTTTAAACCATCAACTTCGACCATTAAAGTATCAAAATAAGAGGAATTTAATTGGTTAAACCCTGATTTTTTCATATAATCAGCTAGCAATTTGGTTTTATTGTGAACGCTATTTGCAATATATTGAATACCATCTTTTCCGTGAAATACCCCAAACATTCCTGCCATTACAGCTAATAAAACTTGGGCAGTACAAATATTTGAAGTTGCTTTTTCACGTTTAATGTGTTGCTCACGAGTTTGTAAAGCCATTCTCAAAGCACGATTTCCATCTCTATCTTTGGTCACGCCTATAATTCTTCCAGGAATACTTCTTTTGTAAGCGTCTTTTGTTGCAAAAAAAGCGGCATGAGGCCCTCCATATCCTAAAGGAATTCCAAAGCGCTGCGAAGTTCCAACAACAACATCAACCCCAAATTCACCTGGCGCTTTTAATTTTACCAATGCCAAAATATCAGCTGCAACAGCAACTTTGATGTTGTTTGCATTTGCTTTTGCAACAAAACCTGTGTAGTCAAAAACTTGTCCGTGTTTTGCAGGATATTGTAAAATTGCTCCAAAAAATTCCTTTGAAAAATCAAAATTTTCATGATTACCAACTACCAATTCAATGCCAATTGGCGCAGAACGTGTAAATAAAATAGACAATGTTTGAGGTAAAATTTCTTCAGAAACAAAAAACTTTGAGGCATCAATTTTCTTTTTATCACGTTCTCTCACATCAAACAGCAAAGCCATTGCTTCTGCAGCAGCTGTACCTTCGTCCAATAAAGAAGCGTTTGCCAATTCCATACCTGTTAAATCACAAATCATGGTTTGATAATTCAATAAAGCTTCCAATCTTCCTTGTGCAATTTCTGCTTGATAAGGCGTGTAAGCTGTGTACCATCCTGGATTTTCAAAAATATTTCTTTGAATAACACTTGGCACAATTGACTCATGATACCCCAAACCAATATAACTTTTAAAAACTTTATTTTTTTCTGAAAGTTCTTTAATATGAGCCAAATACTCATATTCGCTCATGGCTGGTTCCAAATCTAAATCGTTTTTTAAACGAATATTTTCAGGAACAGTTTCATTGATTAACTGCTCTAAACTATTAACTTTAATGGCTGACAACATGATGTCTTGTTCCTTTTTATTAGATCCAATATGTCTAAATTGAAACGAATTTGTATTCATTAGCGTAAGTTAGGATGTCTTTAATTTCAATCGATTTAGGTTTTTTTAAACTTTCGATTTTATATATTTTTTACAATGCAAAAGTAATGATTTAGAAAGTTTATTTTTTGTTAGAATATTCCCAAAATAAAATAATTATCAACTGTTTTTTTGGGTTATGAACAGAAATACTATTTTTGTCAAATGAATGTTTTTAATAAAATTATTGATTTTTACATCAATGCTAGTATTCATGTGGCTTTTGCGGTATATGCATTTTTAAGAATTACGGAACTGTATTTAGAGATCCCATATCAGAAAAATCTTAATTATTTCATCTTTTTTGGAACGATTACAGGGTATAATTTCGTGAAATTTGCAGGTGTTGCAAAGTTGCATCATAGAAGTTTGACACGCAATTTAAAAATCATTCAAATTTTTTCATTTTTTTGTTTTTTAGCAATGTGTTTTTATGCTTTTTCACTTCCCATAAACACGCTTTTGTTAGCTACTCCTTTTACCTTTTTAACAATATTATATGCTGTTCCTTTTTTAAGCGGATTTGAAAAAAATCTTCGTAATATTTGGTATTTAAAAATCATCATTGTGGCATTGGTTTGGGCTGCATTTTCGGTAATTATTCCTGTTTTTGAAGCTACAAAAAGCTTTTCGTATGAAGCTATTTTATTGTTTATTCAACGGTTTTTTATACTTATTGTTCTCATTTTGCCTTTCGAAATCAGAGATTTGCAATTTGATGCAATTTCACTACAAACCATTCCAAGAAAAATTGGAATTCCAAAAACAAAACGATTAGGATTGATTTTAATGCTTTTCTCTTTACTGATTTCGTATGCACTTTCTGTTAATTTTGAAACAAAAAATGCGTTTATGATATTCTTTTTTTTAGTGATTGTAATGCTGATGAGAGCAAAAGTGAATCAATCAAAATATTACAGTGCTTTTTGGGTAGAATCGCTACCCATCATTTGGTGGCTACTTCTTTTAGGATTTCATAATTTTTAGTGATTAAAGATTGATATTTTGTGAACTTTTATGTTAAAATGAGAAAAAAAAATTGATTTCATAAAACTCAACAGAAGTAATCGTATTAATTTCGAAATTTGTAAATTTACTCACTGAAATTAAGGATTTCATTATAAAATGATGACCACCAAAAGAAATTACGTTTTTGATTTTGATAGCACATTAACTCGCGTTGAAGCTTTGGATGTTTTAGCAGAAATTACACTTAAAAATAATCCTGAAAAAGTTGCGATCATTCAACAAATTATTGATATTACAAATCTCGGAATTGATGGAGAAATTTCTTTTACAGAATCTTTGCGAAGAAGAATCAATCTATTGAATGCTCACAAAGAGGATTTAAGCGAATTAATCAAACAATTGAGAAAGCAAGTTTCATCATCAATTGAGAGAAATAAAGAGTTTTTCCAAGAATTTAAAGATGATATTTATGTAATTTCTTGTGGATTCAAGGAATTTATTGATCCAATTGTAGCAGAATATAATATTCCTTCTAATCGTGTTTTTGCAAATACTTTTGAGTTTGACGAAGTTGGAAAAATCGTTGGTTTTGATTCCAAAAACGTACTTTCACATCACAATGGAAAAATTGAATGTTTGAGAAACATTCAATTAGAAGGAGAAATCCAAGTAATTGGTGATGGTTACAGCGATTATGTAACTCGTGAAGCAGGAGTTGCAGACAAGTTTTTTGCTTATACTGAAAATATTTCAAGAAAAAAAACGACTGAAAAAGCTGATCATATTGCCCAAAATTTTGACGAATTTTTATACATAAACAAATTGCCAAGAAATATCTCATACCCAAAAAACAGGATTAAAATTTTATTATTAGAAAACGTTCATCCTGATGCGTTTAAAAAATTATCAACTGACGGATTTTCTGTAGAATCTATTTCAAAAAGTTTATCCGAAGAAGAATTGATCGAAAAAATCAAAGATGTTCACGTTTTAGGAATTCGTTCCAAAACTAATGTCACTAAAAAAGTGATTGAAGCAGCAGACAAATTAATGGTGGTAAGTGCGTTCTGTATTGGAACTCAACAAATTGATTTAGAAGCATGTAAGGAAAATGGCGTCGTTGTTTTTAATGCTCCATATAGCAATACACGTTCTGTAGTTGAATTGGCAATTGGCGAAATTATTATGTTAATGCGTTCTGTTTTTCAACGAAGTACAGAAATTCACAATGGTTTTTGGAACAAAACTGCGGATGGTTCAAGAGAAGTCCGTGGAAAAAAATTAGGAATTGTTGGTTACGGAAATATAGGGAAACAATTATCTGTTTTAGCAGAAGCACTTGGAATGGACGTTTATTATTATGACATTGAAGATAAATTATCCATTGGTAATGCTACAAAAATGTATTTTCTAAAAGATTTATTGGCAATTGTAGACGTGGTTACTTTACATGTTGACGACAATCCGTCAAATTATAATTTTTTCGGAAAAGAAGAGTTTGAACAAATGAAAGATGGTTCTCATTTAATCAATCTGGCACGTGGTTTTGTTGTAGATATTGAAGCTTTGACCGATGCTTTAAAAAGGGGAAAATTAGCTGGTGCTGCTGTGGATGTATATCCAATCGAACCTTCAAAAAATGGAGATTTTACTACGGAATTAAAAGGTTTGCCAAACGTAATTTTAACGCCACATGTTGGAGGAAGTACTGAAGAAGCTCAGAAAGATATTGCTGATTTTGTACCAAATAAAATCATGGCATATATCAATAATGGAAATACAGTTGATGCGGTAAATTTCCCAAATATTCGTTTGCCAAGACAAGTAAATGCCCACCGGTTTTTACATATTCATAAAAATGTTCCAGGTGTTATGGCAAAAATAAATAAGATTTTGGCAGAATACGATTTGAATATAAGTGGTCAATATTTATCTACAGATCCAAAAGTGGGGTATGTAATTACTGATTTGGATAAAGAATACAACAAAGAAGTGGTTGAAAAATTACGAAATGTAGAGGGAACTATTAAGTTTCGAGTGTTGTATTAGACATATGTCAAGTCCTAAAGAACTTGACAAAAAAGTTAAGCTTTTACGGCTATTTTTTTGATTTTTCGATATAAAAAAGAATTATAAATATTTCTTTTTCCAAAGTTGTTCATCGATTTTGCGTTGATAAATTTTCCAAAAAGGATTTTATTAACACCAAAGTATTCGTAAACATTTCCATCAGAAAAAGTAACTTCTAACAGCATACTTTTATGACGCCAATCAGCAACTTGACATTCTGAAGTGGTGATTTTGTATTCTTCTAAATTGGCTTCTTTAGTCTCAGGAGCAACACCCACTAAAAAATGATACCCGTCAATAATTTTTGTACTGATTTCTTCAGCTTCAAGTTTCGCAGTTTCATCCACAAATTTATCTGGATGGTATTCTTTTACCAAATTTCTATAAGTTGTTTTCAACTCTTTTAAATCGATAGTACTTTCAATGCTGAACAATTTTTTGTATTCTTTAATTCGCTTCATATATTTTTATTAAAATTGCGCGCAAAAGTATCAATATTAAATGGATAGCTTTCTCCTTTTGATGTTAATTAATCATAAAATTTCAGAAATGGTTATTCTGTCAAGTTGTTGTTCGTTTTCAAATCAACAATATTCATGTCTTTTTCACCCAAATATCGTTTGCTTCCCAAATACCTATTTTTATTCATTTCATCAAAACGAGGTTGCATTTTATCCATAGAACTGATATGTACATTTCCTGAAGCATGAATAAATTCTTGTTTGTCATTTCCTAACCAAATGCCTACATGAGTTACTTTTTGTTTCGTATTTTCGGTAGTTTTTTTTCCAAAAAACAATAAATCTCCTTTTTGTAAATCTGAAAAATTGAGTTGTTCATCAACGGTTTTTCCTGCGTTTATTTGTTGTGATGCATCTCTAGGAATCACAAATCCATTTAATAAATACACCATTTTTGTAAAACCGCTACAATCCATTCCTTTTGCAGAAGTTCCTCCCCATAAGTAAGGAAAACCTTCCATTTTTTTCGCAATCTCCTCAATAGATTCTTTTGTTGGAAACAAGTTTTCTAACCAAGATTCATAGATGACTGAGTCTTTTTTTTTGATGAAACCCATTCTATTATCAGGATATTTTACTTGATAAAATTCAGTATCCTCAGCAATATATTGCAACATTCCACCTAAAGAAATATCAGAAATAATTGATTTTTCAACATCTTTTTGCGCATACACAAATCCAAAAAGCGCCGTAAAAAGTACTTTTTTTGAAGCATTCCATTGATTGATTTCTGTTTCATTCATCAGTTGAATGCCTCCTTTATCAACCCAAGAAATGTAGTTGTCAGGAGTTTGAATTCTGTAAAAGTCACCATTTTTATCCAATACTTTTAATGACATTCCCAACAAACCTTGTGTACCTAATTCTGCTGAGTGAGACGCTTCTGAGCGAATATTAATTACCGAATTTTTTGCAACGGCAAATTGAAAGTTACCAACAGCTGAATCAGGCAAAATTCGCACGTTGTTTTCAAATTTTAGATTTCTTTTTTGAAGACTGTCTGTCAAAATTCTAAGCGTATTTTTCGAAGTTGTTTCACCTTCAAGTGAAAAAAGATTGTTTTTCGGAACAAATTTGATGTCAAAAAGTTCCACTCTTTTGTCTGGCGCAAATTCTTGTTTGATTGCCAAAGTCACTTTTTCCAACTCTTGAATCGTTTGATTGTCATTTTTGCAAGACATAAAAATGATAAAAATCAAACAAACCACTATTTTTAAAAATTTCACCTGATGTATTTTTTAGCGAATTTACAAAAAAATCAAATGCTAATAAATTGAAATCTCAAAAGTATTGTTTTATCTTTGGGAACAAACTATTATTTTTTGCATGCAGTATCAAAATTCATTGGCATTTGCTAAACAATTGGATGCCCAAGATGTGCTTTCGCATCTCAGAAATCAGTTTCACATTCCAAAAGATAAAAATGGAAATGAATTGCTGTATTTTGTAGGAAATTCCTTGGGTCTACAGCTAAAATCAACTGAAAATTACATTCTTCAAGAATTGAAAGATTGGGCAAATTTGGGAGTAGAAGGTCATTTTGAAGCAAAAAGACCTTGGTTGAATTACCATGAATTTTTGACTGAAAAAATGGCGAAAATCGTAGGTGCAAAACCAATTGAAGTGGTGGTGATGAACACATTAACTACAAATTTGCATTTGTTGATGGTTTCTTTTTATCAACCTACAAAAACCAAATACAAAATTGTCATTGAAAGTGATGCTTTTCCTTCAGATAAATATGCAGTAGAGTCTCAATTAAAATTCCATGGTTTTGATGTTCAAGAAGGTTTAATTCTTTGGAATCCAAGAGAAGGAGAAGATTTGTTGAGAATGGAAGATTTAGAGCAAATTATTGAAAATCAAGGAGATAAAATTGCAATGTTGCTGATTGGAGGTATCAATTATTATACAGGTCAGTTTTTGGATTTGAAAAGAATTGCAGCTATTGGTCATTCAAAAGACTGTTTTGTGGGAATTGATTTAGCACATGGAGTTGGAAATATTCAGCCAAATTTACACGATTCAGAAGTTGATTTTGCAGCTTGGTGTACCTATAAATATTTGAATTCAGGTCCTGGAAGTTTGGCAGGAATTTTTGTTCATGAAAAACATTCGAAAAATACAGCATTGCCGCGTTTTTCAGGCTGGTGGAATCACAATAAAAAAACACGTTTCAATATGCGAATGCCTTTTGATGTCATAAAAGGTGCAGAAGGTTGGCAATTGTCAAATCCACCAATTTTATCAATGGCAGCCATTTTAGCTTCTTTGGATTTGTTTGATGAAGTTGGCATGAACGCTTTGCGCGAAAAATCAGAAAAATTAACCGGTTTTTTTGAGTTTTTAATTCAACAAATTCAAACCGACAAAATAAAAATAATTACGCCATCCAATCCAAAAGAAAGAGGTTGTCAAATTTCTATTCAAATTAAGGATGCTAATAAAAGTTTACATCAACAATTATTAGCAAAAAATGTAATTACAGATTGGCGTGAACCAAACGTAATTCGTTGTGCACCAGTGCCAATGTATAATAGTTTTGAGGATGTATTTCAGATGATTTCAATTTTAAAGGAACTAATTAATGAATCATAAAAAAGAAAATATACTGATTATTGGAGCAGGTTTGTGCGGAAGTTTATTAGCATTAAGATTAGCACAAAGAGGATTTTTGCTGAAAGTTTTTGAAAGTAGACCAGATTTACGAAAAGTAAGCATTTCTGCTGGACGCTCTATCAATTTAGCTTTGTCAGACAGAGGTTTGAAAGGTTTGCGCTTGTGTGGTGTAGAGGAAAAAGCCCGAAAACTCTGTATTCCTATGATTGGAAGATTGATGCATGATAAAGAAAGTAATACTTTTTCATCCAATTATTCAGGTAGAGAAGGTGAGTATATCAATTCTATTTCAAGAGGATATTTGAATGCTTTGTTGCTAGATGAAGCTGAAAAACATGAAAACGTAACCATTCATTTTAACCATAAATGTAAAAAAGTGGACATCGAAAATGGAACTGTATTTTTTATAAATTCAGAAACAGATGAAGAATTTTCAGTTACTTCCGAAGTGATTTTTGGAACTGATGGTGCTGGGTCAAGTTTGCGAAAAAGTTATTTTTCTGAACGAAAATTTTTGTTCAGTTATTCTCAAAATTACCTAACTCATGGGTATAAAGAATTAGAAATTCCAGCAGATTCAAAAGGAAATCATCAAATTAGTAAAGATCATTTACACATTTGGCCAAGAGGAGATTTTATGTTGATTGCATTGCCAAACATGGATGGAAGTTTTACAGTAACGCTTTTTTTAAGTTTTGATGAAGGGGAATATAATTTCAATAATTTAACATCCGAAGAAAAAATAACAGCTTTTTTTAAACAAGAATTTCCAGATGCTTTGGCGTTAATTCCCAATATCAAAGATGAGTTTTTGAACAATATAACTGCACCTTTAGGAACTGTAAAATGTTCACCTTGGTTTTATAGAGGAAAAACAGTTTTATTGGGAGATGCAGCTCATGCAATTGTACCTTTTTACGGTCAAGGAATGAATGCTTCTTTTGAAGATGTTGTGGTGTTGGATGAAATTTTGAATAAAAAATTGGAAAGTTGGGAAGCTGTTTTTAAAGAATATCAGAAAGCCAGAAAAAAAGACACAGATGCCATTGCAGATTTAGCAATTGATAACTTCTTTGAAATGCGAGATCACGTTGCCAATGAATTATTCAAACAAAAAAGAAAGATTGAAATGGACTTGGAAAAAGCCTTTCCAAATCAGTATTTTTCAAAATATTCATTAGTGACTTTTAATGAACATATTGGTTATGAAGAAGCCATGAAAAAAGGCAGAGCGCAAGACAAAGCATTGCTAAATTTGATTTCAGATGAAGCCGTTCACACACATGTAAACATGACAAAAATCGAATTAAAAGTTATTTTAGATGCGGTAATTGAGCAAACAAATGAAATTTTACAAGAAGATAAAATAGCAGGATTGTAAAAGCCCACCTCAATCCTCCCAAAGGGAGGAAGTTTGGTTTCGGAAAAGAATGAAATGATTAGATTAATTTAAATAATATAAACAACAAATTCCAAATTTCACCCAGTTTGGAGTTCCTTCCCTTTAGGAAGGTTAGGATGGGAAATATACTATGAAACAAGTAACACCAAGAGGCGCATATCCACATGTAAAGGTGGTGGGTGATTTTATTTTTGTATCAGGAACAAGTTCTAGGAGAGCAGATAATTCTATTGCGGGCGTTGAAATCATTGATGAAATGGGTACTAAAAAGCTGAATGCTTATATCCAAACAAAAGAAGTTTTACAAAATATTGACAACAACTTAAAAGCAGTTGGAGCTAGTTTAAAAGATGCAGTAGACGTTACTTCATTCTTGGTCAATATGAATGATTTTGCAGATTATAACAAAGCGTATGCGGAGTTTTTTGATAAAGAAACTGGACCTGCAAGAACTACAGTTGCTGTGCATCAGTTACCACATCCAGATTTGGTGGTGGAAATAAAAGTGACTGCTTATTTAAAGATAAAATAGGGTTGAGATTAGAGAATAAAGATTAGAGAATAAAGAGTTAGAAATATGGTAAAGATTATATTGTTTTTTTTAAAATGAACATTCAAAACTACATCAATGGGCAATTTATAAATCCAACTCAAAACAATTGGTTGGATAATTACAACCCTGCAATTGGAGAGATTTATGGACAAATTCCGAATTCAACAAAAGAAGATGTAGAAAATGCTTATGAAGCTGCTGCAAGTTTTTTTCCAAAATGGTCACAAACTTCTTTGGATTACAGAAGTAAAATCCTACTAAAAATTGCAGATTTAATTGAAGAAAATTTAGCTGATTTTGCCAAAGCAGAATCTATTGATAATGGAAAACCATTGAGCTTGGCAATTGAAATTGACATTCCAAGAGCTGCCAATAATTTTCGTTTTTTTGGACATGCCATCACACAGTTTTCTTCTGAAAGCCATGAAAGTGTAGGATTGAATGCTATTAATTTTACATTAAGACAACCTATTGGAGTAGTAGGTTGTATTTCTCCCTGGAATTTGCCTTTGTATTTATTCACTTGGAAAATTGCACCCGCTATTGCTGCTGGAAATTGTGTGATTGCAAAACCAAGCGAAATCACACCAATGACAGCGTATTTGTTGGGAAAAATTTGTATTAAAGCAGGTTTACCAAATGGTGTTTTAAACATCGTTCATGGTTTGGGAAATCAAGTTGGAGAAGCCATTATTTCTCATCCAAAAATCAAAGCAATTTCATTTACTGGAGGCACAAAAACAGGTGCTCATATTGCAAAAATTGCTGCGCCAATGTTTAAAAAACTATCTTTGGAATTAGGAGGGAAAAATCCAACAATCATTTTTGAAGATTGTGATTATGAAAAAATGCTGGCAACAACTGTTCGTTCTTCTTTCTCAAATCAAGGTCAGATTTGTTTGTCTGGAAGCAGAATTTTGGTAGAAGTATCTATTTATGAAAAGTTTAAAAATGATTTTATCCAAAAAGTTTCTGAATTAAAAGTTGGAAATCCAGCAGATGAATTAACAAATATTGGAGCATTAGCATCCAAAGAACATTTGGAAAAAGTAAAAAGTTATATTGATATTGCTGAAAATGATAGAGTAAAAATCCTTTTTGGAGGAAAAAAAGTAGTGGTCGAAAATTGTGAAAATGGGTATTATTTACAACCTACAATTATTGAAGTTTTTGACAATCAATGTCGATTAAATCAGGAAGAAATATTTGGTCCAGTTGTTACTTTGATGTCTTTCAAAAATGACAAAGAAGCTTTATTTTTAGCAAATGATACAAAATATGGGTTGTCAGCAACTTTATGGACAAATAATTTGGAAAGAACCATGAATTTTTCACAGAAATTAGAAACTGGAATTGTGTGGGTAAATACTTGGATGATGCGAGATTTGAGAACACCTTTTGGCGGTCAAAAAGATTCGGGTTTGGGGCGTGAAGGTGGATTTGAAGCGCTGCGCTTTTTTACGGAAACAAAAAATATATGTATAAAATATAAATAAGAATTAAGAAAAAAGAGAAAAGAAAAAAGATTAAAATAGGTCTTTATTCTGTACTTTTTTTCTATTATCTCGATACAAATGAATTTAGGAATCCAAAATAAAAACGCACTTGTTTGCGGAAGTACAGCAGGAATAGGAAAAGCAACCTCAATTTTGTTAGCAAAAGAAGGCGCAAACGTTACGTTGATTGCAAGAAATGAAGAAAAACTGAAATCAGTTTTACAAGAATTACCAAAAAGTAATGAACAAAAACACAGTTATTTGATAGCCGATTTTTCGAAACCTGAAGAATTGCAAAAGATAGTTTCAGATTTTATAAAAAATAATCACGGATTTCATATTTTGGTAAACAATACTGGAGGACCAAGAAGTGGAGCGATTTTAGAGGCAACTTTAGAACAGTTTGAAAATACTTTCACTCAGCATTTAAAATCCAATCATGTTTTAGTGCAAGCAACCATTCCGTTTATGAAAACTCAATGTTATGGTAGAATCATTAATATTATTTCAACTTCAGTTAAAGAGCCTATTGAAGGATTAGGAGTTAGCAATACTATTAGAGCTGCAGTTGGAAATTGGTCAAAAACCTTAGCGTCAGAAGTTGGAAATCATGGTATTACTGTCAATAACGTGTTGCCTGGTTTTACTGAAACTGAACGTTTGGACGAAATTATCAATATAAAAGCAGCAAATGAAAACCGAAGTTTTGAAGAAATGTCTGCAATGTTGAAAAATTATACACCTGCAAAACGTTTCGCAAGACCAGAAGAAACAGCTAGTGCAATTGTATTTCTTGCAAGTGAAAAAGCGAGTTATATCAATGGAATTAATCTTCCAGTTGATGGAGGAAGAACAAAAAGTTTGTAGCACACCTCAATCCCACCCAAATGGAGGAAGTCTGGTGTGTGAAAAAAATTTAAAAAGAGTGATTTAATAAAGAGAATATTAACAACAAACTCCAAATTTTACCCAGTTTGGAGTTCCTTCCCTTTAGGAAGGATAGGATGGGTTTTTAATTATGAATCTAGTACAACCTTTAAATTTTAAAAAGTGGATTGACGAACACCGTCATTTGTTAAAACCTCCTGTTGGAAACAAACAAGTATGGGAAAATGGGGAATATATTGTCATGGTTGTTGGTGGTCCAAATAATCGAAAAGACTATCATTATAATGAAACTCCTGAGTTTTTTTATCAAGTTGAAGGAGACATGATTTTGAAAATTATTGATGGAAATGGAACTATGATTGATGTTGAAATTAATGAAGGTGACATTTATTTATTGCCAGCAAAAGTGCCGCATTCACCTCAAAGAAAAGCAAATACTGTTGGTTTGGTGATTGAATATCCTCGTTCTGAAAATATGCTAGATGCCCTAGAATGGTATTGTCAAAACTGTGGAAATCAGCTGTGTAGAGAAACTTTTGCACTCAATAATATAGAAACAGATATGCCAATTATTTTTGATAATTATTATTCAGATGTTGAAAAATGTACGTGTTCCAATTGCGGAACATTTATGGAAGCACCTAATAAAATTCCATCCTAACCTTCTAAAAGGGAAGAAACCCATTATAAAAAAATCAATCTAAAAATAAAATGAATTAGTTTATGTCAATTTCATTAGATACTAAAAGTGTTACCCCCTTTGGGGGAAAGGGGGTTCGAAAACTTCGTATAAACAGCCATTCACATTTGCTGCCCTATCCTGAGGAAATTCCTCAGTTTATGAAAGAAAAAGAAATTTTTTGGGTAGATGATGAATGTAAACACATGTTTCAAAAAGGTTGGAAAAGACCTGTTACTGATTCAAGTTTTTTTCTTGATGAAAAGCTAAAGTGGATGGAACGCAACAAAATAGATCATGCAGTGGTGTTGAATTTATCACAATTGTATGGCAATGGTTTGCGATTGGAAGAGATGAAAAAAGCGCTTCGTTTTCAGAATGATTTTAATGCGAAAGTGCAAAAAAATCATCCAAATAAATTTACGTGTGGATTTGTAGTGCATCCAGGATTTATTTATGGAGCTTTGGATGAAATAAAACGTTGTGTAGAAGAATTAGAATTGAAAGTTTTATGTTTGTCAACCCATTTTATGGATTCTATTGGTCAATGGCGAAGTATTTTTGACGAAGAAAATGACCGAATTTTTGAATTGGCAGACCACTACAAATTGGCTATTGAAATCCATCCTTATGATGGCGATAAAATGATCAAATTAGAAAATTCCAATTGGCGTTTTCACCTAATTTGGATGTTGGCGCAATGTGGAGATGCATATCATTTTTATACTTTGAATGGTATGCAAGAGCGTTATCCAAATATCAGAACTTGTTTTGCACATGGAGGACAATTGGCGCAAATGAATTTGGGAAGACGTATTCAAGGATTTGATGGTAGACCTGATTTATTCAAAGGAAAACACCACCCAAGAAAAGCGGTTGGTCATCCAAATATTTTCTTTGATACCTTGGTTCATGATACAGATTCTTTGAATTTGATGTTCAAAAGGCAAGGAACCAAGCAAGTTTTGATGGGTTTAGATGATCCTTATCCTTTGGGAGAAATGGAAAGTGATGCACAATCTTCGTATCCTGGAAAAATTTTGGATTTAGCTATTGAGAAAAAAATTATTTCTAAAACTGAAAAAGAGGAAATTTGGGAAGACAATGTGCTGCAATGGTTATTTGGAAATGATGAAAAAGCAAAACAAAATTTGATTCAAAAGATTTTAAATTTAGAGGTTACAACATAAATTAATTTATAAAATAAATACCTGGCAGGTTTTTCAAAACCTGCCAGGTGTAAAATTATTCCAAAACATCTTCATTACTTTTTAATTGAAATCTTGGATAAAAAAGAATGTCATTTTTTTCTTCTTATACAATTTCAATAAGATGTTTTATTTCCTCACAAAATGGTTTGGTAGATTGTCTGAAAAATTTTGCAGCTCCTATATTTCATTTTGAATTTCCTAAAATTACTCTTGAATTTTTTCTGGCAATTTGCAATGCTTTTGAATATAATTTACTAATTTTTCCAGATATGCTCATGCCATATTTTTTTATACCAAGTGCTATATATGCTCTTTTTAGCAATGCTTTTGTAATGATAATTTCTGGATTATTTTCAGAAATGGAAGCTGTATCATCTAAAAGTTTTTGTGCTTTAATCAACTTTGCGTTTAAAATTGTTTCGTCTTTAAAACCAAAACCTCCTCAGATTTCAATGTAATTAGCATAATATGGTAGCAACCAATTTTCTTTTTTTCAGCAGCAGCAATTCTCTCAAATAATTGTGATGCTTCTGTTAATTTTCCTTCATCCCAAAGTGCAAATGCTTGTTGCATTCCTTTTTCATAATTGCTTTATCTAGTTGCGTTTAGGGCAAAGAATAACCTTATGAATAAAAATAATTTTTTCGTAAAAAATTGATATTAAGTTGTTTGTGTGTTTTTAAAGAGAACTAGATTTAATTCACCTTAATTTGTATTGTTTTATTGCTATCAACTAAGAATTTTGCATCTTCAAATTTTGGTGGCCCCATAACTCCAGTTGCGTTATTTGAAAATCCGTAAGGTTCTTTTGGGATGCCAAAAATTTTGGTATCCATTTTATTATTGTCATTTTCATCATGAAAAAAAGAAACAGCATATTCTCCTTTTTTCAATCCCTTGAATTGTGCTACTGCTTTTTTATTCTCAATAATTACTTTTTTTCTTAATAATTTTTCAGTGTCTTTTAAAAAATTTTCTTTTTTATCATATACCGCAATAAAGACTTTTCCAGTAGTTTTTTTTATTCCAGTAACTTCGATTGTCAAATCAAAAGTTTCTTCTTCTTCTTCTTCTTCTTCTTCTTGGGCTTTAGTTGTTAACATTCCGAAGCAAATAAATGTAATAATTAATAGGTTTTTTTTCATGATGTTTTTGTTTTACGGGTCAAATATCTATTGTTTATTTTTAATGTATTCAAGAATAATATCGAATTGTAATTTTTGATTACTGAGTTGTAAAATACTACAAATTATTCAATTAGCTCGATTTTTTATCATCACTTATTGTCCTAAAGAATCCTACAAAAAAGAAACTATTAGCATTTGGAATGACTGCTTGACTGTCATAAAATCCATTTGAATCTGGTATATTTTTATAATTATATCCGAATACATTTCTGGTTCCTAAAGCATTGTTCACAAAGAAATACAAAAATTTTTGCTAATCAATTAAACACGCCCAATTCAAACTTAATGAATTATAATTTTTGGTTTCATTTTTTAAAAACCCTATCTCATTTGGGTTTGTATAGCTTTTATCTGAGGCAAAACTATAAGTGAATCCAATTTGACTTTTTAAATTTTCAATCTAATGTTTTGCCACTATTCAAAAATTATGTTTTGATGAAAAATTGGGTCTTGAAGCTATAGGATAATTTCGGTAATCTCTTTCTGTATGCGCCATAAATTTTAATCATAGAATCGTCTTGAAATTTATGCCTATAAATGAGTTCTCCACTGCCAGATTGAAAAGGTTTTGACCATGAATTTCTATCAGGAATCGCAGCTAAATAATGAGCTAAATTGGTATAAGAAGTCTTGATAATCAATGAATTTTACCCCAAATTAGCTTGTTTCCAATACCTAAACCTATTGTCATAAAAGACACTTCTTTTTTTCTTGATCTGGTTTATTAATCCTGTTTAAAAGCAACACACTTGAAAGCGCCTGACTATATTCTGCGGAATAACCACCTTTAGAAAAAGTGATTCATTTGAAAAAAAAACGGATATTATATTCCTCGTGTTATAATATTATTAGCTAGTGGTGTGTTTGGGATGAATACTCGAATTCCGTCAATGAAAACATGTGTTTCTCCATCTTCTTAACCTCTCATAAACAATCGTTCATCTTCAGCAGCTGCTGAAGTTCATTCCAATCTTTGCAATGCACCCAAAAAATCACTTACAGCACTTGCTGTGGTTAAAATATCTAAAGGTTTCAAAACCGTTACTTTTGCTTTTCACTGGCTTCAAAAGTACCTGCGTTGATGACTACAGCATCAAAAGAATTGTTATCATCTTTTAATTTTATGATTACATTTTGAGTGATGAAACTTTGGTAGTTCTGATAAACGTTTCATATGAGAAGCATGAATCCTTTTCGATTGAAACCTTTTTTGCGATGTTTAAAGCGAAAATTTTTCTTCATCATTTTTAGTAGTGTCATCATACGTAACATCCAAATAAATGTTTGCGCCTAAAATAGGATTGTTTTTGGAGTCAGTTACGATTCCGTTGATTGTGGTTTACGCAACAGTTGAAAATTGAAGAATAGCGAATAAAAAAATAGAATATGTCTCATCAGTGGTTGTTTTTGATGATCCAATTTGGGAAACTTCCTTTTTTAAAAATAATAGGACTTAATGAACTGTGAAATTTTGGGGATGAAATAAATATTTTAATATTTTTAAATTCTTGTAAATTATTCCATAACACTATCAATCAAAATCGTCAATAAATCAATGGCAGTTTGTGCAATTTTGGTGCCAGGTCCAAAAACACCAACGGCACCAGCATTAAAAAGAAATTGATAATCTTGCACAGGAATGACACCACCCACAATTACCATGATATCTTCTCTTCCGTATTTTTTTAGTTCCTCAATGACTTGTGGAATCAAAGTTTTGTGACCAGCAGCCAACGAAGAAATGCCCAAAATATGCACATCGTTTTCAACAGCTTGTTTGGTGGCTTCTTGTGGAGTCTGAAAAAGAGGTCCAATATCCACATCAAAACCTAAATCGGCATAACCAGTTGCTACAACTTTTGCACCCCTGTCATGACCATCTTGTCCTAGTTTTGCAATCATAATTCGAGGACGTCTTCCCTCTAATTCAGCAAATTTATTTGCCAATTCTGCTGCTTTTTTGAATAATGAATCGTCTTTAATTTCTTTACTATACACGCCAGAAATGGTTTTATGAGTTGCTTTGTGTCTACCAAAAACAACTTCTAAAGCATCCGAAATTTCGCCTAAAGTTGCTCTATTTCTGGCTGCTTTTACTGCCAAATCTAATAAATTTTCAGTTTCGTTTTTTGCAGCGGATGTTAAATTTGCCAAAGATTTTTTTACTTCCTCATTATTTCTAGTCGCTTTTATGTGTTGCAATCGTTCTATTTGCGATTTACGAACCGCTTCATTGTCAACTTCTAACGTATGAATTGGGTTTTCTTCTTTCAATCGGAATTTGTTGACACCTACAATCACATCTTGACCACTATCTATTTTTGCTTGCTTTTTGGCAGCAGCTTCTTCAATTCGCATCTTAGGAATTCCTTTTTCGATGGCTTTGGTCATGCCCCCTAATTCTTCCACTTCGTTGATGAGTTCCCACGCTTTATTGGAAATTGTTTCTGTGATTTTTTCGAGATGATAGCTGCCTGCCCAAGGATCTACAGTTTTGGTGATTTGAGTCTCTTCTTGCAAATAAATTTGCGTGTTTCTGGCAATTCTTGCCGAAAAATCAGTAGGCAAAGCTATTGCTTCATCCAAAGCATTGGTGTGCAAACTTTGTGTTCCTCCAAAAACAGCTGCCATTGCTTCAATAGTAGTTCTGGCAACGTTGTTGAAAGGATCTTGTTCGGTTAAACTCCAACCACTTGTTTGAGAATGTGTTCTTAAAGCCAGCGATTTTTCATCTTTTGGATGAAATTGCTTCACAATTTTTGCCCACAACATTCTAGCAGCGCGCATTTTTGCAATTTCTTGGAAATGATCCATGCCAATTCCCCAAAAAAATGACAATCTTGGCGCAAAAGTGTCAATATCCATGCCTGCTTCCAATCCTTTACGAATGTATTCTAATCCGTCTGCAAGTGTGTATGCCAATTCAATTTCAGGCGAGGCACCAGCTTCTTGCATATGATATCCTGAAATAGAAATCGAATTGAATTTGGGCATATTTTTGCTAGTATAGCTAAAAATATCCGCAATGATTTTCATAGAAGGAGTAGGTGGATAGATGTAGGTATTTCGCACCATAAATTCTTTCAAAATATCATTTTGGATGGTGCCTGAAAGTTGTTCAATGGCAACTCCTTGCTCTTCAGCAGCTACAATAAAAAATGATAAAATGGGCAAAACAGCTCCATTCATGGTCATTGAGACTGACATTTTATCCAATGGGATTTGATCGAAAAGCAATTTCATATCTTCCACAGAATCAATGGCTACTCCTGCTTTTCCAACATCACCTTGCACACGTTCGTGGTCAGAATCATAGCCTCTGTGTGTTGCCAAATCAAACGCAACAGACAACCCTTTTTGCCCTGCTTCTAAATTTCTTCTGTAAAAAGCATTGCTTTCTTCAGCGGTTGAAAAACCTGCATATTGTCTGATTGTCCAAGGTCTTTGAACAAACATGGTTGCATAAGGTCCTCTTAGATTGGGCGCAATTCCCGCTATAAAATCTTCATGTTGAAAAGCCCCTCCCAGCCTCCCCAAAGGGGAGGAGTTCTGAGCAGAACCCGAAATTTTTATTTTTGAAAAATCTTTTCTATTCATTGTCTATTCTTTCTTTTTCAACAGTTTCTGAAAGTCTTTTTCTAGTAATTGGCGTCAACAAAGTTTTGATATTTCGATGTTTAGTAAAAGGATAAATTTCCAACTCATTTTTCATGCGGTCGTTCTTGTTTTGTTGCAAATTTGTGCCCACCAAAACATTTTTTTTGTTGGTGAAATCCGTCTCTTCTTTTTGTGCGCTTTCTTTGATTTTTTTCTGAATTACTCCTGATTTTAATTGGTCAAGAAATCCACCACCTTTTTCAATTTGCTTAAAAATAGTCAATCCTTTTTCTGCCAATTGTGAAGTGATTGCATCAATATAATAACTTCCGTCAGCAACATTTTGTGCTTCTTGTAAATAACTTTCTTGTTGTAAAATCAACAATTGATTTCTTGAAATACGTTCGCCAAATTCATTTGATTTGTGAAAAATAGCGTCATAAGAAACATTGGAAATCGTGTTTGAACCTCCTAAAATGGCACTCATACATTCAGAAGTTGTTCGCAATATGTTGACATTATAATCGTAAATCGTTTTGTTGCGCAAACTTGGTTGTGTAAAAATATGAACATTCGAATTTTCAATTCCGTATTCATTGAGTAGGGTTTCCCATAAAATTCTGAAAGCCCTTAACTTTGCAATTTCAAAGAAATAATTACCTCCCACTGCAAATGAAAAATGAATATTGTTAGCAATTTCTTTTCCAAAATCCAATAAATATTCATTTGCGTGTGCTAAAGAATATCCTAACTGTTGCGAAATGGTGGCACCTGCATTTTGATACAAATCCAATGAAATTGAGATTGTATTTTTACAAGAATTTGAAATGTTTTTGAGTCTTTTATGGTCTTCATTCATATTGAAAAACCAATTGCCATTTTCGGCTAAATTTCCAATAATGTCTGTTTGGAAAAATACATTTTCTGAATTACAGAAATTTGACAATTCAACCTGAAAAGTATCCTCTAAAAAAGAAAACTGAAAATAAATTAGGATTGATTTTATATTAATATTTGCAAATACTTTTTGAAAATCAAAAGGTTTATTTGCTTTAAAATGAATGGCTGTTGCTCCTCTTTTTAGAGCATCTTTTGTCAAGAAATTTGCTGTTTTTTCGTCATCGATAAAAACATTTTGGCAGATATTAAATCCTTTTTTAGGAAGATTTATAGGGATGTTTTTACAATCTTCTTTGGTGTAAAATGGTTTGACAGTAATGCCTTCATCCGTTCTCCAAAGTAAGTTTTCATTATAATCTGCACCTTTTAACTCTACCTGAATTTTTTGCTTCCAAGCAGCAGCTGAAACTAGCGGAAATTCGTCAAATAAAAAATGGCTCATTGTTTTTGTAAAGTATCAAATTCAATGATATAGATATCTTCGTTTTCCTTTTTCATCAGGTATTGTTCTCTTGCAAATCTTTCTAATTCAAGGGAATCTTGCAATTTTTTAATGGTATTTTTATCTTTTTCAATTTTACTCTTATAAAAGATAACAGCGTTTTCTAATTCTTCAATTTCATTATCAAACCTTTTATGAATCAAAAATGAATTTTCATCAAAAAAAATCATCCAAATAATGAATGGAATTAAGATCATTACAAAAACATTTGTAAAGAATTTATAAAAAACATTTTTTTTAATCCTTTCTAGAAAACTCATTTTGTAATTTTTCGTTGATGACAGTTCTTACAATATCAACAGCCACTGTATTAAATTTATCATTCGGAATGATAAGGTCAGCAAAATTCTTTGTGGGCTCAATAAACTGTTGGTGCATAGGTTTTAAAGTGGTTTGATATCGGCTTAAAACTTCGTCAATATCTCTACCTCTTTCAGAAATATCTCTTCGAATTCTGCGAATCAAACGTTCGTCAGTATCCGCGTGAACAAAGATTTTAATGTCGAATAAATTGCGTAATTCTTCATTGTTAAATATTAGTATTCCTTCGAAAATAATTACTTTTCTTGGATGCGTTTGCACGGTATCTTTTGTTCTGTTATGCGTTACAAAAGAATAAATAGGTTGTTCAATTATTTTTCCGTCTTTTAAATCTTTCAAATGTTGCACCATTAATTCAAAATCAATAGCTCTTGGATGGTCAAAATTTATTTTTGTACGTTCTTCATATGATAGATGATCATTGACTTTATAGTAAGAATCTTGCGAAATGACGCAAACTTCATCAGAAGGCAAATGCATAATAATTTGATTGACAACAGTGGTTTTTCCACTTCCTGTTCCACCACTAATTCCAATAATTAGCATATTTAAAAACCTATTTTTATAAAATTTTTACTAAAGTAGTAAGATTTTACAAATTGATGAAATTATTAATTTTAATGTTCTTTGATTTTACATCAAATACAAAGCTATAAAAGCCAAAAAAAGTTCGATTCATATATATAAAATGTCTGGAACCTCTGCTTGGATTTTAAGATCTAAGTTCGCTATTTTTTGAAGAATGATCTCTGAATTCAGCAATTTTTTCAAAAAAAGTTTCATCAGAAAAATCAAAAGTTTCTGTGTGAAATGGTAGCTAAAAAATAGACAACATTTCATGAAACATTTAACTAAAAAATATCAATTTATCTTTGCCTTCTTTTTTTAGGATTTCTTAATTATACATTTTCTCTTTGAAAATTCACTTTTTAAGCAACGTTATTAGTTTTGCCAATTCAAAATATGTTTTGTAAAAATCGTCTTAAATGGTTTTCATATACCCAAAATCCAACACAATTAAAGTTCCTTTTTCTGAAATTAAAAAATTTCCAGGATGATGATCTATATATACTTTTTTCAATTAAAAGAGGTAATTATTCATCTAAGAATTATGAAAATTAACTTGAAGATGCTATTTTTAGTTGATATTTTAATATTAGAAACTTAATGATTTGATCTTTTAATAAAACCTACTAATTATATATGAAAATTTAAAATATATCCCAGGGGAAAATCTTATCAAAATAGTTTT
>ERZ888423.659-NODE-659-length-34527-cov-11.009138_pt1 | contig 34527 bp, 32 predicted proteins | sample MGYA00520523_ERZ888423 | MGnify/ENA primary metagenome ERZ888423 (study PRJEB32303, sample SAMEA104408611) | aquatic metagenome | biome: Brackish water; feature: Pelagic; material: water | place: Baltic Sea | collected 2014-06-08T10:24:00 | depth 30,27 m ...
GGCTAACGAGCAAGTATGGTACAGTTTCGTAGCTACGGATCCTGTGCATAGTATACTTGTTAGACCACTAAGTGGAGGAACATACAACGCAGTTGTCGAGTTATTCGATGCATGTGGTGGAACCTCACTAGGTTGTCGTAACAACTATGGCGCGAGCACTATAGAGCGTGCATTGTATTCTGGATTAACTCCAGGCAACACATACTATTACTCAGTGCACAGCTTCTTAGGAGCTATTGGATCATCAGCAGCCCAAGCGCATGAGACCTTCGTTCAAGGCTTCCGCGCTGGAACGCTTCGAGCTCCTTATTGTGGTGTGTTGAACTACAACTTGGTTCAATCCATATACGCTCAGGCAGATAGTTATGGTGAATTGTACACTAGTCCAACTCCAACAGTTAATGGATACGGGTTCCGTTTCCAAGAATTACCTTCAGGATTGGATGTAGTGGTTCAGAATCCTGTTACTGATGGTTTCTACCTTCAGTTGCAGAACGTTCCTGGATTGGAGTATGGTAAGCAGTACGATGTATCTGTGCAGCACAGGGTGATTGTTCCTGGTAATGGAACCGTTGATCAGTATTGGAGTGGATTTGGTCCAGCTTGTACTATAGGATTGAGTGCATTGCCTACTACGAACATTCGTCCACAGTATTGTGGAGGTACTGGAGACTTCTACTTAGCTAATCAGTTATTAGCTGTGCAGTTGTCAGGAGCATCTCAATACAGGTTTAACTTCACTCCTACAGGAGGCGGAACGACCATAAGTGAGTTGTCTTCTAACTATGCTGTGTCATTGTATAATGTAGGACCTATAGGTGGCCCAGGCCTCCTTTATGGAGTATCTTACGATGTGACTGTAGAGGCCTTGATCACAGGATTATGGACACCAGCAGGAACTGTATGTACAATCTTCATGGAAAGTCAGCCAGAGGATACTGGAGTGAAAGCACAGTTCTGTAATGGGACGTACTTGTTCCCTAATTCTAATTATATACTTGCTGAGTTAGTGCTCGGAGCGACCAAGTATGAGTATAAGTTCACTCCTACATTGGGTGGTACTGCTCTTACTGAGATTAAGAATACAATCTCATTCGCCTTCCACACTACTTCATTGCCATTCGTGTCAGGAACGACATATGATGTGGAAGTGAGAGCGTATGCAGGTGGTGTTTGGGGAGATTACTCAACCATGTGTCCTATTACCGTTCAAGCTGCTCCGTCAGTAGGAGGTGGTGATCAGACGATTGCAGCTAAGAAGCTTGACGCTTCAGCAGTGGCAAGCTTATATCCTAACCCGAACCTAGGTGAGAGCCTTTACGTCTCTCTCACAGGATTGGAGGACAAGCCTCAGCATGTAGTGATTGAGATCATGGATGTAACCGGTAAGATGGTTTATGCTCAAGATGTGGCTAACACAGGTAAGTCTGCGAACATTATCCTTAACTTCAATGAGAAGTTGTCAAGGGGAATGTACTTCGTGAACATTTATATGGATGACACCATGTTGACTGAGAAGCTCAGTATAGAGTGATATTTTAATTCAAAATGAAAATGACAAGAGGTCGGCTCCTAGAGCCGACCTCTTTTTTTATATCATAATTCCACTGAGAAGTGAAAACATGGGGAATTAGGAGGGATTAAGAAGCCCAACAGGCAAATAGAAGAGGTCTAAGGCACACACGAACGACAGGTCATGTATTTGCTAAAAGATTGCAGAATCAGCCTGAGAAACAAGGTTTTTAGGGAAAGAACTGTTGTGAGTTAAGTGTATGTAAATCAGGGGTATAGATCCTTTTCAGGACTATGGCTGAAGAAGGTGCCCACAAAGAGAGCCACAGAAGGCCAATTGAGTTAATGAAGTACTAGTAACTTGAATGTCTGTGAGAAGGACGTATAATCTCAAAGGAATAAGATATTCCTAGTAAGACTCGAGTTCATAACGGCTGAGTAGTGCAATAGATTTATGGCCAGAGCGAATTGATTAATTCGAAAAGATTTGAATAGGGGGCACTAAAAAGGGTGTAAAAATTTACCTTTTCAGGTTCTTTGATATACGTAGGATAATGTTGAGTGCTTATATCAACATCCCCACTACAGTGGCCGTAAAGAGACATGCTATCGTTCCGCCAATAAGGGCTTTTACACCTAACTGACTGAGCATAGCCTTACGTTCTGGTACTAATGCTCCTATTCCGCCAATCTGTATTCCTATAGAAGCGAAATTGGCAAAACCACAAAGAATATATGTAGCCATGATGATGGAACGCTCTTCAGTGAAGAGTGAAGAATTCTTCATATTCCCCAAGGTCACATAGGCATAGAACTCATTGAGAATTGTTTTTTCACCCAAAAGCTGTCCTACAAGGATCATATCATCCTTGCACACTCCTATGATCCATGCAATAGGAGCGAAGAGGTAGCCGAGGAGGAATTGAAGACTCAACGTGTCATAATTTGAATTTGCTTCAATCATAGCGTTGAGACCTGTAAGTGAACCTGCAAAACCAAGGATGTAATTGGCCATATAGATGAGCGCAGTGAATACGAGCAGCATAGCTCCTACGTTGATGGCAAGCTTAAGCCCATCAGTGGTTCCATTTGAAATGGCTTCTAAGGCATTGCTGCCTATACGCTCTTTATTGATAATCATGCTGCTATCAAATTTCTCCTTCTCAGGAACGAGCATCTTAGCGGCAAGGATGGCTGCTGGAGCTGACATGAACGAAGCCGTAAGCAAGTGCTTAGCGAAAAGAGTCTGTTGTACCGGGTCGTCCCCACCAAGGAAACTGATATAGGCAGCGAGCACACCTCCGGCTATTGTTGCCATTCCCCCAGTCATAAGGCACATCATTTCTGACTTGGTCATTCCTGCGAGATAAGGGCGAATTAGGAGTGGCGATTCTGTCTGTCCAAGAAAGATGTTTCCTGCAGCCGCAAGACTTTCAGCACCTGATAATTTCATGGTCTTCTGCATGATCCATCCAAAGCCATGAACGAATTTCTGGAGTAGACCAAGGTAGTACCCCAGGCTTGAGATTGCGGCAAAGAATACGATGGTAGGAAGGATAGTGAAGGCAAAGTTGATAAGTCCGTTCGCCATTATGCCCTGGTCTACAAAAGAGCCAAAGAGGAATTCAGTTCCGAATCGTGTAAAGGAGATGACCTTGACAAAGGCATTACTGAAAAAGTCAAAGATGGACGCTACGAAAGAGACTTTTAGAATTAACAGTGCCAGTAAAATCTGAAGGACGATGGCTTTCCCTACTAATGGCCAAGGAATATTCTTACGATCGCTGGAGAAAAGCCAACCAAGTCCTACCAATGCCGCTATTCCGATAAGGCCTCGGCCAATATTACCGAGAACATCCATGGCTGCAGAGCCATCAGTAGCGTGAAGCCCTGAGGCTATAAATAGAATGACGGAGAGGGTAAATACTCTTTTCATGGGTCGAATTGAGCATCAAGTATAAGAAAAGGAAATCGCCTCAGTTATCTTTGGAGCGGCTGTTTATTTCATCCCTAATTCTGGAAGCCCGTTCATAGTCTTCTCTGTCCAAGGCATCTTGCAGCTCAATGTTCAGGTTATCTAGGTTTTTCTTAGTGTCAGAAGCTGGTTTTTCTATAATCTTTTCCATTTTAGGAAGAGCTTCAGTAAGACTATCTGAAGCTAGATCATCATCCAAGATAATTCCTGCAGAGCTCAATATGAACTCATAAGTGTAGATTGGGCATGAAAAACGCACGGCTAGGGCTACAGCGTCAGATGTACGCGCATCTATCTCACGTTCCACTCCATTTCCATCTACACACAAGAGTTGAGCAAAGAACACGCCCTCCATCAGGTTATATATGATGATTTCTTTTAATGAGATATCGTATGCTTCAGAAAGACTCTTGAAAAGATCATGGGTCAATGGACGACTAGGAGTCATCTTCTCCATCTCGATAGCGATGGCTTGCGCTTCAAATCCTCCAATGATAATCGGAAGTCTTCTTTTTCCATCCACCTCTTTCAGAATGAGTGCATACGCACCCGTCTGTGTCTGGCTGTAGGACAGCCCGATAATCTCCAAACCTTTTTTTTCCATGCGCAATGAAGGTGCTGAGCGGGGTAGCCCAGCGAACGTTTTACGAAGATACTAAAATCAACCCTTGAATGCTTTCAAAGCTTCAGTGAGCTTGGGTACTACTTGGAATGCATCTCCCACCACGCCATAATCTGCGGCTTTAAAGAAAGGAGCTTCAGGATCTGTATTGATGACTACAATGACCTTAGAACCATTGACACCAGCTAAATGCTGTATAGCACCAGAAATTCCAATAGCAAAATATAGATTAGGCCTGATAGCTACTCCCGTCTGACCCACGTGCTCGTGATGAGGCCTCCAGCCTATGTCCGCCACGGGTCGCGAGCAAGCTGTTGCAGCCCCTAGCAAAGAAGCAAGTTCTTCTATCATTCCCCAGTTTTCAGGACCTTTTAATCCTCTTCCTGCTGAGACTACTTTCTCTGCATCAGGTAATGAAATAGTTCCAGTACGTTTCTTGGTCTCTTTTACCGTCACTTTCTTGGCTCCGAAGTCTCCTGCGAGTTCTTGAACTTGAGCTGTTCCCCCAGTGTTTTCTGGCGGAATGCTATTCGGCATAAGGGAGATTACTTTTTTAGCGGAGGTAATGACTTCAGTAGCGAAGGCTTTTCCAGAGAAAACAGGCTTATTCACTTTGAATCCACCATCGGTAGTAGGTAGAGCATTGGCACCCGTGACCAATCCAGCCTTCAGGCGAGCGCTTAGTCTAGGAGCAACGGCCTTTCCTGTAAGGTCATGGGAACATAAAATGACATCTGCATTACATGCTGCAGCTGCAGTTGCAATCAACTTGCTGAGCTGGCCGCTGTCAGGAGTTTCAAGGCTACCTGCTTTGTGCACTACGGTGGCACCATGTGCACCTAGCTTGGCGATTTCCGCATCGGAAACTTGCCCATACGTTACGGCATGACAATCTGTGCCAAGAGCCTTAGCTACTTTGGCGCCATAGGTACAAGCTTCTAAGGCAGATTTTGCGAAAGAACCTTCATTGGGATTGCTGAAAACGAGTACTGACATTTCTTGCTTGTATTATCGGGTGCTTAAATTGCTTTGGCCTCTTCATGAAGGAGTCTGACTAACTCGGCCATGTTGTCTGGGTCTACTAGTTTAACGCCAGCCTTGGCTGGAGGCAGTTGATAGGATTCAGTCTTGGTCAAGGGTTCTACTGCGACTGCTGGAATAACATTTAGCGGCTTTGAACGCGCGGCCATGATTCCGCGCATGTTGGGGATTCTTTGTTCGGCCATTCCTTTTGCAGCACTCAGAACGAACGCTCCTTCTACTTCTAAAACTTGCGTTCCGCCAGGAATATCACACTCTATCGTTGCTTTTCCTCCGGCAATGTCCAACTTGGAAGCAAGAGAAATGAAAGGAAGATCTAGCATCTCAGCGACCATTCCGCCTATCTGAGAACCGTTATAGTCTATGGTTTCTTTGCCCAAAAGAATCATGTCAAAGGCTTTGTCCTTTGCATATTCAGCGATTTGGAACGCAGTAGAATACGCGTCACTAGCTGGGCTATCTATTCGTACCGCATCATCAGCTCCTATAGCAAGGGCCTTACGTATGATGGGATCAGTATCTGCTCCGCCTACAGTAATTGTGGTTACTGTTCCGGTATTGGCTTCCTTCAGCTCAAGGCCTCTTACGAGAGCATACCATTCATCGTAGGGGTTGATGATGAATTGAACGTCTTTCTCATCGAATTTGGTGTTGTTATCGATGAAGGCGATACGCGTAGTGGTATCGGGAACTTTACTGAGGCAGACCAATATCTTCATTGTGCTTGTTTTTCGGCATACAAAAGTAAGATTCTAAAAAGCTTTATTAGCTGCCTGAGAGGTATTTTGGTCAGGGTCGCATAGGAACGTAATCTTAAAGGGCAATGAAAGCTTAATAACAACTTAACAAAGAGGCAACTACCTTTGATGCCATGAGATTAGCATTAATAGCCCATGACGGAAAAAAAGCAGAACTGGTATCCTTCGTGCTGCGCAATAAAGCACACTTGAAAGAAGCTGATTTATATGCAACCGGAACCACAGGAAAGCATTTAGAAAAGGCTGGTTTCAAAGTAACTAGTCTACTCTCTGGCCCTTTTGGAGGGGATGCACAAATAGCGGCTATGCTTGCCACTGGAGAATTAGACATGATTATCTTTTTCAGAGATCCTCTTGGCATGCATCCTCACGAACCTGATGTGCAGATGCTCCTACGCTTATGTGATGTCCATAATATTCCCTTGGCAACGAATCCTGCGAGTGCAGAATTGTTCTTGGATGGAATGTGAATAGAAATCACTCCTTCAATAAAGCGCTTCGCTTCAAGGCCTTCAAGACAAGATATATAGCCATAGACCCAATAGCTGAAAGGGTCCAGAAGTTCATTTCAAGCCCATTCCATTGACCATGAATGATTTTTGGCAAAAGGTCAAAGGCCCAAAAAATCACAAATAAGGCTGCGAAACCATTGCGTTCTTTTTTCAAGACTTTCTTCCAACTCAATCGAATATCAGCCTTCACATAACCTGATAATCTTGGAATGAATGGTGGTCTACCTTTGGCCCAAACATCATAAGTCGCACCGAATTTTCCTCTTAAGAAGGCTTCTTCAGCGAACATGATGCGTTCATAATAGAGCCAATATAAAGCGATGAAAAAGAGGATGAACCAGAGGTCAAGAGTCCAAATAGCAGGGGCGAGCCACATGAGGAAATTTCCCAAATAAAGCGGATGGCGTACCACGCTGTACATACCTGTACTATTCAGTGAATCAGCCACTTGGCCTTCATTCGTGTTTCTACCTGAAGTGTTGGGAGCACTGTGCCCCACGACATGCATCCTGATTCCAAGACCTAAAAGACCTATGAAAACAGAGATGTAACGAATGGTATCCTGATACATTAATTCAGTATCACTGAGCCGACCTTGATGATGGAGATAGACCAATAATGCAGGAAGTAGAATCAGGATAGGTAGCCAGCTTCTGTTTCGAAAAAGGACATTTCCTTGATCTTCATATTCGTGGATAAGTGCCAATGTGAGGGGGATTTATAGGGTTTGCTTGGTCAAAGTCTTGGGCCAAGGTCGCAATAATTCAATAGAAATTGAATCAAGCGAATCTCTTCAAAGCCTCTTTTGTGAAGTCACTTAGAACTAATTTTCCACTCATAGCTGCGCGCTCATCAAGCAGTTCATTCCAGTTTTCGCATCCTGTCCAGAATACTTCTTTGAGAAGTCTCAAGGCTTCAGGATTTGATTCAGCGAGTTTATGGGCAAGGACCATAATAGCCTCATCCATTGCTTCAATGCTATCCAAGACATCAGCATACAGTCCTTTTTCTTTGGCCCACTCTGCTGAATAGAATTCAGTAGCGTTCACAGTCATCTGCGAATAAGCAGACAGACCTAGTTTCCTTTCAACTGCTGGCCCTACAACGAAAGGACCTATTCCTACAGCGAGTTCGCTCAATTTCGCAGCTGCAAATTTCGTAGCGAAACAATAATCTACAGCTGAGGCTAATCCCACACCACCACCTACAGCCTTTCCTTGGACGCGACCTATAATAGGTTTAGGACAGGTGCGGCATGCATTGATTACATGAGCAAAGCCTAAGAAGAACTGCTTTCCTGTCTTGAAATCTTCAATAGCGATGAGCTCATTAAAACTGGCTCCGGCACAGAAAGTTCTATCTCCGCCACTGCGAAGGATAATAACCTTCACAGAAAGGTCTTTTCCAGCCTCAGTGATGGTATTCGAAAGTTTTGCGAGGATATCGCTAGGAAGAGAGTTATGAGCCGGATGAAAAAATTCTATCTCTCGAATTCCTGTAGGGAGGTCTTTTGCAGTGACGTATGGTGTTTCGCTCATGTTTCGCTTAATTCAAAGTTAATAGTTCAAAGGGTTCTTCTCCGATTCAACTTTGAATCTTGAAGTTAGAATCTTGAACCTCTCCAAGGAGCCCGAATTGTGTAAAGTGATGCGTATAATGCTTCCTCGCAACGAGGTCCCATTCGTATTTATTCAGTCGACCAAACACTATATGAATGGCTGTATGTTCGGGATGTTCCTTCATATACGCTATGTATGAATCATGCTTTTCGAGAAGGGATTTCTTAGCCGCTACTAAGTCTGCATGACGCATAACACCATCCCATTTTCCATAGGGTGCTGAGGTGTCAGGAGGGAATGGAATGTGATTAAAAATGGACTCTGTGTATCTTTCCAAGACGCGCTCTGGTGTAGTGATTTCTCTAAGCTCATCAGTCATTGCGTAATTATAGGCATCTTCCAAATGCTCTACCATTCCTTGTGGAGTCAAATTCCCCCATCTTGGTTTGGTTTTATCGGTCAGTTTAGAAAGAGCTAAAGCGATGTTTTCTTTGCCCAATTCCATGAAAGGACTCTTCTTAGCTACCATAGTCAGAATGGTCGCTACTGATACGAGTTCGTCATCGGTATCGAACATCTCCACAAACCACTTCACGATACCTGATGGATGCTCTCTCCCTTTAGCATCTCGCTCTCTTTTCTCCTTACACGTGAGTCTCACATAGACTGTATCATTGTGATAGACAGGACGTGTGAATCGGCATTCTTCCAAGCCATAATTCGCGAGAACAGGGCCTTTGTTCGGATACACAAAGAGGCCTGCGGCCGCTGCAAGCAGCAAGTATCCGTGTGCTGTTCGCTGTTCGAAGATGCTTCCTTCCAGCGAAGTGATATCTGTGTGAGCATAGAAATGATCCCAAGTGAGATTAGAGAAATTGATGATGTCAGTGTCGGTGATAGTCCGCTTATGGGTGCGCAGACTCATACCCGGTTTAATGTCCTCAAAGTGATAGGAGAAAGGGTGCTTCTTGGCTTCGAGGTACTTCGCATTGGCTTGATAGACTCCAGTTATGGCCGTTACAGTATTCGGGCTTCCTTGGATGGCGCATCGTTGCATGTAGTGCTTCACGCCTCGCATTCCGCCCATCTCTTCGCCTCCGCCTGCACGACCAGGGCCGCCATGCGTGAGTGAAGGAAGAGGTGACCCATGGCCTGTACTCTGCTTTGCACTATCCCTGTTCAAGACCAAAATTCTACCGTGATGACTGGCTGCATTGATCACGAATTCACGCGCAATTTTGTCGTTATTCGTAGTGATAGAACAAACCAAAGAACCTTTGCCCATCTTGGCTAACTCCACTGCATCATAGATGTCAGTGTATGGCATTAAAGTACTAGCGGGACCGAAGGCTTCTATTTCATGGACCGCCCTGTTCTTGTGTGGATATTTTTCCAAAATAAGAATAGGAGAGAGGAAAGCCCCTTTCTCAGCATCTGCTCCTATGAGTTCTACCTTGCTTGGATCACCATACACAATCTCTCCTGTAGCAGTAATCTCAGCGACACGTTCGCGCACTTCTGTTACTTGATCTTTACTGGCCAATGCTCCCATGCGAACATTCTCGTTCAAAGGGTCTCCTATCGTGACTTTTCCAAGCTCTTTTCCAATGGCAATCTGCACATCTTCCAAGAGGTTTTCAGGTACAAATATCCTACGGATGGCAGTACATTTTTGACCGCATTTCACAGTCATTTCTTTGCGCACTTCTTTGACAAATAGATCGAATTCTAAAGTGCCTGGAACTGCGTCTTCACCAAGAACAGTGCAGTTCAAGCTGTCTGCTTCCATATTGAAAGGAACAGACTCCTCTATAATGCGAGGATGAGCTTTCAACATTTTTCCTGTCGTAGCTGAACCTGTAAATGTGACAACATCTTGAGACGCTACACCGTCCAAAATCCCGCGTGCCGAACCACAGATTAACTGTAACGAACCTTCAGGTAGAATTTTTGATTCAATGATGTCACGAACCACGGCTTCAGTGAGGTATGAAGTTGCTGTAGCTGGCTTCACCACAGCAGGCATCCCCGCCATCCAGTTCACTGCACATTTTTCAAGCATTCCCCATACAGGGAAATTGAATGCGTTAATGTGAATCGCAACACCTTCCTTGGGTACCATGATGTGATGCCCCATGAATTGACCTCCCTTAGAAAGATCTATAGGGTCACCGTCTATATGAAAAGGCTGATTAGGAAAATTCCTACGTAAAGAAGCATTGGCAAATAGATTCCCAAAACCTCCTTCGATATCTATCCAAGAATCGATTTTAGTGGCTCCAGTTTTATAACTTATTTCATAAAACTTGTCTTTACGTTTGGTGAGATATAAGGCCAACTTCTTGAGCATGTTTCCACGTTCCCAAAAGGTCATTTTCCTCAATGCAGGGCCTCCATTTAAACGGCCATAAGCGAGCATCTCACTGAAGTCCAATCCCTTAGTAGAGACGGTAGCAACGAGTTCACCGTTCACAGCATTCAGAAGTGGAGTTCCGTCTCCGTCACCGGGAGTCCATTTTCCAAGTACGTAGTTCTCAAGTTTGTTCATTGATTTTGTCTTTTAGTGGAAACGATTAGAGAGGTGAAGCTTCACGTCCTATCTGCTTGTTTCATAGAATGTCTTTTGTTCATAAGCCATGGTCCTCAGCAAGCCAGAGCATCGATAACGGGGGTCATGATAGTGCGCATAAAGGTCATCTAATCTTTTCACGATTTCAGCGATACCGATTTCATCAGCCCAGGCGAGAAGGCCTTTTGGATAATTCACTCCCTTAGTCATGGCAGTGTCTAGATCGTCTCGAGATGCGACACCATACATCACCGCATCAGCAGCTTCATCGATAAGTAGGGCTAGGATTCGGCTTACGATCTTTTCACCCAGAGGGGTGTCTTCTCGCGGTGCTGACTTTTCCACCCCTTCCTTATAATCATAATAGCCTCTTCCACTTTTCTTTCCAAGCCAACCTGCTTCGCTTAATCGCTTCTGTGTGAATGCAGGCTTGTATCGTGGGTCAAAATAGAAGGCTGCAAAGACTGATTCAGTCACTGCGTAGTTCACATCATTTCCTATGAAATCCATCAACTCAAAAGGCCCCATGCGGAAACCTCCAAGTTCTTTCATCGCCCAATCAATCGTCTCGAAATCAGCGATGCCTTCTTCATAGATGCGCAATGCTTCAGAATAGAATGGCCGAGCTACTTTGTTTACGATAAAGCCAGGAGTGTCCTTGGCAACCACAGTAAGTTTATCCCAAGAATCGATGATTGATATTGCTTTTTTCTTGGTCTCCTCTGAGGTCTGAATAGCAGGGATAATCTCTACTAACTTCATCAGTGGGACAGGATTGAAAAAGTGTATGCCGATGAAACGCTCAGGCGATGAGCATGATGAAGCAAGCGAGGCAATGCTTAGAGAAGAAGTGTTAGAAGCAATGATGCAGTCCTTTGAAACAATGCTTTCAACTTCTTTGAATACCTTTTTCTTAATGTCTAGATCCTCGATGATGGCTTCAATGATGAGGTCACAATCTTTGAAAGAACCCATGGTTGTCACGTAGTCAATCTTAGACTCAATGTCAGACTTCTTAGTCTCGTCCATCTTTCCTTTTTCAAGGAGTCTAGTAAGGACTTTTTCCAGAGCCTTGCGGCTGTGGGCTAAGGCTTCTGCACGGGCGTCAAAGAGTTTGACTTCCCAGCCATATGTGGCGGCAACTTGGGCAATGCCTGAGCCCATGGTTCCAGAGCCTATAATTCCAATGCGATTCATTCCAGATTCAAAATTCAAGGTTCAATTTTTAATATTCCTGTGTTTGTGTAGATAAGTGAGACTGTGTTCAATCAACTTTGAATTTCGAATAATGAAGTGGTTAAATATTGAATCACCTAAGGCACTTAAAATAATCAAAAGGCTCTAAGCAATCTTTGCACTTGAACAAAGCCTTGCATGCAGTGCTTCCAAACTGACTGACAACTAAGGTATTCATAGAGCCACATTGCGTGCATTTCACTTTCTTGCTTTCTCCTCTTAACGCATCTTTATCAGCAGTGGGGTCAAGAGGTGAAGCGATACCGTATTCGCGCATTTTACGTTTTCCTTCTTCTGAAATCTGGTCTGTAGTCCAAGCTGGAGAGAGGACGAGTTTCACTTCTGCTTCAAATCCCTTTTCGGAAAATGCTTTTTTCAAATCATCTGCGATCATATCCATGGCAGGACATCCGCTGTATGTTGGACTGATGTTGAGCGTAACTTTTTTTCCTTCTTGTTCCACTCTGCGCATGATGCCCATGTCAAGCACCGTGAGAACAGGAATCTCTGGATCATATACTGTTTGGAGGATATCTTCGATCTCGGGTGATATGTTGGAGATATTTATCAATTTGAGGTATATCGTAAATCAAAGATGAAGCCTATGGCGTCAGGATAACGCAGGAAATCTGAAGATCCACAAAGAGATCCAACCTAACCTTAAATATTGAACCTTGAATGAAAATCCTCACCATTCCATAGTTGGATAAGCACGTTGCATATATTGAAGCTCAGCTAAGATAAACCCCATGGCTTCTGTATGAATTCCTTGTTTTCCTTTGGTCAAAGCTGGCGGGGTATCAGGCAGTTTCAGATTCGCTTCTTCAAATACAGATTCAGTAGTCTTTTTCCATTCAGTTTGGATCAAGGAAAGATTAGCGCCAATTCCATTTTCTTTCATCTCTTTCTCTATTTCGGTTTCCTTGAAAAGCTCGAAAGAATAAGGATAAAGATGATCGAATGCTGCTTGCAGTTTTGCATGACTTTCTTCGGTTCCATCACCTAATCTTCTCATCCATTCGCTAGAAAAACGGAGGTGATAACTGGCCTCTTTCTCACTCTTGGTTGCTATGGCTGATATCTGATCGTCCTTGCTTTTCATTAATGAGCGCATCAGCGGAAGATGGTAAGCGTCCCAGAGGAATTGGCGACAGATAACATGTGCGAAATCCGAATTGGGTTGCTCTATTAGAAGCACATTGTAATACTGTCTTTCATTGCGCAAAAAGGCAATGCTGTCTTCAGTTCCTTCTCCTTTCACTTCAGCGGCATATTGATAATAGCTGCGCACTTGTCCATATAGGTCCAAGGAGTGATTTGTCAAGGCGATGTCAGTCTCCAAGTTGGGGCCATGACCACAGAGTTCACTGAGGCGATGCCCTAGGATCAAGGAATTGTCTCCGAGCAGGAGGAGGTAGATGTAAAGTGAATTATTCAAGGTTCCAGATTCAAGATTATAGCGCTTAAATTTTTGAGTTTTGAAGCCTAAATGTGTTTCAACTCCTCAGGTAGATCATAAAACGTAGGATGCCTGTACACCTTGTCAGCCGCTGGTTCGAAAAGCTCTCCTGCCTCTGATGGGTTAGTAGCGTGAATGTGTTTAGATTCCACTACCCAAATGCTTACACCTTCTTGTCTTCGGGTGTATACATCTCTTGCGTTCTCAAGTGCCATTTCTTCTCCTGCAGCATGCAGACTTCCTACATGACGGTGCTCTAATCCGTTCTTACTTCGGATAAATACTTCCCAGATGGGCCATTCATTATTTTTACTCATCATGCTACTTTTGATACGTTCTTACTTGCTTTCTTCTCTGCATGAGCTAGAGCCGCATCGCGCACCCATGCTCCTTCATCCCATGCCTTGTTTCGAGCTGCTAGTCGTTCCTTATTACAAGGACCATTTCCTTTCACTACTTGCCAGAATTCATCCCAGTCTATCGCCCCGAAGTCATAGTGTCCTCGTTCTTCATTCCATTTCAAATCAGGATCTGGAACAGTGAGTCCGAGGTATTCTGCTTGTGGGATGGTGATATCTATGAACTGTTGACGAAGTTCGTCATTGGTCTTGCGCTTAATCTTCCACTTGACGCTCATCTCAGTGTTCGGAGATTCGTCATCCTTAGGCCCGAACATCATGAGACTTGGCCACCAGAATCGGTTCAATGCATCTTGCGCCATTTCTTTCTGCTCAGGTGTTCCATGTGACAGTCCTATCATTATCTCATAACCTTGTCGTTGATGAAAGCTTTCTTCCTTGCAAATGCGCACCATGGCGCGAGCATAGGGCCCGAAACTTGTGCGTGTGAGCATCACTTGATTGATGATTGCGGCACCATCTACCAGCCAACCAATTGTACCAATGTCAGCCCAAGAAAGGGTAGGATAATTGAAGATACTAGAGTACTTGGCCTTTCCTGTGTGCAATTGCTCGAACATCTCATCTCGAGAGATACCAAGAGTCTCTGCGGCTGAATAAAGATAGAGTCCATGCCCGGCTTCATCTTGAACCTTGGCAAGCAGCCCGACTTTCCTTCGTAGGTTAGGTGTGCGGGTAATCCAATTTCCCTCAGGCAACATGCCCACTACCTCGCTATGAGCGTGCTGAGATATCTGCCTGATGTGCGTCTTTCGATACTTCTCAGGCATCCAATCTTTAGGCTCGATGCTCTCACCTCGGTCTATGCGGGCTTGGAACTGTTCTTCTAAGCTTATTTCTTTCTGTGTCATGATGATAAGATTACAAGTTGAAAGGATTACAAAGGAATCTGCTCCTTCGATTCGGTGAGTCTCTTCTGGAGATAACTGATGTATCCATTCAACATTCTTTCTATTTCGTAAAGTTTCTTTTCAAAATTCTAGTAGGTCTCTTGGTCAATGCACTGTCGGTCAAGAGCGACAGTAAGGTGGTCATCTGTTTCCATTAATTCACCCCGAGCTGTTCTACAACGCTGTATGTATTCCTTGTAGTGAAACCGCCCATGACCTTCTGCAATATGCGCAGTTACTGCTCGACTGCCTCTGATAATTTGGTCAACAAGGTTGAACTTCTCTTCGGCAGGAAAGGACTTTGACAAGTCATCAATTTCGTTTCTGAAGACCCTAGCCTTCTGATATACCTCAAGGTCTTTATAGTTCTTGTACCCCATAATCACTTATAATCTTTATCAACTTATAATCCTCTTATTGATCAAAATCGACAATTACAATCTCACTTTTAGGAATCGCTTGGCATGTGAGAATGAATCCTTGATCCACCTCTTCTTGTTCCAATGCGTAATTCACTTTCATATCCACTTCACCTTCCATCAACTTCGCTCTGCAAGTGCAGCATACTCCACCTTTGCATGCGAAAGGAAGGTCGGCCCCGCTCGCTAGGGCAGCATCAAGAAGGGTATTACTTCCTTGAGCAATATCGAAGTTGAATGTCTTTCCGCCCTCTAATATCGTCACTTTAGAGACAAGTCCCGCCAGTTCTTTGCTGTAATCATGCTTAAACGCATATTTGGCACCTGACGTATTGAATAACTCAAAGTGAATTTTCTTTTCGTCCATTCCCTTGGCAACAAGGAAATCCTTGATCAAGAATATCATCTCCTCAGGCCCGCAGGTGAATACATGATCTATCTGATCTACTTGAATCACTTTGGAACAGAGTTCTTCCAGTTTCTCTTCCGTCAATCTTCCATCGAACAAGGGCACATTTCGGGATTCTCGAGTCAAGAAGTGATAGACTTCAAATCGTTCCATAAAACGATTCTTCAAGGCTTCAATCTCTTCACGTAAGATAATGCTAAGGACGGTTTGATTGATGTAAAACAGTTTAAATGTAGACTCAGGTTCAGCTTCCAGGTGGGTTCTGATGATAGAATAGATGGGTGTGATGCCGCTCCCAGCTGCGAAAGCCACATAGTTGCGAGCGGATTTAGGATCTACCTCAACAAAGAAACGGCCATTGGGCTCCATTACATGAAGAACATCCCCAGCTTTCAGTACGTTATTCGCATACGTGCTGAATTTTCCACCTGGAACTTCCTTAATACCCACTTGCCATTTTCCTTCATTGGGACAGGAACATAAGGAGTATGAACGTTGAACGTCCTCACCATCTATCTTCGCTTTCAACGTCAGATATTGTCCTTGTTTAAAGGCAAAATCAGCGGAGAGTTCAGGGCTGATATCGAAGCTTACTATAGCGCAATCAGGAGTGGTCTTCTCTACTGACTTTACTTTGATATCATGAAAATGGTTAGACATAGGTCGAGCTCTTTGTACAAAACTAACGATTGTTAGTTACATCACCTAGTAGTATATTCAGCCTTAATGGATTCAGGCCTTTTTCTGGAGATATAGATTCAGTGACTTCAGAAAGAATCCCTTTATCCATCACTTTGACCTTTCAGCAAATTCCTTTCACAGGTCGCGCCATACGCTATCTTCGCAGATATGGAGAGAATCATTTCAGTCAAAGACGTGTTCAAGATTTATCGCATAGGGACTCAGGAAGTTCGAGCTTTGAACGGTCTATCCTTGGAGATTAAAAAAAACGAGTATGTGGCGCTCATGGGCCCATCAGGGTCTGGGAAGTCAACGCTTATGAACTTGATAGGGGCATTGGACAGCCCATCTAGAGGGGAGTATTGGCTAAACGGAAAAGACGTGAGTCGCATGAAGGATGATGACTTGGCAGACGTGCGTAATAAGGAGATAGGATTTGTATTTCAAACCTTTAATCTCTTGCCTAGATATACTGCCCTTGAAAACGTGGCCATGCCTTTGATCTATGCTGGCATGAGCAGGAAGGAGCGCACAGCTCGCGCTGAAGAAGTACTAAAGATGGTAGGATTAGGCGACCGTATGGATCACAAGCCCAATGAACTATCAGGGGGTCAACGCCAACGTGTCGCTATTGCTAGAGCTCTAGTAAACAATCCCTCTATCATCTTAGCAGATGAGCCCACTGGAAACCTAGATACGAAGACTTCCTATGAAATCATGGCCTTGTTCAATGACATTCATCAAGGAGGGAACACCGTAATCTTAGTTACTCACGAGGAAGATATTGCTCAACACGCTCATCGCATTGTAAGACTCAGGGATGGTGTATTAGAAACAGACGAAGTGAACGCAGAACCAATTACATTCTAAGCCATGAAGATTTACACGAAAACAGGAGACAAGGGACAAACTAGTTTAGTAGGGGGTACACGTGTTCCAAAGACTCATATCCGTATAGAAGCATACGGAACGGTTGATGAGTTGAATGCCTGGCTAGGTGCCTTGCGAGACGACAAGGCCACCTTGGAGTGGAAGAAGGAAATAGTTCAAATTCAAGAAAAACTCTTCACTATAGGGTCTAACTTGGCACTGGAGAAGCCCGGGAAATTCAACATACCAGTGCTTGAAGAACAAGACATTGTCAATCTTGAGAATTGGATAGACAAGATGGAAGAAGGACTGGAGCCCATGCGAAATTTTATCTTGCCTGGAGGTCACCCAGCAGTCTCTGCATGTCACATTGCTCGCACTGTATGTCGCAGAGCTGAGCGAGAAGTATTGCGCATGGCTGAAGAGCATGAAGTTGACGAAAAAATTATACGATACCTGAATCGATTATCAGACCTCGTATTCATGTTCTCCCGAAAATTAGCCTCTTTGACAGGGGCCGAACAGATCCCATGGCAACCAAAAAAAACTTGACATGCTTCTAAGTGCTTGATAGACAGTAAATTAACATTTAAAAAAAAATTACGTTCATGGCTTGACAAAAAATCTATTTTTGCGTCAAAATCTATATAGGTTTAATCTGTTATCACATGTACTGGACATTAGAACTAGCTTCCTACTTAGAAGATGCGCCTTGGCCTGCTACCAAGGACGAATTAATTGACTTCGCTTTGAGAACTGCAGCACCACTTGAGGTGGTTGAGAATTTACAGGAGATTGAGGACGAAGGCGAACTGCTTGAGGCTATCGAGGACATATGGCCTGACTATCCTTCTAAAGAGGATTTCTTCTTCAATGAGGACGAATATTGAGTTAGGCTCATTTTCTTGAAAGATATTTAACAGCCCCGCATTCGCGGGGCTTTGCATTTCAATAGCGCTTGTATCTTTGGCGCCCCTTCTGCCTTTATGTCATAAGAAAAGGCTTAGGACGGATTTTTGAATAGCGCGTAATACACATTTGAGATAAAGAGATGATAGGGTCGATCACACGTTCACTTAAGAAGATTTTCGGAGACAAGTCCACTAGGGACATGAAGACCATACAGCCTCTGGTGGAACTGATTAATGCAGAATGCATCAAGCTGAAGGACCTCAGTAATGATCAACTCAGAAATAAAACCTTAGAGCTTAAGACGAAGATCCAGGACGGATTGGCAGAGCAGCGTGCAAAGGTGGAAACGATGAAAGCTGATGCTGAATCTGACAGCATTGGGATAGTAGCTAAGGAAGCTTTGTATAAGCAGGTGGATGACCTGATAAAGAAAATCGATCAGGACTTAGAGGTTATCTTGCTTGAAGTATTGCCAGAGGCTTTTGCTATAGTGAAAGACACAAGCAGAAGATTTACAGAGAACAATGAACTTAGGGTGACTGCGCAGCAGTTTGACCGTGACTTAGCCGCGATAAGCGATCACATAAGCATCGAAGGAGAAACCGCCATTTGGCAGAACACTTGGATTGCTGGTGGATCTTCTGTTACATGGGAGATGATTCACTATGACGTGCAGTTGATAGGCGGAATTGTCCTACATCAAGGGAAGATTGCTGAGATGCAGACAGGAGAAGGAAAGACCTTGGTCGCTACACTGCCTGTATTCTTGAATGCATTGGCAGGACAAGGAGTTCATCTGGTTACCGTAAATAATTACCTTGCGAAAAGAGATGCAGAGTGGATGGCACCTATCTTCCAGTTCCATGGAATGAGCATCGATGTCATAGACAAGCATCAACCTAACTCGGCCGATCGAAGGAAAGCCTACCAGGCAGATATCACGTACGGCACGAACAACGAATTCGGATTCGATTACCTGAGGGATAACATGACCAGCGACCCTGAAAGTCTGGTACAACGAAAGCACCATTACGCGATAGTAGATGAGGTAGATTCGGTATTGATTGACGATGCCCGTACCCCATTAATCATCTCAGGGCCTACTCCAAAAGGGGATTTGCATGAATTCAATGAGCTCAAACCTAAAGTGCAGGCCTTGTTCAATGCACAGAGGACATTAGTCAACACCTACTTAGCCGATGCCAAGAAAAAACTTGCAGGTCTGGATGATGGAAAAGCATCCAAAGAAGAAATCAATTTAGGCGGAGTAGCTCTATTCAGAGCATTCAGAGGATTGCCGAGAAATAAGGCTTTGATTAAGTTCCTTTCTGAGCCTGGTATTAAGCAGCAAATGCTCAAAACTGAGTCTTTCTACATGCAAGATCAGAGCAAGGAGATGCACAAGGCTGATGAGCCACTCTTCTTCACCATTGATGAAAAGAACAATGGAATAGAGCTTACCGAGAAAGGCGTAGACCTAATGTCTGGGAAAGACGACCCTACCTTCTTCATCATGCCTGACGTGGGCGCTGCTATTGCCGAGATAGAAAATTCTGGATTGCCAGAGCAAGAAATATTGATCAAGAAAGATGAGTTAATGCGTGATTTCGGAGTGAAATCTGAGCGTATCCATACCATCAATCAATTGGTTAAGGCTTATACGCTCTTCGAGATAGATGTGGAGTATGTGGTGATGGATAACAAGGTGAAAATCGTTGATGAGCAGACTGGCCGTATCATGGAAGGTAGGCGCTACAGTGATGGACTTCATCAGGCGATAGAATCCAAAGAGAATGTGAAGATTGAAGCAGCCACGCAGACTTATGCTACGGTGACCTTGCAGAATTTCTTCAGAATGTATCATAAGTTGGCCGGTATGACTGGCACAGCTGAGACAGAAGCAGGAGAGTTCTGGGACATCTATAAACTGGATGTTGTTGCTATTCCAACGAATCGTCCTGTAGTGAGAGATGACAGAGAGGATATGGTCTTCAAGACTGCTCGTGAGAAATTCAAAGCTATCATCGATGAGGTTGTAGATCTAAGTGGTAAAGGTCGACCCGTATTGGTGGGAACCACTTCAGTAGAGGTTTCTGAATTGTTAAGCAAGATGCTTACTATGAAGAAGATAGACCACAACGTACTGAACGCAAAGCTGCATCAACGTGAAGCTGAGATAGTTGCTGAAGCAGGACATGCGGGAAGAGTAACCATCGCTACCAACATGGCAGGTCGTGGTACAGATATTAAGTTGAGCACTCAAGTTAAGTCAGATGGTGGATTGGCTATCATAGGTACTGAGCGTCACGATTCGCGAAGAGTAGATAGGCAGTTGAGAGGAAGATCTGGTCGTCAAGGAGATCCAGGAAGCAGCCAATTTTTCGTGTCTTTAGAAGATAACCTCATGCGACTTTTCGGTTCTGATAGAATCGCGCGTATGATGGATCGTCTTGGAATTGAAGAAGGAGAGGTCATCCAACACTCCATGATTACCAAGTCCATTGAAAGAGCTCAGAAGAAAGTAGAGGAGAATAACTTCGGGATTCGAAAGCGACTTTTGGAGTATGATGATGTAATGAATACGCAGCGTGAGGTGATTTATCGCAAGCGTAAGAACGCCTTATTCGGGGAGCGTATGTCGCTGGAGATTGCGAATATGTTCAATGAATTGATCGAGAATACAGCCTATGCGCATCATGAAGATCGCAATTATGAAGACTTCAAGTTCGAGCTCTTCCGCACCTTCTCAATGAACTCGCCAATAGGAGGAGAGGATTTCAAAAAGATGAGCGCAGATGACGTGGCTGATAAAATCTACGATGCTGCTAGTAAGCATTATTCGCAGAAATCAGAGCTTTTGGCTAAGATGACGTGGCCAGTGGTGAAAGATGTCTACGAGAATCAGAGTGAGCGCTATAAGAATATCGTAGTTCCATTCACTGATGGAAAACGCACCTTGAATGTGGTGGCAAATCTTGAAAAGGCATACAACAGCAAAGGAAAGGACTTAATCAAAGAGGTAGAGAAAGGAGTGATGTTGGCTATGATTGACCAAGAATGGAAGGATCATTTGAGAGAGATGGATGATTTACGTCAAAGTGTGCAAAATGCGCGGTATGAGCAGAAGGATCCGCTATTAATCTATAAACTCGAATCCTTTGACCTTTTCAAGAAGATTATTCAAAAGATCAATGGAGATGTCTGTTCATTCTTAATCAAAGCAGGGCTTCCGCAACAAAAGAATCAAGTTAGAACAACTGATAGCACACAAAGAGGGGAGGATGACCTTTCAAGGGCACAGACTTCGAAGACAGAGATGCCAGAATTCAGCTCAGGAAGTAGATCTGGAGGAGATTCAGTTCAAGAAGCCCCTCGCAAGGCAAAAGTGACCCAACCTATCCGAACAGAAAAGAAGATAGGCAGGAATGACGCCTGTCCATGCGGTAGCGGAAAAAAGTATAAGCAGTGCCACGGGGCCCCCGGAGCAGCGGTTTAAGGCATGAAAAGAGTCGAATCAGCTGATCTATTGTGCATTTCTAAGGATCTTTTGTTGGAAGAAATTAATTTTAGGCTTAATTTCGCACCCCATTTGGGCGGAAATGCCCATTGTTTAAATAAAATCACGTGGATACACTGACGTATAAGACGAAATCAGCCAATAAGGCTACCGTCACCAAAGAATGGTTAATCATTGATGCAGAAGGCAAGCATCTTGGAAGATTGGCCAGCGAAGTAGCTAGATTGCTTCGTGGAAAGCACAAGACTGACTTTACACCACACGTAGATTGTGGAGATAATGTCGTGGTAATCAATTCTTCTAAAGTTGCGCTGACGGGTAACAAGTGGGATGATAAGCCATACATACGTCACACAGGGTATCCTGGTGGACAGAAAGAACTTACTGCTGCTCAACTGCATGCTCGCAAGCCATTTGCTTTGGTCGAGAAAGCAGTGAAAGGCATGTTGCCAAAGAATAAACTGGGTTACCAGTTGTTCAGGAACCTTTATGTATATGAAGGAACCGAGCATGGCCAAGAAGCACAGCAACCGAAGACTCACACATTCTAATCCATCAATCAAGATCCATGGATGTCATCAACACAATAGGTCGTAGAAAAGCAGCAGTTGCTAGAATCTACATGACCAAAGGAAAAGGGAATATCACTATTAACGAAAGGAATAGTAACGAGTATTTTCCAATCCCGACACAGCAATACAAAATCAAACAACCATTCGCATTAACGGGTACTGAAGGTCAGTATGATGTAAAAGTGAATGTAGATGGTGGAGGAACCACAGGACAAGTAGAGGCCGTACGTTTGGCTATCTCTCGTGCTTTGGTAGAGTTAGATCCTGAGTTCAAGCCTGCTTTAAAGGTACACGGTCTTATGACGCGTGACCCACGTATGGTAGAGCGTAAGAAGCCAGGACAGAAAAAAGCTAGGAAGAAATTCCAGTTCAGCAAGCGTTGATATTTACAACGCTGGATTCAGTATCCAAGTCAGGAGGAACCTCTGTTTAGAGCTATTCACCGGCTGCTTATTTTGAAAGTGAACCAAATAATAAAGTATGTCTAAGACTAATTTCAATGAGCTTCTCGATGCAGGAGTTCACTTCGGCCACCTGAAGAGAAAGTGGAATCCTAATATGGCTCCTTACATCTTCACAGAGAAGAAAGGAATCCACATCATCGACCTTAACAAGACGATTGTAAAGCTTGATCAGGCTACTGCCGTGATGAAGAACCTTGCAAAGGCAGGAAAGAAAATTCTTTTCGTAGCTACTAAAAAGCAAGCGAAAGAAATCGTTTCCATGAAAGCGAAAGAAGTGAACATGCCATATGTCACTGAGCGTTGGTCTGGAGGGATGTTAACCAACTTCGCAACCGTGAGAAAAGCGGTGAAGAAGATGGCATCTATTGACAAGATGAATATTGACGGTACCATGGAGACTATGTCCAAGAGGGAGCGCCTACAGATTTCAAGAACTCGTGCCAAGCTGGAGAAGAACTTAGGTTCTATTGCTGACTTGAACAGAATCCCACATGCTATCTTCATTGTGGATGTGATGAAAGAGCATATTGCAGTGAAAGAAGCAAAGAAATTGGGCATTTCTTCGTTTGCAATTGTGGATACGAACTCAGATCCAACCTGTGTAGATTTCCCGATTCCAGCGAATGACGATGCAACCAAATCTATTGAGAAAATCATGGAGGTTGTTTGTCAGGCGATTAAAGAAGGACTAGAGGAGAGAGCTAAGGAGAAAGAGAATAGCAAGGAGGAAGTGAAGGTCGAAGCTGGTAAAGAAGGTTCTGAAGAAGGAACAGTTAAGGCCAAGAGGAAGAAGTCCAAAGCTAAAGTCGAGACTCCTTCAGAGGACGAAGACCAATAAAAAATCACTTCAATTTTATAGAGATGGGAATTACAGCTGCTGACGTCAATAAGTTAAGACAACAGACAGGCGCAGGAATGATGGACTGCAAGAACGCGTTGGTAGAATCCAATGGTGATTTCGAACTAGCTATTGACATCCTGAGAAAGAAAGGCCAGAAAGTGGCCGCAAACAGAGAGGATCGCAGTGCGAGCGAAGGTCTTGTCGTAGCTATGACTAGTGAAGATGCCAAAAATGGCGTGATCGTAGTTGTAAACTGTGAGACTGACTTCGTTGCGAAGAATAGTGATTTTGGAGCATTTGCTAATAAGATTGCATCTATCGCTTTGACGAACATGCCAAGTGATATCGAGTCATTGGTAGGGCTTAAGTTCGATGATAAATTGACTATTGCTGATAAAATCATTGAGCAAACAGGAGTTATAGGAGAGAAGATTGAGATTTCATCATTCGGGAAACTATCTGCCGGAACTGCATACGCATACAATCACCCAGGAAACCAAGTGGCTTCATTGGTAGGGTTAAGCGCTTCAGGTAGAGGAGATGCCGCGAAAGACGTTGCTATGCAGATTGCGGCTATGGCTCCAATCGCATTGGACGAGGAACATGTTTCTAAGGAGATTATCGCTAAAGAGATTGAGATAGGAAAAGAATTGGCTATCCAAGAAGGTAAGCCTGCTGAAATGGCTGAGAAGATTGCGTTAGGTCGTCTTCAGAAATTCTATAAGGAAGCTACGCTTCTTAACCAACAGTTTATCAAGGACAACAAGCTTTCAGTAAAGCAGTTCTTGGACGGAGAGGAGAAAGGCCTTACCGTAACAGATTTCAAAAGATTCTCATTGTCGTAAGGACGATAGATTTGTAGTGAATTCAATGAAAGAGGGGTGTACACCCCTCTTTTTTTATTGTTTAATTTCAGCCCATTCAAGCAGATATATGAAATACAAACGCGTCCTTCTCAAACTAAGTGGTGAAGCCCTGATGGGCAATAAAGGTTTCGGAATAGACAATGATCGTCTTGCGCTTTATGCCAATGAGATCAAAGCCATCTATGAAGCCGGAGTCCAAATAGGAATCGTAATAGGAGGAGGAAACATCTTCCGCGGTATACAAGCCGAAGAAGGCGGAATGGAAAGGACCCAAGGTGATTACATGGGTATGCTCGCTACCATGATTAACAGCATGGCGCTGCAAGCTTCTTTGGAAAAAATGAACATGCAGACCCGTCTGCTCTCAGCCATTGAGATGAAGGAAATCTCAGAACCTTATATCAGAAGAAGAGCCGTGAGACACCTTGAGAAAGGACGTATCGTAATCTTCGGGGCGGGAACAGGAAACCCATATTTTACTACAGATACAGCGGCTTCACTCAGAGCAGTGGAAATAGACGCTGAAGTGATTTTGAAAGGAACACGCGTAGATGGAATCTATTCATCTGATCCAGAAAAAGACCCTACTGCAGTGCGCTATAATAAATTGAGCTTTCAAGATGTCTTTGATAAAGGCCTCTCGGTCATGGATATGACAGCCTTCACCTTGTGTAATGAGAACAAGCTTCCTATTATTGTTTTCAATATGAATACCCCTGGGAATCTCATGAAGGTGATTCAAGGAGAAGAAGTAGGAACTATTGTTGAAACGGCATAAGCATGACTGAAGAATTAGAACTGGTCTTTATGGAGGCCAAAGAGCAAATGCAACAAGCATATGAGCATTTGGAGAAGGAATTGGCCAATATAAGAGCTGGGAAAGCTTCTCCTAACATGCTCTCAGGAGTAAGAGTGGACTATTATGGTACAGAAACACCCCTGAGTCAGGTGGCTAATGTCAATTCTACCGATGGACGCACTTTAGTAATTCAGGCATGGGAGAAGAAAATGCTGGAGCCTATCTGCACAGCTATTACATATGCTAATCTTGGTTTGAACCCGCAGAATAACGGAGAAGTGATTATCATATCAGTGCCTATGTTGACCGAGGAACGTAGAAAAGACCTTTCTAAAAAAGCTCATTCTGAAGGCGAGAATGCCAAAGTGAGTTTGAGGAATGCGAGAAAGGATGCGATGGATGAAATCAAGAAATTAGAGAAGGATGGCTTAAGTGAAGATATTGCCAAGACTGCTCAAGGCACTGTTCAAGGAATTGTTGACACATTCAATGAGCGCGTTGACAAACTGATTATCATCAAGGAGAAGGACATCATGACGGTATAATTCAAGAAGCGAAAACCCGAGTTCCCTCACTGCAATTCTTGCACATTTCTACCTGTCCTCTCGATTCTAGTATCTGGGACCTGAAGGCATCATAAATAGGTCCTTTCCATATTTCAGAAAGAGGAGTCTCCTGAACTGAACCCATTCTGTGTGCCGCATCCTTGTCAAAACAGCAAGGAACTACGTGACCATCCCATGTGATGACACAGCTGTGCCACATCTTCCAGCATTGGTCTTCCAGTGTATTCTTAATCCTAAATTTCTGAAGGCTTGCATCCCAGCGATAGCGTGAATATTTATCTTGAGTTGGCATGAGCTCATTGCCCTGTTCGAAGTCGTAAAGCTGTGCGGTTTTGAATGCTACCCTGTCCACACCTATCTTCTTAGCAAGCTTCTTCACATCCTCTATCTGATGCTCATTGGGCTTGACCACTAAGAACTGAAAGACTAATTCTGGCCCTTTCAAGGAAGAATTATTTCGAGCCTTGACCATGTTCTCTGTTCCTTCTAAAACCTTAGAAAGGGTACCTCCTTTTCGGTATTGGGAATAGGTTTCTTGATCAGTACCGTCTATGCTGATAATCATACGATCAAGGTGACTTTCCATCACTTTTTCGCAGGTTTTTTCATCTAAGAAATGCGCATTGGTGGAGGTAGACGTATAGATGCCACGATCAGAGGCGAACTTGACCATGTCAAGAAACCCTTTATGAATGAAAGGTTCTCCTTGGAAGTAAAAAGTGAGATGGACCAAGGTCTTTTTTTGGTTTTCTATGACCTTCTCGAACATCTTCTGGTCCAGATTTCCTGTATTTCTGCTGAAGCTACGAAGCCCACTAGGGCATTCAGGACAGCGCAGATTGCATGCCGTAGTGGGCTCTATAGCCAGAGCAATAGGCATTCCTTTCATGTTAGCAGTTCCGTTCTTCCTTGAATTATGGAAACTCTTATAGACCTGAAACGCGTTGTTCAGCTTGCTGGGACTAAGCTTTTTAAGAAAAGCTAGCCTATGTGACCAAGGTATCATAAGGGTTCGAAGATACAGGAATGGATGCGTGACAAGTATTCGTTTCTTTGCACCCCATGTGGGAGTCTATTGCCAGTATCATACTTAGGAACAGGATCCTCATCCTAATCATCCTCGCTGGGATTACCATTTTTATGGCATTCCAAGCTAAAAATGTGAAGGAGACCTACCGTTTTGGAGGTCTTTTGCCAAAGGATGATTCTACATATTTAGAGTACGATAAATTCCTTACCGAGTTCGGGGAAGATGGCAATGCCATGGTCATTGGCACTCAAGGGAAGCAAATTTATGAGCTAAATAATTTTGCAGCCTGGTATCGCTTAGGTGAAGAGATTAAAAAGATAGAGGGAGTAGATTCTGTGTTCTCTATTGCCCATTGCTACGATTTGATCAAGAATGAAAAAGAAGAGCGTTTCGAGCTTCGCTTAATTAGCCCTAACGAGCCTACTACGCAAGCTGAGGTAGACTCAGTCAAGTCCAACTTGAGTCGACTGCCTTTTTACAAGGACCTTCTATATAATGATAGTACTGATGCAACCTTGATGATGATCTTCGTCAATGGGGAAAAGTTCAATTCAGAGGCACGTGGAGACGTCATGATTAGGATTCTCGAGCTCACCGATGCCTATTCGGAGAACTACATGGATTTGGCCTATTCAGGTCTTCCATACATCAGAACCTATATCGCGAAGCAGGTGAAAAGCGAGTTGGCGAAGTTCATCTTCTTGGCTGCGCTGGTCACTGCATTAATCCTGTTCTTGTTCTTCCGCAGTGTGAGAGTAGTATTCTTCTGCTTGCTAGTAGTAGGAGTAGGAGTGATATGGTCGGTGGGAACTATTGCTCTATTAGACTTCAAGTTGACCTCACTTTCAGGGCTTATTCCACCATTGATTATTGTTATTGGAATACCTAACTGTGTTTTCCTTCTCAATAAATACCACAGTGAATACAAGAATCACGGGAACCGAATCAAAGCCTTGGTGCGGGTCATCTCTAAAATCGGGAATGCTACGTTCTTAACCAATTTCACTACTGCCTTAGGATTTGCAACGTTCATTTTTACACAGAGCGATGTCCTGAGGCAATTCGGAATAGTAGCTTCCCTGAACATCTTTGGAATCTTCCTGCTTTCTATCTTGATGATTCCAATCATCTTCTCGTATCTCCCAGAACCAAAGACTAGACATCTAAAGCACCTTCAGAAACGTTGGCTTGATACTGTGGTGAGTTCACTCGTTACCTGGGTGACAGGTCGTAGGAGAAGTGTGTATATAATAGCTGCTACTGTAGTAGTAATTGCAGTCTACGGTGTCACCCTGATTCAGACTACAGGAAACATAGTAGATGACCTTCCTGAGGGAGACACGGTTATTGAGGACCTTCATTTTTTCGAGACGAATTTCAATGGAGTCATGCCATTCGAGGTGTTGGTAGATACAAAGCGAAAAGGTCAAGCGGTAAAGGATAAAAACCTGAAGCGCATAGAAGAGCTTCAGGAGCTCATTCACACCTATCCTGAGTTCTCCAAGAGCGTGTCCATGGTAGATGCAGTAAAATTTGCCAAGCAGTCCTTTTACAATGGATCCCCAGAGAAATACAGCTTAATCAGAGGAACGGAGAAGGCTTTCATATCTCCCTACTTGATGCATCAAGAAGAAGGGAGCGGAGGAATAGGAGGGATTTTTACTGATTCAACTAAGCAAGTAGGAAGAATCAGCGCACAGATGGCTGACATAGGCACCGAGCGCATGGAGGAGATCATCAAAGAGATGAAACCTCGCATTGATTCCATCTTTCCCGTGGAGGATTATCACATTACACTTACAGGTACCAGCATCGTTTTTTTGAAGGGAACGCGCTATCTAGTATCTAATCTGATGACCAGTCTCATCTTAGCTATTCTTGTGATAGCGACTATCATGTACATCCTTTTTGGCTCAGTGAGGATGGTGGTTATTTCTTTATTGCCTAACATGGTTCCCTTATTGTGTACAGCAGGACTAATGGGTTTTGCAGGAGTCCCCATCAAGCCATCAACTATCTTGGTATTTAGTATTGCCTTTGGAATATCAGTCGATGACACCATACATTTCTTGGCCAAGTACCGGCAAGAATTGGATGCTAGAGCAGGTCGTATGAAGGAAGCTGTTATTCGTGCTGTGAAGGAAACTGGGGTGAGCATGATCTATACTTCCATTGTGCTCTTCTTCGGGTTTAGCATTTTTACGTCATCAAAGTTCGGGGGGTCACAGGCTATAGGAATATTGGCTTCGTTCACTCTGCTTGTTGCCATGCTCTCTAACCTAGTGCTCTTGCCATCATTGCTTCTCTCATTTGAAAAGTTAATGACCTTACGGTCGCTCAAAGAACCACTCTTTGTTATCCTGGATGAGGAAGAAGACATTGACCTTGATTCCTTAGAGATCAGACGGGAGGAGTGATTTCCCTTAGATTTACAGCTCATTTATTTTCTGCCCTATGAAAGGAATCATACTTGCTGGAGGATCTGGCACGCGTCTGCACCCATTGACTTTGGTCATCTCCAAGCAACTCATGCCGGTCTATGATAAACCCATGATCTATTATCCGTTGAGTACACTTATGGTCTCAGGAATCAAGGACATCTTAATCATTTCCACGCCTAAGGATTTACCTCATTTCAAGAATCTTTTAGGAGATGGAAAAAACCTCGGATGTAACTTCAGTTATGCTGAACAGCATGAACCTAAGGGACTTGCTCAAGCATTCACTATAGGGGCTGACTTTATAGGAGATGATAAAGTTGCACTAATCTTGGGTGACAATATCTTTTATGGAACAGGTCTTGGAAACACCTTGCGCTTGAACAATGATCCTGATGGAGGAGTCATCTATGCCTATCACGTTTCGGATCCTGAGCGCTACGGTGTTGTAGAGTTCGATAAAGACATGAAGGCTGTTTCTATTGAAGAAAAGCCTGAAAAACCAAAATCTAATTATGCGGTTCCAGGCCTCTATTTTTATGATAATGATGTCGTAGATATAGCGAGGAATATCAAGCCGAGCCATAGAGGAGAATTGGAGATTACAGATGTGAACAGAGAATACCTAACCAGAGGAAAATTGAATGTGGCCGTGATGGGTCGTGGAACAGCTTGGTTAGATACAGGAACATTTGCGAGCTTGATGCAAGCAGGTCAATATGTCCAAGTAATCGAAGAGCGTCAAGGGATGAAAATCGGGTGTATTGAAGAAGTGGCTTATCGAATGGGCTACATCGATGCGGCTCAATTGAAAGTTCTTGCTCAGCCATTGGTAAAAAGCGGATACGGGGAATACCTGAATAAAATAATGGGTTCATGAAGAAGTTCTTGGCATATAAAGAGGCCTTGGAAACATACATTCAGAACGTTATGTCTGAGCGATCAGGGGCCATCTATGAGCCTGTAAAATATATCATGACTCTTGGTGGAAAGCGCATGCGCCCAGCTCTGACACTGGGAACTGCAGAAGCTTTTGGCACATCATCAAAGAAGAGCATGCACATAGCAGCTGCCATAGAACTCTTCCATAATTTCACGTTACTCCATGATGACATCATGGATGAGGCAAGCTTGCGCAGAGGGCAAGAAACAGTGCATATAAAGTGGAACAGAGATCAAGCCATTCTTTCAGGAGACATCATGTTCGCATTGAGTTATGAGGTGATTTCTTCTAAGCCCTCGGCACAGTCCACGGAGATCCTTCGTCTATTTACTAAAACTGCCCAAGAGGTCTGCATCGGTCAGCAGATGGATATGGATTTCGAGAAAAGGAATTCAGTTAAAGCTGAAGAATATATAGAGATGATTCGCTTGAAGACCAGTGTGCTTCTGGGTGCAGCAACAGCTATGGGCGCATTAGTGGCAAATCTGGATGAGGAAAAAGTAAAGGCCATGTACTCCTACGGAGAGCAGATGGGGTTAGCTTTTCAGATCCAAGACGATCTCTTAGACACCTTTTCCGAGCACGCAGAGATGGGTAAGATTCGCGGAGGAGATATCCTTCAGAATAAGAAAACCTTGCTCTACATCTACGCGCTAGAAGCGGCAACAGACGAGCAACGCAAAACCATCTTAGATCATTACGAAGTCAAAGGAGGAGATGAGGAGAAACTCGCAGATATTAGAGGTATTTTTAGAGAAACAGCTGCGCTAGATCGTGTCAGAGAAGTCCAAGAGCATTATTTAGGAGAAGCGAAAAAACACCTGCAATCGGTAGGAATGTCGCAGGAGTGGGAACAGGAATTCCTTTCTATGCTCAGTTTTCAAACAGAGCGTATCTCCTGATTTTCAAACCAGTCATCATTCTTCCTTCACCTTTCTTCACAGAACCATCTTCCAACGTTGGACAATACTTAGATTCGTGATCTATGGCTGAATTGAGAGCTGAACATATCCATAAACGCTATCGGGATCATCGAGCCTTGGATGATGTGAGTATTACGGTACCAGAGAAATCTATTTTCGGGTTACTCGGACCCAATGGAGCAGGGAAGACCTCCCTCATTCGAATCATCAATCAGATTACTGGGCCTGATGAAGGAAAGGTCTTGATTAATGGCAGGCCGCTGCAACGCGAGGACATCAGTATCATAGGCTACTTGCCTGAAGAGCGTGGCCTTTACAAGAAAATGAAAGTGGGAGAGCAGGCCATATACTTGGCTAGGCTGAAGGGGATGTCCAAATTAGAGGCGAGAAAAAAACTGCGCGCTTGGTTTGACAGATTCGGGATTCTTGAATGGTGGGCTAAGCCTATTGAAGACCTTTCCAAGGGAATGGCCCAAAAAGTCCAATTCATCACCACTGTATTGCATGAACCAGAAGTATTGATTTTAGATGAACCCTTTAGTGGTTTTGACCCCATCAATGCTGAATTGATTAAGTCAGAAATCCTGAGATTAAGGTCCGAAGGGGCCACTGTGATGCTCTCTACGCACAACATGGGGAGTGTAGAAGAAATATGTGATGACATGGCATTGATCAATGAAGGGAAAGTCATCCTGGAGGGAAAGGTGAAAGACGTTAAGAACCGTTTTAAAGAGAATGTCTACGACATCTATTTCAAAGGAGAGTTTCTTGGATTCACCAATGCACTGTGGACAGGTTTTGAATTACTTGATAAAGAAGGAATTGAGGATGGATTGACAAGAGCAAGAGTGAGAATGCTCGAAGGCAATAAGGTAAATGATCTTTTAACGGCTGTGATTCCCCATGTGCAGGTGAATCAATTGAGGGAAGTAATCCCGAGTATGAACGACATCTTCATACGGACGGTAAAAAACGAGAAGAAACATGGATAAGGTCTGGCTCATCATATCGCGTGAATACAGCACACGGGTCAGAAAGAAGTCTTTCTTGATCATGACCTTGCTCGGCCCATTGCTTTTCGTTGGTTTCATGGCTGCAGCGGTATATCTCACTCAGAATGACGAGAAGGTTTACGAAGTGGTCTTGTCAGATCCTGATGGACTCTTTGGGAAGGTATTAGAGATCGATGAATTCAAGGATAGCCCATACGTGCATTTTCATGCGCAGGAAGGACCTATGAGTGATAATGACTTCAAGAAGAGCACCTACGACTTGAAAGTAGATGTGGTTCCTGAGGCTATTTATGCTGAGAATTTGAACATATACTACAAGGATCACCCCAGCTTCTCAGTTCAAAAACACATCTCAGCTCAGCTCGAACAGAATTTCGAGAAAGTGAAATTGACTCAGAACAATGTAAGTAGGGAGACCTATGAAAGCATTAAGACGAAGATAAACCTGAGACCGCTCGACATAGAAAAAACAGATTCAGCTCAGGTAGATCCTGAGATAGGATTCATTGTCGGGTTGGTATTGGCTATGATCATCTACATCTTCATTTTCTTATACGGTGCTCAAGTGATGCGCGGTGTGATGGAAGAGAAGAGCAGCAGGATAGTAGAGGTTATTATATCCTCTGTACGGCCATTTCAGCTCATGTTGGGGAAGATAGTGGGTGTGGCGGCCGTTGGACTCACACAGTTTCTTTTATGGATTGTATTGACCTCCTTACTTTTCAGTGGAGCCCAGCTCTTCTTCGGAGATGTGATTGCTGATCCTTCGGTATTGATTGAGCAGCAGATGAGCCCATCCGCTGCGCATGAATTACAGAATGAATTCGCTGGTGGAAACGAGGCAATTCAGGAGTTTTTCTTGCTCTATCACCAGAGTAATATTCCCTTCATCCTAGGCATGTTTTTGTTCTATTTCCTAGGAGGATATCTGCTGTACGGTTCCTTATTCGCAGCGGTAGGATCAGCTGTTGACAGTGAATCAGACACCCAGCAATTCATGATTCCGTTAGTCATGCCTTTAGTCTTTGCCTTCATTGTTGCTGAGACGGCCATTTCGAATCCTGATGGCGCTGCGGTTTTCTGGACGAGCATTATTCCATTCACTTCACCCGTTGTCATGATGATCAAGGTGGGGATGATGGGCATGGGGTTCCAGGAAATGGATTGGCTCACTATCGCTATCTCCATGATTCTGCTTATCCTAGGATTTATTGGAACTACCTGGTTAGCAGCGCGGATATACCGAGTGGGTATCTTGATGCACGGGAAGAAGGTCAGTTATAAGGAGCTCTGGAAGTGGTTGAGGTATTATTGAGACTCCAGAATTCCAGATTCAAAGCTTCATGAAGATTAATACCTCAGTTTGAAATGCTCGCCTGAGAGGCCTTTCTTGAAAAACACTATCCCACACCAGAATAGGTCTATAGACAAGGTGACTTCTTGATCTGATTTTATCTCTTCCCAAGCCCTTTCCATTCCTTCAGACCAATGTATGTCGTCAAAGATCAGGACTGAATCCTCATGAATATGAGGTTTGAGCTGATCGAAGTACTGTAAAGTTGCTTCTTCTGTATGATGACCATCTACGAAAGCCATATCCACTTTTCCCATATTCGCAAGGACTTCTAGTAGGATGTCTTGGAATAAGCCTTTCTTGAGATTCACATGAAGCCCCAGTTCTTTTTTAGTCTCTTCACAGATCCTATATAGTTCTGGATGTCCTTCCATGCTAAAGACGCTGCACTCATGCGCTTTGGCCAAGTAAGAGGTGCTAATTCCCATGCATGACCCGAATTCTAGTAAGGTCTCTGGCTTGAAATGTTCAACAAGGCGATACAGAATGCGGCATTGATCAGGACTAGAAAGTGAAAGTCTGGCAACATCTTTTACCCTGCGCTCCGATTTGGAAGTACTAGATCCAGCACCAGGGTCATCCATTGATATGGAGGTTTCATCCTTGAGAAGCCGAGCTCTTCTTTTTTCTATGTCCATGAAAACAGGTTCCTTTTTCTTATTTCTGAGTACCTGCTCTATGAGCTCAAAGACAAAAGGGGAATGCACTCCATGTCTATTGAGACTTCCTTTTCTGAAAGCCAGATAGCGTTTGAACTGTTCAAGTCTGGACATGGGACGGCTAAATAATGAAATAAGAGCGGGAAGAGGATTTAGTTTGGGCTTTTATACTCATCACTGAAGAGAAATCCTCTGAAGATGAGATAAAGGGCCGTACAGCTCACCGTCATTTAGGAGGTGATGAATAATCTTGATATTCTTTTGTTTCTTGATAAATCGTTCAACTTTTACTCCATCTGACTCGAGAGGGCCAGCTTCCCAAATTCCTTTCAGCACCCAAGGCCGACCTGGCGCAGTGTATCCCGTATTTAAATCAGAATTATGTCTCTCAAACCTTGTAAAAGGATGCTCAGAGATTCCAATGTAGAATTTTGATGAGCGATCTGACCAAAGGATATAAAGATGCCACATGCCCCGAATCTAGCAAAACAAAAATCTAGGTATAACGAATGACCTTTAATTGTTCCCCATCAAGGATCCCGCATCTGCGGGAGACCCACTGATTAACTACGGAATTGAGTAAAACAAAAAGGGCCATTCGTTATGAATGACCCTTTAATTGCTCCCCCTCTAGGACTTGAACCTAGGACCCTCTGATTAACAGTCAGATGCTCTAACCAGCTGAGCTAAGGAGGAATA
>ERZ888423.662-NODE-662-length-34403-cov-41.702923_pt1 | contig 34403 bp, 34 predicted proteins | sample MGYA00520523_ERZ888423 | MGnify/ENA primary metagenome ERZ888423 (study PRJEB32303, sample SAMEA104408611) | aquatic metagenome | biome: Brackish water; feature: Pelagic; material: water | place: Baltic Sea | collected 2014-06-08T10:24:00 | depth 30,27 m ...
CGCCACCTCACCGGCGCATCGCGCCAAGTCGCACGCAGCGTGCAGGTCACCTCGCCGGTGATCGATCGTGAGGCCTATCTCGGTGAGTTGACCGCGCTGGCGGTCGCCGAGGGCGTCAGCCTGATCCTGCCGGTGTCCGAGGAGATCCTGCATGTCTCGCTGCTGCACGGTCGGATGCCGGCAGGCGTGCGTCTTGCGGCGATGCCGCATCCGACTTTGCTCGCGTTGCACGACAAGCTGTCCTTCACCGAGGTCTGTCGCGCCGCTGGTGTTTCGGCGCCCGAGACCTTCGGACTCGACGATCCCCAGGCGGTCCAGTTGGCCGCCGCAGTGCCCACGGTGGTCAAACCGGTCTTCTCCTGCTCCGGGCGCGGTGTGCGGTTCCTGGCACCGGGCGATGCGCTGCCGCGCTATGACGAGCGCGCGGTGGTGCAACGGCGCTGCGATGGGCGCTTGCTGAGCACCTTCACGCTCGCGCGTGCCGGCGAGCCGCGCATCACCGTGACCTATCGCGGCGCGGTGATGCAAGGCACGGTGGCGGTGTGCTTCGAGCGCATCGACACGCCGCCAGCGGTACAAGTCTGGGTGTCGACGATGGTGCGGCATACCGGGTTCGACGGTTTCATCTCGTTCGATCTCATCGAGGATGCGGCGGGCGACATCTCCGGGATCGAATGCAATCCGCGCGCCACGAGCGGCCTGCATTTCGTTGAACCCGTGGGCTTGGCGCAGGCCTTGCTCGACCCCTCGTCGGATCTGCCGCTGGCCTACAAGCCCGATCGGTTCATGCAGCAGTTCTACCCCTGCCTCACGGAGACGCAGCGCACCATGTTCGGGCACGGACCGTTCCGGCAGAACCTGCGGCATCTCATCGCCGCGCGGGATGTCACCTGGTCGTCCCGCGATCCGTGGCCGCTCGTCAGCCAGCCTTGGACCTCGTGGCCGATCATCGAGCAGGCGCTGCGCCGTCGCTGCACCTTCGGTGAAGTGGCGATGCTCGATCTGGCTTGGGGAGCAGGTGCTTAGCATGGCCATCGGGTCCATGCCGCCGGAGGCTCCCGAGCCGCTCGCCACACGCGCAGACCTCGAGGCCTGCCACGCGGCGATCCGCGTCGGCTCGCGTACCTTCCATGCCGCTTCACGGCTGCTGCCCGAGCGGGTGCGCGGCCCGGCACTGTCTTTGTATGCGTTCTGCCGTGAGGCGGATGACGCCATCGACCAGAGCGGCGACCCGCGGGCGGCGTTGCGCAGCCTCGAGGACCGGCTGGACCGCGCCTACCGTCGTGAGCCGATCGACAACGCCGCCGACCGGGCGCTCGCCGATGTCGTGGCGCGCTTCCACATCCCGCAGGCGGTGCCGGCGGCGTTGCTCGAGGGTTTCGCTTGGGACGCGGAAGGGCGCGTCTATGAAGACCTCCCGGCGCTGCGCGCCTACGGGATGCGCGTCGCCGGCACCGTGGGGGTGATGATGTCCTTGCTGATGGGTGTGCGCTCACCCGCTGCGCTCGCCCGTGCCGCCGACCTCGGCGTCGGCATGCAGCTCTCGAACATCGCGCGCGATGTCGGCGAGGATGCGCGCCTCGGACGCATCTACCTGCCGCGCGAGTGGCTGCGCGAGGCGGGCATCGATGCGGCGGAGTGGTTGGCTGATCCGCAGTTCGAGCCCGATCTCGGGCGCATCGTCAGCCGCCTCGTGGTGGAGGCGCAGCTGCTCTATGAGCGCGCCGCGGTGGGTGTGTCCGAATTGCCAGCCGAGTGTCGTCCCGCGATCCATGCCGCGCGGCTGATGTACGCCGAGATCGGCCGAAAAGTGGCCCGCGCCGGCGGCGATTCGGTGTCCTCCCGAGCAGTGGTCTCGGCGCGCCGCAAACTTTTGCTCTTGGCGCAGGCGATCACCGCGTCGGTCACCGCGCCGCGCACCGCGGGGTCGTTCGAGGTGCTGCCCGAGGCGCGCTTTCTGCTCGATGCGGTGACCGCCCACGATGCAACCTATGGCGTGCGCGGCGATGCGCTCGTCGGTGAGAGTCTCCTCGTGAGGGAGTTCTCGCTCGCGTTGTCCGCCTTCGAGCGGCTCGAGCGTGCCGATCGTACGCCAGAGGCCTAACGGCCTAGTAGCCTAGCGGGCGAGCGGGCGTCGCGGCAGCCTGACCGGCAACAGGCATTGCACCCAGCGTGCGGCGAAGCGTTGCAGCGAAACGCTTTCGTGGAAGCCTTCTACTCGCTCGCCCGCGATGTCTGCGGCGATGCGCGAGCGCGCATAGAACGGCCCATCCTCGAGCGTTGCGAGCACCTGCGGGTGCGTGTGTGCATCGGCTCGCGTGGCGCGGCGGATCCCCCAAGGCGTGCGCGCCAGATCCTGCGGCGGTGGCGCCTCGATCGGGCGTGCGAAGCCGTCCGCATCGATGGCAAGCGCGAGTTGTCGACCCGAGGCCTCTGTGGAGGCTGCCGCTGACCAGACGGTGTCGTAGAAGATCAGCGTCTCCGCGCCGCGGTGGGCGCGCGACCAGTTCCAGGACAGGAAGTCTTCCTCGAGTGGCGCCTGCCCTTCGTTGCAATCGAGGTACCCGGTGCCTTGCCACTTCAGCGACGGATGTTCCAGTTCGACGCTGACGCGGCAGTGCGGCGCGATCGGTCGCCAGTGATGGCGTCCCTTTGCATCCAGCGTGTAGGTGACCTCCGCGAACGCGCCGGGACGCAGACGCACGACGCCGCGCAAGCGGCGGGGCAGGGGCGAGGTGGTCTCGTCGATGCGCACGACGAGTTCATCGCCCTCCCAGCCCATCGAACTCGGCCCGATGCGGAGCGCGTCCCGGCTGCGATGCAGGTCGGCGGCGCCGCGTTCGGTCAGCGCCCAGCGATGACCGCCGGCGCCGTAGAGCGCCACATTGAGACCGGAGTGCTGCAACGGGTCGACCGGCCCTCGCCGACGCGCGGCGGCATACCACGGGGAGAAGACGCAGCCGAGCATGGCGATGATCGTCAGGCCGTGCTGCCCACAGTCGCTCCAGGCGTCGATGTACCACCAGGCGTAGCCCCGGTCGGCGACCGCAACGGAGAAATCGATGCCGGCTGCCGTTTGACTCGATTTGCGAGGGTGTCTATATTCCATGACAGCCTAGTGTGACAACCAGACTGGACATCCGCCAGTCGGAGCATCGAAGGGTCGGCGTCGTCACGCCGCTGACAGGCAGGTGGCCATCATGGAAAGCGGTTCGGCGATCGAACAGGCCCTAGAGAACGCGGTCGCGTCCTGCGACACGCTCGGTTGCCCGCCGCGTCTCGCGGCAGCCATCCGTTATGCCGTCTTCCCGGGCGGCGCGCGGATCCGGCCGCGGCTGTGCCTCGCGATCGCGGCGGGTTGCGGCGAACCGAACTCGCCGCTCGCCGAGGCGACGGCCGCCTCCATCGAACTGCTGCATTGCGCGTCGTTGGTGCATGACGATCTGCCGTGCTTCGACGATGCCGACACGCGGCGCAACCGCCCCTCGGTGCACAAAGCCTTCGATGAGCGCATCGCGCTGTTGGTGGGCGATGCGCTGATCGTGCTCGCGTTCCAGAACATCGCCCGCGCTTTTGCCGATGCGCCGCAACGACTGCCGGGGCTCGTGCTCGCGTTGGCGCGCGCCGCAGGTGCGCCGGGCGGCATCGTCGCCGGCCAGGCGTGGGAGTGCGAGGCGACCGCACCGCTCGAAGAATACCGTCGCCTCAAGACCGGCGCGCTGTTCGTCGCCGCCACGGTCGGTGGCGCGATGTCCGCCGGCGCCGACCCTGCGCCATGGCTCGTGCTCGGTGACCGTCTCGGCGAGGCCTACCAGATCGCGGATGACATCCGCGATGCGCTCGGCACCGACGACGAACTCGGCAAGCCCGCGGGACGCGATGCCGACCTCGGTCGGCCGACGGCGGTCGGCGAGCTCGGTGTGGCCGGTGCCGTCAAACATTTCGAGCGGCTCATCGCTGAGGCCAATGCGTCGATCCCGCCCTGTCCGGGTGCCGAGTTCCTGCGGGAGCTGGTCGACCTCGAAGCGCAGCGCCTGCTGCCCGCGCAATTGCTGCAACGCGCGGCGTGATGCCGGATCGTCTGCACCGCCGCGGGATCTGATCCCTGCCATGTGGCGCGATTGGCGCAACCGGCTGCTGATGAGCCCGCGCTTCCAACGCGCGGCGGCGGCTTTCCCCCTGACCCGTCCGTTGGCACGCCGCGAGGCGCGTGCGTTGTTCGATGTGGTGGCGGGTTTCGTCTATTCCCAGGTGCTGCTCAGTTGCGTGCGGCTCGGGGTGCTCGAGCGACTGCGCGATGGCCCTTTGACCGCAGCGCAGTTGCTGCCCGCCGAGACCTTGGCGCCCGCGCCAGCGGCGACCTTGCTGCGGGCCGCCGCTGCGCTCGAGTTGCTCGAGCTGCGCAGTGCCGACCGCTGGGCCTTGGGCGCGCGCGGTGCAGCCCTGCTCGGCAACCCCGGCGTGCTCGCCATGATCGAGCATCACGCGCTGCTCTACGCCGACTTGGTGGATCCGTTGGCGATGCTGCGCGCACCGCGTGGCGCCACCGCGCTCGCCCGCTATTGGCCCTATGCGGCCACAGCGGAACCCGGGCAGGTCGACTCGGCGGCGACCCGGGCCTACACCCAGCTGATGTCCGCCTCGCAGGGATTGGTGGCCGAGGAGATCCTCGATGCCTACGACGTCCGACGCCATCACCGGGTCTTGGATGTCGGGGGCGGCGATGGGACCTTCTTGCGCGCCCTCGCGCAGCGCGCGCCGCGGTTGCAACTCGGCTTGTTCGATCTGCCCGGGGTCGCCGCTCAGGCCGAGGAGCGGTTCGCCGCGGCCGGCCTCGGTGGTCGGGTCACGATCGCGGCGGGGGACTTCGATCGCGATCCGCTGCCGCCCGGCGCCGACCTGATCACCCTGGTGAGGGTGCTCCATGACCACGATGACGAGCGGGTGGACCGGTTGCTCGCCGCCGCCTACGCCGCGCTGCCTTCGGGCGGGGTGTTGCTCGTGGCGGAGCCGATGGCCGGGACGCAGGGCGCCGAGCGGATGGGGGACGCCTATTTCGGTCTCTACCTCTGGGCCATGGGCAGCGGTCGCCCACGGACCGCCCCGGACCTCGCCGAGCGCCTCCAGCGTGCCGGCTTCCGCCGCCCCCGGGAGCGCCGGACCCGGGTGCCGCTGCAGACCCGGGTGCTGGTCGCGCGCCGGCCTTGACCGGCTCGGCCAGAAAGTTGTCACGGCAAGTTGACACTACGCTTCGTAAGCGTAGACTGACAACAGAGGGAGCAGGTCTAGGAGGCCTGTATGGGTCAGGTGATGGACACACTCGCGGTTGTGCTGGAGGGGCCTGAGCGCTTAGCGCTCGCTCGTCTGTCGCTCTGCGAAGTGGCGCCCGAGGATGTCGTGGTCGACATCGAGTGGAGCGGCATCAGCACCGGGACCGAGCGTCTTCTTTGGTCCGGCCGCATGCCGCCGTTCCCCGGCATGGGCTACCCCCTCGTCCCCGGTTACGAATCAGTCGGTCGCATCAGTGCGTTGGGCGCTGCGGTGGCGGGCACACGCCGCCTCGGCGAGCGCGTGTTCGTGCCGGGTGCGCGCTGTTACGGCGAAGTGCGCGGCTTGTTCGGTGGTGCGGCGTCACGCGTCGTCGTGCCTGCTGCGCGTGTGACGGCGATCGATGAATCTTTGGGCGAATCGGCGGTGCTCTTGGCGCTTGCGGCGACCGCCCGTCATGCCTTGGCGGCGCCGGGTGCACGGCCGCCCGAACTCATCGTCGGCCACGGCGTACTCGGCCGTCTGCTCGCCCGGGTCGCGCTCGCCGAAGGCGCTTTTGCGCCGACCGTCTGGGAGCGCGATGCCGCGCGCGCCCGCAGCGACGGGCTCTACACCGTGGTCGCTCCGGATGACGACCCGCGCCGCGACTACCGCGCCGTGTACGACGTCAGCGGCGATGCCGCGATCCTCGACGGCCTGCTCGATCGCCTTGCGCCGGGCGGTGAGATCACGCTCGCCGGTTTCTATCCCGGCGCGCTCAGCTTCGATTTCCCGAAGGCCTTCATGCGCGAGGCACGCTTCCGCATCGCCGCCGAATGGAAAGATTCCGACATGAAGGCTGTGCTCGCGCATATCGATGCGGGCCGCCTGTCGCTCGATGGCTTGGTGACCCACCGCCAAGACGCCGCCGAGGCTGCGCAGGCATATCGCCGCGCTTTCGAGGACACCGCTTGCCTGAAGATGATCCTGGATTGGAGACACGCCGCATGACTTCCCCCGCAGAGACAGTGTCGATCCCGGTGGAGCGCCTGAAGCGCAGCACGCGTGCCGAGGCCGCCATCGAGCCGTCGCCGATCGTGCCGTCAGCCGTCACCAAGGAGACGCAGATCATCGCGATCTACGGCAAGGGCGGCATCGGCAAGAGTTTCACCCTCGCGAACCTCAGCTACATGATGGCCTGCCAAGGCAAGAAGGTCCTGCTCATCGGCTGCGACCCGAAGAGCGACACGACCTCCCTGCTGTTCGGCGGACGGGCCTGCCCGACGATCATCGAGACCTCTTCGCGCAAGAAGCTCGCCGGCGAGCAGGTCGAGATCGGCGATGTCTGCTTCAAGCGCGACGGCGTGTTCGCCATGGAACTCGGCGGCCCTGAGGTCGGTCGTGGCTGCGGCGGACGCGGCATCATCCATGGCTTCGAGACCCTCGAGAAGCTCGGCTTCCACGATTGGGGCTTCGACTATGTGCTGCTCGATTTCCTCGGCGATGTCGTCTGCGGCGGCTTCGGCCTGCCGATCGCCCGCGACATGTGCCAGAAGGTCATCGTCGTCGGCAGCAACGATCTTCAGTCGCTCTATGTCGCGAACAACGTCTGCTCGGCGGTGGAGTATTTCCGCAAGCTCGGTGGCAATGTCGGTGTCGCCGGTCTCGTGATCAACAAGGACGACGGCACGGGCGAGGCCCAGGCCTTCGCCGATGCGGCCGGCATCCCGGTGCTCGCCGCGATCCCGGCGCACGATGACATCCGTCGCAAGAGCGCCAACTACGAGATCATCGGCCGTCCTGAGAGCGAGTGGGGCAGCCTGTTCTCGTTGCTGGCGGCGAACGTCGCCGAAGCGCCGCCGGTCCGGCCGAAGCCGCTGTCGCAGGACGGACTGCTCGGGCTCTTCAAGGGCGAAGCGGTCGGTCGCGGCGTGGTGCTGCAACCGGCGACCTTCGAGGACATGTGCGGCAGTGCGCAGATCTACAAGCCCTCGCTGGAGGTCGTGTACGACACGGTCTGACATGAGCACGCTCGATACCGAAATCGCTGGGTTCCAAGAGATCGCCTCTGACGGCGCAGCGCCTGTGGCTGCGGCGGTGCCGGCGGCGGGCGCCGGCGGTGGCTGCCACGGCGGTCGCGACACGATGCGCGCTGCCGCTGCTGCAGCGGGCAAGAGCGAGATCCTGGCGCAGTATGCGAAGGACTATCCCGCCGGTCCGCACGATCAGCCGCAGAGCATGTGCCCGGCCTTCGGGTCGCTGCGTGTCGGGCTACGGATGCGACGCACCGCGACCATCCTCTCCGGTTCCGCCTGCTGCGTGTACGGTCTCACCTTCACCTCGCATTTCTATGGCGCGCGCCGCACGGTCGGCTATGTGCCGTTCAACTCCGAGACCTTGGTCACCGGCAAGCTGTTCGAGGACATCCGCGAAGCGGTGCACTCGCTCGCCGACCCCGAACAGTACGATGCCGTGGTGATCACCAATCTTTGTGTGCCCACCGCCTCCGGCGTGCCGTTGCAGCTGCTGCCGAAAGCGATCAACGGCGTACGCATCATCGGTATCGATGTGCCGGGCTTCGGCATCCCGACCCATGCCGAGGCGAAAGATGTGCTCGCCGGCGCGATGTTGCGTTACGCGCGCCACGAAGTGGAAGCCGGGCCGGTGCCTGCGCCGCGTACCGGGCGCGCCGCCCAGCGCACGGTGACGCTGCTCGGTGAGATGTTCCCCGCCGATCCGGTCGGTATCGGCATGCTGCTCGAGCCGATGGGGCTCGCCGCAGGGCAGGTGGTCCCGACCCGCGAGTGGCGCGAGCTCTACGCCGCGCTCGACGGTTCCGTGATCGCTGCGATCCATCCTTTCTACACCGCGTCCTGCCGCGAGTTCGAGGCTGCCGGTCGGCCCATCGTCGGCTCGGCGCCGGTCGGCGAGCACGGTACCGCCGCATGGCTTGAGGCGATCGGCGCGACCTGTGATGTGCCGCGCGCCCAGATCGACGCGGCGAAAGCCCGTGCGCTGCCGGCCATCCGCGCAGCGCTCGCTGCGGCGCCGATCCGCGGCCGCATCACGCTCTCGGGCTACGAGGGTTCCGAGTTGCTGGTCGGGCGCCTGCTCGTCGAGAGCGGTGCGGACCTTCGCTATGTCGGCACCGCCTGCCCGCGCACCCGTTGGTCCGATGCCGACCGTGAGTGGCTCGAGGCGCATGGCGTGCATGTGCAGTTCCGTGCTTCGCTGGAGCAAGACCTCGCGGCGTTCGCCGAGTTCCGACCGGACCTCGCCATCGGCACGACGCCAGTGGTGCAGAAGGCCAAAGAAGCCGCGACGCCCGCCCTTTATTTCACCAACCTCATCTCCTCCCGACCGCTGATGGGCGCTGCCGGCGCCGGTTCGCTCGCGCACCTCATCAACACGGCCATGGAAGGCAAGGCGCGCTTCGACGAGATGCGCAGTTTCTTCGCCGGCGTGGGAGAGGGTGCCACCGCCGGCATCTGGTCTGAACAGCCGCAACTGCGCCCGGAGTTCCGCGAAGCCTATCGTCGCAAGCTCGACAAGCAGGCCAAGGCGCGCAAGGCGGAGGAACTGCCCTGATGTTGGTGCTCGATCACGATCGCGCCGGCGGCTATTGGGGAGCGGTGTATGCATTCACCGCCATCAAGGGCTTGCAGGTGATCATCGACGGTCCGGTCGGCTGCGAGAACCTGCCCGTGACCTCGGTGCTGCACTACACCGACGCGTTGCCACCGCACGAACTGCCGGTGGTGGTCACCGGTCTCGCCGAAGAGGAACTCGGTCAGCACGGTACCGAGGGCGCGATGAAACGCGCCCACAAGGTGCTCGATCCGGACCTGCCGGCGGTGGTGGTGACCGGCTCCATCGCCGAGATGATCGGTGGTGGTGTGACCCCCGAGGGCACCGCGATCAAGCGGTTCCTGCCGCGCACCATCGACGAAGACCAGTGGCAATGCGCGAACCGTGCGTTGTGGTGGTTGTGGACCGAGTTCGGTCCGAAGAAAGTGCCGGCGCTCAAGCCGCGCGCGGAAGGGGCGAAGCCCCGCGTCAACATCATCGGTCCCGCCTACGGCATGTTCAACATGCCCTCCGACCTCGCCGAGATCCGTCGCCTCGTCGAAGGCATCGGTGCAGAGGTCAACATGGAGTTCCCGCTGGGCTCACACCTCGCGGACATCACCAAGCTCGCCGATGCGGACGCGAATGTCTGTCTGTACCGTGAGTACGGCAAGCTGCTCTGCGAGGGTCTCGAGCGCCCCTGGCTTCAGGCGCCCATCGGCCTGCACAGCACCACCAAGTTCCTGCGATCGTTGGGCGAGCTGCTCGGGCTCGATCCTGAGCCGTTCATCGAGCGCGAGAAGCACACCACCATCAAGCCGTTGTGGGATCTGTGGCGTTCGGTCACCCAGGATTTCTTCGGCACCGCGAGTTTCGCCGTCGTGGCGGGCGAGACCTACGCGCGTGGCTTGCGCCACTTCCTCGAATCCGAGCTCGGTCTGCCGTGCAAGTTCTCGTTTGCGCGACGGCCCGGCGTCAAGCCCGACAACGCGGCTGTTCGTAAAGCGGTACGCGAGAAAACCCCCCTCGTGCTATTCGGTAGCTACAACGAGCGCATGTACCTGGCCGAGCTCGGACCTCGTGCCATCTATGTCCCGGCGTCGTTCCCCGGGGCGGTCATCCGACGCCACACCGGCACACCTTTCATGGGCTATGCCGGCGCCACCTACCTCGTACAGGAAGTGTGCAACGCGCTGTTCGACGCGCTGTTCCACATCCTGCCGCTCGGCACCGAGCTCGACCGGGTCGATCCGACCCCGGCGCGCGCGATGCGTGAGCCTTGCGTCTGGGACGAGGACGCTTTGCGGCTGCTCGACGAGCATGTCGCCGATGAACCCTATCTGGTGCGCATCTCCGCCGCCAAGGCCCTGCGTGACGCTGCTGAGCGTGCGACCCGGCAGGCCGGCGAGACGCGCGTGACGGCGGCCCGTGTGTCACGCGCACGGGTGGAAGTCGCCGGAGGGCGTGCGGCATGAGCAGGAGAGCCATGCCAGCGGCATCGAGCCGCGAAGAAGGGGAAAAGAATTGTCGGGCGACGGTGGCCGCAGGGTCACCGGCGCAGGTTGCGACCCGGGTCGCAGCCGACAGTCCCTGCCGTGCGGGAGTGCGCGGAAAACAACGTTGTTTAGTAGGAGGTATCCGTAATGGCTGAAGCAAAAAGCATATCTGGTGCGACGCCTGATGAGGCACGTGCCATCAACCGTTTCTTCTGGCTCGCGACCGGCGCGTGGTTCTTCACGTCGGTGCTCGCGCATTACCTGATCTGGAACTGGGTCCCCTGGTTCTGATCACCTGAAAGTCAAAGGAGAACTGTTATGTGGCGTATTTGGATGCTCATGGATCCCCGCAAGGTGATCATCATCGGTGGCGCGCTCGTGGCGACGATCGTCGCGACGAACCACTTCGTCCAACTGAGCACGAAGTATTCGTGCTGGCTCGACGGGACGGGTAGTGGAACCTGCCTCGCTCCGGCGCCGTCTGCTGCACGCAATGTGCAGCACAACGCGCCGTTGCCGGGCGGCTGACCCGGATCGCTACGGGTGGCGGGCCGGCCCATACGGACCGTCCCGTCGCCCGCGGCGTTCCATCGATAAGCAACTCTCATGGCAGCTGTTGACGGGGAAATGTCATGGCAATGCTGAACTTTGAAAGAAAATACCGCGTCCGTGGCGGCACGCTGGTCGGCGGGGACCTGTTCGACTTCTGGGTCGGACCGTTCTATGTCGGCTTCTTCGGCGTCGTCTCGGCGCTGGCGGCCGTGCTCGGTACGCTGCTGCTGGTCTACGGCGCGGCGATCGGACCGACCTGGAACCTCTGGCAGATAAGCATCGCGCCGCCCGACCTCAAGTACGGACTCGGTCTCGCGCCGATCGCCGAAGGCGGGCTCTGGCAGTTGGTGACGATCTGCGCTTTGGTCGCGTTCACATCTTGGGCGCTGCGGGAGGTCGAGATCTGCCGCAAGCTCGGCATGGGATTCCATGTGCCGGTCGCTTTCGGCAGCGCGATCCTCGCCTATGCCACCCTGCAGGTGGTGCGGCCGATGCTGCTCGGTGCTTGGGGACATGCGTTCCCCTACGGTATCTACAGCCACCTCGACTGGGTGTCGAACGTGGCGTACCAGTACCTGCACTTCCACTACAACCCGGCGCACATGATCGCGGTGACCTTCTTCTTCACCACCGTGCTCGCGCTCGCGCTGCACGGCTCGTTGGTGCTCTCGGCGCTCAACCCTCCCGAGGGAGAGATCGTCAAGGGTTCCGAGCACGAGAACACGTTCTTCCGCGACAACATCGGCTACTCCATCGGCACCCTCGGCATCCATCGCTTCGGCTTGTTGCTGGCGGTGAACGCGGGCGTCTGGAGCGCCATCTGCATCGTGGTGAGCGGGCCGTTCTGGACGCGCAGTTGGACGGACTGGTGGGCCTGGTGGCTCAACATGCCGATCTGGAACTGAGGAGCAAGACCATGGCTGAATACCAAAATCTTTTCACCCGAGTGCAGGTCGACGCGCCGCATTATCCCGGCGTGCCGCACGAACCTCGGGGCATCTGGCAGCGCGGCATCAAGGCGAGCACCAACTACTGGCTCGGCAAGATCGGCGATGCGCAGGTCGGTCCGTTCTATCTCGGGACGACGGGCGTACTGTCCATCCTGTTCTTCATCCTCGCCTTCGAGATCATCGGGCTGAACATGCTCGCCTCGGTGAACTGGAATCCCCTCCAGTTCGTGCGGCAGTTGTTCTGGCTCGCCCTCGAGCCGCCGGCGCCCGAGTACGGACTGCGACTGCCGCCGCTCGCCCAAGGCGGTTGGTGGCTGATCGCCGGCTTCTTCCTGACGCTGTCGGTCATCCTCTGGTGGATCCGTACCTACGCCTTGGCGCGCAAGCTCAAGATGGGGACGCACACCGCCTGGGCGTTCGCTTCGGCCATCTGGCTGTTCCTCGTCCTCGGCTTCATCCGGCCGGTGATGATGGGCAGCTGGTCCGAGGCGGTGCCTTTCGGCATCTTCGCCCACCTCGACTGGACGGCCGCGTTCTCGCTGCGCTACGGCAACCTGCTCTACAACCCGTTCCATGCGCTCTCGATCGTGTTCCTCTACGGTTCGGTGCTGCTGTTCGCGATGCACGCCGGAACGATCATGGCGGTCAGCCGCTACGGCGGCGAGCGTGAGGTCGAGCAGTCGCTCGACCGCGGCACCGCCTCGGAGCGCGCGGCGCTCTTCTGGCGCTGGACCATGGGGTTCAACGCCACGATGGAGTCGGTCCATCGCTGGGCGTGGTGGTTCGCGGTGTTGTGCACGCTCACCGGCGGCATCGGCATCTTGCTCACCGGCACGGTCGTCGACAACTGGTACCTGTGGGCGGTGAAGCACGGCGTCGCGCCGTCCTACCCGACCACTTTCGAGGCGTTGCCCGATCCGGCGACGCTGCAGGGAGGCCCGTGATGAAACACCTGATCAGGAATGGCGTCGCGACTTTGGTCGCGCTCGGCTTGCTGAGCGGCTGCGGTGAGCGGCCGCCGATCGACACGCAGCAGCTCGGCTACCGTGGCACGGGGATGGAACAGAACATCAACCCGCGCATCATGAAGACGGTGATGGCCGCCAACCAGCCCGGGCCGATCCAGCCCGCGGCTGACGGCAGCGGTCCGCTCGCCTCTGAGGTGTACCAGAACGTGCAGGTGCTCAAGGACCTCTCGGTCGGTGAGTTCACGCGCGTGATGCTCTCGATGGTCGATTGGGTCGCGCCTGCCGACCAAAAAAATTGCACCTACTGCCACAACGCCGAGAACTACGCCGACGAGAGCATGTACCAGTACCAGGTCGCACGGCGCATGTTGACCATGACCCGCGACATCAACAGCAATTGGCAGGCGCATGTCGGGCAGACCGGCGTCACCTGTCACACCTGCCATCGCGGACAGCCGGTGCCGCCGTATGTCTGGTTCGTCGATCCCGGTTCCGGTCGCGAGAACGCCTTCGTAGGCACCCGCGCCGAGCAGAACTCGGCGGTCACGGGTCTCGGCATCACGACCATCGGCCATTCGAGCTTGCCGTACGATCCGTACAGCCCGTACCTGCTCGGCAACCTGCCGATCCGGGTCAACGGTCCGACGGCGTTGCCCACCGGCAACCGCAGCTCGATCAAGCAGGCCGAGTGGACCTACGCGCTGATGGTGCACATGTCCGATTCGCTCGGTGTGAACTGCACCTACTGCCACAATTCGCGGGCGTTCGCGGAGTGGGACGGCGAGAGCCGGCCGCAACGCACCACCGCGTGGCACGGCATCCGCATGGCGCGCGGCCTCAACAACGAGTACATGGTGCCGCTCACCGGCGTGTTCCCCGAGACCCGGCTGGGGCCGACCGGTGACGTCGCGAAGGTCAATTGCCAGACCTGCCACCAGGGCGTGAACAAGCCCTACGGCGGGGTCAGCATGGCGAAGGACTACCCCGAGCTGCAGCGTGAGAAGGTGCTGCCGGTTGGGCCGGTCGAGGCGGCGGCGGATGCGATGGCGCCTACCGCGGATGCTGCGGCAGAGGTCTCAGAGGCGACCTCGCCGATGGCCTCGTCGACCACCGCTGTCGGCGCAGCGACAGGCTGAGGAGCGTAGGCGCGGATGGAGGCGCTGCTCGCCCAGCCGCGCGGTTTCTGCGCCGGCGTGGCACGAGCGATCGAGATCGCCGAGCGGGCGCTCGCCACCTACGGCGCGCCGGTCTATGTGTTCCATGAGATCGTCCACAACAAGCATGTGGTGGACGATCTCGCGGGACGCGGCGCGGTGTTCGTCGATGACATCGATGCCGTCCCGCGCGGTGCATTGACGATATTCAGCGCCCATGGCGTGGCGACCGCGATCGTCGATCGCGCGCGCGAGCGCGGTCTGCGGGTGATCGACGCCACCTGTCCGCTCGTCACCAAAGTCCACCTTCAGGCGCAGCGCTTCTCACAGCGCGGACATGTCATCGTCGTCATCGGTCACGCGGGGCACGAAGAGGTCGAAGGCACCCGCGGGTCCGTCGGCGGCGAAGTGCATGTGGTCGGCTCCGTGGAGCAGATCGCGGCGCTGCCCATACGGGCAGGCACGCCGGTCGCCTATGTCACCCAGACCACGCTCTCCATCGACGATACCCGTGTGCTCATCGAAGCCTTGGAAGCACGCTATCCGGACATCGTCGGGCCGGGGCTCGACGACATCTGCTACGCCACGCTCAACCGCCAGCGTGCGGTACGCAGCTTGGTGAAGCACGTCGATCTGGTGTTGGTGGTCGGCTCGAGGAACAGCTCGAACGCCAACCGTCTCCAGGAGGTCGCCGCCGACCACGGTGTACCGGCGCGGTTGCTTGAGACCGCCGATGAGATCGATCCAGCTTGGTTCGCCGGCGTTCGGCGTATCGGGGTCACGGCGGGCGCTTCCACCCCCGAGCACCTGGTGCAGGGTGTGATGTCCCGGCTGCGTGAGTTCGGGGTCGGCCAAGTGCGCGAGTTGCCGGGCTTGGCCGAGACGACCCGTTTCCGTCTGCCCGAGATGCTGCGCGCCTCAGCCTGACGGCTGCAGGCTCAGCGCAGTTGGCTGCGGGTCAGCAGCCGCAGCACGCCGCTGAACATCGGGTTGTTGCGCAGGCGCAGCGCGCGGCGTGGCGTCGCCCGCACTTCGGCGATCAACGCCGTATGGCGGGCGATGGCGTCGAAGATCCCGGGTACATCGAGACCGGCATCCTGCAGACACTGTTCGCGTGTGCCGTGCTCCAACGGGCGGTCGGGCAATCCGAGGTGCAGCACCGGGATATCTTGGCCATGACGGGCGAGCAGTTCGCTGACCGCGGTGCCCGCGCCGCCTGCGATGACGTTCTCCTCGAGCGTCACCAACAGGTCGTGGCTCGCCGCGAGCTCCAGCACCAAGGCTTCATCCAGCGGCTTCACGAAACGCATATCGGCGACGCTGGCATCGACGATCTCCGCGAACTCGTGCGCGGTGTGCACCAGCGTGCCGAAGGCGAGCAGGGCGATGCCTGAGCCGCGCCGCTGCAGTTCGCCGCGGCCGACCGGCAGCGGACGGGGCAGCAGTGCGAGCGCGCCGTCGGCGCTCGGTTCGTCGTCCTCGGTGAGCGCTGCGGTCGCGGTGCGACGAGATTCGCCGGCCGCCGCGGTGCGGGGATAGCGGATCGCGCTCGGGCCCTCGCCCTCGATACCGGTGCGCAACATCGCGCGCAGGCTGTCCGCATCGCTCGGTGTCATGACGGTGATGCCGGGGACGCAACGCAGGAAGGACAGATCGAGGCTGCCGTTGTGCGTCGCGCCGTCCGGTCCGACCAAGCCGGCACGGTCGATCGCGAAGGTGACGGGCAGACCCTGCAGACAGACATCGTGCACCAGTTGGTCGAAGGCGCGCTGCAGGAAAGTGGAGTAGATGGCGACCACCGGGCGGAGTCCGCGGGCAGCAAGACCGGCGGCGAAGGTCACCGCGTGCTGCTCGGCGATGCCGACATCGTGGTAACGGTCGGGAAAACGCTTGGCGAAGGCGACGAGGCCTGAGCCTTCGCGCATCGCCGGGGTGATGACGACGATTCGCGGGTCGCGCTCGGCGAGTTCACAGAGCCAATCGCCGAACACCTGGGTGTAGGTCGGCGCAGTCGGCTTGCCTGCGACGATGCCGGCGACCGGATCGAAGGGCGTCACGCCGTGGTACTTGATCGGTTCCGCCTCGGCCCGCGCATAGCCTTTGCCCTTCACGGTCCGCACATGCAGCAGCTTCGGTCCCGGTATGCCTTGCAGACGACGGATCTCCGAGAGCAGCAGCGGCAGGTCGTGGCCGTCCACCGGGCCGCGGTAGTTGAAGCCGAGGGCATCGAAGAAACCGTCGACGTCCTGAACCGGGCCGTGGCCTCGGCTCGCCAAGTGGCGGCACAGCGCGCCGACGTTCTCGGAGATCGACATGCCGTTGTCGTTGAGCACGACCAGCAGGTCGGCGCCGAGCTCGCCGGCGTGGTCGAGGGCCTCGAAAGCAAGACCTGCCGTGAGCGCGCCGTCACCGATCACCGCCACCGCGCGCGTGGCGCTTCCTTGCTGGCGTGCGGCGGCCGCCATGCCGAGCGCGGCGCTGATCGAGGTGCTCGAATGGCCCGCGCCGAAGGCGTCATAGGGGCTTTCGTCGCGCTTGAGGAAGCCCGAGATGCCGTCCCGACGACGGATGCCGGCGAGTGCGTCGCGCCGGCCGGTCAGCATCTTGTGCGGATAGGCCTGATGACCGACATCCCAGACCAGCGCGTCCTGCGGGGTGTCGTAGAGGTAATGCAGCGCGATCGCGAGTTCGACCGTGCCGAGACCGGCGGACAGGTGCCCCCCGCTGCGGGCGACGGAATCGAGCAGGCTGGCGCGCAGCTCGTCGGCGAGCTGCGTCAACTGCTCATCCGCGAGGCGGCGCAGGTCCGTGGGTGAGTCGATGCACGTCAGCAAGGCGGGCTTCGTCATGGGGGCGAGTCTCCAGCGGATCCGCGGGGTGGGGCGGGGCGACGGCCCCAGAGCATCTCGGGCGGCAAGGGCAGGACCATCAGCAGGTGTTCGAGGACACCGAGCGCTGCAAGCGTCGCGATAATCGTGTAGCCGACCGCCTCGACCGGCAAGGTTGCGGCGGCGGCTTGCGAGCCGAGCCACACGGCAAGGAGGCTGCCGAGCACGAGCGAGAACGGCAGCAGTGCGTTCATGCGGCGGTGGTGGAAGTGATCGAGCAGGTGCGCGAGGTGATCAGGCAGGAAACCCTCGCCCAGGTTGCGCACGCCGAGGAAGAGGTTGAGCTTGGCGCTGCTGCGCAGCACCCACAGCACGAGCAGTGTCGCGAGACCGATGGTGTTCGGCCAACCGATGGACAGCAGTGCCACGGTCGCGGCGAGGACGATGATGGCCAGTTCGTGCCAGAGGATGGCCTGCAACGCGGCAAGTGCATGACGCCAGCCGCGTCGCGGCAGGTTGGCGGGGAGCGCCCGGATCTGTCCGGTGATGGCACCGGTCAGGAAGGTGACCTCGATCCAGGACCAGAGGGCGAGCGCCGCGCAGAACCCGGCGATGGCTGCCACGCCCCGCGTGTCCTCGCGGACGCCCACCAACACCGCGAGGCCGATCACGGCGATGATCGAGGTCGCGGCGAGCAACGCGGGATAGCTGCGCGGATCGCGCCGTACCAAACGGGTGATGAGCCCGGTGGAGCCCCACCAGAGCAGCACCGTCAGTGCAACGGCGCCCGCGAGCATCGCTGTGCTCAAGGTCGTCACCCGCTGGTGCGCGGGGGGCTGGGGTCGGCGTCCTTGCCTGTGAGTGCCTCACCGGCACGGAACAACCGTGCGAGCGTCGCGGCGTTGTCGCTGCCGAACACATCGAGTTCGATGCGCATCGGCGTGCCGGGGTCTTCCATGATGAAGCGGCCATCGGCGAGACGGGTGAGGCGATACGGTGCGTCGGCTGCTTTGCCCGTCTGTTGACGGCCACGGGAGAAACCGCGCATCACGCCGCGGGTGAAGCCCGCTTCCTCTACGGAGAGTGTGCCGAGGGTGCGACCATCGACGAGGGTCGCCAAGATGCTGCCGTCAGCGCGGTCTGTGAAGTGCACATCGTGGTAGGAGACCACGGCGGCCTGTGGCGCGGTGCCCGGTGCCGGCGCGGTCAGGCGGCCGAACGCCGCCACCAGGATGGAGCCGATCACCAACATCGCGGCCCCGACCAGCGCATGCCTTGGCATCCCGCCGGTCGAAGCCCGACTCATCGTGCCGCCTCGGCGATCGTGGGGTCGGTGTGGATCGGCGTGGCTTGCGGTGCGACGCCGCGTCCGCCGACGGTCGCTTGCGCGAACGCGCGTCCGATCGTTTCACCGACGGCGGCGGCATCGCTCAGGCTGCGCAGCATCGGCTGCGGCTGGTTGATGCGCCACGGCCGGACATGCGGCCACAGCCAAAGATAGGACACACGCTGTCCCGGGGTGAGCGAGAGCGCGATGTCGCCGGTGCCATCGCCACGCTCGCGCAGATCCGCGGAGCGCAGCACCGTGAAGGGCAGGTTGAGCGCGCTCGACAGCGCGATACCCTGACGGATCACCACTCGACGATCGGTCAGCGTGTAGACGGTGCTGCGCGCGGCGAGTGCGGCGATGCCCGTGAGCAGCGCGAGGCCCACCAGCGAGAACGCCGCCGGGCCGACGCAACCGGCGAGCGCCTCGCCCACGGTGGCGCCGCCGGCGAGGAGGTAGACACCCCTCGCTGCGACGATCACCGTGAAGTAGATCGCGAGCGCCCGCACCCGATAGGCGTTGAGCGCAAGGGACCGCCATTGCGGAGATCCCTGCCACAACAACTTCTCTCCCGGCGGCAGGACTGCGGGCAGGCCGTGCATCGGCTCCGAGTCATGCTCGCTGAACACCGCCGGTGTCGCCATGGCTCAGACCACCGGACCTAAGCGGCTCGGTACCGCGTACAAGTGGCCGCTACCGAAGTAGGCCATGATCCGATCTTCCTCGAGCTTGGTCACCTGACCGCCGCCCGCGATGCCCGGCACGCCGGCGAACTGCGCGGCGGTGATCGAGGCCACCTTCACGCGACGGCCCTTGACGTCGTAGCGTACGAAGCCGGCGGGCAGCAGCACCGCGCGGCCACCGGGGCTCAGTTCGACCTCGAGGTAGCGGATCTGCGGCTCGGCTTTGTCCACCCACAGATCGCGGACCGTGCCCGCTTGAGCGCCATCGAGACCGACGACCGTCATGCCGCGCGGATCGGGATCCCGCGATGAGACCGACCAGCCGGCGACCGAACTCATCGGGACGATCATGGGCGAGCCATCGACCATCCGCTCCGGTTGGTCGGCGCGCTCGGCATACGAGGCGGGACCCACGCCATCGCGCATCGGATCCCCGGTCGGGTCGAGCGGCGCGCCCACATCCGGACCGAAGCGATCGTCCCAGCCGACCTGACGGGCAGCGATCGGACGACGATCCGCACTCGAGGCGCGCGGGGCCTGGATGGTGCTGCCGTCAGCGAGCAGGAAGGTCTTGGGGCAGGGCACCGGCGGCAAGCCTTCCACCGTGATCGGGGTGCCGTACTTGTCGACGCGGGTCGTGTCGAGGGGGTAACCCTCTCGCTTGTCTTCGCGGTGCAGGTACCAGATGAGACCGGCGAAGAAGACCCAGAAGGCGTACAGCGCGACCTGCGCCGCGTCGATGTACTCGAGGAAACTGTTTGATTCCATGTCAGTGCTCTCCCTGTTGATCCATATCGGCCGCGTTCCGCGACCCGTCAAAAAAAGACCGCCCGGCTTCAGCCCGGCAACTCCGCCAGTCCGAGACCGTTGCCCACGGGTGCGCTGCGGCGTACACGCACCAAAGGCCCGAGTGCGATCAACGCCCCGAACAGCAGCGCGATCTCGATGTGGTAGACGAATAGGTAACCGGTGGCCGGCGAGACCAGCGCCGGTCCCAGCGCGCCGGAGGTCGCCAGCGCACCGAGCGCGTTGCAGGCCGCTGCGCCGCCCGCGATCGCGAGCCCGGCCGCCGTCGCCTGCACGGCGCCCCAGGCGCCGAGCGCCATACCGTTGTCGCTGTCACGCAGCGACATCGCAGCGAGCAAGGTGCCGACAGAGAAATACCCGCCGCCGAAACCGATCAGCACGGTGCCGGCGCGGAACAGCATCGTCGACTGCAGCGGATCGGCGAACACCACCGCGGCGAACCCGACCACCCCGACGAGCGCCCCCCGCGCGGCGACGCGCAGCGGGTCGGCGCCACGCCGCAGCGTGCGCGAGGCGAGACCGAATGCGATCAGTGCGCCGCCCGCATAGAGCGCGGTCAGCAGGCTGGTCGCACCGACCGGCATGCTGAGGATCTCACCGCCATACGGCTCGAGCAGCACATCCTGCATGCTGAACGCCGCGGTGCCGAGGCCTAGCGCGACGAGCAGCCGTCGCGTGCCGGGTGGCGCTGCGAAGTCGCGCCATGCGGCGGCGAAACGCGGCGGCGGGGCGGCGGCTGCGGTCGTGCGCGACAGGTCGCGCGCCTCCTGCTGCCACATGGCGATGACATTGAGCACCAAGGTGACCACGGCGGCGCCTTGGATCACTTGGATGAGGCGCAGGTGGGTGTAGGTGCCGCTCAGCAGGGCGCCGAACACCACCGAGCCGCCGACCATGCCCAGCAACAGCATCACATAGAGCAGTGCGACGACGCGCGGTCGGGTCTCGACGGGCGCGAGATCGGTGGCGAGTGCGAGTCCCGCCGTCTGCGTGGCGTGCAAGCCGGCGCCGACCAACAGGAACGCGAGCGCTGCGGCGCCGGGTCCGAGCCAAGGTGGGGGCTCGACCTGTCCGCTGCCGCTCAGCACCATCAGCGCGAAGGGCATCACCGCGAGACCGCAGTACTGCAGCAGCGTACCCATCCAGATATACGGCACTCGGCGCCAACCGAGCACCGACCGGTGGTGATCGGAGCGGAAACCGAGGAAGGCGCGGAACGGCGCGAACAGCAGCGGCAGCGCCACCATCGTCGCGACCAGCCATGCGGGGACATTCAGCTCGACGATCATGACGCGGTTGAGCGTGCCGTTGAGCAGCGCGAGCGCCATGCCGACGGAGACCTGGAAGAGCGCGAGGCGCAGCAGTCGCGGCATCGGCAGGTCGACGCTGGCGGCATCTGCAAAAGGCAGCATCCGCGAATGTTGTAGCAGTTGAACGAAACGGCTCATGCTTGTGGCGCCAATCCGCCCGCAGGCGCCGCAGCTGCCGCCGCCGCTGCGGCGGTCAGCCGTGCCTCGCGCAGCTTCAGGAAGAACTGCAGCGCATTGATGGCGTATGCCGCATAGGCGACCAAGGCGAGCACCATCTGCCCCTCAAGACTGAGGCTGCCCGTGAGCCAAGCCCAGAGATAGGCCGTGTGCAGCGCGATCACGCCCATGCTCACCACGTCTTCCCAGAAAAAACTGTGGGCGAACAGCCAGACGCCGAACACCTCGCGCTCCCAGATCGCGCCGGTCACCATGATGGCGTAGAGGAAGGCGGTCTTGATCAACACCGAGACGGTGGCGGCTGCCGCACCCTCTCCGGTCTGCAGATATCGCAGCACCAGCCAGAGGCTGACGAGGAAGGCGAGGAACTGCAGCGGTGCGAGGACCGCCTGCACCCAAGTCCAAGGCGAACGATCCCGTCGAACCCGTTCTTCGGGGGTATAAAGCGGGCGGCCGCCGGACACCTTTTTGGCATGGGACATGGGCTGCTCGCGCCACTGAAACCCGAACCGAAATCTAGAGCGGCACTTTATAAGTGTCAACCTTTATTTACATCAAGCCAGATTGACATTTGATGGGTCCAGGATTATCTATGCGAGGGTGGTGACGGGGTCGCCCCCGAACCGGCTGCGGTCGGTGGACGGCCGCTCGGATGGAGGAGGGTGCGTGATGACGTTGAAGCCCGTCGAGACGCTGACGCCCGGAATGGAGCAGGGGCTTCTGCTGCGCGCCATCGAGTCCCAAGTCATCCCAAGGCTGTTGCTCACCCATCCCTCAGCCCCCGAGGCCGTGCCAGCGACCGTCGAGAGCGGGTCCGAGTCCGTCCGTCCCGCGGCGGCCGAGGTGGTGGAATTCACCGAAATCGTGCTGCGTGGACACACCGAGGCAGCCAGCGCGTTCATGCGCGATCTGCACATCCGCGGCGTCTCTGCGGAGTCCCTCTACCTTGATCTGCTCGCGCCCTCGGCCCGGTACCTCGGCGAGTTGTGGACCACTGAACGCAGTGATTTCGTCCAGGTCACGGTGGCCTTGCATCGCCTGCAGGCGCTCGCCCACGAATTCAGCGCCTATCTGAACGGCATGGACGATGCGGCGACCTTGCCGCCCGCGGGGCCGCGTGTGTTGTGCATCGCGATGCCCGGTGAGCAGCATGTCTTCGGTGCCCAACTGGTCGGTGAGTTCCTGCGCCGGGCCCGTTGGGATGTCTGGGACGCGCCCGGTGCATCCGAGTCGGATGTGCTTTCTTTGGTGAAGCAGGAGTGGTTCACGATCGTGGGCATCTCGGTCAGCAACCTCGATCAACCCGAGGCGCTGGCGGGGTTGGTGCGGCGGGTGCGGCGCGCATCCCTCAACCCGGAACTCCGGGTGATGGTCGGTGGCCTGCCCTTCGATGAGCATCCCGAGCGGGCCGCATTGGTCGGCGCGGACGCCACGGCGCGCGATGGACGCGACGCGGTCGCGAAAGCGCAGAAGCTGCTTGATCTGGCAGGTCAATGAAACTGATAAGCGATACCTGAAATCATGAATCTCAAGGCGCCAAGGAAGGCCCTCGACGGACTCGCTGCCGAAACGGTCGCCGGGCTCGTCACGGCAGCGGCTGATATCGTGCTCGTGCTGGACCGTCGCGGCATCATCCGTGACATGGCGTTCGGCAGCGAGGAACTCGCATCCGATCTCGCGGGCGACTGGATCGGTCAGCCCATGGGAGATGTCGTCTCCGTCGACAGCCAACCCAAGATCGCACTGCTCCTCGGCGAAGTCGACTCGCCAGTCCCTCCCCCGCGCCACGCCAACCATCCTCTGCCAGGGGGCGGCTCGGTCGCGATCTCCTGGTCTTTGCGGCGGCTCGACGGCAGCAACCAGATGTTGGCGCTCGGTCGCGACCTGCGCGTGCTTGCCGGCATGCAACAAAGATTGATCGAAGCCGAGCAGTCGCTCGAGCGTGATTACTCGCGCCTGCGGATGGCGGAGGCCCGCTACCGTTTGTTGCTGCAGTCGAGTGCGGAGCCGATCGTGGTGGTGGATCTCAGCACCCAGAAGGTCGTGGAAGCCAATCCGATGGCCGCCCGGCTGCTCGGTGAGGAGTCCCGCCGGATCGTCGGCAGGCCGTTCGCCGAGCAGTTGGACGCCGTGAGCGGTCGGGCGTTGCCCGAGTGGTTCGCGGCGTTGCGGGCTGCCGGGCGAGCGGAGCCGCTGCGCGTGCGCCTCGCGCACGAGCGCCGCGAGTGCCGCCTGCCCGCGTTGACTTTCCGGCAAGAGAACAGCTCGCACGCCTTGCTGCGCCTCGAGGCGGTCGGCTCCGCTACGGCGACCCAGCGACGGTCCAGCGGTCAGGCCGAGGGTCATGCCGATGGGCTGGCCGATGGGCTGGCCGATGGGCTGGCCAAGGCGGGCGCATCGGGGCGTAGCCGGATCACCGAAATGTTCGACCGTCTGCCCGATGCACTGGTGGTGACGGACGCGGACGGTCGTATCCTGGCGCTGAACCGCGCCTTCATCGACATCGCACAGCTCGCCACCGAAGAGCAGGCCCTCGGCGAGTCGCTCGAGCGTTGGTTCGGGCGTTCCGGTGTGGATCTCGGGGTGTTGCTCGCCAATCTGCGCGAAAGCGGCGAGGTGCGGTCGTTCGCCACCCGGTTACGCGGCGAACTTGGTGGCAGCGCCGAGGTCGAGATCTCGGCCACCCGGCTCGGGGCTCAAGACGAGCCCGCATTCGGCTTTGCGCTCCGCCGCCGACGGGCGGCCGAGGGGCGTAGTCCGCGTGCCCTGACGCGATCGGTGGAGCAGCTCACCGAGCTCGTCGGGCGGGTTTCGCTCAAGGAACTGGTGCGCGAGACGACCGATGTCATCGAACGGTTGTGCATCGAAGCGGCCTTGGAACTGACCCGGGACAACCGGGCCTCGGCCGCGGAGATGCTCGGGCTGTCGAGGCAGAGCCTCTATGTGAAGCTGCGCCGCTATGGCCTCGGCGACCTCGAGGGCGGCGAGGCCGGTGGCGAGGATCCGCCTTGAGTCCTGCCTGACTGTAAACTGAGGTTGACAGTGGCCGATGTCATGGCTATTTTCCAGTCATGGCACGAACGGCGAGCAGTCTCTTCCCTCGGCAGCGACCTGGCTGGGCCGCGACGCTGGAGCTGCTCAAGCCCGTCACCTGGTTCCCCCCGATGTGGGCGTTCGGCTGCGGCATCATCGCAAGCGGTGTCTCCCCGGCTGGGCAATGGCCGCTGATCGGACTCGGTATCTTGTTGGCCGGACCCTTGGTCTGTGGCACGAGTCAGGCGGTCAATGATTGGTTCGACCGTCATGTCGACGCCATCAACGAACCGCGGCGCCCCATCCCCTCGGGCCGCATGCCGGGCCGCTGGGGACTCTACATCGCCGTGTTCTGGACCTTCGTCTCGCTCGCGGTCGCCGCGATGCTCGGTCCGTGGGTGCTCGGCGCTGCGGCTGTGGGTCTCGCACTCGCCTGGGCGTACAGCGCGCCGCCGCTGCGCCTCAAGCGCAACGGTTGGTGGGGCAACGCAGCGGTCGCCGCCTGCTACGAAGGCGTGCCCTGGCTCACCGCGCTCGCGGTCATGACCGCGGTCATGCCCGATGGGCGTAATCTCGCGCTCGCCTGGGCCTGGAGCGTCGGTGCGCACGGCATCATGACGCTCAATGATTTCAAGTCGGTGCACGGCGACCGCCGTATGGGCGTGGGTTCGCTGCCCGTCCGTCTCGGCGTCGATCGCGCTGCGCAGGTCGCCTGCCTCATCATGGTCGCCGCGCAGGTCGCAGTGATCGGTCTGTTGTTCCTGTGGGACCGTCCGCTGCACGCCGGCATCCTCGCCGCGTTGCTCATCGGCCAGTTGCTGATGATGCGGCGTCTGCTGCAGCGTCCCGCGGAACTCGATGTCTGGTACAACGCCGCCGGCGTGCCGCTCTATGTGCTCGGCATGTTGGTCAGCGCGTTCGCGATCCGCCCGCCCACTTGACCGCCCGTCTGACTGAGGTGCCACTGAATGCTCTCTGATCGTCGCCCCGCCGGTCCCGGCGCGTTCCTCGGTTGGTCCGGTATCGTCCGGCTGGGCCTCGTCCAAGCGGCCATCGGTGCGATCGTCGTCATCACCACCTCCATCCTGAACCGCGTCCAGGTCGTCGAACTCGCTTTGCCGGCGCTGCTGCCCGGCGTGTTGGTCGCCATCCATTACTTCGTGCAGGTGCTGCGTCCGCGGCTCGGCTACGGTTCGGATATCGGCGGTCGACGCACACCGTGGATCATCGGCGGCATCGCGCTGCTCGGCGCCGGCGCCGTGGGCGCGACGCTCGCCACCACCTTGATGCCGACGGATCTTGCCCTCGGCATCGCGCTGTGCGTGGTGGCGTTCATCGCGGTCGGGCTCGGTGTGGGCGCCTGCGGCACGGCGCTGTTGGTGCTGATCTCGACCAGTGTCGCGCCGACCCGCCTCGCGGCGGCGGCGACCGTCACCTGGGTGATGATGATCGCCGGCTTCATCGTCACCACGGTCATCGTGGGTGAGATGCTCGAGCCGTTCTCCCTAGATCGGCTGGTGGAGGTCACCGCCGTGGTCGCTGCGGGAGCGTTCCTTCTGACCTGCCTTGCGGTCTGGGGCGTCGAGCGGCCGCGCGGTGCAGCGGCTGATGCGAAAGCGGCGGCTTCGCGTGCGGCGCCGCCGCCCGATTTCTGGACGGCGCTGCGCGAGGTCTGGCAGGAGCCCCACTCGCGGCGCCTCGCGAGCTTCGTCTTCATGTCGATGCTCGCCTATAGCGCGCAGGATCTGGTGCTGGAGCCGTTCGCCGGCACGGTGTTCGGGTTGAGCCCGGCGGACTCGACGCGGCTCTCGGGTCTGCAGAGCGGCGGCGTGTTGATCGGCATGATCGTGGTCGCGGTGATCTGCACCGCGGGTGCGGCGACCCGTCTGGGATCCCTGCGGGCTTGGACCATCGGCGGCTGCGTCGGCTCTGCCGCGATGCTGGTGATGCTCGCGATCGGCGGGCTGGTCGGTCAGGGTTGGCCGCTGCGCGCCACGGTCTTCATGCTCGGTCTCGCCAACGGCGCGTTCGCCGTGGCGGCGATCGGGTCGATGATGGGGCTCGTCGGCCGCGGACGCGAATCGCGCGAGGGCACGCGGATGGGTCTTTGGGGCGCCGCTCAGGCCGTCGCCTTCGGCTTGGGCGGCATCCTCGCCACGGGCGCGGTGGATCTCGCCAAGGCTGCCAGCGGCTCGGCGCCGCTCGCCTATGGTGCGGTGTTCGTCACCGAAGCAGTGCTGTTCGTTTTGGCGACGCTGTATGCGGTGCGGCTGAGCCGCGAGGACACCGAGTCGGTCACCGGGTCGGTCGCAACAGAAACGGATGGGCGCTGGGCGCCGGTCGGGAGGAACTGACATGAGCGCTCAGATGTCTGGAAACGACATCCCTGAATACGATGTGGTGGTGGTCGGGGGCGGCCCCTGCGGTGCGACCGCCGCCGATGATCTCGCACGCAGCGGCTGGAGGGTGCTCCTGCTCGACCGTGCCGGCCGCATCAAGCCCTGCGGTGGAGCGATCCCGCCGAAGGCCGTCGAGGAGTTCGAGATACCCCCCGAGCTGCTCGTGGCCCGCATCACTTCGGCTCGGATGCTCTCGCCGAGCGCGAAGGCCGTGGACATGCCGATCGACGGCGGCTATGTGGGCATGGTCGATCGTGAAGTCTTCGACGAGTGGCTGCGCGATCGCGCACAGCGCAGCGGGGCCTCCCGAGAGTCGGGCACCTTCACCTCATTGACGCGCGACACCGACGGTTGCGCGATCCTGCACTTCACGCCGAAAGCCGCCACCGCAGGCGACGCCGCCGACCGGTCGGGCGTCGCCGCGACCCGTCAGGTGCGGACACGGCTCGTGCTCGGTGCCGACGGCGCGCGTTCCGAGGTCGCGAGGCAGTGCATCGCCGGCGGTCGCGAGATGCCCTTCGTGTACGCGTATCACGAGATCCTGCGTACGCCGCAGTCGCAGCCATCGGGCTACGACGGCCGCCGTTGCGATGTCTACTATCAGGGCAAGCTGTCACCGGATTTCTACGCTTGGGTCTTCCCGCACGGAGACACCATCAGCGCGGGTGCCGGCACGGCGCACAAGGGATTCTCGATCCGTCACGCCGTCGGCGACCTGCGGCGCATCGCCGGGCTCGAGGGCGCCGAGGTCCTCAGGCGCGAGGGCGCGCCGATCCCGCTCAAGCCGCTGCGACGCTGGGACAACGGCAGCGATGTGCTGGTGGCGGGTGATGCCGCCGGCGTGGTCGCTCCGGCCTCGGGTGAGGGCATCTATTACGCGATGGCCTGCGGTCGCATGGCCGCCGATGCCCTGATGCGTTGCCTCGAGAGCCGCGATCCTCGTGCGCTCAAGGCCGCACGCCGCGAGTTCATGGCGCAGCACGGCCGTGTCTTCTGGGTGCTCGGCCTGCTGCAGCGCTTCTGGTATTCGAGCGACGCCCGCCGCGAACGCTTCGTGAAGATGTGCGAGGACCCCGATGTGCAGCGTCTCACCTGGGAGTCGTACATGCACAAACGCTTGGTGCGGCGCGATCCGATGGCGCATATCCGCGTGTTCTTCAAGGATGTCGCACATCTGCTCGGCCTCGCGCCGACCTGATCCCGCAGCCGCTGCGACCGCATGCTCGCCGCGCGCTTCGCCGATGGCAGCCTGCTGCTCGCGATCGTCGCGCTGATCGCGCTGGAGGCCGCTGCGCTCGTGTGGCTCTGGTACCGACGAGGCACGGGCCTCGCGCCGCGCGAGTATCTCGGCAACCTCGTCTCGGGCGGCTTGCTGATGATGGCGGTGCGGGCCGCGCTGCTCGATCAGTCTTGGATGATCGTCGCGATGTGGCTGCTCGGTGCCTTGTCCGCGCACATGCTCGATGTGCTGCTCCGCTGGCGGTGGCCCGTGGGCCATCCGCGCTTCAAAGACTGATCGACGTCTCGAACACCATCGTCGCGCTGCCGATGATCCAGACGCCGGTGAGTGCGCCGTCGGCGAACTCCAGTTCGACATCGACGCGCCCGGGACGCTGCATGAACTGGCCTTGGGCACCCGAGAACGCGGCGCGGTCGGCGTCACGGGGCAGCAACCCGTGGTGCAAGAGGTAGGCGCCGAGCAGGCCGTGCGCGTTACCGCTCACCGGATCCTCCGGGATGCCCATCGCGGGACAGAACATCCGCGAGAGCGTCAAACAGCCCTCGACCTGTGAATCGAGCGTGAAGACGAGGTGTCCGGCGGCGCCGAGCTGCGCCGACAAGGTGTTGAGGCGGTTGAAGTCGGGCTTCATCGCCTTCAGTTGCTGCGGGCCGCGAACGCCGATGAGCAGACGGTTGCCGGCGCCGCCCACGATGCGCATCTCGCAGCGCGGGTCGAGATCGTTGCTCGAGAGCGCGAGCGCGTCGAGCACCGCGAGGCGCTCACGCGCGTTGAGTTCGCGCCCGAGGGGGGGTGCGCTCTGGCGGACGGCGATGCGCCGATCCGGGCCCTCGCCTCGGACCTCGACATCGACGATGCCGGCTTTCTGGCGTTGGCGCAGACGCTTCGGTGTACCCGGAACGCGCGACAGCACGAAGTGCGTGGCCACCGTGGCATGGCCGACGAAACCTGATTCAGCGCGCGGCGTGAAGAAGCGTACCCGCAGGTCGTGGTCGCTACCGTCCGGCGGCAACACGAAGGCGGTGTCGCCGTTGTTGAGTTCGCGCGCGATGGCGATCATCTCTTCGTCGGAGAGCTGCTCTGCGCCCAACACCACGCTCGCCGGGTTCCCGGTGAAGAGCTGCTGAGTGAAGGCATCGACGCGGCACAGTTGGACGGTTTTGGTCATGGCCCGGCTCCTTGGCGCTGGCGACCGACCCTGAAGGCCGCTCGCGGCGCGATTGTAGGCGAGCGCCACGAGGGCTGCATGGTCATCGCCGAACACGCTTGCAGAGACCTGATATGTCAGAGAAAATGGACAGACCCAGGGGTGGTCGAAAGGCCTGAGACGGCGCGCGCTGCGTCGAACCCTAGAACCTGATCCGGTTAATGCCGGCGGAGGAAGAAGGTGCCCACTTCGCGCCCATCGTCATGCCCAGCCGTCTGGCTGGGGGTATTGTTGTCGACCCCACTTGGCGTGTCCGCATCAGCCGACCCACTCGAAGAGGTCGTGATCACGGCGCGGTTGCGTCCGGCACCGCTCGTCGAGACCCCGGTCAGTGCCACGGTGCTCGACCCGGCGACGCTGCGTGGCGCGGGCGTACAGCACCTGCAGGATGTGCTCGGACTGGTGCCGAACCTCAATTGGGCCTCGGGAACCTCGCGTCCGCGTTACTTCCAGTTACGCGGCATCGGCGAGACCGATCAGTGGCAGGGCGCACCCAACCCGTCAGTCGGGTTCCTGATCGACGGCATGGATTTCTCCGGGGTCGGGATGCCTGCGACGCTGCTCGACCTCGGTCAGGTGGAGGTGCTGCGCGGACCGCAGGGGACGATCCTCGGCGCCAACGCGCTCGCCGGACTCATCAACCTCTCCACCGCCGCGCCGCAGCCCGAGCCGCTGCTGCGCCTGGAATCGACGGTGGGTGAAGCCTCGACGGCCGCCCTCGGTCTCGTCGCGGGTGGCCGGCTCGCCGGTCGCTGGGGCGGGGAAGAGGGCGCATGGCGTGCGGTCGTGCAGCGTCATCGCAGCGACGGCTCGCGACGCAACGCGACGCTCGGTCGCGACGACACCAACGGACTCGATGAGCGGACCTTGCGGCTGCGCGCCGCGTTCGCGCCTGCGGAGCGATGGACAGCCGATGTGTCGACGCTGTGGGTCGAGCAGGACAACGGTTTCGACGCCTTCGCCCTCGACAATTCGCGCGTCACCCGCTCCGATCAACCTGGGCGCGACCGACAGCTTTCGCGCGGGCTGTCGCTCACGCTGGAGCGGGAGGACGCACTGATAGTGCGCAGCGTGACGGCGGTCGCCGATGCGGACATCGTCTACGCCTTCGACGGTGATTGGGGCGCAGATCCCGGTTACGACTTCACTTCGCGTTTTCTGCGCGGTCATCGCACCGTCTCCCAAGATCTGCGCTTGCGTTCCGCTGGGGTCTCCGACTGGGTGGTCGGCCTCTACGCCTCGCAGGTCGACGAGCGTAATGACCAGTTGGACCTGTACGGTGGAGAGGTCTATCGGGAGTTGGTCTCCGACTACCGCGCCCGTACGCTCGCCGCCTATGGTCTGCGGCAACGCGATCTCTCGCCGCGTTGGCGCGCCAGCGCCGGGCTGCGGGTCGAGCGTCGGGCGGTGCGCTACGCCGACACCGACGGCAGCGCGCTCGAGCCCGTCGAGACCCTGTGGGGCGGTGACCTGACACTCGAGTATCGACCGCAGGAGGGTGGCTTCGGCTACCTGTCGCTCGCCCGCGGCTACAAGGGCGGTGGATTCAACATCGGTGCGGCGATCCCGACGGCGCGCAGGGTCTACGACGCGGAGGGACTCTACAGCCTCGAGCTCGGTTGGAAACACGCGGATGACGGACGGGGATTGACCGCCGAGGTCGCGGTCTTCCATATGTGGCGGCGTGCACAGCAGGTGAGCACATCGGTGCAGGTCGATCCGGGCGATCCGCTCTCGTTCATCTACCTCACCGACAACGCGGCGCGTGGCGCCAACTACGGCCTCGAGGCCGCCTTGTCGTGGCGTCCGTCGCCGACCTTGACGCTGCAGGGCACGGCAGCGCTGCTGCGTTCGCCGTTCACCGACTACCGTCCCGACGACCGCGACCTCTCGGGCCGCGACCAGGCGCATGCGCCGCGTGGCCAGTACTCGCTCAGCGTCGATTGGCGCGCGGCCCGCGGTCTCTTCGCACGCCTCGATCTGCAGCACGCCGAGGCCTTCTATTTCTCTGATAGCCACGACCAGCGGTCCCAGGCCTGCACCCAAGCGGCGCTGCGCACCGGTTACGAGACACCGCGCTGGAGCGCGAGCCTGTGGTTGCGCAATGCGCTAGATCGGACCTGCGCGCAGCGCGGATTCTTCTTCGGCAACGAACCGCCGGACTTCCCCGACAAGCTCTATGTCCAGCAGACGGACCCGCGGCAGGCGGGTCTCACCGTCTCATGGACCCTGCGCTGAGCGGCGCGGTAGGGCGGTCTGCGCGTGGAGTTCCTGCAACAGGTCATCGCACAGCTGCGTGCATCTTCGCCGATCGAATCTTTGGCCTTGCTCTCCGGGTTCGGCTATGCGCTGCTCGCTGTGCAGCGTGACCGCCGCGCGTGGGTCTTCGGTGCCGTCTCCTCGGCGTTGCTCGCATGGCTCGCCGCAGGGGCGCGGTTGCCCTTGCAGGCGGCGCTGCAATCGCTGTATGTGGTGATGGCCGTCTATGGCTACCTCAACTGGTCGCGCGGAGCGGGGCAGGGCGATCGTCGGGTGACCATCGTCCATTGGCCCGCGCGGCATCACGCTTGGGCCCTGCTGTCGATCGTGCTCGGCACGCTCGTCTTGGCGCCCTTGCTCGCGCATTGGACCGATGCAGCATGGCCGCGGCTCGATGCCGCCGTGACCTTGGGGGGTCTGCTCGCCACCTGGCTCACAGCCCGCGCGATCTTCGAGAACTGGCACTACTGGTTGCTCGTGAACGCTGCTTCCTTCGCGCTCTATCTGAGCCAAGGCTTGGCGCTCGTCTCGGTCTTGTATGTGGTGTACTTCACGATAGCGCTCCTCGGGCTGCGGCGTTGGTCGCGCGACGCCAAGATCGACACCGAGGAGCGGGACGGGTGATGCCGGGCGGCAGCGGGCTGCATCGCCTGCAGCGCATCGAGGGCGCCGAAGGGCCGCTGTTGCGTCGCGGGTGGCATCCGGCGGCCCAATCGCTGCTCGGTGCGCATTTTCCGTCGGAGGTCATCGCGCAGCGGCTCGCTGCAGCGCGCGGTCTCGCTCCGCCGGTGGTCGACTTCGACCTGCAGGAACAATGGATCTCGATGCCGTGGTTGGACGGACGACCGCTCGAGTCCGATTGGCCGCAGCGACCTGCGAGATGCGCGGCGATGCTTGAGATCCTCGCGCGGCTGCGCCGGGTGCCAGCGCCTGATCTGCCGACGCTCGACCTGGCGGCCCGCGTGCGTGCGCTGCATGAGCGGCTCTCCGCGCAGTCGCCGGGGACGGCGGCCGGGTTCGACGCCGAGCTTTCCGCTGCGATCGGGCAGTGGCATGCCGCGCAGGAGACCTGCCTACGTGCTGCGGCCGCGCCGGCGTGTCTGGTGCATGGCGATCTGACACCGGGCAACATCCTCCTTTGCTCGGACGGTCGTTGGTTGTTGCTCGATTGGGAGTACGCCCATGCCGGTGATGTCGACGATGATCTGGCAGCGCTGATGGCCGGTGCACCATCGCCGCCGCACGATTGGGCCACTGCCGTACCGCGCGAGCGCCGGGCTCGATTCGACGCCAAGGTCCGGCTGCGGCGATTGCTCGATGCACTTTGGCAGGCGCTGCGTACTGGCATCCCGGACAGCGCTTAGGCAAACTAACCGCCCTTCCCCCAGCCGATTCCCGCAGGATCCCGCCCATGCCCAAGTTGATCGTGACCGACCGCGACGGACAACAGCACGAAGTCGAGGCCCGTGCCGGTCTCAAGGTCATGGAGACCCTGCGCGAACTCGAGTATGGCGTCGCGGCCATCTGCGGCGGGATGTGCTCCTGCGCCACCTGCCACATCTACATCGATCCGGCTTGGCTCGCCAAAGTGCCCGCGCCGATGTCGGACGAGCGCGAGTTGCTGCAGGAACTCGCCCACCACAAGGAAGGTTCGCGTCTGTCCTGTCAGGTCGACATGACCGACGCGCTCGACGGACTGCGCGTCACCATCGCGCAGGACGAGTGACCGGCGGATCACGCCTGACTTCGGGGGTACCTCATGGACTACATGCTCTTGCTGCTGGCCGTCGGCGCCGTGGTCATCCTGCTGCGCATCTTCCAGAAGGTCAGGGCGCTGCGCGATTCCCGCGAAGAGGACTACGACACGCGTTTCGTCGAACGCCTGCGGCGCAGCGGAATGGATCCCTTCAAACCCATGGACGTGGACTTCTTCCTCGCGATGCCCTCGGTTGAGGCCGCGGAGCGAGTATCCGCCCGTCTCGTCGAAGACCTCTTCACGCCGGATGTCCGCTCCGTCGACGGTCCGAAGGATCTGCCGATCAGTCTGCATGCCCGCAAGTCGATGCAGGTCAACGAGGTCGGGATACGCGCTGCTGCGACCCGTCTGCGCGAGTTGGCGAAGGCTGAGGGTGGGCGTTACGACGGTTGGGCGCCGGGCTCTGACGCCATGGGCACGTTGCGTTCCGCCTCGCAGAAACCCCGTTCGCCCTCACGGGGCGACCACCACTGACGGTCCTGCGGTAGCGTGTCTCCGATAGCGCGTCCCCGGTCGCGCGTACCGGTTCGCGCAGCAGGCGCTCAGCGCTCAGCGCTGCTCGGTCTGGCGTCGCACCGCTTCGGCGGCCGCACGGATCGCTTCGGGGTCGCCCAGATAGCGCCGACCCGCAGGCTCTAGCCCCGCCGACCCCGGCGTGAATTCATAGACGAGCGGGACGCCGGTCGGCACATTGAGCTCGACGATCTCCGCCTCCGACACACCGTCGAGCATCTTGATGAGCGCGCGCAGGCTGTTGCCATGTGCGGTGATGAGCACATTGCGGCCGGCGAGCAGCTCCGGGGCGATCCGTGCTTCGAAGTACGGCCCGACGCGTGCGAGCGTATCGGCGAGCGATTCGGTCTCGGGCAGCGATGCGGGGCCGACGCGGGCGTAGCGTGGATCGAAGCGCGGGTGGCGCGGATCATCCGCTGCGAGTGGCGGCGGCGGGATGTCGTAGCTGCGTCGCCAGATCTTCACTTGCGCCTCACCGTGACGCGCCACGGTCTCCGCTTTGTTGAGGCCTTGCAGCGCGCCGTAGTGGCGTTCGTTGAGCCGCCAGTCGCGCTCCACCGGGATCCACATCCGGTCCATCGTGTCGAGCATGATCCAGAGCGTGCGGATCGCGCGCTTCAGCACAGAGGTGAAGGCGATGTCGATGCTGATTCCCTCGCGCAGCAGGTCGTTTCCGGCACGCGCCGCCTCTTCACGGCCGAGCGGCGAAAGGTCGACATCGGTCCAGCCGGTGAAAAGGTTGTCGACATTCCAGGTGCTCTGGCCGTGGCGGGCGAGGATCAGTCGGCCGGGGAGCGGTCGATCCGAAGCGGTCTGTCCGGTGGTCATCGAAACTCTCATGGGGTTCTGAAAATGGGGTTCTGAACAGTCTTAAATCCTAGCATGCGGCGTATCCATCGACGCTGCACCCTCGCCAGGCGTGCCCCCCGG